>Ga0209023_10005901_pt1 | contig 13150 bp, 14 predicted proteins | sample LakOneMetagenome_FD_187468 | JGI IMG/M metagenome (GOLD analysis project Ga0209023, IMG submission 187468) | Freshwater and sediment microbial communities from Lake Erie, Canada (SPAdes) (version 2) | ecosystem: Environmental > Aquatic > Freshwater > Lentic | place: Lake Erie, Canada... | reverse complement strand
AGGCGACGATGTTGTCGAACATTGGCCGGTTGTATTTCCACATGAACGACAACGACAAGGCGCTCGACTATTTCATGCAGGCATTGCCGATACGCCGTGAGGTTGGCGATATTTTTGGTGAAGCAAAAACCCTGTCAAATCTCGCGGCGGTGGAGAAAGCTCGCGGTAATTTTACCGAGGCCCTTCGCCGGTCGAACGAGACTCTGGCGATCTTTGATTCGGTGCGGGCTTCGCTGGCGTCACAGGAAGTTCGATCTTCGTATTTTGCGTCGGTGCAGGAATATTACCGCTTTCAGATCGACCTTTTGATGGCGATGCACGAAAAGGAACCGGGAAAGGGTTTTGACGCGATGGCATTGCAAACGAGTGAGCGGTCGCGTGCAAGAAGTTTGCTGGATACCCTAAGCGAAGCAAGGCTCGACATCAGGCAAGGCATCGATCCCGCTTTGCTCGAACGCGAACGTGCATTGCAGAAAGATCTCGCTGAAAAGGACAAAGAACGCCGGTCATCAACCGGGCCAAAGGCCGATGCTGCGGAAAAAGATATTCAGCGGATCGCGACGGCTTACTCCGACCTGCAAGCCGATATTCGCATGAAGAATCCGCGCTATGCCTCGCTGACGCAGCCTCGTTCGGCGGATCTGGCGGACATTCAAAAGATGCTGGATGCGAACACGATATTGCTTGAGTATTCGCTGGGGAAGGATCGGAGTTTTCTGTGGGTCGTGTCGCAGACCTCGATAAAGAGCTTCACGCTCGCCAAAGGCTCTGAGATCGATGCTAAGGCGAAGGCTCTTTATGAGTCAACGAAAATGCCTGAAATCTCGGCTGAATCGCAGAAAGCTGCGGCGGAGCTTGGCAAGATGCTGATCGAGCCTGCGGCGGCGGAACTTGGGAATAAGCGGCTGGCTATCGTGACTGACGCTTCGCTCGCGTATGTTCCGTTTGCCGCGTTGACGACCACAACATCGGCAAATCCGCTGATCGTCGATCACGAAGTGACCTATCTGCCGTCGGCATCAACGCTTGCGGTGCTGCGCAGCGACGGCGGGCGTGTTGCCCCGACGAAGACGGTCGCGGTCATTGCCGATCCGGTCTTTGACGCAAACGACACCCGCGTTGGCAAGACGGCGTCACCGGTCGCCGATATGACCACGAGTTCCCCGCTTGCCAAAGCGACGCGTGACGCCGGGATCAGCGGAACGCTGCCTCGTCTGCCCGGAACCCGGCGTGAGGCGGCGACGATCTTGTCGTTTGTGCCGGAGAATGAACGCAAGCGGGCGATCGATTTCGACGCGAATCTTGCCGCCGTCAATGATCCTGCGCTGGGGCAATACCGGATAATACATTTCGCGACTCATGGATTGCTCAACAGCGTTCATCCCGAGCTTTCCGGTATCGTTCTGTCGCTGGTCGATAAAACGGGCAAGCCGCAGGACGGTTTTTTGCGGCTCAATGATATTTACAACCTAAAACTCCCTGCCGACCTGATCGTTCTCAGTGCGTGTCAGACGGCGCTTGGCAAAGAGGTTCGCGGCGAAGGTCTGATCGGGCTGACGCGCGGATTTATGTACGCCGGTGCAAGAAGAATTGTCGCGAGCCAATGGGCCGTGGACGACCAGGCGACTTCCGAGCTGATGAAGCTCTTTTACCAGGGAATGCTCGGCGACAAAAAGCTCCGTCCCGCCGCCGCACTTCGCGAAGCTCAGATAGCTCTGCTAAAGACAAAACGCTTTTCGGCCCCGTATTACTGGTCCGCATTCACTATTCAGGGTGAATGGAAATAATTGCCCAAGCCCGCACGTAAGTAAGGGCGTATTATTCGACGTTCGCATTTCGCCCTTACTATCGTGCGGGCTTGTGCAATGAAATTTTTTTTGAAACGTTTTTCACTTTCCGACATTAACACAGTGAAGCGAGCGAAAAGCCGCTAACTAAAATTAATAAAGTCAGAAAAGAGGAGAAAAGCAATGTTCAAAAATTCAATCATTATCGCAATCGTCGCAATCGTTATCGGTACTTTTTCAATTAACTCAAACGCACAGCGTCCGACGCCGGGGCCGATGGGCGGCGGACTCCTCGGAGTTCCCTACGGCGGAGGCGGCACATCTTCCGCGACGGGCAAAACCGATCTCGTCATGATCAACGGCGGACAGGTTTACGGAACCGCGTACGCCTACGACGGCTCGCATTTCGAACTCTACCCGTCAACCGGCGGCGTGCTCAAAACCTACTCGAACGGATGTCAGAAAACAACTCCTGCAAACGGCGTAAACGGACTGCTCTGCTCATTCGGACACTTCGACAATAACGGCACACTGCAGTATTCGGGTTGGGCACTTATCTATGACAACGGTTTCGTCTATCTTCGATGGATGTATCAAGCGAGGTCAAACTTTAAGTATGTTGACGGCGACACCGGCTGGGTCGGCATGATGCCAAAATCGTAATCCGCAACATTCACTTCAAAAAAAGAGCATCTTGCACGCGAATGCAAGGTGCTCTTTTAGCCATTCTATAAGCTATTTTATCGGTGCGACGATCTTTGCTGGCTTTGCTTTATAGTCGTAAGTAACGTCATTTCTTGAAACCAGCGTTTCACCCCGCTTTGTTGTAGATTCGGTTTTTACGATCAAACCTTTACTATTCACCCACATCTTATCTTCATCAAAATACGTGTTGTTGTAATTAGCCATTTTTCTTATCAGAACTTGTAACTTCTCTCGACCAATCGTCACGCTCTCTTTAAAGAATTCTCTTGTGCCGATCTCTCGACCACCGATACCAAAACCGCCGCTGTCCTTGGTACGTTTGATCCACGGACCGTCGTCTTCCTTTCTGTAAATAGTTTCCCCGATAGTGATCTGTTCGATCCTTTCTACCTTGGTGCCTTTCGTCGTAATATCGATCCATCTAGACCGGTCGGGCGGAATGTAGTCCGTCGTACCAGTCGATGTGCCCTCCCCAGCATCGTATGATTTCCAGTTCGAGACCCTTCTTCTAACCTGCTTATTAGTTTCTGATTCGGCCGCATTCCGCGCGGAAATATATTGTTCCTCTGTAATGGGCTTAGCTTGTCCAAATAAAATCAGAGGTAGAGTTAGCAATGAGATCAATATGGCAATTGGCTGAGCGATATTTTTCATATTTTGTCTTCATACTCCATTCATTCTTATGCACCAAACTGCTGCAAATGGTGATCGAGGTGTTTGTACATCATGTTGCTGTACTGCTGTTTGGTGAGCACGCCGAACGAGGCGTAGTCGCGCCCGTCAAAATGGGACTCGCCTAGTTCGCTGGTGCGGTTGATGAAGGCGATCAGCCGTTCGCGTTCGGCGTCGAAATCCTTGTCCGACTTCATTATGAACTGCGGTGCTGTCGGGCTGTTGTGTTTGAGCGGTTTGTCGCCGGTGACGACGCCTTTGACAAAGTATCTGAGGATCAGGCCCATGATGGCGTTTGGTTTGGGATGTTTATCGGGTTCGTAGATCATCTCGTACGACACGCAGCAATGCGCGAGCATCTTCGCGACGTCCATCTTGCCCCACTGCCGCTGCGTCTCGGGCGTCAAAGTATTTATCCGTTCGATAATTCCGTCCGAAACCTCTTTCGTAAATATATTTGGAAATGCCATATCGTCCTCTCCCTAATTTTTCTATTCAATGTACCGCGAAACGAGCTGAAACGCGAGTGGCCGAAGTCTTGGCTTATCAGTAGACATACTCTTCGAGTTCCATCTTCTTAGCGAGGGCTAGTTGGAAGCCGAAGAGGGCTTCGAGCAATTCTCCGGCTAGGTCGAGGATCGATTTGACGATGTCGTTCATGGTTTCCTTCGGCGTGCGGTCGCCCTGGAATGTCATACCGACCAGCGAGAAGTCGAGGTAGTCGGCGAACTCGAAATAGAAGGTGAGAAAATTGTCGTCGTCGCCGCCCATCAGGACGTGCATCGTCGCGTCGAGCTTTTCAAGCGATTTTCGCGTGTTCTCGTGCTCGTCAAATTCGTCGAGGTGAAAGGCGGTGTAATTGCGGATCGTTTTGCAGTAGGTTCGGACCTTTTGATATTTGGGGTCGTGAGCGATCGTGCGAAGCGGTATGAAGGCTTCCATCTCGACGTGCCTGTCGCCGGCACCAATGCCGCGAACCAGCGCGATCGTCTGGTGAAGATAGCCTGCGAGGACAAACAGCCCGCGTCGATACTGGCGTCTGCCGATGTGTGACTGGTCGTTCATCGAGGCAGCGGCGACGACCATGGCAAATGACAAAGCGTTGATCGCCCGCCCGAACTTCACCATCGTCAGAAAATCCGGATCGTCCTTCAAATAGATCAGCTGCGAAGCCTTGATCTTTACATTCCATTGCTTCGACAAGTCCCGTTTCGGTGGCTCCAACGGCCGATGGACAACCGTCTTACCACGCAACTTTCTTTTCTTGGATACAGGCACTGTGGAATACCCCCTAAAGCTTTTCGCGGTATAATAGCATAGATCGTATATTGGAGAAATCGATGAATACCTTAGAAGAAAGGCTTGAGCGGAGCGGGTACAACAAGAGTTTGGCGGACAACGAGCGTGACATGCGGCTGGTCGAGAACGTGAGACGCGAGATGGAGCTGACCGGGCAAGAGTTGACGCCGGAGATGCTCGAATTCGAACAGGCGGTCATCGACGAAAAGGCCGCGCTTGACGCCGAATACGCCGCAACCGTCAAACTCGTCGATTCCCGCAATGACCTCGAATTCGCACTCCTCGAAATACAGGCCCACGTCGAACTCGCCGCCGATAAACTCGAACAAACCAACCCCGAAGAAGCCGAAAGGATCCGATCGGTCTTCAACATTATTGACTAAAGGACGAGCCCAACTATCGTCAGAGCGAATCGTTTACTACTTGAACGGCCATAAAAGTGCGGCTTGGTCGCGGAGGTTTTCGGGCGGTTCGGGATGATTCGAAGGGTCGCGAGGGTCTCTGGTGTTGTCGAAGAGCTTTAGCTCGTCAACATCGGCAATGAGGTCGCGATCTAGTATTAAATTCAAACTCGCCTCGAAGTCTGCCCATTTCTTTAATAACTGATATTCGGCCCACATTTCAGCAAGCACCTTTTCGTCGACATCGAGTCGTTTAGCGATCTCACCGTTGTCTTTCGTCAAGACCTCGTACTGATTCAGTACGTACGCGGCGCGGCGTGCATTGGACATTTCGTCCCACTGGCGGGCCGCTTCGGCGTCATCTGTAGAGAGAAGATCTTTCTGCGTTGGCATAATTCAATTTCCTTTATTGTTTATGCGTTTTGGTGTTTCGAAGGACGGAAAGCTGAACGGGATCACGGTTTCCGACCTCAGCACCGCGTCCATGCTGAGTTCCATCATCGCTTCGGAATACTTCGTCGACTGCTCCATGATGTTCATTTCCTCGGTCAGTTTCGCTTTGAGCAGTTCGATAGCGTCGAAGAGCCGTTTCACTTTCGCCTCGTCGAGCGTAAAACCCCGCGCGATTGCTTCGCGGTTCTGCTCGATCAAACGATAAAACGCCCTGAGCCAATTGAACCGCTCAATATTGCTCCACCGCCCCCAATCACCGCTCTCAAACGGCGAAGTATATGAATCTGCACTCTCGCCCATGTTACCTCCGCCCCTCAGCCTCATCTAATCAAGATTCTGAATAAAAGTCGAAACAATAAGATGAGACCTACCAGCCCGGCACATCCGAGCAGCATTAACCCTAAATATTGGGGCGGCATGTAAGTAAAATACTGCTGAAGATTTGTTAGATGGACTTGAAAATATGAGAGTATCGGTTGGACATATGATGATTCACGATAAAAATAAAGACCAAACGCGAAGGCAAGGAACACAAAATATGACAAGGTACCGAGGTGATTTCTAATCCCAGTACGCCCACCTAACCTCGGATCGTCTACATAAACAATCGGAAGCGGTAAAACTCTCTTCGTTTCGAATTCGATTAACGGGCCATCCTCGGTCAACCCTTTTTCAAAGTGGCGTGCGAAACTGCCAGTTGACTTGGGCCGCTCAGTTGGATCCTTTGCGAGAACCAGAGATATCAATTCGTCATTGAATTGACTCAGAGTTGGACATCTCTGTCGGGCTGATGGCGGGCGCGCGTGAGTATGGCTAGCCATCAGTTCAAGAAGGTGCGATCCCGAGAAGGGTAGATTGCCTGTTAGCATGAAAAATGTGAGTACTCCAAGACTATAGACATCGCTGAGACTGCTAGCCTGGTTTTTGTAGACTTCAGGAGCTATATATTGAGGTGTCCCGATAACTCGACTCAGAGTGGTCCCCATCGTCGACTGAACAAAGCGTGCAAGTCCAAAATCGAGGACCTTTACGCGATTATATTCCTCACCAGATTCTATCAAGAATATATTCGCGGCCTTGATATCAAGGTGAACAATTTTTCGCTTGTGAGCATAGTCTAGAGCGTTTGCGATCTGAGAAAGAATATTAGAACACTCGGGAATAGGGATTGGACCGTCTCGATGGATTCGATCCTCAAGATTGATTCCATCAAGATACTCCATCGCTATATACGCTAGACCATCGTCAGTCCCGACGTCATACATCCGCACTATGTTGTCGTGCCGAAGGCTTTCCAACACCTTTCCTTCGGTCTCAAAAGCCCTCAAATAAGGAGCCATTTTGAGCGGTTTGGACGAAAAACGTGGATGCAGAAGCTTGATTGCGACTTTCTTCTCGTTACGCAAGTCGGTTCCCAGATAAACCAATCCCATCCCACCTTCGTCAATGAATGAGTCTAATCTAAATCGCCTACCCAGAACGCGACCATTAAAGTTGTAGACATCTCGCATAATTATTCAAGATACTTATGTTAGTCGTAGCCGATACGATAAAGTAATGGCACCTAATTTCAAAATCGTTAAATTCTCTACTAGAATGAACGCTACGAATCAGACACGTCTTTTTCCGATTTGTGTTCACTCGTTACTAATTCTTTGGTAACGAAAGTTTGAAGGTCAATCTCTTTCGGTGTCATGCCCGCCATATGGAGGGTAAGTTGAGCTTTTACAGCGCTTCGGATCTTCGGATCTTCAATTGACTGTACCATTGTTGCCGCTTTGTCGATTTGACGGTCATTGCGGAGGCGGTCATATAACTCGGTGGCACGCGTTCGAGTTTGCTCAGCCTGCTTGAAGAACAGAGCTGCAACAGCCTCAATAATTATTCCTGGGAACGTTTTTATTAGCTCGAGGCCACTTGAACCATTGGCCGAATAAATGATGTAAAGGAAGCCCAGTGAAGCCGCCATAACACTAAACCAGAATTGAACGCGAGCCTGAGAAAGGGCCTGCTTGTGGTACTCATTTACAAGGTCCTCTACCAAGTCTGATTCATCCGTTCCCAACAAACTCGGTGAAAGATTACGAATCAACTCCAGTGCAGTTTCTTTGCGTTCAGCTCGGCTTGGTTCACTGTTACCTTCCCGGATACCGTCCTGCATCACTTGAAGTTGAAGTTCCGCCTTTCGAGTGGCTGCTAATTCAGCCAACCGATCGATTTCGGATCGTAGTTCACGTTCTCCGGAAAGGTACTTCTGTAGAGTTGCGGTGATGACGCCAAGTAGGACGATGATAAGCGGTATTACTACCGCTTCTTTTGAACTCCACTCAATTAGATTTTCCATGTTTTTGTTGATTCGGAACGGCGCGGTTAGACACGCCGACACTTTTTGTTATGTTCCTCAGGTCGTCCGGGCTTACGGTGTTGGTGGTGTGCCTTCGCCGTCGCCTTCGTCGTCGTCTTTTTTGGTGGGGGCTTTTTCGACGTGGGCGGCGGTTTTCCAGGCGGCTTGGGCGCCGGGGTTGTTGGCGGCGGCGTTTTTGACGAGGTGGCGGATGGTGGCTTTTAGGGCGTTCATCTCGGCGGTTTTGGCGGAGAGTTCGGCATTTTTGGCGACGGACTGGCCTTTGGCCGAGTCCTGAACGCCGAACGTGGCTTCGAACGCGTCGCATGCGGAGCTAATGGTACCGGGCCAACCGGTGGGCGCCATGTAATCGATGAGGAGCTGTCTGTCGTCGTCACCACCGGCGACGAAGCTGCGTCCGGCGGCGAGGAGATCCTGATCGGCCATATTTGCCGCGAAACGATAGCGGTCGCGCGTGCCGGGATGGTCGGCGTCGGCAGCCCTCGCGGCGGTTCGGGCCGGGTCCATCGCGTCGATCAGATCCTGACGCTCCGAGCCTTTGACGCCCGTTGCGGAAAGGCCTTCGCTCTTAGCGGCAGCTTGTTCGCCGGCGATGTTCTCGATCTCGCCGACGACTGTCGTCATCGAACTGCTTTTTGTTTCGAAAATGCTGCCCGCAGGAATGAGCGCGACGTAATCAATGAACCACTGACGGCAACGCTGGCCGGATTCTAAATTGCGGCGGATATAATCGCTCATTGTGGTATGAACCTCCTAAAAGTTTTTTATTTTACCGTGAAGATTGGCGGTTTACTGATAATACTCGCGTTTTTGCCGTTGTCAAGCGCTTCGGAGAGACCGCAACAAACTTCGGAGCGGTCGCTCGGTGCTTCGGAGCGGTTGCGTAGTGCTTCGATGGAGTTCGCGCATGCTTCGGAGCGATTCGCGCGTGCTTCGGGGCGATCCGCGCTTGCTTCGACGCAGTTCGCGCATGCTTCGGAGCGATTCGCGCGTGCTTCGGGGCGATCCGCGCATGCTTCGATGGAGTTGCGCCAAGCTTTTATGGAATCGCGCGGTATTTTGGCGCCGTCCGACGGGCTGAATAATTAGGCCGCGCCATGGTACAGCGTTGTGCGAAGGAAGCCGAGTCGCTACCGCTCCCGGTTCTGACAGGAGCGGAGAGCTACGTTGTGATGTGACGGCCAGGCGGACGACTACTTTTCCCAGTCGTCGGTGTGGAAGGTGCCTTCTTTGTCGATGCGTTGGTAGGTGTGGGCGCCGAAGTAGTCCCGTTGGGCCTGGATCAGGTTCGCGGGAAGACGTTCGGTGCGAAAGGCGTCGAAATAGTTCAGCGCGGACGCTAGGCACATCGACGGGATGCCGTGGCCGGTGCATGCGGAGACCATTTTACGCAGGCTGATGCTGCGGTGGTCGAGCGTTTCGGCAAATTTATCGTCGAGGAGCAAGCTCGCGAGGTCGGGGTTGGATGCGTACGCGACGTGCATTTCTTCGAGGAGGGCTGAACGAATAATGCAGCCGCCGCGCCATATTTTGGCGATCTCGGACAGATTCAGACCATACGAACTCTCTTTCGAAGCTGCCTGCAGCAAAGACATTCCCTGCGAGTACGTGACGATAAACGCACAGGTGAGGGCGTTTTGCAGGTCTTCGAGACCGAGCGAGGTGTGGTGCGAGGTCAGATCGTTCTCGAACTTGTCGGCAACCGTCGCGCGGACGGATTTTAACGCCGAGATCTGACGCATCGAGACCGCGCTGTCGATAGTCGGCACCGGAACGCCGTGGTCCATCGCCGCCTGCGAGGTCCATTTGCCCGTGCCCTTTTGCCCGGCGGTATCGAGAATCTCGTCAACGAGATATTTGCCGGTGTGCAGGTCTTTTTTGCGAAGCACCGTCGCCGTGATCTCGATGAGAAACGAATTGAGTTCGCCGTCGTTCCATTTGGCAAAAACGTCGCTGATCTCGGGGGCGGTCATATTGAGCACGCGTTTGAGATAATCGTACGTCTCCGAAATGATCTGCATCAAGCCGTATTCGATACCGTTGTGGACCATTTTGACAAAGTGCCCCGCCGAACCCGTGCCCATGTAGGCAACGCACGGTTCGCCATTTACTTTGGCAGAAACGGCCTGAAGCGTCGTCTCGATGCGATCGTAGAAATCTTTGCGGCCGCCGGGCATGATCGAGGCTCCGTGGCGAGCACCTTCTTCGCCGCCGCTGACGCCGATGCCCATAAAACCGACGCCTTTCGCGTCGAGTTCGGCGATGCGGCGGTCCGTGTCGGTGAAATGCGAGTTACCGCCGTCGATGATCAGGTCGTCTTTCTCAAGGTGCGGAAGCAGGTCAGAGATACACGAATCAACGATCGGGCCCGCCGGCACGAGGAGCATGATGTTGCGCGGCGATTCGAGTTTGGAAATGAAATCGGCGAGATCGCTGCCGACATCGACCGGCATACCTTTGCCCTCGTCGAGTAAGAGCTGCCGTTTGCCAGCGTCGAGGTCGTAACCGACGCCGCTGATGCCGTGCTCGGCGATGTTAAGCAGAAAATTGCGGCCCATTGTCCCGAGCCCGATCATTCCAAAGTGTGCTTTCATATGATGATTTTACCGCAAAGACGCTCGCGCTCAAGCGGGGACGACCTTAAACTTTCCAGATGTCGGACAAACCGAGCTCTTCGCCAAAAATGTCGGGCATTTCGTCGAACATCCACCACCACGACAGAACCATCTGGCAATAAGCCCATTTGCGGATGACGACGGGGTCGAGTTCGAACGCGGCGGCGAAATCGGCGACGGCTTTGTCCAGTTTGCCGTCGAGACGGGTGTCCCATTCGAGCCAGTCGCGGTGATTGTTAAGGAAAACGCCGATGTCGTAACCGATGTGGCCGATCATTCCCTTCGGATCGATCACGAGAAACTGTTCGCGGCGCGAAGACATAATGTTGTCGTGGTGAAGGTCGCCGTGCAGGAGAAAGGTGTTCGCTTTGTCGCGGCTGAGGTCAGCGTAGAATTCGAGAGCTCGTTCGGCGTATTCCTGAGGGAAATTTGTGCCGGCCGCACGTTTTAACCCGTCGAACCAATCGTCGAGACTGATGAAGTCGCTGGCGTCGTCGGGGACGGGCATAAGAATGCGTTTGAGGACGCGAATGGCGATCGTGACGGCTTCGGATTGATTCTTTTTGCAGACGGTTTTGAGATTCTCGCCGGGCTTGACGCGTTCGAGCAGCAGCGCCTGACGCTCGCGGTCGAACTGGAGGAGACGGACCGCACCTTTTCCGTCGAGGAGCTTTAGATAAGCCGCTTCGCCATAGATCTCAACATCGATGAGCGGAAGGCCGATCTTAAGGACGGCGGCGGTACCGTTCTTTTGCACGGCGTTTGCGACGTAATTATAGGAGAGATTCCGAAAGTGATTGCCCGCGGTAAACGACCAGTCTTTCTCCAGAGCCGCGATCGTCGTGGGCAGTTCGTCCAGCCATTTCTCGCCACGCTCGCTGCAAAGCGAGATGGTGTTTTCGACAAACTTTTTTGGGAGTGAGGTTCTAAATTCTTTATGCATTGAGGTCTGATTTTAACGCAAAGACGCGAAGTCGCAAGGACGCGAAGGAGAACTATTTCCAAGTTGGTTGATCTCTGGCAAAATCCGTTGCGGCTTTGCGCCTTTGCGGCTTTGCGTTAAGATTTTCACTTATGAGATCCCTCATCGATGCCATACGTCCGACTACTTTTATCGAATCAGCGAAACTGCGTGAACATCTCGGCCTCGACATAACCATTGCCAGCGAGACGTTTCAGCACACCGGAAGTTTCAAGTTTCGTGCGGCGTACAACGTTGCCATCAACGTGCCGAATGACGAGCTGATCGGTGTTTCGTCGGGGAATTTTGGGCAAGCACTCGCGTATGCAGCGAAATTGCTTGGGAAAAAATGCACGGTGATAATGCCGCACAATTCAGCTCAAGTTAAAGTGGATGCCGTTCGTTCGTACGGTGCCGAGGCCGATCTGATCGATGTCAATGTTGTCAGTCGAACCGAGCGTTTGAAACAACTCGCCGGCGAACGCCCGGACGCGTATCTTGCCAGTGCGTTTGACGATCAGTTTGTGATCGACGGTAACTCCACGCTCGGAGACGAGATCGCGGCGCACGATTTTGATATTGTTATTCTACCCATCGGTGGGGGCGGATTGATCTCCGGTACGATCCAAAGCTTTGCCCGGAACGGGTGTAAGACCGAAGTCATCGGAGCCGAGCCTTTACTCGCCAACGACGCCGCTCGTTCCCTGCGTGCCGGACACCTGATCGCCAACGAATCCGAACCCCAAACCATCGCCGACGGCACGCGAACATTATCCCTCGGCAAACTAAACTGGCCGATCATTGCTCAAGGATTAAAGGAAATAATCGAGGTTCCGGACGAAACGATAGCGGATGCGTTGCGGATGTACTTCGGCATGGCAAATCTAAAATGCGAACCAACCGGAGCGTTGAGTCTCGGGGCTGTTTTAGTCGATGAGGAAAGGTTTGCGGGTAAGAAGATATGTTTGGTTGTGAGCGGAGGGAATGTTGATTCGGGCGTTTATGCCAAATTACTTGCGGGTGTTTAGCGGATCTTTAGTTTTCCCCGTTTCCAAGCGGACAACAGTTTTTCGGCTACTCGTCTAGCCGCAAAAGCATCGTTTTTAGATTGATTCCCCTTTGTCATAAAGCTCTGCTTTACAAACCAGACTTCTTTTCCAGTTTTTGACACGAGTTTACATTCATAGATCATTACGTCTTTATCGTTGGTTGTCCCGTGAAAAGGGACCATCGCACTTACTTTGATAATCAACTCCGCATCGGCGTCTACAGCTTCGTCCGTTGTTTGAACACCGCCCTTTCGTAGTAGCCCTTTCAGACTGCGCTGAAACTCGCCGCTGTTAAATCGAACCGAATCGTCCGGAAATTTCTCCGAGATAAAGATTGAACTGTTCGATAGAGAAACTACAGGCTTTGATTGCGAATAACCAGTAAGAGTCATCGCAATTAATATCAGAAGGCCGGAGCCTAACCGTCTGCATTTGGGGCTGTTCATAGCTTTTGATCGTCGAATTGACTGCGCATAGAACACACTTCCTACCGATCGTGTTTCCGCCTAAACTTTTCCTATTTCCTCAACGAACGTCACACGGTTGATCTCGTGGAGCGTCGTCATTCCTAAGAACACCTTTTTTACCGCCGATTCGCGGAGTGATGATAGGCCTTCTTTTTCGGCTTGGCGGCGGATCTCGGAGCCGGGGCGGCGTTCAATGATCATTTCGCGGATCGGGTCGGACATATCTAGGAGTTCGTGAATGGCGGTTCGGCCTCGATAGCCGGTATGGTTACAGGCGTCGCAGCCGACGCTCTTGTAAAAGACGATATCGCCAACGTCCTTTTGATTAAGTCCGGATTCCGCAAGTTCCTCAGGCGTCGGCGGATACGGACGTTTG
>Ga0209023_10005900_pt1 | contig 13151 bp, 10 predicted proteins | sample LakOneMetagenome_FD_187468 | JGI IMG/M metagenome (GOLD analysis project Ga0209023, IMG submission 187468) | Freshwater and sediment microbial communities from Lake Erie, Canada (SPAdes) (version 2) | ecosystem: Environmental > Aquatic > Freshwater > Lentic | place: Lake Erie, Canada... | reverse complement strand
GTGGTGCTGGGGAATGTTTTGGGCGGCGGCGTGCTGGTGGGGATGGTGTATTACCTGATCTATGTCAGGGGGCTCAAGCGAGTGTGAGGGGGCCTATCTGTCAGCGGCCGCGCCTGCGAATGCGAGCGAGCCAGCCAGCGGCGCTGATCATCGCCTCATACGCAGCATTCTGGGCACTGCGCCCATTTCACCCGTCCGCTTCGGAGCGAAGCCCGACGGGCTGCCTGTACCGACTAAACCCGTTCGAATACGGCGGCGATGCCCTGCCCGCCACCGATACACATCGTCACGAGTCCAAAACGCTTCTGCGTACGCTGCAGCTCATACAGGCATTTCACCGTGATGATCGCGCCGCTGGCGCCCAGCGGATGGCCGAGCGCGATCGCGCCTCCGTTGGGATTGGTCCTGGCCGGATCCAGGTCCAGTCCGCGGCAGACGCCCAGCGACTGGGCGGCGAACGCCTCGTTCGATTCGATCACGTCCATATCCGCAAGGCTCAGCCCGGCACGCTGCAGCGCCAGTTTCACGGCGGGGATCGGGCCGGTGCCCATCAGCGAAGGGTCCACGCCCGCCACGGCATACGACACCAGCCGGGCGAGCGGTGCAAGTCCGGCGCGCGAGGCGGCGCCTGCTTCCATCAGGACGACGGCAGCCGCGCCATCGTTCAGGCCGGACGCATTGCCTGCGGTGACCGTGCCGTCTTCCTTCCGGAAGGCCGGCCTCAGCGTCGCCAGCGATTCCACGGTCGTGCCGGCCTTCGGATGTTCATCCGTGTCGAACAGGGTCACACCCTTGCGTCCCTTTACCTCCACCGGGACGATCTGTTCCCTGAAATAGCCGGCCTCGATTGCCGCCAGGGCCTTGCGCTGGCTTTCCGCGGCAAAGGCATCCTGTTCTTCGCGCGAGATCTTGTAGAGTGCGGCGACATTCTCCGCGGTGATGCCCATGTGGCCGGCGCCGAACGGGTCCTGCAGCGCGCCCAGCAGCATGTCGAGCATGCTGGCGTCGCCCATGCGCGTGCCCCAGCGCGCGCTCTGCATCACATACGGCGCGCGGCTCATCGTTTCCACGCCGCCGCCGACGGCAATCTCGCTGTCTCCCAGCTGGATCGCGTTCGCCGCCGACACGATCGCCTGCAGGCCGGAGCCGCACAGCCGGTTGAGCGTCAGCGCCGCCGACTCCTTGGGCATGCCGGCGTTGATTCCCGCGACGCGCGACACGTACATGTCGCGCGGTTCGCACTGGATCACGTTGCCCAGGACGATCTGCTGCGCGGACGCCGGATCGACATTCGCACGGCGGAAAGCCTCCCTGACGGCGATGGTCGCCAGGTCAGGGGCCGAAAAGTCCTTGAGCGCGCCGCCGAACGTACCGATTGCCGTGCGTGCAGCGCCGACTACTACCACTTCTTTTTTGTTATCCATTCCAAGATCCCTTCATGCGTATCAAGAAAAACCTGCGTTTCCCCGGCCCCGCGCAGGGTGGATGCCAGGAGGACGTCCTACACTTCCAGCCACTCCTTGCGCACAGCGGCATTATTCCGCAAATCGTCCGGCGTGCCTTCGAATACCACCGTGCCGTGCCCCATCACGTACACGCGCTGGGAAATTTCCATGGCAATCGCCAGTTTCTGCTCGACCAGCAGCACCGAAATGCCGCGATTCTTCAGTTCCATCAGGTATTCGCCGACCAGTTCCACGATCTTCGGCGCCAGGCCCTCGGTCGGCTCGTCGATCATGATCAAGTCGGGATCGCCCATGAGCGTACGGCACAGCGTCAGCATCTGCTGCTCGCCGCCGGACAGCACGCCGGCCGCCGTGTTCTGGCGCTCCTTCAGGCGCGGGAACATCTGGTACATGTCGTCCATGCTCCAGCGCGACTTCCTGCCCTTCTTCTCGCCCAGCAGGAGGTTCTGCTCGACCGTCAGCGTGGGGAAGATGTCGCGGTTTTCCGGCACGTAGCCCAGGCCGCGGTGCGCGATCTCGAACGCCTTCAGGCCGGTGATCTCCTGGCCCTTGAAGCGGATCGATCCCTGCACGTCGACCTGGCCCATGGCGGCCTTGACGGTGGTCGAGCGCCCCACTCCGTTGCGACCCAGCAGGCTCACGATTTCGCCCTCGCCCACGTGCATGTTCACCCCGTGCAGCACATGGCTCTTGCCGTAGTATGCGTTCAGGTCCTTGATCTCGAGTATGGGTGTCATGCTATGCCGCCTCCACCGGTGCGTGTCCGCCCAGATAGGCGTCCTGCACCCTCTGGTTGCTGCGGATATTGGTTGGGGTGTCGCAGGCGATCACCTCCCCGTAGACCACGACGGCGATCCGGTCCGCCAGCCCGAACACGACGCTCATGTCGTGCTCGACCATCAGCAGGGTCTTGCCCACCGTGACCTTGCGTATCAGCTCCACCGCCGCGTCCGACTCGGAGCGGCTCATGCCCGCGGTGGGTTCGTCGAGCAGGATCACGTCGCAGCCGCCGGCGATGGTGATGCCGATCTCCAGCGCCCGCTGCTCGGCATAGGTCAGCAGGCCGGCCTCGATGTCGCGGCGGCGCCGCAGCCCGATCAGTTCCAGTACGGATTCGGCCCGCTCGTGCGCATCCTTCAGTCCGTTGAGCCGGTGCCAGAACGAGTACTTGTAGCCCAGCGACCAGAGCACCGCGCAGCGCAGGTTCTCATACACCGACAGGCGGTGGAAGATGTTGGTGATCTGGAAGCTGCGCGACAGGCCGCTCCGGTTGATCTCGAAAGGCCGCAGCCCGGCGATGCTCTTTCCGTTCAGCAGGATGTCTCCGGAACTGAGCGGGAAGCGTCCCGAGATCAGGTTGAACATCGTCGACTTGCCGGCCCCGTTCGGGCCGATGATTGCCAGACGCTCACCCTTTGACACCGCGAGATTTGCCCCACGGATGATCTCGGACTTGCCGAAGCTCTTGCGTACATCCCGGAGTTCGAGTGCAAACGCGTTCATGCCGCCCCCTTTCGAATCTGCTCTTCAATTTCTGCATTGACGTCGCCCCACACCTGCGCAAACGCGTGCCGGGTCTTGCGGAACACGATGCCCGCGACGGCGAGCAAGCCCGCCACCGCCATCCACGGGGTTGCGGCCGCCGTATCGAGCGTGACGCCGAACAGCTTCATGACGGTGCCGTCCGCCGATTCGAGCGTCAGGTGGTACAGCATCTCGATGGCCATCACCAATCCGGCGAAGCCGAGGAGCGAAGCGGCGGATACGGCCGCCAGCCGCGGCAGCAGGCGGCGGTATTTTCCGAACCTTGCGACGCGCGCGTGCATCATGATGACGCTGGCGATGCCGCCCGGGGCATACATCACGATGATGATGAAGAAGATGCCCAGGTAGAGCTGCCATGCCTTGGTGAAGTCCGACAGCATGACCGTCAGGAACACGCCGATGATGGCGCCGATCATGGGGCCGAAGAAGTAACCCACGCCGCCGATGAAGGTGAACAGCAGGACCGCGCCGGAACGCGCGGCCGACACGTTCTCCGCCGTGACGATCTCGAAGTTGATCGCGCCGAGGCCGCCGGAAATGCCGGCGAAGAAGCCCGACAGGATCAGCGTGAGATAGCGCGCCCACTGCGTGTCATAGCCGATGAACTCGACGCGCTCGGGGTTGTCCCGGACCGCGTTGACGATGCGTCCGAGCGGCGTATGCGCGAACGCGTACATGCCCACGGTGCTGATGAACAGCCAGGCCGCGATCAGGTAGTACACCTGGATCTGCGGGCCGAAGGTGATGCCCATGAAGCTGCCGCCGTAGACACGGTTGGTCGAGATGCCGCCCTCGCCACCGAAGAACTCGGGGAACATCAGCGAGCAGGCGAACACCAGTTCGACGAGGCCCAGCGTAATCATCGCGAAGGTCGTACCCGATTTCTTGGTGGTCACATAGCCGAACAGCATGCCGAAGAACATGCCGGCGATGCCGCCGACCAGCGGAATCAGGCTGACCGGTATCGCCATGCTGCCGGCGGAGGCGAGGTTCATCGCATGGATCGCGAAGAAGGCGCCGAGGCCGGAATACACCGCGTGGCCAAAGGACAGCATGCCCCCCTGGCCGAGCAGCATGTTGTAGGAAAGCGCGAAGATCATCACGGTGCCGATCTGCGACAGGATCGAGACGGACGCGCCCGAACTGAAGATCAGTGGCGCCAGGACGAGGACCACCGCAAACAGGCCCCAGGTGATCCAGCGCGCGACGTTCCAGGACTTGTCCATGGTGGTGCTTTTCATCGTCAAGGAATTGGTAGTCATGTCAGCTCTCCCTCGTACCCATCAGGCCGCGCGGCCTGAAGATCAGGATCAGTACCAGCAGCAGGTAGGGCAGGATGGGCGCCACCTGCGAAATGGTCAGCTTCAGTACCGGGTAGCCGAAGGTCTCCGGCGTCACGCTCGCGCCGAGGGAGGCAACCAGCGTGGCGATCGAATGGTCGAGCGCCACCGCGAAGGTCTGCAGCACGCCGATCAGCAGCGAGGCCACCAGCGCACCGACCAGCGAGCCCATGCCGCCGACCACCACCACCACGAAGATGATGCTGCCGACCGTGGCTGCCATCCCCGGCTCCGTGACGAAGGCGTTGCCGCCGATGACGCCCGCCAGCCCGGCCAGCGCGCAGCCGCCGCCGAACACCAGCATGAACACGCGCGGCACGTTGTGGCCGAGCGCTTCCGCCATGTCCGGATGGGTCAGCGCCGCCTGGATCACCAGCCCGATGCGGGTGCGGGTCAGCACCAGGAAGATCGACACCAGCATCAGGATCGCGATGAGCATCATGAAGCCGCGGTACATCGGGAAGGTCGTGGTGAAGATGGTGAACAGCGGGCCGTCGAGTTCGGCGGGGATCGAATACGGCACCGCCGCCCTGCCCCAGACCAGCTGCACCAGCTCGACCAGCACATAGGACAGGCCGAACGTGAACAGCAGCTCGGGAATATGCCCGTACTTGTGCAGCGTGCGCAGGCCGTAGCGTTCGACCATCGCGCCGAGCACGCCGACCAGCAGCGGCGCGATCACCAGCGCCGGCCAGAAGCCGAGCTTGGTGCTGATCGCATAGGCGAAGTAGGCGCCGATCATGTAGAAACTGGCATGCGCGAAATTGAGCACGCCCATCATGCTCAGGATCAGCGTCAGGCCCGACGACAGCATGAACAGCAGCAGCCCGTAGCTCAGGCCGTTCAGCAGGGTGAAAACAGCGAATTCCATATTGCCCCCGGTGTGCGCAGAGGCGGCTCGCAGGCGTGCGGAGGTGACCGCCGCCGGCGAGCGCGCGCAGGATGTTTCGATGTGAACGCGCGCGGCGTGGGACGCCGCACGCGCGCATGAGGACGAGCGCTTATCCCGGACGCTTCATCTGGCAGGAGGTCGGCTGCGTTGCGACCTGCCGCTCCACCTTCTGGTCGGTCTTCCAGCCCAGTCCGGTATTCTCCTGGTCGTACTTCACGTCCTTGCCGTTGGTTTTCACCCAGGTGGCGACATACAGCGGCTGCTGCAGCTGGTGGTCGGCCTTGCGCATCTCCACCTCGCCGTTGAGGCTGGCCACCTTCATGCCTTCCATCGCCAGCGCGACCTTGACCGGATCGGTGCTCCGGGTGTCCTTGATCGCCTTGGAGAGCATCGCCACGCCGGTATAGGTGGCGGACATGTAGTAGTCGTTGTTGTACTTCTGCTTGAACGCCTCGACGATGTTCTGGCCGGTGGCGCCCGGTCCGTTGACGTTCCAGTAGCCCACCATTTTCACCCGGCCTTCGCCGGCCGCGCCCATCGCGGTCGGCACGCCGGTGGTCGCGCCATAGTAGGTGTAGAAGTTGGCGTTCAGGCCGGCATCCTTGGCGGCCTTGATCAGCAGCGCCAGGTCGGCGCCCCAGTTGCCGGTGATGACGCTGTCGGCGCCGGCTGCCTTGATCTTCGCGACGTAGGGGGAGAAATCCTTCACCTGCCCGATCGGGTGCAGGTCGTCGCCGACGATCTGCACGTCCGGCCGCTTGCGCTTCAGGTACTCCTTGGCGGTCTTGCTCACCTGGTGACCGAGCGCGTAGTTCTGGCCGATGATGTACGCCTTCTTGATGCCCTTGTCCTTCTCCATCACGGAAGTCATCGCTTCCATCTTCATGTCGGAGTTGGCGTCCAGGCTGAAATGCCAGAAGCTGCACTTGCTGTTGGTCAGGCTGGGATCGATTGCCGCATAGTTGAAGAAGACGATCTCCTTGCCCGGGTTGCGCTCATTGTGTTTGTTGACGGCATCGACCAGCGCAAGCGCTGCCCCGGACCCATTTCCCTGGGTGATGTAGCGAAAGCCCTGGTCGATGACCGTCTTCAGCACGACGAGCGATTCCTGGGGGCTGGCCTTGTTGTCGAACCCGACGAACTCGATCGTATGGTTGCCCGCCCACTTCTCCTTGTTGGCGATGTCCGCCACGAACTGCCAGCTTTTGAGCGTATTCTGGCCGATGGGCGCGAATGGCCCGGACAGCGGGTCGATGAACGCCACCTTGACGGTATCGGCGAGCGCCGCGGCGGGGGCGGCCATGAGGAGGACGGCGGAGGCGGCCATGGCTGCGGAGCGAAGCGGGAATTTCATCTGGTATCTCCTGATTGTAGTTATCGTAGTTGCTGCTGCGGTTACTGCGGTGTCAGGCGGTAGGCAGCTTGTGGTGCCTGAGCTGGTCGCGAATCTCGTTCTTCAGGATCTTGCCGGTGGCGCCGACCGGCAATGCGTCGACGAAGACGACATCGTCGGGCGTCCACCACTTGGCAATCTTGCCACTATAGTAAGCGATCAGTTCGTCTCTGGTGACGCTGCCGTCCGGCTTCCTTACGACGACGAGCAGCGGACGTTCGTCCCACTTCGGGTGGAACACGCCGATGCACGCGGCCTGCTTCACCGCGGGATGCGCCATGGCGATGTTCTCGAGGTCGATGGAGCCGATCCATTCGCCGCCCGACTTGATGACATCCTTGCTGCGGTCGGTGATCTGTATGTATCCCTCCCCGTTGATGGTCGCCACGTCCCCGGTGAGAAACCAGCCATCATCCAGGATGGCCTCGTCTTCATTCCTGAAATAGCTACTGAGGACCCAGGGCCCCCTGACCTGCAGGTTTCCGTAGGTCTTGCCATCCCAGGGCAGCTCGTTTCCGGCGTCGTCGACGATCCTGATGTCGACCCCGTAGATCACATGGCCCTGTCTCTGCAGGATCGCTTCCTGCTCTTCCCGGGGCAGCTGCAGGTGATGGTTCTGGAGGTGGCAAACCGTGCCGACGGGCGACATCTCGGTCATTCCCCACGAGTGCACGAGTTCCACCCCGTAGCGCGCCCGGAACACCTTCATCATTTCCGGCGGACAGGCGGAGCCGCCCACCAGCGCGCGCCGGAAGCTCGTGAACTGCAGCTGCCGCTGTTCAACGTACTCGAGCAGGCCGTGCCATACCGTCGGCACCGCTGCCGAGAAGGTCACCTTCTCCTGCTCGAACAATGCGTGGAGCGACTTGCCGTCCAGCGCCGGGCCGGGGAACACCAGCTTGGCGCCGGTGAGCGGCGCCGAGTACGGTATGCCCCACGCGTTCACATGGAACATGGGCACGGCCGGAAGCACGACGTCGCGGCCGGAGAGATTCAGCGCATCCGGCATGCACGATGCGTAGGTGTGCAGGACAGTGGAACGGTGCGAGTAAAGGACGCCCTTGGGATTGCCCGTGGTTCCCGAGGTATAGCAGAGCGTCGCGGCCGAATTCTCGTCGAACACGGGCCACGCAAAGTCATCCGTGTTCTGTTCGATCAGGTCCTCGTAACACAGGAGGCCAGGTAGCTGCGCGCCGGATGGCATGTGGGCGCGGTCGGTCATGGCGACATACGCCTTGATCGTCGGGCAGCGTGGGGCGACCGCTTCCACCAGGTGCAGGAAGGTCAGGTCGAAGAACAGACATGCATCCTCGGCGTGGTTGATGATGTAGGCGACCTGGTCGGGATGCAGCCTCGGGTTGATGGTGTGGTTCACCGCCCCGGAGCCGGAGGTGGCGTAGTACAGCTCCAGGTGGCGATAGCCGTTCCAGGCCAGCGTGCCGACCCGGTCCCCCATCCGGACATCCAGGCCTTTCAGTGCGTTCGCCAGTTTCCGCGCGCGCTGGTGGCATTCGCGGTAGGTGTATCGGTGGATGTCGCCTTCCACGCGCCGCGAGACAACCTCGTTGCCGCCGAAGTGGCGGTCCGCATGCTCGATGAGGCTGGAGATCAGCATGGGCTGCTGCATCATCTGGCCCATCACTGGGCTTTTTGGGTAATGTGGCATCGGTTCCCGGATCGTAGTGCGAGAGTTGATACTTCATGCGCCGCCGCGTCCTGCTCGTGCCCGGCTGCTTCCGCTGTCGCATGCAACGCGACCTTGTGTAAGACGAGTGTCGAGGATTGTGTGGGATATTGCTATGTTCATTCCCACATCGTTTCCGCGATCGAGTGTGGCTAATTCACTGCGTCGCAGGATTGCCCGGGCGTGCGCCCGCGGGCGCGAGGAACGGTGCATCGCCCGTCCCGCCCCGCGGCGCATCATGTCAGGGGCTCACCCGGAGAGTCCGGCCTTGGCGAGCTCCAGCCGGTATTGCTCCAACCCCGAGGCCGGCACCATCTCGTCGCGGCGGTCCTGGATTTCCCCAAGCCTTGCCTGGATGTCCTTCACCGCGTCGCCAGTCTTGCCGACGAAGATGCCCTGCGTCATGGTGATGTGGGCGGCCTCGAAACTGCCTGCCCCTGCCAACAGGATCATGCGCGTCGGTGCGTCTTCCGCGGCGAGTGCGACCACTGCGGGACTGACCGCCTCCGGGCTCAAGCCCTCCAGTTCTTTCGGAGACATGATGCCTTCCGTCATTGCCGTCGCCGCGCTCGGCGCGAGCGCATTCACACGGATGTTGTACTTGGCTCCCTCCAGCGCAAGGGTCTGCATCAGGCCGACGACCGCCATCTTTGCGGCGCTGTAGTTGGCCTGGCCGAAATTCCCGTACAGGCCGGATGAGGACGAGGTCATGATGATGCGGCCATACTGCTGCTCGCGCATCCGCTCCCAGACCGCCTTGGTGCAGTTGACGGAGCCCATGACGTGTACATCCAGGACCAGGCGGAAGTCGTCGAGCGTCATCTTGGCGAAGCTCTTGTCGCGCAGGATGCCGGCGTTGTTCACCAGGATGTCGACACGGCCCCATTCGGCGGCTGTGCGCGCCACCATGGCCTCCATCTGTTCAAAGTCCCTCACATCGCCGTCGACGGCCATCGCGACGCCGCCTTCGGCAACGATGCGGTCCGCGACTTCCCTTCCGGGCGTGCCCGGTCCGCTTCCGTTGATATCGTTGACCACCACCCTGGCGCCGTGCCGCGCGAGGGCAAGCGCATGAGCACGGCCCAGGCCGCTGCCGGCGCCGGTGACGATGGCAACGCGGCCTTCCAGTTGCTTGTTCATTTTTCTTCTCCGTTATGGGTATTCGTATGCGGCCGGCCCGACGCTTGCCAGTGCTGCCTGTTGGCATGTCATCCCCGCCTTGCTGGCAGTGTCGTTTATTGCAAGGCTATAATCCATGTCGGGCGGCACACTTTCAGCGCCCCGGCGTGTGTCAATGCGACACCCGCAGCACCTTGTATCGGATTACGCGTCCGGGACACCGGCTTTCGATGCCGTTCTTCCAAGCAGGCCCCGGGCTTTTTGCTTATCCCATTCCAGCGGCAGCAGGAGGTTTATGAACCTTAGCGTTGAAGAACTTGCCCTCGATCTGTTCGGCTTACTGCACAGGAATGCCGCGATCGAGGAATTCAGTTCCCGCCTCGCCGGGCTTGAGGCGTCGCTTGGCGGGACGGATGGAAAAGCCGCCGCCATCGGGATGGTGGAGATGGCGATGGCGGTCAAGCGGCGGCTGGAGCAGCATGCGTCCAGCGAGCGCGGCCTGCTTGCGCTGGTCGACTCGGCAAAGGACCTGTCCAGCCAGCTGGATCTGACCAGCCTGCTCAACGCCATCGTGGACCGCGCGAGGAATCTGCTCGGATCGCATCTTGCCTGGCTGACGGTGTACAACGGAGAGACGAAGCAGTTTCGCGCCGTGGCAACGGCTGGCGCGACATCCTCGGGCACGACAAGGATGAGAGTCAGTCACCAGTACGGGGTGGCCGGTGTGGTGCTGGCGACGGAGGCGCCGTTTCATACGCCGAACTACCTGCTCGACCAGCGCTTCCCGCACGACGCCGAACTCGACGGCATATTCCGCGACGAGGGCGTCGCCGGGATGGCGGGAGTCCCCCTGCTGCTCAATGACAGCGTGGTGGGATTGCTGTTCGTCGCGGACCGCTACGACCGCACCTATAGCGCGTCGAGCATTTCCATCCTGAGCGCTATGGCAAGCCATGCGGCGATCGCGGTCCATAATGCGAAAGCATTCGAGCAGGCCCGCACGGCCTTGCACGAGGCGGATCGTGCGCGGGAAGCGCTGGAACGGTACGCGCGCGGTGTCCAGGACACGGCCGAGGCGCACGAACAACTCACCTCCCTGCTCGCGCGCGGCGCGTCGCTGACCACCCTTGCGCAAACCGTCGCCCAGTTGCTGCAGGGCGCCGTCCTGGTCCTGGACGAAGCCTTCCAGGTCATCGGCCGCGCAAGCGCGCCGGGCTACGCCAGCAAGGCCATGGAGGACTACACCCCGCACAGCGCCCCGAGCGCCGCCATCACGCAGGCCATCCGGGCCAGCAGGCAGGGAGGCCGATCGGTGATCGCCTATCGCGACGGCGCCGAGGTCTGCCGGGTAGTGGCGGTCATCGGCGGCAGCGACCTGCTCGGTGCGGTCCTGCTGTTCCGGCCCGAAGATCTTACCGAGATCCCGATCCGGACCTTCGAGAGAAGCGCCAGCGTGATCGGCATCATGCTGCTCTCGCAGGAAAGGATGGAAGCGAGCAAGCACAGCGAGGTTGCCGCGCTCCTGCGCTCGCTCATTTCGGCCCACTCGGAGGCGCGGGCCTCGACCCCGGAGCAGGCCAGGCACCTGGGCCTGGACCTTGCGCAGTCGCTGTCGCTCATCCTCATCGAGACGGAGCAGCCCAAGCCCGACTTCGTCGCCCGCCGCCTGCGCGCACGCACGCCTCAGGGCGGGGTGCTTCTGGACGAGGTGGACGGCGCAGTGGTGATCGTCTGCGCGACCACCAGGGCGCAGGATGTCCTGAAGGCGTTTTCGGCGATGGCGGAACGCGACTTCAGCGGTCCGTACCGCGGCATCCTGTCCAAGCCCATCGAATGGCACGGCGCGCTGCCAGGCGTGTATGGCGCATTGCGCCGCGGCCTGTCCGTCCTGCGCCGGATCGGCGCCAAGGGGCGGATCATCGAACAGAACGAGATGGCGCTGTATTCGGTGCTGTTCGAGTCGCACGACCAGGAAAGCCTGAAAACATTCATCAACGCGAGCATCGGGCCGCTGGTCGCCTACGACCAGAAACGCGGCACGCAGATTGCGGACACCTTGCTCAACTACCTGGACAGCAACCAGAACGCCAAATCGACCGCCGGCAACCTGGGCATACACGTCAACACGGTGCGGCAGCGGCTGGCCAATGTCGATGAGCTGCTCGGCCACTGGAGCAGCGCGAGCCGGGTGCTGGAAATCCATGTCGCGCTGCGCTTGCGCAGCCTGGCTGGGTACGACACCTGACAGTCGAACCCGGACGTGACGCCGGGGTCGACTGCCATCGTCTTGCGGCTCAGTTGGAGCAAGTGAACGATGCCGCCCGATTCACGTCGCCGGTGCCGTTATATTTCGGCCACTTCGGATAGTCGCACAGCGGACGGGTACGGCCGGGAACGCCGGCTGTATCGGTCACCACCTGGTTCGCCGGACCGACGCCCTTCTCCACCCAGTTCTCCAGTGCGGTAAGCGAGTCCCACGCTGCGTTGAAGGCCGTGCTGACCGCGTGCCCGTAGCCGGGCACTTCGTAGTAGCGGGCGAACTTGTTGACTTCCGACGGGCCCATCCGGCTCTGCAGCCGCAGGTAATAGTCTTCGGTCGCGCGGGTGCTCACCAGGATGTCGGACAGTCCGTGCGCCAGCAGCAGCTTTCCGCCTTTGGCTGCGAACGCGTCCAGATCCACCCTGGTGTCGAGGAGGGTGCTCAACTCGCTGATACGCCCGCCCCACGGACCGGGGTTCTCGGGATCGAGCGTGAGCGAGTTGAAGAGCGGGTCGCGCGTCACGGAGTACTTGATCCATTGATCCACCAGGACGCTGACATAGGGCGCCGTGCGCGGCATGGGCATCGCCGGCTGCGACGTCCCGAGCGCGAGGAAGGTGATCGTGGGCTGCAGCGGCGACGGGTTGGCCGTGATGCCGAGGTCCGCGCCCCAGACGTTGACCCCGGGGTAGCGCGTCTCGCCGCTGGCAAGCGAGAAATTGAAGCGGGTATCCTGGTCCAGCGATTTCAAGGCAGCGATCTGCGTGTCCGACAGACAGGTATCGCCCGTATCAGCGCCCCCGGCACAGCGCACCGGATTGCCGTTGTAGACAGCGGTGGACGGGTCGAACGTAGCATTGCAGAGCCGCTGTTTGCTGATCAGTCCGTCCGTTACGCCGTCGAGACCGTCGCATGCGGCAAGTGCTGCGTGATAGACCAGGGCGCGTTTGGCCGGGCTGGGATACGCGCCCGGCTGCGCGAGCAGGCGGGTCACGCGCTGGCCGGCAAGCAGGGCGCCTGCGTCATTCCAGGCCGGATACCACGCGATCGCGCCGTCCCAGTCGGCGGGCCAGCGCGTAATCGCCGCGAGCGCCTCACGACCGCCGGTCGATCCGCCGGCAAAGTAGGATTTCTCGACCCTGTCCACCCCGTACCGGGCCTTGACCAGGTAAACCGCCGCATCGCGCGTCTTCTTCAACGCGTCGCCGCCGAAATTGCGGGCCGCTTCTTCATGCAGTCCGAAAGCGCCATCCTGGGAGCCATACTCATTGGCCTGGTGGCCGGAGTCGCTGGCAAAGGTCGCGTAACCGCGAGCGACGGGCCGCAGCTGGTCGGCGGGTCCCGCCGGCACGTTGGCGGTGACGCTCGGAATGCTGCCGTCGAATCCCCCTCCGCCGAACATGACAACCTTCCGGTTCCACTCGGTGGGCATGCCACCCTGAAGCGGAAGAT
>Ga0209023_10005899_pt1 | contig 13153 bp, 10 predicted proteins | sample LakOneMetagenome_FD_187468 | JGI IMG/M metagenome (GOLD analysis project Ga0209023, IMG submission 187468) | Freshwater and sediment microbial communities from Lake Erie, Canada (SPAdes) (version 2) | ecosystem: Environmental > Aquatic > Freshwater > Lentic | place: Lake Erie, Canada... | reverse complement strand
CCTCCGCGCCCGCCTCGAGGAACGCCTCGTGAACCCCGGCGATGACATCGGGGCGATGCAGGACGAGCGCCTCGTGGCACTTGCCCTCGAGCCCGCCGTAATCCTCGCTGGAGAGCTCGAATCGCTCCAGCGTCGCGCCCATACCGCCGTCGAAGACGATGATCCGCTCGTTCGCGGCGGCGAGGATGTCGCGTTCCGGTTTGCTCATCGGGGAGGTCTCCTCCATCGTTCCCGGCTGTCGCACCGTGCTTCGCCCCATTTCAGGGATTCCACCGGTTGCGGCGGCTTCGACGGACCGGGTCCCTCAGCCGCTCTGGATGGCTTGGAACAAGGATAGAGGACCGAACAACACGCCACCCGACGCGCAGTCGAGCGGGCCGGAGGGCTGCGAGTCGCGCGGGTCGTCTAAGCGCGGACGCCGTCCTCGACGGCCCGCGCCTTCGGCTGCAGGCGGACCGGGGCGGCGCTCAGGGCGCGAAGCCTGACATCCGACCAGCTCATGCCCTCGCGAACGAGGGCGGGGAGACCGAGCGCCACGGCGGTCGCGATCTCCACGGCCTGCAGGATCACGCCGTAGGCGAGCGCGTCGGCGGCGCCGACGCCGTAGCCCGTGGTCAGCACGCTGATCACGGCGAGTTGGAAGACGCCGATGTTCGACGGCGTCGCCGGCACGACGGCGGTGACGTTGACGGCGAACAGGACGGCCGCGGCGCCACCTATCCCCATCGCCCCGTCGAGACCCATCGCGACCGCCAGCGCGTAACAGGCGGCGACCTGGATCGCCCATGCCGTCAGCTGCAGCGCGCCGGCGATGGGAGCGCGGCGCGGGTCCTTGAAGACCGCGAGTCCGAGGCGGACGCGGACGAGGGCGTCCCGGACGAGGGCGGCGACCCGCGCCACCCGGCCCGATCCCGAGCGCCGGACCAGAGCGGGCGCAACCGCGACCGCGACGAGTAGCAGGGCAGGCGCGAAGCTGACGAGGAAGAGGTGCTCGGAGCTGCGGTGGAAGAGGTCCGTCGAGGTGACGATTACCACGCCGAGCAGCATCAGGGCGAGGATGTTGAAGGCGGTCTGGGAGACCAGGGTGCCGAGAAGGACCGGGAAGGTCTCCCGGAACCGGCCGATGCGGCGGGCGATGATCATCGCCCTGGCGGGCTCGCCGAGGCGGGCGGGCAACGTCGCCGACATGAGGACGCCGATCATCGTCGCGGAGGTGAAGTCGCGCCGTCGCAGCGGCAGACCCGGCAGCGCCGAGAGGGCCGTCTGGTACCAGGCGCCGGCCCGGAAGAACATCGACAGGCACATGAACCCGGCAGCGATCAGGATCCAGGCGAGGTCGGAGCGGACGGCGCTCTCGACGACGCTGTCGAAACCGATCCGCTGGGCCGCGAGATACGTCAGGCCGAGGCCGACGAACGTGCCGACGCCCAGCCCGACCCGGCGGGCGACGCGGCGGCGGCGGGAGGTCGGATCGAGGGGAATCGGCTCGGGAAGGGGGATCCGCGCGGCGGGGCTGCGCGGCTGCCCGTCGGCGGGCGCGAAGCCGAAGCGGCGCGCGCTGCGGGTCAGGCGGTCGGCCGGGACGGGTACGTCGATCGCCCGCTCGTAGACGCGCTCGACCTGAGCGGCGATCCGCGGCCAGGCGAAGCGCTCGGCGCTCTCGCGGGCGGCCCGGCCCATGGCGAGGCGGCGGTCCGGCTCGATGTGCAGGCGCTGCAGTTCCTCGGCGAGCCGCTGCGGGTCGCCGGGGGGGATCAGGACCCCGTCCACCCCATCGTTGACGACGTCGGCATAGCCGGCGATCTCGGAGGCGACGACCGGCGTTCCCGAGGCGAACGCCTCCGTCAGCACCATGCCGAAGCTCTCACCGGAGAGCGAGGGTGCGCAGAGCGCATCAGCCGCGGCGAGCTCCTGCCAGAGGCGGTCGCGGTCGACGGCACCGAGGGCGTCGATCGAGTCGAGGGACTCGGGATTGGCGAGCGCACGCGAGACGTCCTCGGGGGCCGTGCCGACGACCACGAGGCGGGCGGGAACGTGCTCGATCAGCGCCTCGAAGGCGCGCAACAGGACCGGCAGGCCCTTGCGCTCCTCGGGCCGGCCGACGAACAGCAGCCGCAGGTTCTCGTCGCCCGCCGAACCGTTCGGCTCCGCCGGCGAGAGGCCGATGTCGACACCGTTGGGAATGATCTCGTAGTTGCCGCCGTACCAGCGACGGCCGGTCCACTCGGCGGCCTCGGAGACCGCGATGCGCCCACTCAGCTGGTTGAACTTCCGTCGCGCGCCGAGGCCGATCGCGATCTGCTGGGGAGCGAACTTCGGGGCGTACGCGTGGAACGTGCCGACGACCGGTGCCCCGCCGAAGCCGCTCGCGTCCCAGCCGAGGATCGGCGCCGGCGGCTCCTGGACGTGGACGACCTCGAAGTGGCCGTCGCGAAGCTCGCGGCGCAGCGTCGAGATCGCGTCGGGGAAGACGGACAGGTTGGAAACCGCGCCGTTGGCCCCGAAGCCGACCGTGCGACCGAGCGTCGTCAAGTAGTCAGGCTTGGGCCGGACTCGCGGAGCGGCACCGCGGTGGAGCGTTCTGCTGAGGCGGTCCGGCGGATCCCACGGGGCGAGGACCCTGACGTCGTTTCCTCTCCCGATCAGATGCTCTGCGAGCGCCTGAGTGTGCCGGTTGACGCCTCCCTCATACGTCCACGAATAGGGCGTGACGACGGCGATTCGCATCTTGTGGCAGTTGAGGTTAGCCGTTGCCCCGGCCGCCCGCCTTCGGGCGCGTTCCCCAGGCCAGACCGCAGAACGCCGCCACGAATCCGGTGCCGATCATCAGCAGCAGCGCGGCCGAATCGTTGGCCAGCGTTCCGACCACCGTCGCGGTTGCGGCACCCGCCACCCCGGCGAGCGCGGCGGGGCGCCCGTCGAACCAGCCGATGATCTCCCGGCGGAACCAGATCGCCGCTGCGATCGCGATCAGGGCGGCGATGAAGAACGGCGAATGGAGGTAGCGCGGGAAGCTCCGGGCCGCGAGGGTGATGCGGCGATCGAAGACGTCGCCGAGTTGATCGAGGCCGCCAGCGGAGAGCACCGATCGGGTCAGGTGCGAGTCGCCGGGGATCGCCAGGTCGAAGAGCACCAGCGCGGCCAGGGCGACGACCGGCGCGGCGATGACGAGGGCCGCCTTCCGCATCCCGAGGCGCAGGGCCACGACCACCGCCGCCGCGGCTCCGGCCGGGAAGGTGATCGCGGCACCCACGTCGGCGCCGAAGCGGCCCGGCGCGAAGGCCAGGACGGCGACCAGGGTCACGGCGACTACCGCGACCGCCATCGTCCGGCGGGGGTCGCCGCGGCCGAAGGCGGTCACCCCCGCCCCGGTCGCCAGCAGGAGCAGCGCGCCGATCGTCGCCTCGAGCTCGTTACCGATGCCGAAGAACCGGACGCCGAGTCCCGGGTTGGGACCGAGCAGCGACAGCGTCGTCAGCGGCGATCCGGCGACCATGTCGACGGCCGTGGCACCGATCGAAAGGAGCCCGGCGATGGCGAACGCGCCGTAGCGGGCGCGATCCGGCGAGGGCCCCATCCCCATCGGGCCGCGAGCGGCGAGCAGGAGCAGCCAGGCGCCGAGCGGAGCGCCGATGCCGACGAGGAGCCGCTCCACCAGGCCGCTCGGCTCGATCAGGGCGCCGATCAGGAGCAGCAGCGGGACGAGCGCCATCGCGGTCGCGAGGACCGCCAGCAGCGGTCCGAGCAGGTCGCGGCGGATCAGCACGGCGACGAGCCCGACGGCGATCCAGATCAGCAGGTTGACGGCGAGGGTCTCCCAGCGGCGATCGGAGATCTGCCCCAGCCGCGACTCGCGATCTGCCACGGCTGCCGCGTCGGCGGTGCCCTCGGTCGGCTCGATCGGCTGACCGCTGACGTCATCGGGGATCGCGATCCCGTACCGATCGAGCAGGGTCGGCAGCAGGTCGGTCGCGAGGACGTAGCCGTTCATCCGGGTCGAATCCGATGTCAGCCCGTGGCCCGTGAAGCCGTCGCCGAGGATCCCGATCGAGAGGAGGTCCCGCTCCGGGGGCGGGCGTTCGATCGCGATCAGGAGGTCGCCGCTGCCGGGTCGCAGCCGAGATGCGAGCTCGGGCAGGTCGCCGAGCTCAACCGAGAGGATCGTCACCCCCGCGCAGTCGCCGGGGACGCAGGAGTCGGTGCGCATGATCTCGCCGTCGCGGTCGGCGGCGATCAGTGCCGGCGAGCCGGCGAGCGGCCGCGCCGCGATCGTCACATCGGCGTCCTCCAGGGCCGAAGCGAGCTGTCCCGGCTCGATGTCCGCGGGAGCTCCGTCAGCGCGCTCGAGCACCCGTTCCCAGAGGTCCATCGGTACGCGGCTGCCGGTTACGTAGAGCGGGGGAAGGACGTCTGGGTAGAGCGAAGTGAAGAGGCGGTTGCCCTGCGTGATGTCGAGATAGGTCTGGCTCGCGGGCACCCGCCCGAGGCCGGCGCTCATCACGCCGGGCGCGATTCCCGGCACGGTGTCGGCGATCTGGCCGATCTCGGTGCCCGGCGGCAGCATCGCCAGCGTGATGCGCGGGGCGGCCGAATCATCGGGCCCCTCCTGGGCGCTCGCGGAAACCGGTTCGGCGAGGACCCCACCGATGGCGAGCGCTAGCATCGCGAGCATGGCCGAGCGGACGTTCATCAAGTTCACGTTCCTCAAGATCGACCCTGCCTGGCAACGGCGCGGGAGCGAACAGAGGGCGCAGGATAAACGCGAGATGCTCGCGGCCTGCGAAGACTTCGCCGAGGACCGGCCGCTGCGGGCCTACTCCACGGTCGGAACGCGCGGCGACTGCGACATCCTGCTCGTCAGCCAGAGCCCGCATCTGGACGAGATCCACAAGTTCCACGTCGTCCTCGCGCAGAGCGGCCTGGCGCAGTGGGCGAGCATCCCGTACTCGTACCTCGCGATGACCAAGCCCTCCCCGTACTCGGATTCCCAGACCCGGCCGGAGCTGCTCACCTCGCGCCGCCGCTATGCCTTCATCTACCCGATGGAGAAGAAGCGCGAGTGGTACACGCTCGACGGGGCCGAGCGGCGGCGGATCATGACCGACCACATCGAGACCGGGCGCCGGTACCCCGAGATCACGATCAACACCGCCTACTCGTTCGGGATCGACGACCAGGAGTTCGTCGTCTCCTTCGAGTGCGACGACCCCGGCGACTTCCTCGACCTCGTGCAGGAGCTGCGCGCCACCGAGTCGAGCGCATGGACCCTCCGCGACACCCCGATCTTCTCGTGCGTATCGATGTCCGTCGGGCAGGCGCTCGACGCCCTCGACGGCGCCGCAACCTCACGCCTTGCACCCGCCGGCGTCTGACCCCACCATCTCGCGGCGATGAGTAAACCGGGAGATCCGAGCGAGCCCTTGCGAGTCGCGATCGTCGGCTCCGGGCCGGCCGGTTTCTACGCCGCCGAAGCCCTGCTCAACCACCCCGAGCTGAACATCGAGGTCGACATGATCGACCGGCTGCCGACGCCGTTCGGGCTGGTCCGCGCCGGCGTCGCCCCCGATCACCCGAAGATCAAGAACGTGATCAAGCGGTACGAGAAGACGGCCGGCCACGAGGCCTACCGGTTCTTCGGCCACGTGACGATCGGCCGCGACGTCAGCGCAGCGGAACTCTCTGCGAACTACCACGCGGTGATCTGGGCCTACGGTGCCGGCGCCGATCGCAAGCTCGGGATCGACGGCGAGGACCTGCCCGGCTCCTACGCGGCCACCGAATTCGTCGCCTGGTACAACGGCCACCCCGACTTCGCCGATCGCGAGTTCGACCTCGACTGCAAGCGGGTCGTGGTGATCGGCAACGGCAACGTCGCCGCCGACGTCGCCCGGATGCTCGTCCTTCCCCGCGACGAGCTCGAGTGCACCGACACCGCCCACTACGCCATCGACGCGCTGGCCGACTCCTCGGTCGAGGAGGTGCTCGTCCTCGGCCGCCGCGGGCCGGCCCAGGCCGCCTTCACCAACCCCGAGGTGCGCGAGCTCGGCGAGCTGACCGACGCCGACGTGATCGTCGACCCCGAGGCCGTCGAGCTCGACCAGGCGAGCTCCGCGTTCCTGGAATCGGACGCGGCCGACATGACCAACCGCAAGAACATGGAGAGCTTCACGGGCTTCGCCGCCCTCGAGCCGGAGGGCAAGCCGAAGCGCGTCGAGCTGCGCTTCCTGCGCACGCCGCTGGAGATCCAGGGCGACGGCCGGGTCGAGCGGATCGTGGTCGGCGTCAACGAGCTCTACATCGACGACTCGGGCTCGGTCCGGGCGAGGACGACCTCCGAGACGGAGACCATCGAGTGCGGCATGGTGTTGAGGTCGATCGGTTATCTCGGCACCGGCATCGACGGCGTTCCCTACGACGCACAGGCCGGCGTCATCCCCAACGACCGCGGCCGGGTGATCGGCGAGGGCTCCGAGCCCCATCCCGGCCACTACGTCGTCGGCTGGATCAAGCGCGGGCCCAGCGGGGTGATCGGCACGAACAAGAAGGACGCGCAGGAGACGGTCGAGACCATGCTCGAGGACGTGGCCGCCGACCGCCTGCCGACGCCCGCCGGCATCGACCCCGACGGGCTCGCGAAGCTCCTCGAGGGCCGCGGCATCCACTTCATCGAGTTTGACGGCTGGCAGGCCATCGACGCCCTCGAGCAGTCGCGCGGCACCGAGGCGGGCAGGCCCCGGATCAAGCTGACCGCCTTCGAGGAGATGCTCGAGGCGGCCGGGAGGAGGGGCGCCGATGGCAGCTGACCTGAAGGAGCTGGAGGGGATGATCTCGGCCGCGCTCCCGGGCGCCGACGTCGAGGTCGTCGACGAGGGCGGCGGCGATCACCTGCGGGCGATAGTCACCGCTTCGCAGTTCGAGGGCCTGCGCCTGATCGACCAGCACCGGCTCGTCCGGACGGCAGTCAAGGAGCGGATGGACGACGGCACGATCCACGCGCTCTCGATCACCACGGCAGTTCCCGCTCAGGGCTAAGGAAAAAGGCCCCATCCGCCGATAGCGAACTGGTTGCCCGACCGGGTGCCAGTCGCGACCATGGAGCCCGCCTGTATGGCGTCAGAGGAACAACGAGCTAGAAGGCTTGGAGAAGGCTTCCTTCGCCTTGCCGACGACCGCCGCCGATCCGTTCCGGTGCCCCGCCCCGCAGAGGAGCTCGGCGAGACCGCCAGGACGCTCCTGGAGGGCTCTCCGGAGGGCGTCGCCGTCGTCGACGCGAGCGGGTCGGTCATCTTCTGGAACAGCGCCGCCGAGCGGCTCTTCGGCCTCGAGCGGTCCCGGGCCATCGGCCAGGAGCTCGCCTCCCTGATCTTCCCCAGTCACCTCCAGGCGGCCGTGCGCGCCGTACTTCTGCGCGAGGTCGACGAGCCGGGCGAGGGCCTCGCCCAGCGCCAGATCGAGCTCGGCGCCCGCCGGGCCGACGGTCGCGAGATCCCGGTCGACATCGCCACCACGTCGATCGAGGTCGGCTCCGGCCGTCTCCTCGCGACCTTCCTCCGCGACGCCAGCGAGCGCAGCGAGCGGGAACGGGAGCTCCACTCCGACGCCCGCCGCCGCTCGGCCGTCCTCGACCTCGGTCAGGTCGCGCTCGAGGGCATGGCCCTCGACGAACTGCTGCAGCGCGCCGTCGCGCTCTCGATGGACGAGCTCGACGTCGACCGCTGCGAGGTCTGGCAGCGGGACGAGGGCGGAGAGAGCCTGACCCTGCGGGCGAGCGTCGGCTGGCCGGCCGAGCAGGCGGCGACGCGCGTGCCGCTCGCCACCGCCGCCCAGCCCGGGTACACGCTGCTGCGCGGCCAGGGCGCGATCGTCGTCGAGGATTTCCGGCGTGAGGGCCGCTTCAGCGCGATCGGCCCCGACGGCGCCGGCCCGGCGCAGAGCTCGATCTCGATCCGGATCCCGGGCACGAACGGGGGCTTCGGAACGCTCATCGCCTCCTCCGAGGGCCTGCGCCGCTTCGAGCTCAGCGACATCAGCCTGTTCGTCTCGCTGGCCCAGACGCTCGGCGCGGCCATCGAGCGCTCCCGCGCAATCGACTCCCTGGCCACCGCGGAGCGGCAGATCCGCCAGCTGATCGAGCGCCTGCCGTCGATCACCTACAGGGCCGGCCTCGGCAGCGCCGGCAGGTGGTACTTCATCTCCCCCCAGGTCGAGGAGATCACCGGCTACACCGTCGACGAGTGGATGGCCGATCAGGACCTCTGGGACCGGATCGTCCATCCCGACGACCTGCAGTGGGTGCTCGAGGCCGAGGACTCCTGCGCGCGCGAGAACCGTTCGCTCGACATCGCCTACCGGATCCGTAAGCGGGACGGGGAGATGATCTGGGTGCGCGACCGTGCCTCCATCGGCGAAGTCGACGAGGAGGGCGTGATGGTCGTCGAGGGGCTGATCACCGACATCAGCGAGCAGAAGGCCGCCGAGGACCGCCTCCGTTACCTCGCCGAGTACGACGAGCTCACCGGGCTGATGAACCGCCGCAGCTTCGAGACGGCCGCCGAAGCCGCGATCGGAACCCTCCCGGGCGGCCGCGGCGCGCTGGTGATCGTCGACCTCGACCATCTGAAACGCGTCAACGACACGCTCGGGCGGAGTACCGGCGACCGCGTCATCGCAGACATCGCGAAGATGCTCGGCGACGACCTCGGCAGCGGCCAGCTCCTGGCCCGCCTCGACAGCGACGAGTTCGGCCTCCTGATCCCCGGGGTCGGCGGAGCCCAGGCGCTCGAGCGCGCAAGCAGCCTGCTCGCGATCATCCGCGATCGCACCGGTACCGCCAACCTGACGGCCAGCGCCGGCGTCGCCCTCGTCGAGCAGGACATGGGCGTCAGCGCGACCGACCTGATCACCGCGGCCGACATCGCCCTCCACCAGGCCAAGGAGGGAGGCCGCGACCGCGCCGTGCTCTTCTCCGGCGAGGACCGCAGCCGCCTCGAGTGGGTCGGCTACGTGCGTACGGCGATCGAGGAGGAGGGCATCGTCCTCTTCTCGCAGCCGATCATCGACATGGCCTCCGGCGTCGCCTGCGCCGAGGAGCTGCTCGTCCGCATGATCGACCCGATCAGCGGCCGGCCGATCAACGCCGGCGAGTTCGTCCCGACCGCCGAGCGGTTCGGGCTCGCCCGCAACCTCGATCGCTGGGTCGTCACCAGGGCTCTCGGCCTGATCGCCTCCGGCAGGCACGTGAGCGCGAACATCTCCGCCGCGACGATCAGCGACCGGACCCTCACCGAGCTGGTCGAACGGACCCTCGCCGAGACCGGCGCCGATCCCTCCCTGCTGACCTTCGAGATCACCGAGACGGCGGCGACGCCCGCGATCGAGTCGCTCCGCGACTTCACCAGCCGCGTCGAGGCGCTCGGCTGCGGACTCTCGCTCGACGACGTCGGCACCGGCTTCGGCTCGCTCACCTACCTCCGCCACCTCCCCTTCACCGAGCTCAAGATCGACATGCAGTTCGTGCACGGCGTGCTGGAGTCCGACGCCGACCGCAAGATCGTCAAGTCGCTCGTCGACATCGCCACGGGCCTCGGCATGCGGACGGTCGCCGAGGGCGTCGACAACCCGGCCCTCATCGAGCCGCTGCGGGCACTCGGCGTCACCTGCGCCCAGGGCTACCTCTTCGGTCGCCCCTCCCCGGTTCAGGTCCCGGGCTGAGGCGGAGCACCGGCCCTCGCGGGGGCCGGGCCGACCGACCGCCTAACCTTGTCCACTCCACCGACCTTCTGGAGGCAGCGAGAAATGGCAAACCCCGAGCTTCGTGAACAACTCGAGCAGGCGATCGGCGCCAACAAGGTGCTGCTCCTGATGAAGGGCACCCCCGACGCGCCCCGCTGCGGCTTCTCAATGCGCGCCGTCGGCATCCTCGAGCAGATGGGCACCGAATACGGAGCCATCGACGTCCTCCCCGTCCTCCAGCCGCTCCGCGAGGTCACCACCGAGATGTCGGACTGGAGCACCTTCCCCCAGCTCTACGTCGACGGCGAGCTCCTCGGCGGCGCCGACCTGATGGAGGAGATGCTCGACTCGGGCGACCTGGCCGAGGCCCTCGGCGTCCCGCAGCCGACCGGCGAGGCCCCGGAGCCCGAAGCGCCGGCCACGGACGAGCCGTACCGCAGCGCCCCGATGCAGATCGAGACGTAATAGATAACTCCGAGGGAATGCTCCGGCTTCGCCGTCCGCTTCCCTCGGCCGGCGCGGTGTTACCGCTCGGCAGGGGCGTCAGTTAGCTGGTGGTGCGGGCAGTCGGATACCGAGACTGCTTTTCCGGCCGAGGTACGGCCGCAAGAGCGGTTTCGATCCACTGGCACGGATTCTGTAGCCCATAGCTACAAAATCCGTGCCACCGCCCCCAAAACTCCCTCGGCAGGCGGGTGAACGGTGGGCGAGTCCCCCGAAACCTTCCCCTCTCAGCCCAAACCAACTCTCACCAACCGGCGAGTCCCTCGGCGAAGCCGGCCACACCCGCCAACCACACCACCCGGAGGACCTCGCCTTCAGCACGGCGACCGGAACCCTCTCGGGCCCGGATTTGAAACTGTTCGCCGGCGCTAGTTAGGCGGTAGCGCCGGCGGGCTCTTCAGCGTCCTCGCGGACCTGGAAGGAGGAGCCACAGCCGCAGGCGGCGACGACATTCGGGTTGTTGACCGAGAAGCCGGCGCCTTGGAGGCCCTCGACGTAGTCGACTTCGGATCCGAAGACGAACTGCATCGAGACCTTGTCGACCACGACGGAGACTCCGTTGTGCTCGAAGACGAGGTCATCGTCCTTGCGCTTGTCCAATGCAAGCGCGTACTGGAAACCTGAACAGCCGCCACCGCGTACGGCCACTCGGAGAACCTGGTCGGCCTCCTCCTGCCCGGCGAGCAGCTCCTGGAGCTTGCTCGCGGCGACGTCGGTCACCTTGATGGCTGCTTCTGGCGTTTCCATGGCTTCAGATTGTATAGCAGGGTCTCCCGGCGTCAACCGTCATCGTCGTCGCCGGGGGCATGACGCCAGTCGAGGTACTGCCGGATCCGCTTGGAGTCGTGGACGATCTCCTCGCCGTCGATCAGCACGGGCACGCGCGACTGGCCCGTCAGCTCGACGATCTCGGGCCGGCCCTTGCGCCGGTACGGCACGCGCTCGGTCCTGTATTCGATCTCGAGCGCGTCGAGTCGCCGCGCGACGGCACCGCAGGGACAGAGGTAGTTCGTCTTCGTCGGGCAGCGGTAGAGAACGATGGAGGGCTTCGCGTCCTCGCTCATCGGGGGATCAGCCTGCCCGCCAGCCGCGTCGCGCGGCCGGCCGCGTCGATCACCGCTCCGGCGGGGCCGGGATCGGAGCCGACCTTGTCGCCGAGCTGCGCGGACGTCATCTCCAGGGCGGCCTCGAGAGTCTCCTCATGTGGCCGGGCCGAGAAGCCCAGCTCCCGCTTCGCCTTCGCGGACGAGTACGTCCACCAGAGCGATGCCGAGCGCGCTTCGTCGGCCGACAGCCCGAGCCCGAGGTGGAGCTGCTCCGACAGGCGGGCCCCGCCGACTGCGATCTGCGGCGGCAGCCTCAAGGTCGGGACCGGGACGCCGCTGATCCGCGACAGGTCGGCGAAGAGGCGCTGCATCGTGAAGTTGCGGCCGCCGAGGATGTAGCGCTCGCCCTTGCGGCCGGAGACCTCGGCGAGCATGTGGCCGGTGGCGACGTCGCGGACGTCGACGACGTTGAGGCCGCCGTCGACGTAGGCGGGTATCCGGCGCTGGAGGAACTTGCGGATCAGCTCGATCGAGAGCGAGGTCGTGTTGCCGGCCGAGGGCCCGATTGCGAATGTCGGGTTGACGATCACCGCGTCGAGTCCCTGGGCGGCGGCCCGCAGGACCTCGCTCTCGGCCTCGTGCTTGGAGTTGACGTAGGCGATCCCGAGCCGGCCGGCCGTGAATCGCTGTGATTCATCGGCCCTGCCGCCCACCGGTGCCGGGCCGATCGCCGCGACCGAGGACGTGTAGACGAGCCGCTCGACGCCCGCCGCGAGGGACTCCTGAGCGACGAGCGAAGTGCCGCCGACGTTGACGTCGAAGGTCCGGTTCTGATCGGCGGTGGCCAGCGAGGTCTTGCCGGCGACGTGGAAGACGCGCGACGCGCCCTCGACCGCACGGCGGACCGCGCGGCGGTCGGTGACGTCACCCGTCACGCGCTCGAATTCGACGCCCTCGAGCGCGGAGGTGTCGGACTCGCGACGGATCAGCAGGCGCAGGTCGTCACCCCGGGCGGCGAGCGCGCGGACGAGATGCGATCCGAGAAGGCCGGTGGCGCCGGTCACGAGGGTCTTGCCCATCGGCGGGATGGTAGTGGGCGCTATCCGGCGCTCACTGGCAAGTGATACAACGGGTCGCGGTGAGTCCCCCGGCGGATACCGCGATCGTCTGCGACACGACCTCCTACCTCCCCGAGGCGCTGCTCGACGATCATGGCGTGCAGCGGGTCAGCCTCTACGTAGCGCTCGGCGGCGACCAGCGCAAGGAGCGGGAGATCGGCGACTACGGGGCGTTCTTCGAGCGGCTGCGCGCCAGCGACGAGGGCGCGACGACGTCACAGCCCTCGATCGGCGACTTCGTGGAGGTCTACGAGCCGCTGCTCGACGCCGGCAAGTCGATCGTCTCCATCCACCTGGCCTCCGGAATCTCCGGCACCTACGAGTCGGCCCTGCAGTCGCGCCAGCGGCTGATCGACGAGGGCCGCGGCGGCGAGCGGATCCATGTCGTCGACAGCCGGACGGCCTGCGGCGGCATGGGCATGCTGGTCCTCGCCGCCTCCGCCGCGATCGCCGGCGGAGCCGGCCCCGAGGAGGCGGTCGAGCGGATCACCGAGACCCGCGAGCGCCTGCGCATGTGGTTCGCCATCGACACGCTCGAATACCTGCGCAAGGGCGGCCGGATCGGCGCTGCGCGCGCCTGGATGGGCTCGGCGCTGCAGATCAAGCCGATCCTGACGCTCGAGGACGAGATCACGCCCGTGGAGCGCGTGCGCACCCGGCGACGGGTCTTCGATCGGCTCGTCCAGTACGCGGAGGAGCTCAAGGAGGAGGGCCGCGACGCCTGGGTCGTCCAGCACATCCGCGATCCCGAGA
>Ga0209023_10005898_pt1 | contig 13154 bp, 10 predicted proteins | sample LakOneMetagenome_FD_187468 | JGI IMG/M metagenome (GOLD analysis project Ga0209023, IMG submission 187468) | Freshwater and sediment microbial communities from Lake Erie, Canada (SPAdes) (version 2) | ecosystem: Environmental > Aquatic > Freshwater > Lentic | place: Lake Erie, Canada... | reverse complement strand
CGATCTGGCATCTTGAACCTGTTGAAGCTGCCGGCGATCCCCGGGATGGAGACGTTCCGCGGCCATTCGTTCCACACCGCCCGATGGGACTACGGATACACCGGCGGGGGACCGGAGGGGGGTCTCGACCGGCTCGCCGACCAGACGATCGGCGTGCTCGGCACGGGTGCCACGGCGATCCAGTGCGTGCCGCACCTGGCCGCCGCGGCGAAGCAGCTCTACGTGTTCCAACGCACACCGTCGGCGATCGGTGTGCGCGGCAATCGGCCGACGCCCGCCGACTTCGCCGACGGTCTGCGGCCCGGCTGGCAGCGGGCCCGGATGGACAACTTCCAGGCGGTGATGATGGGCACGCCGGTCGACGAGGATCTCACCGACGACGGGTGGACGCGGCACTTCGCCAAGACGCGTCGGTACCCCCGCGATCCGTCGTGGACGACCGCGCAGTACGTCGCTCGGCTCGAGCAGTTCGACTTCGAGGTGATGGAGGCGCACCGATCCCGCATCGACGAGATCGTCGCCGACCCGACCACCGCGGAGATCCTCAAGCCCTACTACCGCTACGTGTGCAAGCGGCCCTGCTTCCACGACGAGTACCTCGAGACGTTCAACCGCCCCAATGTCACGCTCATCGACTGCCCGGCCGGAATCGAGCGCATCACCGAACACGGGCTCGTCGTGAACGGCGAGCCCATCGACCTCGATGCCATCGTGTACGCGACCGGGTTCGAGCCGGAGTCGACCCCGCTTCCCCGGCGGGTCGGCCATCAGGTGACCGGCAGGAACGGGATCACGCTGGCCGACAAGTGGTCCGACGGCGCGGCGAGTCTCTGGGGCATGGTGAGCCACGGTTTCCCGAACATGTTCGTCATGCCGGCACCCGGCCAACAGGCGGTCGTCACCGTCAACCACACGCACATCACGGTCGAGGGCGCCGAGCACATCGGTGAGATGGTGCGGCTGCTCGAGGAGCGAGGGACCCGGTCGTTCGACGTACGCCTGGAGACCGAGGAGGCCTGGCGCGAGGTCATCGTGAGTACGTACATCGACGGCAGCAAGATGATGTCGGCCTGCACGCCGTCGCGCATCAACAACGAGGGCCACCCGGAAGCCTTCAGGGCGAGGGATGGCAGCTTCGGCGGCGGCACCGGCGACCTCGTGGGCTTTCGGCAACTGCTCGCCGACTGGCGTGCCGCGGCCGACTTTGCCGGGTTCGACATCGATCCGGCGATGAACCACCGAGCCGCGCCGTGATGTCCCGTTCGCCGAAGCCTCGCGCCGTCGTGGTGACCGGCGCCGCCGTCGGCATCGGTGCTGCCATCGCCGAGGAGCTCGGCCGACTCGGCGTCTTCGTCGTGACGCTCGACGCGAACGTCACGGTCGACGGATCGGGGCCCGCCGAAACGGCCGGACGAACGACGGCCGAGCGGATCGTCGACGCCGGCGGTGCGGCCCGATCGGTCGACTGCTCGGTGACCGACGCCGTCGCGGTGACCGAGGCGTTCCAACGGGTCGTCGACGACTTCGGAGCGCTCGACGCCGTCGTCAACGTGGCCGGGATCTCCCGGCCGACGAGCTTCACGAGGGGCAGCGAACGCGATTGGACCGACGTGCTGGGCGTGCACCTCGACGGCTATCTCACCGTCCTGCGCGCCGCGTTGCCCTTGATGGCCGCTGCCGGTCACGGCCGGATCGTCGGGGTTACGTCCGGATCGGGCTGGCGAGCGGCCGACGCCGGGGCCTACGGCTGCGCCAAGCGGGCCGTGGCGGCGCTCACCTGGCAGCTCGGCAAGGTCGCGCCGCCCGGGGTCACGGTGAATGCGCTCTCACCGGTCGCCGCCACCCGGATGGTCGCCGCCGCGGCGACCCGCGCCGCGGCGGCGGGACGTGCGGCGACCGGGGGCATCAGCCTCGCCGGCTTCCCGCCGCCCGACCACCTCGGGCCCGTCGGGGCATTCCTCGCGTCGGAAGCATTGGCGTGGTGCAGCGGGCGGATCTTCTTCTCGGCCGGGGCGGAGCTCGCCCTGATCGCCGAGCCCCGCATCGTCGAAGCGGTTCGTGGCCGACCCTCGGCGGCCCCCGCCGGCGTCCTGGCCGAGGTGGTTCCCGCGGCGTTCGTCCCTGCGGAGGCCTCCCAGGCATCGGGCGCCGGCAGCAACGCTCGGTTCGCCGAGGTCTTCGATTCGGTTCGCGACGAGCGTCCCGCACCCGACGGTCCGGCGTCCCGGTCGTGCCTCGTGGTGGCCGACGATCCGGTCCGGCGGGACGACGTGGTCTCCGTGCTCGAGCGTCGGGGCACCCGCTGCACCGTCATCACCGATCCGGCCGACCGGTTCGGCGGAGCCGCGGAGCAGTTCGCCGTCGCCGTCGCCGGACTCCACGGCGTCGACGCCGTCGTGGTCGCGATCGAGGGTGTGCCGTCCCCCAACCCGAGAACGTCGTCGGACCGCTGGCGAGCGGTGCTCGACGACCACGTCGGCGTCTCGGGCCGGATCCGTGGCGACGCCGCGTGGGCGAGAGCCGTGGCCGAGCACGCGGTGTCCACGAATCGGGCCGTGCGCCTGGTGACGCTCTGCCCGGCCGTCGACGCCGGCGGCCGCAGCCGGGCGCAAGCCGTTGCGCAACTCTCACGCGCCGCTCGCCCGGCGACCGGCGATCTCGTGACGGCGTGCTCGGTGTCGTGCGAGTCGGACCAGGAGGCGGACCGCGCCCCGATCGCGGAGCTCGTCGGTCATCTGGCCGTGGGACCCGATACCGAGGCGCTCGCCGGCGCCGAGCTGTGCGTCGGTCCGGGTTGGTGGGGACTTCGAAGCCATCCCGTTCCGTCCGGGACCATCTCGTTCGGCGGGCCGTCGGTGCCGGCGTGGTTGAACGACGCGGTGCGCGAGATCGTCGAAGGGCCGGATGTCGCGACACGGAGAGGTGGATGACGGATGTCGGAGTTCGAGGAGTTGCTGCATCGCCTGTCGAACTGGGGGAAGTGGGGCGACGACGACGAGCTCGGCGCGCTGAACTACATCACGGCCGAGAAGCGGGTGAGCGCGGCCGGCCTCGTCCGTCGGGGCGAGGTCTTCGCGCTCGGACTCCCGATCACCGGCGGCCAGGGGCCTCAGCGGGGGATCGGTTCCCGGGTCAACCCCCTCCACTTCATGACGGCGTCGGGATGCGACCCGTCGACGTCGGTGCCGCTCGGCGGTGGCGCCGGCTACACCGACGACTTCATCGGGCTCTCGGTGCAGGGCGGTACGCAGTGGGACGCGCTGTGTCACATCTTCTACGACGGCACGATGTACAACGGCTTCCCCGCGGCGGCGGTCACCTCGCGCGGTGCGTCGCGCAACGGCATCGACAAGGTGCACGCCGAGTTCGTCACCCGGGGCGTGCTGCTCGACATCGCCGCGCTCAAGGGTGTCGAGTGCCTCGATCCCGGATACGCCATCACCACGACCGATCTGCTCGAGGCCGAGGAACGACAGGGGGTGTCGTTCGGCGAGGGTGACGCCGTGGTCGTACGGACCGGGCAGATGTCGACCCTCGCCGGCTTCACCGACTGGTCGCGCTTCCATGGCGTCGAGGCCGGCCTGCACTACGAGACGGCGGTGCTCCTCGACGAGCGCGGCGTCGCCGCCGTGGCCGCCGACAACACCATGGTCGAGGCGACGGGCCACCTCGCCGGGTACTACGTCCCGTTCCACATGTTGGCGCTCGTCAACCTCGGGATCCACCTCGGTGAGTTCTGGAACCTCGAGGAGCTCGCCCGCGACTGTGCTGCCGACGGGGTGTACGACTTCATGCTCGTCGCTCAGGCATTGCCGATCACCGGGGGAACCGGCTCACCGCTCAACCCGCTGGCGATCAAGTAGCCGCTCGGCGCTCACCCGCCCCGGACATCGTCATCGACTTCGAACAGTCGTTCAACCTTTTCCCCGGAGGTGAGGCGGGCTAGACATCCGGGATGGCTGAGCATCGGCGCCCCCGGGCTGCAACCGAGGAGAAGCGGCGCCGGATCCTCGACGCGACCGAGGACATCATGCTGAAGGAGGGGTACGCCTCGGTCAGCTCCCGCAGCGTCGCCGCGGCCGTCGGTATCCAGGCGCCGCTCGTCCACTACTACTTCCCGAGCATCGACGACCTGTTCGTCGCGGTGCTCTCCCGCCGGGCCGGGAGGAACGTCGAACGGATGGCCGAGGCCCTCGCGTCGCCCCAGCCGCTGCGGGCGTGGTGGGAGATGGCGTCCGAGCCCCGAGGCGCCTCGCTGTTCGTGGAGCTGTTGGCGGCGGCCAACCACCGCCCCGTCCTCAAGGCCGAGGTCGGCACGATCGCCCGCGAGATCCGACGGGTCCAGGTCGACGCGCTCGAGACCTTGCTCGGCGAGTACGGGCTCGACCCCTCCGTCTACACCCCGGTCCTGGTGGCCTCGGCGATGCAGGGACTCGCCTTCGCGGTCGTGCAGGACCAAGCGGCGGGATACGACACCGCGCCCGACGAGGCGGCTGCGGCCATGCGCCGCCTCGTCGACCGCCTGGAGCGCCGGCGCGCCCGACGCCGCCGTTGACGGACGGTTCCCGACCGTTTAGAACGATCGTTAAACTTTCGCGATGCCCGTCGGAAGGCACGGCCAATGATCACAAGCGGGACCGGGGCGGCGCGATACGCGGGGGCACGAGTCACGCGGGTCGAGGACTCGCGGTTGTTGCAGGGCCGCGGCACGTTCGTCGACGACGTCGTGCGTCCGGGCATGGTGCACGCCTGCTTCGTGCGGAGCCCCTATGCCCGGGCCCGACTCGGGCGGATCGACGTCTCCCGAGCGCTGGCGCTCCCCGGCGTGCGGGCCGTGTTCACGGCGGCCGACCTTCATCCGATGGTCAGGGAACAGTGGTACACGTCGATGGGGAAGGACGTTCCCGACACGCCGCGACCTCCACTGGCCGACGGCGCGGTCCGTCACGTCGGCGACCCGGTGGCGATCGTGCTGGCGAACGACCGGTACGTGGCCGAGGACGGCGCCGATCTGGTCGACGTGGAGTACGAGCCGCTGACGCCCATCGTCGACTACGCCACCGCACGCGAGACCGACGAGCGGGTCCACGACGCCTACGAGCGCAACGTCGCCGGTGCGCTCGGACGGGCGGTCTCGGAACGGCTCGAAGCCCTCTTCGAAGCGGCCGCCCACGACGTTCGGGTCTCGATCCACCAGCAGGCCTATGCGCCGGTGCCGATGGAGACCCGGGGCCTCATCGCCGACTGGTCGGGTGAGGAACTCACGATGTGGGCGGCGACCCAATCGCCCCACGAGGTCCGGATGTTCTTCGCCCGCCTCCTCGGCGTCGGCGAACACCAGGTGCGGGTGCTGGCGCGTGACACCGGGGGCGGCTTCGGCCAGAAGGTCGTCCCGATGCGAGAGGAGATGGCCGTCACCCTCGCTGCGGTCCGGCTCGCGAAGCCGGTGAAGTGGATCGAGGACCGCCGTGAGAACCTGCTGGCCGCGGGCATGTCGCGCCACGAGCACGGCGACTGCCGGATGGCCTTCGACGACGACGGCCGGATCGTGGCCGCCCACATCGACCACGTCCAGGACGTCGGCGCGTATCCGACTCCGTGGCCCGTCGGTACGGCGGCGGCCGTCGGAATGCTGTTCCCGGGTGGATACCGGGTTCCCACGGCCGCATTCCGGACCACCTCGGTGTTCTCCAACACCTCGGGACGCGCCGCCTACCGAGGCCCGTGGCAGTTCGAGACCCTCGCCCGGGAGGTGCTGCTGGACATCGCGGCCCGCCGGATGTCGATCGACCCGATCGAGCTCCGCCGGCGCAACCTGTTGCGGCGGGAAGAGCTCCCGTGGGTCAACCCGAACGGCATGCCGTACAGTGACATGACCCCACTCGAGTGTCTCGAACACGCGATGGGCATGTTCGACCTCGAGTCGTTCCGGCGGGATCAGCTCGAGGCGAGGGCGATCGGCCGGTACATCGGCGTCGGGACGTCGAGCTACGTCGAGCCGACGACCACGGGCATGGCCTTCTACGGCACCGAGGGCGCGACGATCCGCATCGAGCCGTCGGGCAAGGTGAACGTCTACATCGCCGGTGGTTCGAGCGGGAACAGCCTCGAGACCGCCGTGGTCCAGCTCGCCGCCGATGCGCTCGGCGTCGACATGGCGGACGTGCGGACCATCCAGGGCGACACGTCGGTGACCCCGTTCGGAGGGGGCACCGGCGGCAGCCGCAGCGGCTCCATGATCGCCGGCGCGGTCGAGGCCGCGGCCGCGCCGTTGCGTGAACGGATCGCGGCGATCGCCGCCGCCCGGTTGGAGGCGTCGGCCGACGACATCGTCGTCGAGGCGAGCCGCGCCTTCGCCCAGGGCACGCCGAGCATCAGCGTGTCGCTGGCCGAGATCGCCGACATCGCCTACTTCCGACCCGCCCAGCTCCCGGCGGGCGTGGCCGCCGGGCTCGAGTCCAGCGCCCGTTACACCGCGCGCTCGCCGATGATCTGGGCCAATGCCACCCACGTGTGCAGTTGCGAGGTCGACATCGTCACCGGGGCGGTGAAGATCCTGCGGTACATCGTGAGCGAGGACTGCGGGCCGATGATCAACCCGAACGTCGTCGAGGGCCAGATCGCGGGCGGCACCGTGCAGGGCATCGGCGGCGTCCTCCTCGAGCACCTGGCCTACGACGAGGACGGCAATCCGTTGGCGACGACGTTCATGGACTACCTGCTGCCGACGGCGGCCGACGTCCCCGTCATCGAGTACGGCCACGTCGAGACCCCCGCTGCGGGGCCCGGCGGGTACAAGGGCGTCGGCGAGGGCGGCGCGATCGGCGCGCCCGCCGCGGTGGTCAACGCGATCGCCGACGCGCTGGCCCCCTTGGGCGTCGAGATCACGCGGCTGCCACTGAGCCCGTCGGCGATCGTCGAACTGATCGAGGCCACGCGATGAAGCCGGCGCCGTTCGACTACCACCGGCCGTCGACGGTCGAGGAGGCGGTCGAGATGCTCGGAGCCTTCGGCGAGGGGGCCAAGGTGCTCGCCGGCGGGCAGAGCCTCGTCCCGATGCTCGCGCTGCGGCTGGCGACCTTCGAGCACCTCGTCGACATCGGCCGGATCGAGGCGCTCCGTGGAATCGAGTGGGGCCCGGATCGACTGAGGGTCGGCGCGGGCACCACCCAGGCGACGGTCGGACGATCGGCCGACGTCGCGGCGGCCGCGCCGCTCCTGGCTCGGGCGACGCCGCTGATCGGGCACTTCCAGATCCGGAGCCGGGGCACGATCGGTGGTTCGCTGGCCCACGCCGATCCGGCGGCCGAATACCCGGCCGTCGCGCTGGCCCTCGACGCGGAGTTCGAGATCAGCGGTGCTTCGGGCCGTCGGACCGTCGCGGCGTCGGACTTCTTCACCGGGCGGTGGTCGACGGCCGTCGGAGACGACGAAGTGCTCGCCGGCATCTCGTTCCCGGTGTGGAACGGACGGTGCGGGTTCGCGGTCCGTGAGTTCGCCCGCCGCCACGGCGACTTCGCCATCGCCGGGGCGGCCGTCGCCGTCGAGGTCGGTGACGACGGCCGGGTCCGCCGGTGCGGCATCTCCACGTTCGGGCTCGGCCCCACCGCGCTGCGGGCAACTGCGGCCGAGAGCGCGGCCGTCGGCGCGTCGCCGGACGACATCGGCCCCGACGACATCGGCCGGCTCGCGGTCGCGGGCCTCGACTCGATCCCCGCCGACCTGCACGGCTCGGCGGAGTACCGGCGACGCGTCGGTGCCGCCATCACCGCCGCCGCATGGCACGGCGCGCTCGAGGAGGCACTTCGTGACTGACATCCCGATCGCCGTTTGCGTCAACGGCGAGCCGTATACCGCAACGGTCGCGCCGCGGCTGACCTTGGCGGACTTCCTCCGCGAGCGCTGCGGGCTCACCGGCACGCACCTCGGCTGCGAACACGGCGTGTGCGGAGCCTGCACGGTGCTCGTCGACGGCGAGGCCACCCGTTCGTGCCTCGTGTTCGCCGTCCAGGTGGACGGTCAGGACGTCACCACGGTCGAAGGGCTCGGCGGGCCCGATGGGGGACTGTCCGACGTCCAGACGGCGCTGCGCGATCACCACGGTCTGCAGTGCGGCTTCTGCACCCCCGGGTTCGTCGTCAGCATCACGGCGTTGCTGCGCGACCATCCGAATCCCTCCGACGACGAACTCCGCGACGGGCTGTCCGGCAACCTCTGCCGATGCACCGGCTATCAGGGGATCCTCACCGCCGTCCGGTCGCTCGGCGAGGCCGGTTCCTGACGGTCGACGTCCCTCAGGGCAGCACGATCGGGAGGTGCTCCCAGCCGCGCACGGTCGAGGTCGAGGCGAGGGTGGCGTTGTCGAGGTCGACGTCCCACTCGGGGAACCGGTCGAGCAGCTCGTCGAGGGCAACCCGGCCTTCGAGGCGGGCGAGGCTCGCCCCGAGGCAGAAGTGGGGCCCGAAGCCGAAGGTCAGGTGTTGGGTCTCGTCACGGTGGATGTCGAACCGGTCGGGCTCGCGGTAGCGGCGCGGGTCGCGGTTCGCCGAGGCGAGGATCAGCATGACCGGCTCACCCGCCGGGATGGTGACGCCGTGGCACTCGATGTCCTTCATGACGAATCGAGCCGTCGCGTGGCCGGTCGGCTCGAAGCGGAGGGTCTCGTCGATCACCTTGGGGAGCAGCGAACGATCGGCGTGGACCTGGCGGCGCTGATCCGGGTGCTCGGCCAGGACTTTGGCCAGCCAGCCGATGAGACGACCGGTGGTCTCATTGCCGGCGCCGGCGATCACGGCGGTGTAGGTGAGCACCTCGGCGCGCGTGAGGGTGCGGCGTACACCGTGTTCGTCCTCGAACTCCGCCGTGAGCAGATGGGTCATCAGATCGTCGGAGGGGTGCTTCGACCGCCAGTCGATGTAGTCGGCGAACAGGTCGCCGCTGGCGACGTTCTCCTCCTTGATCTCCATCGGTCGGCCGGGTTCGGTGCGCAGGGTGGCGTCGGTCCTCTCCCGCACCGCGACCTGGTCCTGTTCCGGGATGCCGAGCAGCATGCCGATGACGCGCATCGGCATCACGGACGCGAGTTCGGTGATGATGTCGAACCGGTCCGAGCCGACGAGCGGGTCGAGTGACCGCCGGCAGAAGTCCCGCACCTGGTCCTCCAGGGCCGCCATGCGACGCGGCGTGAAGATCCGCGACATCAGGCCCCGATGCATCGTGTGCGTCGGCGGGTCCTCGAACAGGATCACCCCGGGGGGCAGGGTGATGTCGGCCTTGATGATGTCGAGGATGTCGCTGCGGCTGCTGGAGAAGGTCTCCCAGTCGAGGAGCCCGGCCTCGACATCGGCGTGGCGCGAGAGGGCCCAGAACCCGTACTGCTCGTTGCGGTACGCCGGAGCCTCCTCGCGAAGGCGCGCGTACACCGGGTAGGGATCGGCGTTGATCGCCACGTCGTACGGGTCGTAGTTCACGGCGGCATCGGACACGGCGGTCATCGTGGCTCCTCGGGTCGGCCGTCCCCTTCGGCCCTCCGTCGCTTTCTACCCCGATTCGAACGCCCGTTCAACTTTTCTTTCGTCCGTCCTGCCCGTCGACCGATTGGAGTGGCGCCGGTCCCGGCGGCGTGGTTGACGGCGGGCAGATCGTCGTTTAGAACGGCCGTTGTAATTTCTCACCGTCGCGGAATCGGGGGACGAGCGGTGGCGCATCGAATCGTGCAATGGACGACCGGCAACGTCGGCAAGCGCTCCGTGCGAGCAGTGGCCTCCCATCCGGACCTGGAACTCGTCGGGTGCTACGCCTGGTCGTCCGACAAGGCCGGCCGCGACGTCGGCGAGCTCTGTGGGATCGAGCCGCTCGGTGTCACGGCGACCGACGACGTGGAGGCCTTGCTCGCGTTGCGCCCGGACTGTGTCGTCTACAACCCGATGTGGCAGGACGTCGGCGAGCTCGTCCGAATCCTCGAGGCCGGCGTCAACGTCGTGAGCACCGCGGCGTTCATCAACGGTCGTGAACTGGGGGCCGACCGGGAGCGCCTGGTCGACGCGTGTGAGCGGGGCGGTTCGTCGATGTTCGGGACCGGCATCAGCCCCGGTTTCGTCGAACTGGCCGGGATCTCGTTGGCCAACATCTGCGATCGGATCGACAAGATCACGATCGACGAGGCGTCCGACACCACCCTCTACGACTCGCCCGACACCGAGCGGCCCGCAGGCTTCGCCCGCCACATCGACGATCCCGAACTCCCGGGGATGGCGACGAAGGGGACCGCGGTGTTCGGCGAGGCGGTCGCGATGATGGCCGACGCGATCGGGGTGGAACTCGACGACATCGTGTGCGTCGAGGAGTACGCGAGGACGACCGCGGACGTCGTGATGGATTCGTGGACGATCCCGGCCGACCATGTGGCCGGTGTCGCCGCCAGCTGGCGGGGACGCGTCGGGGAGCGCACCGTCGTCGAGCTCAACGTGCGGTGGAAGAAGGGGCAGACGCTCGACCCGCCGTGGGTGATCGAGGAAGGTCACGTCATCACCGTCGATGGTCTGCCGACGGTGCGGGCCAAGCTCGACTACCTCCCGCCCCCCGACTTCCAGGCCACCACGTTCGCCGACTTCATGGTGCTCGGGATGGTCATGACCGCGATGCCGGCGATCAACGCGATCCCCCTCGTCGTCGCGGCGCGGCCGGGCATCGTCACCTATGCCGACATCGGGCTCCCGATGCCGAAGGGTTGGGTGTCCACGCCCGACCGCTCCGGCAGTTGAGGAACGTCGTCGGCGACGACATCCGGTTCTCACCCCACGATCATTCGGAGGATTGATGGCACGGCTCGACGGCAAGGTTGCCTTCATCACCGGCGCGGCACGCGGTCAAGGCCGCGCCCATGCCGTGCGGCTGGCCCAAGACGGCGCCGACATCATCGCGATCGACCTCTGTCAGCAGCTCGATTCCGTCGGCTACCCGCTGTCCACGCGCGACGACCTCGACGAGACGGTGCGCCAGGTCGAAGCGCTCGACCGTCGGATCGTCGCCGCTGTCGGCGACGTCCGCGACGCGCAGGTGATGCGCGACGTGTTCGCGGACGGGGTCGCAACGCTCGGCCCGGTGACCATCGTCGTCGCCAACGCCGGGATCGGGCCCGGCGGCACGGCCTCGGCCCAGCAGCAGTGGGACGAGGTGGTCGGCGTCAACCTGACCGGTGTGTGGAACACCGGGCGTGTCGCCATCCCGTCGATGATCGAGCACGGCCAGGGCGGTTCCATCATCCTCACCAGCTCGACCGGCGGCCTCACCGGCTCGCCGTCGAACGTGCCGGGCATGCTCGCCTACACCGCGGCCAAGCACGGTGTGATCGGGCTGATGCGGTCGTGGGCCAACTATCTCGCGCCCCACTACATCCGCGTGAACAGCGTGGCCCCGACGACCGTTCGGACACCGATGGCCAACAACGGCGACGTGTCGATGATCATCCGGCACGTGCCCGAACTGGCGAACTCACTCACGAACGCCATCCCGGTCGAGGCGGTCGACGCGGCCGACGTGGCCAATGCCGTGGCGTGGCTGGCGTCCGACGAAGCCCGCTACATCACCGGCACCGTCATCCCGGTCGACGCCGGCAACCTCAACCGCAGATAGCCCCGACCTCGTGGGTAGGGCGCTGCGGGGATCACCGATGAGTTCAGCTGGCGGGTGGCGTCAGAATGGTGTCTCGGTCGACATCTGGAGGTCGTGTGAGCCTGCGCAAGGTCGTCGCATACGTGTTGCTGTCGATCGACGGCGTCGCCGAGCACCCGGAGGAGTTCTTCGAATGGGACGATGAGGTGGACGCCCTGGCGGCCGACGTCACGGCCACCCAGGACGCCGTGATCCTCGGTCGTCGGAGCTACGACGAATGGGCTGCGTTCTGGCCCGGGAGCGAGATCGAGCCGTTCTCGACGTTCATCAACGGCGTGACGAAGTACGTCGCGACGTCCACGCCGCTGGCGGACTGGGAGAACTCGACGGCGATCACCGGCGACTTGGTCGACTTCGTCCAGGACCTGAAGCGCCGGCCGGGTGGCGACATCGGGGTACACGCCAGCATCTCGGTGACACAGGCGCTGCTCGCCGCGGCCGTCGTCGACGAACTCGTGCTCGCGATCGCGCCGCGGATCGTGGGGAACGGACGACGGCTCTTCGACGGCCTACCGCCGATCCAGCTCGAACTGATTCGGACCCAGCGCTCCCCCGGGGGACATCTGCTGGCCACCTACCGGACCTCCGCCACCGCGTAACACGATCGGCGGCGCGATCTCGCGGCCCTCCGGGACGTACCGACGTCTCGAGTATCGGGTCAGCTCCGTGCCGCCTCGGTCAGGTGGATCAGCAGCGCGGTCTCGGGTGACATCGCCGGGGGCTGCACACCGACGGCGCCGAGCGCGCTCCCGGTCATCACGGTGCCCTCGTCGCACCAACGCGGCTGGTGGCGCGCCGGCCCTCGTCGAGCACCCGGCAGTCGCAGCAGACGGACGTGGTACGGCCGTTCCGACGTGAGGCCGGGGAGCACCAGCGGTGGTGGCGTCAGCGACGTCGATGTCGCCACGACGGCGAACGACACGAGCGCCTCGGAGCGGTCCGGCGCGTAGACCCCGTGGGCGACGTAGGCCGGCGCGGTGTCGAAGCGGACGGCGTCGCCGCTGTGGAGCAGCGGTCGGAAGCGGCGGTGGACGGCGATGACCTCGGCCAGTTCGTCGAGCTGGGTCTCGGACAGGTCGAGCAGGTTCCATTCGATGCCGAGGTGGCCGAACAAGGCAGTGGTCGCTCGGAACGCGAGGTCGTGGCGGCGGCCGGTCGTGTGGGAGCGTTCGGGACCGATGTGGGCGCCCATCAGCTCGGGCGGGATCAGCATCGACGCGCCCCGTTGGATCACCTGACGTTCCAGCGCGTCGTTGCAATCGCTGGTCCATACCCGCACCGTTCGGCGCAGGATCTCGTGATCGACCCGCGCTCCGCCCGAGGAACACGACTCGAACTCGACCCCGGGATGGCGATCGGCGAGCTCGTCGAGGAGGCGATAGAGGGCACGGGTCTGGGCGTGGGTCCCGGCGCGTCCGGTCGCTCCCGACGCGGCGATGTGGTCGCGGTTCATGTCCCACTTGACGTAGGAGATGTCGTGG
>Ga0209023_10005897_pt1 | contig 13154 bp, 8 predicted proteins | sample LakOneMetagenome_FD_187468 | JGI IMG/M metagenome (GOLD analysis project Ga0209023, IMG submission 187468) | Freshwater and sediment microbial communities from Lake Erie, Canada (SPAdes) (version 2) | ecosystem: Environmental > Aquatic > Freshwater > Lentic | place: Lake Erie, Canada | collected... | reverse complement strand
GCAAATGCTGCGCGACCGCATCGGTCAAACCGCTTTGATGACCTTTCATTTGGTCCGCGAAGTTTCAGCCGCCGATGCGCAAGCGGGGCGTTTGCCACCCGGCACTATGCAAGTGCAGCCTTATCCGCAAATCGGCAACAACGCCGAAGTGGTTGAGCGCCGTCCGCGCTTGACCGGTGAGCACCTCGCCAACGCCCACGCTTCCACCAATTCCCAGACCGGCGAGTTCGTGCTGGTGTTCCGGCTCGACAGCGAGGGCGAGCACATCTTTTGCCGCATCACGCGCGACTATACCGGCCAGCGCTTCGCTATTCTGCTCGACAACCAAGTGCTGACTGCGCCGACTATCAATGAACCGATCTGCGGTGGCACCGGTCAGATCTCCGGCAGCTTCACTGCACAATCCGCGAGCGAACTGGCAATCATGCTGAACGCGGGCGCCTTGCCTGCGCCACTGACCGTCATTGAACAGCGCAGCGTCGGTGCCGAGCTGGGTCAGGACGCCATCAATTCCGGCACCAAGGCAACGGTGGTCGCCTCGGTGGCGGTCGTGTTGTTCATGGGGCTCTTCTACGGCCTATTCGGCCTACTCGCCTGCATCGCACTTGTTGTGAACATGGCAATGATCATCGCCGCGATGACCATCGGCGGCGCGACGCTGACGCTGCCGGGCATCGCCGGTCTCGTGCTCACCATCGGTATGGCCGTCGATGCCAACGTGCTGATCTACGAGCGCATGCGAGAAGAAAAGGATCACGGACGAAGTCCGGCGATGGCGATCGACGCTGGTTTCAGCCGCGCGATGGTCACCATCATCGACAGTCACGTCACCCAGTTCGGCGCCGCGCTCATCCTATTCAACTTCGGCGCTGGCCCCGTGAAGGGCTTCGCTTGGACGCTTTCCATCGGCTGCATCACTTCGGTGATCACGGCCACATTCGTCACGCAAATGCTGATCGCGCTGTGGTTCCGCTGGACGCGGGCCAAGCAGTTGCCGATCTGAGGATATTTCGATGGTCTGGCCGCTGATCAAAATCCTGCCGAAGCGCACGCACTTTAGATTTGTGCGCTTCGCATACTTCGCTGCGTTCCTCTCAGTAATCGTCGTTTTGGCGTCTTTTGCCTCAGTGTTTTCGGCAGGTTTCCGCCAAAGCCCGATCGCCATGTACGAGCACGCCGAAGGCACGCCGATGCAGAAGGTCGGCTACATCCTCAGCCAAGGCTTCAATCTCGGCATCGACTTTCGCGGCGGCGCGGTGATGGAATTGACGGCGCCTGAGCCGATTGATCTCGCACCGGTTCGCAGCGGCCTCGTGGCGCTGCAGTTGGGTGATATCCAAGCGCAATCGTTCAATGATCCGCGCCACGCGACGGTGACGTACCAATTGCTTGGCGGCGACGCGAACGCGGTGACAACGCGCGTGCAAGAACGTTTGCGTCAGTTGGTGCCTGGCGTGACCTTCTCGCGCGCCGAAGTCGTGTCACCGAAAGTGTCGGAAGAATTGTTCTCGGGCGGTTTGATCGCGCTCGGTCTCGCGATCCTGCTGATGCTTGTCTACATCTGGTTCAGATTCGAATGGCAGTTCGGCGTAGGCGCGGTGTTCGCGCTTTTCCACGACACCATTCTCACCTTGGGATTGTTCTCCGTCACGCGGCTTGAGTTCACGCTAACCGTTATCGCCGCCGTGCTGACGATCATCGGCTACTCGATGAACGACACGGTCGTGGTGTTTGACCGGCTCAGAGAGAACTATCGCAAGTACAAGCGCATGCCGCGCCCTGACGTGATCGACCTCTCCACCAACGAAACGCTGTCGCGAACGATGATGACTTCCATCACCGCGTTGCTTGCCGCCTTGGCGTTGTGGTTCTTCGGCGGCGAGACGCTTGAGGGTTTTGCCATCGCAATGACTTTCGGCATCGTCATCGGCACCTATTCGTCGATCTATGTCGCCGCGCCAGTGACGCTCCTGTGGGCGCCGCGGCGCGAAGAAAACGTCGCCGCACGCGGCGAAATTTCGACGCCGCCGCAAACCGCCCGCTGACGCCCGCCACGAAACGTCTTAGAACGCGCTTAGGAGCCTCATTGGGCTGGAGGGCGATATGGCCGCGTTTCTGAGCAACATCCGCTACGTCGCGTGGACGAGCCTCGCGCTCGGCGCGATTTTCTTGGTCTGGTACGCGCTCGGCGCGCGCGGATATTCGTTCACGGATAGCGCGTTCTGGGAAGCTGCGCTGCGTTGGGTCCACGTGTTCTCGGGCATCATGTGGATCGGGCTCCTCTACTATTTCAACTTCGTGCAGATCCCCAACGTGCCGAAGATTCCGGAAGAGGCGCGCGGGCCCGCAATCTCCAAGGTGATCGCGCCGGCCGCGCTGTTCTGGTTCCGCTGGGCGGCGATGTCGACGATGGTGTTCGGCGTGCTGCTGGCCATCAATCAGAATTATCTTCTGCAGGCGCTCTCACTTGGCGCGCTGGACGATCCCGCGTTCACAGTATCGAAGCACACGTTCATTGGCATCGGCATGTGGATGGCGCTGATCATGTGGTTCAACGTTTGGTTCGTGATTTGGCCGAACCAGCAGAAGGCGCTGAACATCGCCAACAAATATCCCGACCTTGATGCCGCGGCTAAGGCCGCAGCCGGCAGGACGGCGATGCTGTTCTCTCGCACCAACACACTGCTCTCAATCCCCATGCTGGTGGCGATGACCGGCGCGCAGACGCTCGGCTGATGGACGCGATCGACGCGGAGGTTCGCCGTGTCGACGAGGATCGCTGGCTTGCCAGCCGCTTCGCGCCCGCTCCGGTGCGCGAGGCGCTTACGGCGATTTACGCGTTCAATCACGAAGTGGCGCGTACCGCAGAAGTCGTAAGCCAGACCGCAATCGGTGACATCCGCTTGGCGTGGTGGCGCGACGCCGTGGCTGAGATTTACGCCGGAGGCACACTGCGCGCGCAACCGGTGGTGACGATATTGGCCAAAGCGATCCGTGCGCATGACTTGCCGCGTGCGCCGTTCGACGCGCTCATCGAAGCTCGCCACGCGGACCTCGAAGCCGCGCCGTTCGCAGATTGGGTAGCGGTCGAAGCTTATCTCGATGCGACAGCGGGAAGCGTGATGCGTGTCGCGTCGGCGGCCGCCGGCGCGCCGCTGGCCGACTCTTTCATTGCTCCCGCCGCGCGAGCGTGGGGTCTTGTCGGCCTCCTGCGGGCGCGCGGCGCCATGGCGATGCACGGTCACGCGTTATTGCCGCGCGCGGTGTCACTTGAGGATGTGCTGCAGCGCGTTCGCGCTTCGCTTGTCTCGGCGCGGGCCGCGCAGGGGCGTATTCCAACTGAAGCTTTCCCGGCCTGCGGCTACATCGCCCTGACGCCGGCCTATGCAAGCGCGCTCAGCGAAGAGCGTGAGAGCTTGGCCCTGCTGACGCGCCAGGTTCGCTTGCTGGCAGCCTCCGCAACCGGCCGGTACTAACTGCGGTTTCGCGCTTCCAGCGCGGCTTGGCGAAGCAACTCATTGAGCCGCTGCTCGTCAGCACCGCTGACAACGTGTCCGTTCACGAGAAACGTCGGCGTCGCCGCTTGGCCGGACAAGTCGCTGGCGAGCGCGTAATTGTCCTGCAAGAGCTTGGTGATGCGCTCGTCGTTCATCGCGCGGCGCATGCGGGGGACATCGATTCCGCTTTGCTGAGCAATCTGGTTGATCCGCGCCGACGTGAGATCGCCCTCAAACGTCAGCAGAGCGCGATGGAATTGGTAATAACGCCCCTGCGGCATTGCCGCGATCGATGCTTGGGACGCTTCGATCGCCGGTTCCCCGTGCAGCGCGTAGATTGGCATTTCCTTGAATACGAAGCGCACGTCGCGGCGCGTCCGAATGGTGTCGGCGACCCACGGCAGCGCCGCTACGCAATAGGGGCAACGATAGTCGAAGAACTCGACGATGGTGATCGGTGCGTTGCGCGGGCCCACGGAAAAATCCCGCGGATCGTTTTCGGCGCGTGCAACCCGTTCGGCGGTCGTGCGCGTTTGCAGAGCGTCCAGAGCTTCCCGCAACACATCCGGATTGTGCACCAGATAATCGCGCACCGTGGCGCGGATTTCAGCTTGTTGCTGCGCGTTGAAGCTCTGCGCGCTCGCCGCCGGCGCGGCGATCAGCGCAAACGCCAGCGCCATGACTTTCCGGATCATGCGTGAACCTTAGGTGCGGCGACCATGCCGTTGTTGTTGTTCTCTGATCTGATCACCAGCAAAAGTCACGATATCGCTCGCGCGGAGCGAAGCAGGGGTGTTCGGCGGCAGCGTGCGGCGCGCGCGTTCGGCGAAGTTAAGCGCCGAGCTATAGTCGCCGAGCGCGAAATTCTCTTCGGCGGACGCCAACTCCGCCAAACCTTCGTCTCCCTGGAAATCGCGTGACTGAGCGAGTTCGCGCCAAGCGAACGCGCTGTCGGGCTCGATAGCGAGCGAGGCCTGCAGAAGTTGCACGGCCTCATCCGTGTTTTGCCGCGTGTGCGTCGCGTTTAGGTCTCGAGCCAGATTGATCTGCAGCAGCGGCTGGTTGGGTGCGGCCGCGAGCGAACGGCGGTGATAGGCGATCGCTTCCTGCGCGTGGCCGTTTTCAAAGAGGATCTGCCCTTTCAGTTCGAGAAAGTATGGATTGTTGGGTTCGTCCGCGAGCAGGCTGTCGAGTTCCCGCGCAGCGTTGGGCAAGTCAACTGAGCGATAATAGGCCACAGCGCGGGCATAGCGCGCTGGTTCCGAGGTATCGGTGGTCGGGTAGCGCGACAACGTCTGCGGTTCGCTGCGGATGAAGCCGATGAGCTTGGCTCGCATCATGTCGAACCGGTGCGTGTTATCTGGCGTGTCGGTCGCGCCATAGTGCGGCGCCGCCTCAACGCGTTGGCGCAGAGACTCGACCCGATCCGACGTGAAGGGGTGGGTGATCATGTATGGCGGCGCCCGGCGCGTCATAAACTCGTAGGGCCGCAGCGCGCGATCGAAGAAATCAATCAGGCCCTTCCCCGATTGACCGGTGGCCTCAAGATAGCTTGCTGCCGCCTGGTCAGCCGAACTCTCCTGCACCTGCGTGAAGCGCACGTAATTGCCCATGGCGAAGCCTTGTGAGCCAGCAATGAGCGCTGCGCCTGCGTCAGGCGCTCCCGCCGCCATGGCGAGCACGCCGAGGCCGATCGAGATCAACATAGGGCCAAGCGCCTGTTGCTGCGCCTCGCTCGATCGCGCCAAGTGACCGCCGGCGATGTGACCAGTTTCGTGAGCGAGCACGCCGATGATCTCGTTCGGGTCTTGCGCAGCCATCAATAGGCCGGTGTGGACGAAGATGTTTTGTCCGCCCGAGACGAACGCATTAATGCTGTTGTCGTTGATGACATAAATATGGATGTCGGCGGGACGAAGGCCCGCAGCCACCCAAATCGGCGTCATCCAATCGCGCAGCGTGCCTTCAATCTCCGCGTCACGGATCAAGCCCTGCGCGGAGGCCGGTGTCGCGAGTGCGAACATCGCCCCCAAGAACGCAGCCATGCCGAGCGCGCAATTGCGCAGAGCCTTGATGAGAGACGCAGTCATGGCGGCTCCTGTCCTATCGCCTCAGTAACCTCGCTTGAAACGCCGTTTTGCGGCGGGAGCAAGGCCAGCGCGACTAGCTGTTGATCCTCAGCTCTTCTTTCCCCAGCGCGAGAACCGCGAGAGGAATTTCTCACGCCGTTCTTGGTCGGGTTCGTAGGCAAGCGACGCTTCCGAGTCGTATTGCGAACGAGCAGGCTCAGCCTCCGCAGCGGCGAGCGCCACGACAGGCGCCATCGGCTCCGGCGCCATCGCGGCGACCGGCTCAGGCGTGCGGATCTGTTCGTCGGTCGTCTCCGGCGCGTCGTGAACCACTTCGAGTTGAGGCGCTGGGCGACCGCTGCCATTGCGCCCGCCACGGATATCGGGCCGTGGCGCTAGGTGCTTTAGGTCGCCGCTAACGAAATCCAACCATTCGCCACCATCGACCTCGTACACGCGCTTCCCGCGTCCACGTCCGCGACGGCGGCGTTTGCGTCCCCGTTCGCCGCGATCGGCGGCTGCGGCCGGCGTCGGCGCGGTGCTGCTCTCTGCACGCTCTTCTCGCGGTGCGGCTTCTTCACCGTTTTCACCTTGGCGACGGCGGCCGCCCCGTCGGCCGCGGCGCCGGCGACCCCGGCGGCGATCGTCTTCGCTCTCGCCTTCGCTGGTCGCGACGATTTCTTCTGCTTCTTCCGCTTCTTCGACGTCGGCCTCGACTTCTTCGGGTTCTGGCTCTTCCACGTGTTCAACGCGACGGCGCCCGCGCGGTGCTTCCGTCGCGGCCTCAGCGTCTTCGTGCTCGTCTATGAAGGTTTGGCCGCTGACATTGATCTCGAACTCGCCCGCGTTCATGTGGCCGGCAACGACACGCACCCGCACGCCGCGATTGGCTTCGATATCGGCGAGCGCTTCACGCTTCTCGTTGAGCAGATAGAGCGCCACATCGGCCGCGGCGCGTGCTTCGATCATGTGGCCCTTCTGCTTGGCGCACGCGTCATCGAGTGAACGCAACAACGCCAGCGCCGTTGATTCCACAGAACGCACCCGTCCCGCGCCTTGGCAGGTCGGGCAAACATGGCTGGTGCCTTCGAGCACACCTGTGCGGCGGCGTTGGCGCGAGAGCTCAAGCAGGCCAAACCCCGAAATCTTTCCCATCTGAACGCGCGCGCGATCGAAGCGCAGGTCGTCCTTCATCCGCTTTTCGACGGTGCGATCGTTCTTGGGCTCTTCCATATCGATGAAATCGATAACGATGAGCCCAGCCAGATCGCGCAGACGCATCTGGCGCGCGGCTTCGTCCGCCGCTTCCAAATTGGTCTTGAACGCGGTCTGTTCGATGTTGCGTTCGCGCGTGGCGCGGCCGGAGTTCACGTCGATCGCCACCAAAGCTTCAGTTTGGTTGATGACGATGTAGCCACCGCTCTTCAGCGTGACGACCGGCGAATAGATACTCTCAAGCTGCTTCTCGACGCCGTGCTTCGCGAAGATGGACGTTGCATCTTTCCAAAGATGCACACGCTTCGCATGCGACGGCATCAACATGCGGATGAAATCTTTGGCTTCTTTGTAAGCGTCTTCGCCATCGACGTGAATTTCATCGACGTCTTTGTCGTAGAGATCGCGTATCGCACGCTTCACCAGCGAGCTCTCTTCATAGATCAGCGCCGGCGCAATCGACTTCAGCGTCTCGTCGCGAATGGTTTCCCAAGCGCGCGAAAGATATTCGTAGTCGCGCTTGATCTCCGTTTTGGTGCGCTTAGCGCCCGCGGTACGGATGATCAGCCCTTGGCCTTGCGGTACTTCCAATTCTTGCGCGATCTTCTTCAGGCGCTTCCGGTCTGTCGCCTGCGTGATCTTACGCGAGATGCCGCCGCCGCGGCCCGTGTTCGGCATCAGCACGCAATAGCGACCGGCAAGCGAGAGATAGGTGGTGAGCGCAGCGCCCTTGTTGCCGCGCTCCTCCTTGACGACTTGCACCAGCATGATCTGCCGACGCTTAATCACTTCTTGGATCTTGTAGCGCCGCGTGAGGATGCGGCGGCGGCGCTCATCGAGCGCGTCCTCATCCTCTTCGTGCTTCTCGGCTTCTGCTTCCGCCTCGGCCAGCTCCGCCTTGATCGATTCCTGATCGGCGTGCGGGATGGCGTAGTAGTCGGGATGGATTTCCGAGAAGGCGAGGAAGCCGTGGCGATTGCCGCCGTACTCCACAAAGGCAGCCTGCAGCGACGGCTCAACGCGCGTCACCTTGGCGAGATAGATGTTGCCTCTGAGTTGTTTTCTGCTGGCGACCTCGAAATCGAAATCTTCAACTGTACGTCCGTCGAGCACCGCGACCCGGGTTTCTTCCGGGTGGGCGGCGTCGATCAGCATTGTCTTGGCCATGTAAGAAGGCTCCGGTCGCGCGGCGCGCACGAGCTCCCGAACATCCGGAAAGAACCGGGGCAGGGGCGGCGGGGCGGCGCGAATTCATGTGAGTGAGATGATCCTGAGCGATCGCGCGCGCGGTCCCGTGGGGGCTTCCGGCTCGAGGTTCGATCGCGACGCGGATCATATGGGGCTCCAGTTGACGCCGCTTGAAGAGGCGGCGTTCACGCTCCGGTAGCGGGAGGTAGCGTGGAGATCCCTGATGCGGGCGGCCATCCAAAACCTGGAAGCATGCCCACGGGGAGCTCGAAGCCGATCCGCGTGGCAGGAGCGCGCCGGGCGCTCTTGGGGACCTCCCCTGACGGCGCATCCAGCGATGGGTGATAGCTATGCATGATTTGGATAGGGAAAGAAAGGCGTCGCGCGCGGCTGCAGTTCAATTGGAGTTACCGGCACGTTCACCTTTATTTTCAACTTGATAGCAAGCCGACTAGGCTATTTTTGCCGACTTCATGGACGTCACGCGCCGTTCTTTCGCATTCTTCGGGGCCGCCGCTCTTGGCGGGACCGTGAGCCTGCCCGCTTGGGCGGAGGCGCCGGCCGCCGTTCAGGGCGTCTTGCTGCAGCCAAACGGCCCTACCTGGCGTGTGGTTGTGGCGCTGGATCGGCCAGCTCAGGCTAGGACTTTTTTCCTGCCGAACCCCGATCGTTTCGTGATCGATCTCTCAAATGCGCGCCTGGCTCTGGATCCGCGGGCCCGAGTCGCTGGCGGTGTTGTGCGTGGTCTTCGCTGCGGCGCCCGCCCCGATGGATCTGCCCGGCTGGTTCTCGACCTCAGCACGCCAGCCAGTGTGGTGCGCCAAGAACTCGGCGGTCGCCGCTCGCCCGCGCTCAGCTTTGACCTTGCGCCAACGGATGCCTCTTTCGTCGCCCCGTCAGTGAGCGCCACGCCGTTGCGCCCGAGCCGTGACACGCTGCGCCGTACGATCGTTGTCGATGCCGGCCACGGCGGGCACGATCCCGGGGCGATCGGCGCCACTGGCGTTCGCGAGAAGGACGTGGTGCTCGATGCGGCGCTGAATCTGCGCGATGCACTTGAATCACAAGGCGCTTATCGCGTCGCCTTGACCCGCGATGCGGACCGGTTTGTGCCGCTCGAGGAGCGCGTGCGTTTTGCGCGTGGCCAGAACGCCGACCTCTTTATCTCTATCCACGCGGATTCAAGCCCAAATCCCGACACCACCGGTGCGTCCGTCTACACGCTCTCCGAGCACGGCGCGAACCGCGCTCAGAACATTATGGGCGCACAAAACTGGGACTTGGACCTAGGCGATGCGCCGCGCCGCGGTGTCGTAAACGACATTTTGGTCGACCTCACCCAGCGCGAGACCACCAACCGCTCCACCGAATTCGCGGAAATGTTGATCCCGAAACTCCGTGGCGTTTCGCCTTTGGCGACGAATACGCACCGCAATGCCGGGTTCTTCGTTTTGCTGGCTCCCGACGTGCCGGCCGTGCTGTGCGAGACCGGCTTCCTGAGTAACGTCGCCGACGAGCGGCGTCTGGCGCAGCCGCGCACCCGTCAGGTCATGGCTGGCGCGATGGCGGAGGCGGTGGATGCCTATTTTGCTCGCCGGCAGCAAACGGCGAACCGCGCCTAAAAACAGGGCGAATCTTACGCTATGGACAGGGCTGTCACGAAGGCGGCGCAGCCATATTCGCGCCGTATTGGAAGGCGAGGCCGACCATCCTTCACGACGCGGAAGCGGGGCGTAATGATACGGGACGATCTCTACAGCGAAGACGACGAGTGGGATGACGACGATCGCCACTATCGCGATCCGCCGCGCTCTGGCCCGCCGTGGCGCAAGATCCTCATGGGCATCGCCATCTTCGCGGCTGTGTGCGTCATCGGTCTCGTTGGTTTTATCGTGGTTGCGCTGCAAGGTTTGCCGAGCCTCGCGCAGCTTCAACATTATGAGCCGCCGATCACGAGCCGTGTCCACGCCGGAGACGGCGCGCTGGTTGCGGAGTTCGCGAACGAGCAGCGCATGTTCGTGCCGATCGAACAAATCCCCGACAATGTGAAGAACGCTTTCATCTCGGCGGAAGACGCCCACTTCTTCGAGCATTCTGGCCTCGACTATGCAGGCCTCGCGCGCGCAATGCTGACCAATGTCGGCAACGTTCTGCGCGGCCGCCGCATGCAAGGCGCCTCAACCATCACACAACAGGTCGCGGGCAACATGCTGACTGGCCGCGCCTCAGGCTGCGACGGCTTTGTGTGCGCGATCTATCGTAAAATTCGGGAAGCAGTCCTGGCGCAGCGCATTGAGCGCGCGATGGATAAAGATCGCATCCTCGAGCTGTATCTGAACCAAATTTACCTCGGTAACCGTGCGTTTGGTGTCGCCTCAGCGTCGCTCAACTATTTCGACAAGCCCCTGAACGAGCTCACACTCGGTGAAGCGTCGTTCCTTGCTGTGCTGCCGAAAGGGCCGAGCAACTACGATCCGCGCACGGAACGCGGCATGCATCGCGCACTGGCGCGCCGCAATTACGTGCTCGATCGCATGGTCGAGCGCGGTAACATCACACAAGCCCAGTCAACGGCTGCTCGTGCCGAACCGATCGTTACACACGACCGTCTCTCCGGCGATCAATACGTGGCGGCGTCACACTTCGTCGAAGAGGTTCGCCGCCAAGTCGCGAGCGAGTACGGCGACGATGCGCTGCTAAACCAAGGTCTCTCGATCCGCTCCACAGTCGATACGCGCTTGCAACTCATCGCAGCGCGTTCACTCCGAGCCGGACTTGAAGCGTATGACCGCCGTCATGCTTGGCGCGGACCGGTCGCCGCCGGTGACCCTTCTGGTGATCTTGCGACGCAACTTCGGGCGGCGGCCGCGCCGCCAACGCTCTCGAACTGGGTGCGGGCGATGGTCGTCGGCACCAGCGGCTCAATCCAGCTGCGCGACGAAAACGGCGCCACTGGCCGCCTTGGCAACGATGATGCGCAATGGGCGGCTCAATGGTCGCGCGGGAACAATGCCAGCCGCGCGCTGACGCGTGGCGCGATTGTCTATGCTGTGCGCAACAGCAACGGCAACTACACGCTGAAGCAAATCCCGCAACTCCAAGGCGCCATGGTCGCCATGGATCCGCACACCGGCCGCGTTCTGGCGATGGTCGGGGGCTATTCGTTCAACGAGCGCAGTGGTCTGAACCGCGCGACGCAGTCGATGCGCCAGCCGGGCTCATCCTTCAAACCAATCGTCTACGCCGCCGCGCTCGACTACGGGCTCACGCCAGCAACGTTGATCGACGATGGCCCGCTCTCAATCTCCGCCGGTGACGGCTCACAGTGGTCGCCGGAAAACTACGAGCACGATTGGCTCGGCCCGACGACGCTGCGCCGCGGTCTCGAACTTTCGCGTAACGCGATGACGGCGCGCGTAGCCTATCAAATGGGCCCAGACCGCGTGCTGCAATACGGTCAGCGTCTCGGTGTTTACGGCGATCGCCAAATTGCGGTGTTCTCGCTGGCGCTTGGTGCCGGTGAAACCACGCTGATGCGCATGACCACGGCTTACGGCATGTTCGTCAATGGAGGTCGCCGCATTACGCCGATCATCATCGACCGTATTCAGGATCGCACCGGTCATACGATTTTCCATCGCGACCAGCGCCCGTGCCCAGATTGCCGCGCCGATTGGCACGGCCAGTCGCCACCGAACTTGCCTGACCAGCGCGAACAAGTGATCGACCCGGTGACCGCCTATCAAGTCGTGTCGATGGCGCAGGGTGTCGTTGAACGGGGCACGGCCGTCACTGCCGTCGGTTCGCTTGGCATTCCTCTGGCCGGCAAAACCGGCACGACCAGCGACTACAAGGATGCCTGGTTTATCGGTTTCTCGCCCGACCTCGTGGTCGGCGTGTGGACCGGCTTCGACCAGCCCCGCAACATGGGCGAAGGCGAAACGGGTGGCAGAGTCGCTGCGCCGATCTTCGGCAACTTCATGCGTGAAGCGCTGCGCGACGTGCCGCCGACGCCGTTCCGGATTCCCTCGGGTGTTCGCTTGGTTCGCGTGGATTACATGACCGGCTTGCTGCCTGGCCCGACCACCACGAATACGATCCTTGAGGCCTTCCGGCCGGGCACCGAACCGAACAACAACGTCTCCGCGTCGCCGTTCGTGTTTGGCGGCACCGATCCGATTGATCCGCGCGTGCTGTCGGGGCTGGAGACCAATTACGGCAACGACCAGCAGCGCCAACAGCAGCAACAGCAATTGCAACAGCAGCAATCGCAGGACCTGGGCGGGCTCTACTGAGCCCGTTCAGGCGCTTCAATCCTTGGCGCACATCGCTTATCTATGCGGTGAAGATTCCAAGGATTGACCATGCGCGCCGAAATCGTAGCTCTCGCCGACCAAATCAGCTCCGCGGTTGCGTTGCTGCGGAGGCGTCTTTGACTGGGATAGCGCCCAGGTCCGATTTGACGAGCTGACGGCGCTCTCGGAGCGCCCTGATTTTTGGAACGATCCCGAAAAAGCGCAAAAGCTTATGCGCGAGCGGACCAAGCTCGAAGCTGGCATGAATGCGATCAGTTCGCTCGAGCGCGATGTTCGGGATTCGCTTGAGCTTGCCGAAATGGCCGAAGCCGAAGGCGACACGGCCCTGATCGATGAAGCGGAGGCGACGCTCAACGCTGCGCAACAACGCGCGGCGAAAGCGGAGCTTGAAGCGCTTCTCTCAGGCGAAGCCGACAGCAACGACGCCTACATCGAATTCAATTCCGGCGCGGGCGGCACCGAGAGCCAGGATTGGACCGAGATGTTGCTGCGAATGTATTCGCGCTGGGCGAACGCGCGGGGCTTCAAGAGCGAACTCTTGGAGGAGCAGGGCGGCGACACCGCAGGCATCAAGTCGGCGACCATCCTTGTGCAAGGTGAGAACGCCTACGGCTGGTTGAAGACCGAAGCGGGCGTGCATCGCCTCGTGCGCATTAGCCCTTACGATTCCAATGCGCGGCGCCACACGTCGTTCGCAAGCGTTTGGGTCTATCCGAAAATCGACGACACCATCGACATCGAAATCCTCGACAAGGACGTCCGCACCGATACCTACCGCGCCTCCGGCGCCGGGGGTCAGCACATTAACAAAACTGATTCCGCCGTCCGGCTCACGCATATGCCGACGGGGATTGTCGTGGCTTGCCAAG
>Ga0209023_10005896_pt1 | contig 13156 bp, 7 predicted proteins | sample LakOneMetagenome_FD_187468 | JGI IMG/M metagenome (GOLD analysis project Ga0209023, IMG submission 187468) | Freshwater and sediment microbial communities from Lake Erie, Canada (SPAdes) (version 2) | ecosystem: Environmental > Aquatic > Freshwater > Lentic | place: Lake Erie, Canada | collected... | reverse complement strand
CTCCAGATCGGGCAGGAGCCCGGGCGCGACCGCGACCTCGTCGACGTAACCCGCGACGACCTGGGCGGTGGCGGCGTCGCGCCACGCGCCCGCCCGGTGGGCGACGGCGGCCGCCGACGACGGTGAGGTGAGGCCGCGCTCGACCCGCCGGTCGAGGGTGAACTGGACGGCGTAGTCCATGGAGCGGAGCAGTCCGGCGACATCGGTGACCGGCGAGCGCTTCACCCGTCGCTCGGTGAGCGATCGGTCGGGCTCGCCCTCGAAGTCGATGAACACGAAGTCCCGTCCGGTGTAGAGGATCTGGCCGAGATGGAGGTCGCCGTGGATCCGGATCCGGCAGGACTCGATCGACGCCGTCCGCAACCGATCGAGCCGGGCGAGCAGGAGATCGGAAGCACCGAGCACCTCTTCGGCCACGGCCCGCACGTCGGCCGGGAGCGCCGACCGCCGGCGACGCAGGAGCGACAGGGTGGAGCGGAGTTGGGTGCGCATGCTCTGGTAGAGGGCACGCTGGGCATGGCGGGTGAACGGCTCGGGGGCGAACGGACCCTCGCCGTCCGAGCGGGCGAGGGCGACGTGGAGCTGCCCGAGCCGCCGGCCGAGCAGTTCGAGCTCGGGCCCGGTCGCGCCGAGCTCGCCGAGGGCGGCGTCGGGATCGTCGAGCTGCAGGTCGAGGCGATCGAGCGCGTAGTTCCACGCGTCGCCTTCGCTCAGGACGTAGCCGTTCGCGAGGGCGAGGGTCTCGACCCCTCCGCCGTGTCGGTGCCCGATCGACCCGAGGTACGGCGAGTGGTTCGTGAAGCCGGTTCCGTCGAGGTGGGCGGACACCTCGGCGTCGACGCTCGTGCCGCCCGGAAGTCGGCGGAGCACCTTGACGATCACGCGATCGGCGACGACGAACGACGAGTTCGACTGTTCGGCGCCGAGGATGCGGACGTCGGCGGCGGTCACCGATCCGAGCGATCGGCGGAGGCTGCCGTCGGTCTCGACCACCACACCGTTGGGTCGCCGCGTCCGGGCGAGGATGCGCGCGATCCCGACCGCGGCCCCCGCGTCGGCGACGGCGTCGACCAGGACCTGCTCGTCGTCGAGCATCGCGACCACGGCGCTGCGGGGAACCGGTCCGGCGGGCTCCACCGACGCGGCCGGCAGCGCCGCGAGCGGCACGAAGTAGCGCTCGGTGTCGCCGTCGGCCACCGCGACCGTGGCGATCGCCAGGACGATCGCCGGGCTCACGGCCGTCGACTCCTCGGTGCCGATGATCGACAGCACGCACTGGTCGACCTGCTCGGCCGTGCCGCCGAACCACCGTCGGCCGACGAGCCACGAGCACACGGCGGCGGTCAGCTCCCGGTTGGGTCGACCCGACGTGGTGACCTCGCCGGTGAAGTGCGGCACCACCCGCTCGGGCGAGACCCCGTTCGGCACGTCGCTCGGCGCCAGCTCGAACCAGTAGAAGCCATGGGGGGCGAGGGTCACCGAGTACGGGCTCTCGCCGATCGGCGGGAACGCGGTCCGGCCGAACACCTCGACCGGCGTCGAACCGGCGAACGGACGGAGATCGAGCTCCACCGGCTGGGCGCGATGGGAGAGGTTCGCCACGACGAGCACCGGGACGGCACCGGACCGCTCTCGAGTGAAGGCGAGGACCCGGTGGTTGTCGGGCTCGAGCATGGTGAGCGCCCCGGTCGTGAGCACCGGGAGCCGGCGGCGGACGGCGATCAGCTGACGCATCCACGACAGCAACGAGTGCGGGTCGCCCTCCTGGACCTCGACGTTCACCGTCTCGTACCGGAACGAGCCGTCGGCGATGGGAGGCAGGTACAGCTGGGGCGTGGGCGCGCGGGAGAATCCGCCGTTGCGATCTGCCGACCACTGCATCGGTGTGCGCACGCCGTCGCGGTCGCCGAGGTACAGGTTGTCCCCCATGCCGATCTCGTCGCCGTAGTACAGGACGGGCGTGCCGGGCAGGGAGAACAGCAGGGCGTTCAGCAGCTCGATCTTGCGCCGGTCGTTGCCGAGCAGCGGCGCGAGCCGGCGGCGGATGCCGAGGTTGAGGCGAGCCATCGGATCGGTGGCGTAGGCGCGGTACATGTAGTCGCGCTCCTCGTCGCTCACCATCTCGAGCGTGAGCTCGTCGTGGTTGCGGAGGAACGTGGCCCAGGAGCAGCCGGCCGGCAGGGCAGGTGTCTGGTCGAGGATGTCGACCACCGGGAGCCGGTTCTCCTGCCGCAGCGCCATGTAGAGCCGGGGCATCAACGGGAAGTGGTAGTTGAGATGGCATTCGTCGCCGGCGCCGAAGTAGGCCGCGGCGTCCTCCGGCCACTGGTTCGCCTCGGCGAGCAGCATGCGGCCCTCGAACCGTTCGTCGATGTGGGCCCGGAGTCGGCGGAGGAACGCATGGGTCTCGGGCAGGTTCTCGCACGTAGTGCCGTCGCGCTCGTACAGATACGGGATCGCGTCGAGGCGGACGCCGTCGACCCCCATGGCGAGCCAGTGGTCGACGACCGAGAACATCTCGGCTTCGACCTCGGGATTGTCGTAGTTGAGGTCGGGCTGATGCGAGTAGAAGCGGTGCCAGAAGTACGCACCGGCCACGGGATCCCACGACCAGTTCGACGACTCGAAGTCCTGGAAGATGACCCGCGCCTCGCGGTAGAGCTCGGGCGTGTCGGACCACACGTAGAAGTCGCGCCACCGGCTCCCGGCCGGCGCGCGCCGCGATCGCTGGAACCAGGGGTGCTGGTCGGAGGTGTGGTTGAACACCAACTCGGTGATCACGCGCAGGCCGCGACGGTGCGCCTCGTCCATCAGCCGCCGGAAGGACCGCAGGTCGCCGTAGGCCGGGTGGATCTTGCGGTAGTCGGCGATGTCGTACCCACCGTCACGATGCGGCGAGGGGTAGAACGGCAGCAGCCAGATGGCGGTGACGCCGAGGTCCTGCAGATAGTCGAGCCGGCCGATGAGCCCCGGGAGATCGCCGATGCCGTCGCCGTTCGAGTCGGCGAACGCGCGCACGGGGAGTTCGTAGATCACCGCGTCCTGCCACCAGCCGGCTGCGGGGCCGACCGGCTCGATCGACAGCGCGCGTTCGCCGATCGGCAGGCCCGACTTGAGCGCCGACGCCGTCATGAGCAGCGCACCGAGAAGATGTGGGCCGGTGAATGGTCGGGATCCAACCGGACCCAGCTCCACGCACCGGTCCACCAGTAGGCATCGCCCGACAGTTCGTCGTGGAGATGGAACGACGACTCGTACGGCAGCCCCACTGCCGCCAGGTCCACGTCGATCCAGCCGTGCTGCGCCTGGTCGGGATCGAGGTTCACGATCACGAGCACGGCGTCGCCGCCGTCAGGATCGTGCTTCGAGTACACCAGCAGGTTCGGGTTGTCGCTGTGGTGGAATCGCAGGGTCCGGTCCTGCTGCAGCGACGGATGATCGGCCCGGATCCGGTTGAGTCGGCCGAGCAGCGGGGCGAGCGAATCGGGCCCGGTGAGGTTCCAGTACCGACGCTCGTACTTCTCCGACGCCACGTACTCCTCGGTCCCCGGCGACCGGGGCGTGTGCTCCATCAGCTCGAACGCCGGCCCGTAGACGCCCCAGTTGGCCGAGAGGGTCGCGGCGAGCACGGCGCGCAGGGCGAACACCGGGCGGCCACCCCGCTGCAACTGTTCGGTGAGGATGTCGGGGGTGTTCGGCCACGCGTTCGGGCGAAGGAAGTCGACCGTCCGCGTCGACAGATCGGTGAAGTACTCGCGCAGCTCGTCGGCGGTCTGCTTCCACGTGAAGTACGTGTACGACTGGTTGAAGCCGCACTTGGCCAATCGCTCCATCACCCGGGGCTTGGTGAACGCCTCGGCCAGGAACACGACGTCGGGCGCCGACGATCGCACCTCGCTGATGAGCCACTCCCAGAACGCGAACGGCTTGGTGTGCGGGTTGTCGACCCGGAACACCCGCACGCCCCGGCCGACCCAGAACTGCACGACGTCGAGCAGGGCGGCCCACAGGTCGCGCCACGCGGCCGACTCGAAGTCGAGGGGGTAGATGTCCTGGTACTTCTTCGGAGGGTTCTCGGCATAGCGGATCGAACCGTCGGCACGCCGTCGGAAGAACTCCGGGTGCTCGGTGACCCACGGGTGATCGGGGCTGCACTGGAACGCGAGGTCGAGGGCCACGGCGATCCCGTGCTCGGCCGCGGCCGTCGCCAGCCGGGCGACGTCGGCGACGGTGCCGAGCGCCGGATCGACCGCGGTGTGGCCACCGGCGCCGTTGCCGATCGCCCACGGGCTCCCGGGGTCGTCCGGGCCGGGATCGGCGGTGTTGTTCGGGCCCTTGCGGTACGAGCGGCCGATCGGGTGCACCGGAGGCAGGTAGAGGACATCGAAGCCCATCGACGCGACGTACGGAAGATGGGCGATCACGTCGGTGAGCGTCCCGTGTCCCACCGACCGGGGGAAGACCTCGTACCACGAGGAGTACCTCGCCCGAGCGGGGTCGACGTCGACCGCCAGCACCTCCGACGACGCCCCGCGATCGGTCGAGTCGGGGCCGGCCATCGCCCCTGCGACCCGGAACCACCAGCGCCCGATCCGGTCGGGGACGAAGCCCCCCGTCCAGCGGTCGTTGCCTGAGGGGGTCAGCGGGTACTGCCGCCACTCACCCGAGCCCGGTGCGAGCACGTCGAGCCGGGCGACGACCGGGTCGTGGCCGTCGCCGAACACGTCGGCCACCACGGGCCGATGCTCACCGACCGAGCCCTTGGCCGCGAACCGGCCACCGTCCACGACCGGGGCGACGAGCTCGACGACGACCCGGCTGGGACGTTCGCTCGCCGAGACCGTCGGGCGCTCGATGGTGGCGATCGATGTGGCCCGTGGCGCCGATCCGGCGGGCGACGGGGGCGAGCGGCGTTCGGTGTCGGGCACTCGGTGGGGGTGCCCCGCCGCGACGAACCCACAAACGAGGAGGTTCCCCGAACCCCCGAACGGGGTACCGCCCTCTCGTGACCAATCCGCCCGAACGCCGCGCCCCGACCGCGCCATCGTCGAGACCGTCGAGACGACCCGCCCACGGTCCACCGCACCCGCCCCACGCGACGTACCGGCTGCAGGTCACACCCACGTTCACCCTGTTCGACGCCGCCGCCACCGTCCCGTATCTCGCCCACCTGGGGGTGAGCCACGTGTACACCTCGCCGCTCCTCGCCTCGGCGCCCGGCTCGCAGCACGGGTACGACGTGATCGACCATTCCCGGGTCGACGACGAGCTCGGGGGCGAGGCCGGCCTCGAGGCGCTCCGGACCGCGCTCGAGGCGCACGCCATGGGTCTCGTGCTCGACATCGTCCCCAACCACATGGCGGTGAACGACCGGCGGAACCGCTGGTGGTGGGACGTGCTCGAACACGGTCCCGAGAGCCGGTACGCCGACTACTTCGACATCGATTGGGACCCCGACGCCCCGACGCTCACGGACCGCGTGCTCGTCCCGGTCCTGGCTCGCCGATACGCCGACGAGCTCGCCGACGGCTCGATCTCGGTCGAGCGCGACGACGACCGGTTCGTCGTCCGCTACGGCGACCTGGTGTATCCGGTGCGGCCGTCGTCGTACCGGGCGGCCCGGGCTGCGCTCGGCGCCTCGCCCGAGCGGGTGCACGAGCTCCTCGAGCTGCAGCACTACCGGCTCGCGCAGTGGCGCACCGCTTCGGAGGAGCTCGGCTATCGCCGGTTCTTCGACGTCACCTCCCTCGCCGGGCTGCGCATCGAGGACCTGGAGGTCTTCGAGGAGGTGCATGCGCTGGCGTTGCGGTGGGTGCGTTCCGGGCTCGTGAGTGGCCTGCGCGTCGATCATCCCGACGGCCTGCGGTCGCCGAGGGCCTACCTGCAGCGCCTCGCCGAGCACGCGCCCGGCACGTGGATCGTGATCGAGAAGATCCTCGAGCGGGGTGAGGAGCTGCGGACCGCGTGGCCGGTCGCCGGTACCACGGGGTACGACATCGCTGCCCTCGTGACCGGCCTGCTCGTCGACCGCGACGGCGAACGCCGCTACACCGAGCGCTACGCCCGGTTCACGGGCGACGACGCTCCGTTCGAGGAGATCGTGGCCGCCGGCAAGGCCGAGGTGGTCGCGACGACGTTCGGCGCGGAGGTCGACCGCCTCACCGCGGCCGTGGTGGGCCTGGCCCATCGCTGCCTCGAGCTCCGGGACCTGCCCCGGTCGGTGCTGAGAACCGCGATCGCCGAGCTCCTCATCGCGGTGCCCGTGTACCGCACCTACGTGGAGCCACCCGAGTACCGGCCGACCGCGGTGGACCTCGACCTCCTCGAGACCGCTCACCGCGCAGCCCTGGCCTCCGGCCGGTGCGAACCCGACGCCCTCGCCGCCGTCGTGGGCCTGCTCGACGGGACGATCGTCACGCCCGGCTCGGCCGCCTTCGTGGCCCGTTTCCAGCAGACCTCCGGGTCGGTGATGGCCAAGGGAGTCGAGGACACCGCGTTCTACCGGTACAGCCGGCTGCTCGCCCTCAACGAGGTGGGCGCCGACCCGGGCCGGTTCGGCGTGGCGCCCGAGGAGTTCCACGCCGAGCTCACCCAGCGGGCCGAGCAGTGGCCGGCCACGATGGTCACGAGCACGACCCACGACACCAAGCGCTCCGAGGACGTGCGAGCCCGCCTGGCCGTGCTGTCCGAGGTGCCCGACGAGTGGTTCGACGCGGTGACCGCATGGCACGACCTCGCCCCGCGGGTCGACGGCCTCGATGCCGACTTCGAGCACTACGTGTTCCAGACCCTCGTCGGTGCCTGGCCCATCTCGCCCGAGCGACTCGAGGTGCACCTCGCCAAGGCGATGCGAGAGGCCAAGCGGTCGACGTCGTGGACCGCGCCCGACCCCGACTTCGAACGAGCGGTGCAGGACTTCGCCCGTCAGGTCCTGGCCGACGAGGCGCTCTCCGGATCGATCGCCTCGTTCGTCGACCGCATCGACCGGGCCGGCCGTACGAACGGCCTGGCGATGAAGCTCATGACGCTCACCGTCCCGGGCGTGCCCGACCTCTACCAGGGCTCCGAGCTGTGGACCGACTCGCTCGTCGATCCCGACAACCGTCGGCCGGTCGACTTCGAGCAACGCGCCGCGCTGCTCGACGAGGTCACCACCATGAAGCTGCCCGATGTGCTCGACCGGTGGGACGAAGGTGTCGCCAAGCTGTTCGTCGTCGCCCGGACGCTCGCGGTCCGCTCGGCCCATGCCGAGCAGTTCGTCGGCGCCCCCGACGCCGAGGGGTACGCACCGCTCGAGGTGGGTGGCGCGGCCGCCGAGCACGCCATCGCCTACCGGCGCGGCCACGAGATCGTCGTCGTGGTGCCCCGCTGCACGATCGGCCTCGAAGCGTCCGGCGGCTGGCAGGACACGACCGTCACCCTGCCTCCGGGCTCGTGGACCGATGCCTTCACCGACGTGGGGTTCGAGGGGGGCGAGGTCGACCTCGCCGCGGTCCTCGCCCGCTTCCCCGTCGCCCTGCTCGTCGGGACGACGCGGTGACGCGATTCTCCGTCTGGGCGCCTCGGCCGACCGAGGTCCGACTCTGGACCGGCCCGGATCGCAGCCTGCCGATGTTCCGTGGCGAAGGCGGCTGGTGGACGGTCGAGGACGACCACACGGGGTGCTACGCGTTCGTCGTCGACGGGGACGTGCTGCCCGATCCGCGATCGCCGTTCCAGCCCGACGGCGTGAACGGTCCGTCGTGCACGGTGGATCACGCCGCGTTCGCGTGGACCGACGCCGGCTGGTCCGGCCGGCCGTTGGCCGGACGGGTCGTCTACGAGCTCCACACCGGCACCTTCAGCCCGCAGGGCACCTTCGCGGGGGTCGTCGAGCGTCTCGATCACCTCGTCGAGCTCGGCGTCGACGCCATCGAGGTCATGCCGATCGCGACCTTCGACGGTCGCTGGGGCTGGGGCTACGACGGCGCTGCGCTGTGGGCGCCGCACCCGGCCTACGGCGGACCGGACGGCTTCAAGGCCCTGGTCGACGCCTGCCATCGTCGTGGCCTCGCCGTCGTGCTCGACGTCGTGTACAACCATCTCGGTCCGGTCGGGAACCACCTCGATCGCTTCGGGCCGTACTTCACCGACCGGGTGGCGACCCCCTGGGGCGACGCGGTGAACCTCGACGGTCCCGGGAGCGACGAGGTCCGCCGGTTCATCGTCGACAACGCCTGCTCCTGGGTGCGCGACTACCACGTCGACGGGCTGCGGCTCGACGCCGTCCACGCCCTCCACGACGAGTCGGCCACCCATCTGTTGCAGGAGCTGGCCGAGGCGGTGCACGCCGAAGGCGCTCGACTCGGCCGGACGGTGTGGGTGATCGGCGAGAGCGACCTCAACGATCCTCGTCTCGTGTGGTCGGTCGACGCCGGTGGTCTCGGGCTCGACGCCACGTGGGTCGACGACTTCCACCATGCGCTGCGCGTCGCCCTCACCGGCGACCGTTCGGGCTACTACGTCGACTACGCCGGATGGCCCGACGTCGTACGGGCCCTGCAACAGGTCTACGTGTTCGACGGTCGCTACTCCGTGTCGCGCGGACGCAAACACGGCCGCCCGGCCGGCGCCCTCGACCGTTCGCGCTTCGTGGTGGCCGATCAGACCCACGACCAGGTCGGGAACCGAGCGGTCGGCGATCGACCGTACGACATCGACACGCAGATCGCGGCGGCCGCGGTGGTCCTGCTCTCCCCCTTCGTCGTGCTGTTGTTCCAGGGCGAGGAGTGGGCGACCACGACGCCGTTCGCCTTCTTCACCGACTTCGCCGACCCCGAGCTCGCCGACTCGATCCGCTCCGGTCGGATCCGTGAGTTCGGCGACGCGGGGTGGGACCCGGACGCGGTCCTCGACCCCCAGGACGTGGCGACCTATCGATCGTCGGTCGTGCGTTGGGCCGAGCTCGACGACCCTCGCCACCGCGAGGCGTTCGACGCGTACCGGGTGTTGATCGACGTCCGGCGGGGCATGCCGCCGTCGGCGACCGTCGAAGCCCACCTCGAATCGGACCGGTTCGTGATGACGAGAGGCGACGTCCGGCTCGAGATCGGTATCCCGACGCCCTGGCTCCACCTCACCCGCGCCGCCCGCTGCTCAGATGTGGTGGAAGTCGTGCTGAGCCGCACGCACCCGGCCTGAGCAGCCAGCCAACCCAGCTCAGATGTGGTGGAAGTCGTGCTGAGCCGCACGCACCCGGCCTGAGCAGCCGGACAACCCTGCTCAGACTCCGGCGATCGCCCGAGCACGCGTGAACAGTTGCACGGTGGTGGCGTGCAGCAGGTCGCCGGTGAGCTTGGGCGCCTTGCCCGCGAACGCCCGTGCGTGGGTGCCCTCGAGCACGATGCCGAGCTTGAAGCACGCCATCACCGTGTACCAGTCGATCGCGCTCAGGTCGCGGGTGGATCGTTCGGCGTAGCGGGCGACGAGCTCGCCCGCGGTCGGCAGGCCGCCCCCGGAGAACACGACCGCCCCGATGCCCTCGCCCTGCGGATCGGGCCACGTGGCGAGCAGCCAGCCGAGGTCGAGCAGCGGGTCACCGATGGTGCTCATCTCCCAGTCGACGACGGCGACGAGCTCGGGGCCATCGGGCGAGAACATGACGTTCGACAGGTGGTAGTCACCGTGCACGATCCCGACGCCCGATCCCGGGGGGAGGTTCGCGGTGAGCCACGCCCCGACCTCGGCGACGCCGGGGATCTCCGGCCCGGGGTAGTTCTCGAACCGTGCGTACGAGTCGAGCTCGGTGAGCCACCGGCCGACCTGACGCTCGAGGAACCCCTCGGGCTTGCCGACGCCGCCGAGTCCGACGGCGACGTGGTCGACGTTGCCGAGCGTGGCGATGGCGTCGGCCATGCGCAGGCCCATCTCGTGCTGCACACCACGGTCGCCGGCGTGCAGCGGCGGCAGACCGGTCGTCGGGTTGAACCCGTCGATCGGCTCCATCAGGTAGAACACCGCGCCGTCGAGCACGGCCTCGTCCAGGCACGCGGCGATCACCGCCGAGTGCGGCACGTCGGTGGTGCGCAACGCGGTCACGATCTGCACCTCGCGGCGGAGCTGGTCGTTGGAGTGCGGCCGCAGGTGCTTCGGGCCCCGCCGGAGCACGTAGCCGCGACCGTCACGGACGAACCGGACGAGGATGTTCTGGGTCCCGCCGCCGAGCAGCGCCGGACCCTCGATCGGCGCACCGACGCCGAGGCCCTGGGTGTCCATCCACGCCGCCAGCGCAGTGAAGTCGATGACGTCGAGGTCGGTTCCGGTGGGTTCCACGCCGTGTTCGTACCTCACGCGACGCCGGGCGGAGAAAGCGAACGGCGCCCGCCGGAGCGGGCGCCGTCGTCGGCCGGGCGTGATGCGGCCTCAGCCCGGCACCCGGAACTCCTCGTCATCCCGGTCGCGAACACCCGAGGGGTTCAGCGTCCGGCCCTGCGAATCGGAGAGGATCCGGGTGCCGTGGCGGTGGTGGGGGCTCAGAGGCCCCGGGAACCGTCTCGCTTGGCCACTTCGGCGGCGAGTTCGGAGCTTCGCACGCTGGCGGCGGTGAGCACCGTCGCCAGGTCGCGCTGGTTCTTCTCGAGCTGCTCCCACGACTTCAGGTGCTCGGCGAGCTCCTCGTGGAGGGTGGCGAGGTCGGCGGCGACCCGGCGGGCGAGCTCGAGATCCTTGGTCACCGAGGCGTCGTTGGCCGAGATGTTGAGGTCGCGCTGGCGGGCCGAGAGCTGGTCGCCGGCGGCGACGAGGGTGTAGCGCCGGGCCACGAACTTCTCCTGGCCGGCAGCGGCGAGCTTCACGAGGACGGCGAACGCACGGGTCGTCTCTTCAAGCTCTTCGGCACTCAGCGTGTCGGCCGAGCGAGTGTCCGAAAGGCGCCGTGCGAGGTCGTCAGGGATGCTCATGGACACCACTGTGCAACCGAATCGGGCTCCTGGCAACCAATCTTGACCAGGTCGCTCGCGGGGCAGACGAGTACGCGGAGGGTGACGGTGAGCCACCGGTTCCTGACTCCGCGCCGGCTCGGCCGCGCTCCCGCTTCGGGCTCACCAACTCACGGTGCGCGGTCGAATTCAGGGTCTCGTGAGGGGGCCCTCACCGTACGCGCGTGGTCCGGCCCGGAGGACGAGCTGACCGAGACGAGCGACACCCGGACCCGACTCAAGGCGCCGGATAACGTGCGCGGCCGTGCTCGGCGCTCTCGGAGATGTGGTGCAGGACGTCGTCGTCCGGTTGGGCGGCCCGATCCGGCACGGCACCGACACCCCGTCGCTGATCACCCACCGCCGGGGCGGCAGCGCGGCGAACGTCGCCGTGGCCGCGGCGCGGCTCGACCGGCAGGCCTGCTTCATCGGCCAGATCGGCGCCGACCCGACCGGCGACGCCCTCCTCGCCGATCTCTCGACCGCGGGCGTGGAGGTCCGGGGAGGGCGAGGCGGGCGGAGCGGCACCGTCGTCGCGCTGGTCGACGCGACGGCGGAGCGGTCGATGCTCACCGACCGCGGATCGTGCGCCGAGCTCGCCGACCCCCGGCCGGCGTGGCTCGACGGCCTGTCGGTGCTCCACGTACCGCTCTACTCGTTCGGTGTCGAGCCGCTCGCCACCACGGCCCTCGCCCTCGTGAACTGGGCCCACGCCCGGGCGATCGACGTCTCGATCGACGCGTCGTCGGTGGCGCTGATCGACTCCATGGGACGCGACGCGGTGCTCGACCTGCTTCGCCGCCTCGCTCCGAAGATCCTCCTGTGCAACGAGGACGAGGCCCGCTGCCTCCTCACCGACGGCACGGGCGGCACCGGCCGAGCGCTCGCCGCCGAGGCGATCGTCGTCAAACAGGGCCCCCGGCCGGCGATCGTGCACGCTGCCGACGGCACGTCGTCGACCGTGCCGGTCCCGCCCGTGCCCGGCGGGGTCCGCGACACCACCGGCGCGGGCGACGCCTTCGCCGCCGGCTTCCTCGTCGCCCGCCGGCATGGCGCCGCGCCGACGGCCGCAGCACTGGCCGGCCACGCCGCGGCGGCGGCCGCCATCACGGCGGCCTCGGGCTTCGTCTGACGTCTTCGCCGGGTCGGCGTTTCGCACCCACGTTTCCCCGCCGAACGGCCCTACGGCCACCGAGCGGACCCTGACACGGAAAGCCGGCCGCGAACCGCCGGCCGCGTCGTCGGCGCTATTCCTCGACCGCGATGAGCACCGAGCACGGCGCGGCCCGGGTGACCGCACCTGCGGTCGACCCGACCCGCAGGCGTTCGAGCCCGGTGAGCCCCCTGGTACCGAGCACGACGAGGTCGGCATGGTCGGTGGCGATCGCCTCGAGCAACGCCGCGGTCGGGCGCCCGGTGACGATCCGGGGGGTGACGATCGCTCCCGCGCTCGAGAGCAGTTCGACGGCTGCGGTGGTCGCGGTGACGGTGTCGGTCCGGCCGTCGTCGACCGCCAGGACGGTCACGTCGGCACCGCGGACGAGCGGGAGCGAGGCGAACGTGCGAGCGGCGTGCTCGGCATGGGCCGAGCCGTCGACACCGACGACGACATGACGTACCGGACGGCCGTGGCGGGCGATCACCAGCGGCCCCGGAGGATGGGTCACCAGCCATTCCGCGGTGCTCCCGAGGTGCAGCGCCTTGAGCAACCCGGTGCCGCGTGGCCCGATCACGAGCAGATCGGCCGGGGCGGTGAGCACCACCCGCGGGTCGGCCTCGGCCGTGAGATACGTGCACGAGTGCAGTTGCGCCTCGGCGAACGGGCGGCGGGGGCACGGCGGCGACCACGAGTGGAGCTCGGCGCGATCGGTGGTCAACGGCGGACCGGGCGGCGACGGCTGCGCCTGCGCGACGACGATCCGCCAGCCGTCCCAACGCTGACAGTTGATCCACAGCCATGCCACGTCGGCCTCGGCCGACCCGTCGTCACCGAACACCAGCAGTCGATCCGACATGGGCACCTCCTGAGTCCATGATGCGCCCGCTCGCGAAGCCTCGGTCACTGCCGAAGGACTCTGCACTCAATGGCGGCTCGGGCCGGGTCCCTGCCTCGCAGCGCGGGTTCCACACCATCCGAGCCGCGGCACTCAATGGCGGCTCGGGCCGGGTCCCTGCCTCGCAGCGCGGGGTCCACACCATCC
>Ga0209023_10005895_pt1 | contig 13166 bp, 14 predicted proteins | sample LakOneMetagenome_FD_187468 | JGI IMG/M metagenome (GOLD analysis project Ga0209023, IMG submission 187468) | Freshwater and sediment microbial communities from Lake Erie, Canada (SPAdes) (version 2) | ecosystem: Environmental > Aquatic > Freshwater > Lentic | place: Lake Erie, Canada... | reverse complement strand
TCGCGGCGCCGGCCTCGGCTTCGTCGTGCATGGGCTGTGGCCGCAATACGAGCGCGGCTTTCCTTCCGATTGTGGCGGCGGCCAGCCGTCTTCCGTGGCGCTCGACTCCGCGCGTGGGCTGTTTCCAGACATCGGGCTCGCGCGCTACGAGTGGCGCAAGCACGGGACATGCTCCGGCAAGAGCCCCGAGGCTTATTTCGGCGACGTCCGCCGCGCGCGCGACATGATCGAAATCCCTGCACAGTTTTCGCGCGCGAAGGGCGATCAGTCTATGAGCCCGCAGGACATTCTTCGTGCGTTTACAGATGCCAATCCGCGGCTGCGGCCGGGCATGGCGGCGGTCGGCTGCCGGTCCGGCGTGCTGCAGGAAGTGCGCTTCTGCCTGTCGAAGGATCTGCGCGAATTCCGCAGCTGTCCGGAGGTTGCGCGGTCGTCATGCCGCACGCGCGAGATCGACGTGCCGGGGCCGCTGTAGCGCGCAGAACAACCGATGAATTACGCCCACGCCTTCCACGCCGGCAATTTCGCCGACGTGTTCAAGCACGCGCTGCTGACGCGCATCCTCGTCTATCTCAATCGCAAGGACGCGCCCTATCGCGTGATCGACACGCATGCGGGCGAAGGCGCCTACGATCTTTCGCGCGACGAGGTGGAGCGGACCGGCGAATGGCGCGAGGGGATCGGGCGGCTGGCGTCGCTAGATCGTGCGAGCGAAGCCGGCGCTCTCCTTGCCCCATACCTTGATCTCGTCGGCGCCTGCGATGCAGAGGGGCGCCCGAAAATCTATCCCGGCTCGCCGCAGATCGCGCAGAGGCTCACGCGCAAGTCCGACAGACTCGTGTTCTGCGAGAAGCACCCGCAAGCCTTCGCCGCGCTGAAGTACCGCTTCGGGCGCGACAGCCGGGTCAAGGCGCTCGATCTCGATGGATGGACGGCGCTCGGCGCCTTTGTTCCGCCGCCGGAGCGGCGCGGGCTCGCACTGGTCGATCCGCCCTACGAGAAGCGCGACGAGTTCGCGCGGATCGCAAAAACTTTCGCGGCGGCGCATGCGAAGTGGAACACGGGCGTCTATGCGCTCTGGTATCCGGTGAAGGATGCGCGCGACGCCGAAGCGCTGTGGCGGGCTATTCGCGCCAGCGGCGCCCGGAGCGCGTTGCGTCTGGAATTGTCGGTCGCGCCCTTGAGCGATGCGGGTCTTTCGCGCACGGGGATGATCGTCGTCAATCCGCCCTTCGTGCTCGAGCAGGAAGCGCGCGTGCTGCTGCCGGCGCTCGCGCGCCTGCTCGAACGCAAGGATGGTTTGGGCGCATATGCGATCGAAGCCTTCGGCGGCTGACGACAAAAAAGCCCGGCGTTTCCGCCGGGCTGAAGTCTCTGGAGAGCGGCTCTTCCAGGTCGCCCTAGAAGTGGTAGTTCACGCCCGCGCGGACCTGCGAGACGTTGAGGCCCGCGTTGACCCAGTCCGGCGAGAAGGTGAAGAGCTCCTTCGAACCGAGCGACGTGAAGAGATATTCCGCCTTGCCCGAGATGCGGTCGGTGAAGGCGTATTCGATGCCGGCGCCCAGCGCCCAGCCCGCCGAGAAGGTCGAGGCATTGCCGAAGAACGGCACGGCGCGCCAGTCGTTGACGTTCACGTTGACCGAACCCATGGCGACGCCGCCGGTGAGGTAGAGCAGCGCGCGGTCGGCCGCGAAGCCGGCGCGGGCGCGGACGGTGGCGAGGCTGGTCAGCTTGCCGCCGCCGTTGAATCCGAAGAACGGCAATTGCGACTTGTTGCTGATGCCGGTGAGATCGATGTCGCCTTCGAGGCCGAGCACGAAATTCTGGGTCGCCTGCCAGTTGAAGCCGCCGGTCACGCCGCCCGCGAAGCCCGAGGGCTTGCCGAACAATTGCTCGGACCCGTTGGTGAAGGAGCCCCAGCCATAGCCGGCGTTGAGGCCCAGATAGAAGCCGGTCCAGGTGAAGACGGGCACGGGCGCGGCGTAATCATCGACGCGGGGCGCGCTGCGCCGGGGCAGGTCGGCCGCCGAGGCTGCGCCGGCCAGGGCGAGGCTGCCAAAGGCGAGGCTGGCCAGGGCGACGCTCGCCAGAAGGTTCTTTCTCATCGTCTCACTCCACAACGCAACGCGAACGATCGCTGTTTTTCGTGAGACTGTTATGGAAACATTCAGGTAAACGGATGCTTACCAAATTGCCGTTCATCAACGTGGCGACTTGATGGCGCAAGTACAATTCGTTCGGGATAGCGTATTTCAGGGTTAACAGAATGTTATTCCGGCATGATCCTCCAACAGACGCCGCGAGGGTGAGATCAAAAGTCTTGGGCGGCTGTCTAAGACGGTTAATCAGGCGTTAAAGGACGGCGAGAGCCCTGCACGGGGCGCAGCGATAGGCGTCGCGCGCGCTTTGGATATGATGGGCGGGGCAGGAGGACTTATGGGGCAGGGCGGGGCGGTTCTGGTGACGGGCGCGGCGCGGCGCATCGGGCGGGCGATCGTCGATCGTCTGGCGCAGGACGGTTGCGCCGTCATCATCCACGCCAGCGCGCGTTCGCTGCACGAAGCAGAGGCGCTCGCATCGGACATTTCTGCGCGGGGCGGACGGGCTGCGGCGATTGCCGCCGACCTTGCCGACACAACCGAGGCGCGCGGGCTGGTCGCGCGCGCCGCGGGCGCGTTCGGGCCACTGTCGCATCTCGTCAACAATGCCTCGGTCTTCGAACTCGACACGCCAGCCGATTTTCGGCCGGAGGATTTCGATCGCAACATGGCCGTCAATCTGCGGGCGCCGCTGCTGCTGGCGCAGGCCTTTGCGGCTGCGTTGCCGGAAGGGGCGAGGGGGTCGATCGTCAATCTGGTTGACCAGCGGGTGCTGCGTCCCGATCCGAATTATTTCAGCTATTCGCTTTCCAAGTCGGGCCTGTGGGCGGCAACCAAAACGATGGCGCAGGCGTTCGCGCCGCGCGTGCGCGTCAATGCGGTCGGGCCGGGCCCGGTGCTGCCGAATGCCAACGAGGGGCAGGCGGCCTTCGATGCGGAAATCGCAGTGGCGCCTCTGCGTCGCGCGGTCGATGTCGCCGAGATCGCGGACGCCGTCGCCTGGCTGATGGCTGCGCCGGGCGTCACCGGTCAGATGATCGCGGTCGACGCCGGCCAGCATCTGGCCTGGCAGGGGCACTGACGGAAATTAGCCGTTTCACGCGCCCAGACCGATAGAAATATTAAGAGGAAGTTAAGCTCTGGCTTCCTATCATAGGCCATTAAAGCACAAACGATTGATTCCGCATGCGCCCCCACCAGCATCGTCTGTCGCGCATCCTGCGCGCTCTTGCCGCTTACTGCGATGACGCGAAAGGCGGCGTCGCCGTCATCTTCTCGATTGCCGCGTTGCCGATCCTGCCGGCCAGCGGCGCGGTCATCGACTACACGCGCATGACCACCGGCCGCGCCGCGCTTCAGCAGGCGGCGGATTCCGCCGCAATCGCCGGAATGCAGACAGCGACCGGTACGCGCAACGCGGTGGCGGCCATAACGCTCAACGGCGCCATCGGGTCTACCGGACTCGCAAATGTCACGCCCACATGGACCACCAACGGCGATGGGTCGTTTTCGGTCGCAGTCTCGGCAAATGTGAAGCTGCTCTTCACCTTCTTCGGTCAGCCTTCCGGCATGGTCTCGGTGACCTCCACGGCCAAGAGCATCACGAGTTCATCGACAACGAACAAAGTCTGCATTCTGGTTCTCGATCCGACCGCGACGCAGTCGCTGCTGGTCAACAGCAGCGTGACGCTCAATTCCACCAACTGCCAGATCGACGTCGCTTCGACAGGATCGCCCGCCGCGATCTTCAACTCCGGCGACGTGTTCAACATCGCCAAAATCTGCGTGAAGGGAACGAACACGATCCAGAACGGCGGCGCGGTGGGCGTGCTTTCGACAGGCTGCACGACTGCATCGGATCCGTTCGCCAGCGCGCTGCCGACGGTCACGGTCGGCAGCTGCACGGTCAGCAACCAGAATTATTCGGGCAACAACACGCTCTCGCCCGGCACCTATTGCGGCAATTTCAATTTCAACGGCACGGGCGCGCTCAGCCTCAACCCCGGCCTCTACGTCTTCAGCAACGCCCACTGGAACCTGAATTCCGGATGGTCGATCAGCGGAACGGGCGTGACCTTCTATTTTGCCGATTCCAACAGCTACATCCAGATCAACGGCGGCGCGTCGATGACCGCGTCTGCGCCGACGACGGGGACCTACGCCAATATCCTGATGTTCGAGCCGACCGGATTGACGAAGACGTCCTACACGATCAACGGCTCGAACGGGCACCAGCTGAACGGCCTGATCTATCAGCCAAGCCGCAACCTCACGTTCAATTCACAGTCGAACCTGACGGCGGAAAATTTCACGCTGGTCGTGAACACGCTGATCCTCGACACGCTGACCTGGAATTTCGCCACGTCGCCGAAGACGATAGCGCCGGCCAATGCGGCGACTACGACCGCCGTGCGCCTGATCCAGTAACGGGCAATCTCAATCTGCCGTCGGCAGGCGGCGGATCGTGAACTCGATCTCGCCGTCCTCGCAGACGCGCCAGAACTCGATCTCGGTCATGTAGGCGGCCTTGGGATAGAGGTCGAACCATTCGCGCGCTTTGGCGCGGGCCTCGGTGCGGGGCAGCCGGAACGTCTCGCGGCGGAAGGCGCCGCCGCTCTCGCCGACCGGCCGGCTGCGGCTGCGCGCGCCCATGCGGCGCGCCAGATCGCCGGGGCCCGACCTCCGCCGAACCAGGGATTCGTCACTCATCGCTCTCTCCCGGGGGCCTTCGGGAAAGATAGCGCGCGGGTGAGGGGACTGCGAGTCGATTCAGGTTTCGGCCCAAGACTGGCGTAAAACCCCGAAAAAGCTTATGAGACTGCCGCGATTTGATCGAAATCCTGCCGGATGATCGGCAGACATGCCATAATAGCCACTCGGTCGCTGGACAAAGTCTGGGAATGAAGCAACGCCGCGCCGCCTTTCTGGTCGCAAGCCTGATCGCGATACCCGTCGCGGCAGGCGCGGCCTTGGCGCGTCTTGCGCCATGGGACGGCGAGCCTGTCGCGGCTGCGCTCGAGCCACAGATTGCCGCTCCCGCGATCCGCCAGGCCGCCCGGAAGCTGGAGCCGGCGCCTGCGCAGGTCGCGAGCCTGGGCGCGCCGATCTTCTCACCGGGACTGCGGCTGCGCAGTTTCCTGCCACCCTCCGCGCCGGGCGCCGATCCTGCTGCGCAGACGTCCGCAGCGCCTGCCGAGACCCAGCCGGCCGAGTCTATTGTCGTCGCCGCCTTGCCGACCGCGGACGCCTCGGCGCTTCTCTCGGCGCCGCTGCCGCCTGTCCGCCCGCGCGAACTTTCGCTCCTGCTGGAGCCGCCGCTGCCGCCTGTCCGCCCGGACGATCTCGGGGCGGGACCGGCGGACCGCGTCGTCGTCGCCTCGCTTGCGCCCGCCACTGCGGCGATTGCCCCGCCGGAGACGAAGCCGCAGCTGGTCGAGCCGACGCCCGCGCCCGCGCCGCCGCCCACCGTGGTCGAAAAGGCGCCGCCCGCCGACGTGCCCTTCGCCAAGGGGCAGGAAGTCTTCGTCCGCATCTTCAAGAAGGAGGGCGAACTCGAACTCTGGATGCGCAAGGGCGAGCGGCTCGCGCTCTACAAGACCTATTCGGTTTGCAAATGGTCCGGCCATCTCGGCCCGAAAATGCGCGAGGGCGATTATCAGTCGCCGGAGGGCTTCTATTCGGTCTCGGCCAAGCAACTGCATCCGAAGTCGAAATATTACCGCGCCTTCAACGTCGGCTTCCCTAACGCGCTCGACAAGCAACTGGGCTATACCGGCGGCGCGCTGATGGTGCATGGCGACTGCCAGTCGGTCGGCTGTTTCGCCATGACCGATCGCGGCATCGACGAGATCTACAATTTCGTGGCCGCCGCCATCGGCGCAGGTCAGAAGGAAGTGCCGGTCCATATCTTCCCGTTCCGCATGACCGAAACGCAGATCGCGCGCGAAACCGGTTCGGGCCTGCTTGCCTTCGCCTCCAGCGGGCAGGAGCAATACGCGCCCTTCTGGCGAAACCTGAAAGAAGGCTACGACCTGTTCGAGAAGACGGGCGAGCCGCCGCAAGCCTACGCCTGCAACGGTCGCTACGCATTCAACGCAAGCAATGCCTGCAAGCGCATCGCGGGCTGGTGAGTTTTTTCACGCAGCGCGCATTCAGACCCGCCAACTGCTGCTGACTCGATGTCTGCGACTCGCGTGCGACAGCGACGCCTAGATCAAGCCGCCTTCTGGCGATCTTTGGTCAGCGTCATGAGCGCGCTCGCGCCTGCGCTTTCGAATTCCGCGATCCGCGCCATCAAGTCGAGCGTGGCGGGCGTGAAGTTCGGCCGCAGCGCATTCGAGAAATGTTCGGCTGCGCGCATCACCGCGCGCATGCGCTGGTCGATGTCGGCGCTGCGACCCGCGCTCGCGAGCGCTTCGCGAAGAGCCGCGCGCAGGCGATAGCAGAAGGTGGGACGCTGATCCCAATTCGCCTGCGCGACGATGCGCCTGATATGCGCGATTTCGGATTGGAACGACTGAAGGGAACGGGAGACGCTGTACATGGGCTTGCTATCGCGCGAACAGCCCTAAGATTGCATTACCGTCGCACAAACTTTCGTGCTCAAATTTCGCGCATCGCGATGGCTTCGTCGATCAACCGCGCGATTGCGCCGGGGTCGCGCGGGAAGCCGGCGCGGATCCATTTGGCTTGCAGTGTCTTCAACGTCGCGCCGATCTCGCGGCCCTCGGTCACGCCGCGTTGCTTGAGATCGTCGCCAGTGACGGGAAGTTTCAGCTCGCGCAATTCGTTCGCCGCCTCAGAACTCGCGGCCCAGCGCGGATCTTCGGCGCCGGCGCCACAGTCGACCTGCGCGAGGACGAGCGCGTCGCGCACGGCGTCTACCCCGCGCGAAAAAACGAGTTCCGCCAGATTGGTTCTTTCCGGCGGCGTCGCTTGCCCGTGCAACGTCTCGAGCGCATGGGCGGCTGCATGAAGGCGCCGATATTCGGCGTTGGACAGGCGCAGCCGGTCCCGCAGGCGGTCGGCGTCTTCGCGCACGCGGATTGCAAAAGCGGCCAGCCGCAAGACGGGATCGGCGGCAAGGCCGCGTGCGGCTTCGATCTCCGCAAGGCCCGCGAGACGCGCGGGATAGACGACGCCCGCGAAGGCGAATTCGAGAAGCCCGGCTTCAGCCGCTTCCCGCGCCGTCTCGGGGCCGCGCCGCGCGCCGAGCAGTTTCATGAGTTCGGCGCGCACACGCTCCGCCGAAAGCTGCGCCAGCCCGGCCCGGCCGCGAATGGCGGCGGCGAGGCCTTGCGCGTCCAGTGGGCCTTCGCCATAGGCCGCGTGAAAACGGAAGAAGCGCAGCACGCGCAGATAATCTTCGGCGATGCGCTGATCGGCGTCGCCGATGAATCTTACGCGACGCTGTGCCAGATCGGCTTCGCCGCCGAGGGGATCGTGCAACGCGCCGTCGCGCGTGAGCGACATGGAATTGATGGTGAAGTCGCGCCGGCGCGCGTCTTCGTCAAAGTCGCGGCCGAAGCGCACTTTCGCGCGGCGTCCGTCGGTCTCGACGTCCTCGCGCAGACTGGTGACTTCGAAGGGGCGGCCCGCCACGATGACAGTCACCGTGCCGTGATCGAAGCCGGTGGGCACGCAGCGCAGACCCGCATCCTTCGCGCGCTGCATGACGACATCGGGCGTGGCGGTTGTGGCCATGTCGACATCGGCGGTCGGCGCGCCGATCAGCGCATTGCGCACGGCGCCGCCGACGATGCGCGTTTCTTCCCCATGGCCGTCGAGCACGGCGAGCGCGCGCGCGACCGCGGGGTCGGCGAGAAGGCCCGCGAGCGCGACGCGGCTCGTCATTTGAACTGGCTCATTTGAATTGGCCCGGAACGATCTTCCCGTTCTCGACATGCGCGGGCACATAGGCGCCCGTCGGGCGCTCGGCGCCGAAGCCGAACCACAGCATGCCTGCGACGGCGACGGCGAGGCCAGCGATGGTCAGGCTGATGACCGTCGCATTCGGCCAGTGCGCGGGCTTCAGGGGATGCCGCCCGCGCGCGAGCAAGTAGACGACATAGACGACGAACGGGGCGACGAAGAAGGCGGCCGGTTCGAGCAGCGCACGCCACATCAGGTGTAGAGCCTCTCGTACATGTTCCGCAGAATGCCTGCGGTCACGCCCCATATATAATGGCTCTCCCAGGGCATTGCATAGAAATGGCGCATGGCGCCTTTCCACTCGCGCGACTGGCGCTGGTGATTGGCCGGGTCCATCACGAAGGCGAAGGGCGCTTCGAAGGCTTCGGCCACTTCCTCGTGGTTGATCGCGAGATCGAAGGGCGGATGGATCTGCGCGACGATCGGCGTGATGCGGTAGCCGCTGCCGGAGAGATAGGGATCGAGCTCGGCGAAGGGCTCGATGTGCCGGCGCTCGAGCCCGATCTCCTCATGCGCCTCGCGGAGCGCCGCTTCCAGCGCATCCTCGCCGGGGTCGATCTTGCCGCCGGGAAAGGCGACCTGGCCGGAATGACTGCGCAGATGTGTGGCGCGTTCGGTGAGCAGAACGGTCACGCCATGCGGGCGCTCGATCAGGCCGATGAGGACGGCGGCGGGTTTTGCGGCGTCGAGGGCGGCGGCGATTTCCTCGGCGTGTTGGTCGGCCAGGGCGTAGTCGTCGCCAGCCTGGCGTGCGGGGGCGCTACCGGGGCGGGCGAGTTTTTCGCGGACGTGGGGGATGTGGAAGGGCGGCTCAAAGGCGCGGGAAGCGAGGGTCATTGATTCAGTCATAGAACGTCAGGAGGCGCTTGGCGAAATGCATCTATTCGAACGCCACGCAATCCACCCTGTGGCTGCGGCCGACGCTCTCCTGCCGGAAGCGGGTCTTGTAGACCTTCACGATCTCATCGACCTTCGCGGCGGCTTCCTCCGGCGTCTGGGAAAGAATCGTCAGAACGCGCGTCGGCTCGGCGGCAATCTTGCCGGATTTGTAGCGGTAATGGCCGGTCGCTTCGACCACCGTGTAGCCGTCAGGAAAGCGCGGCGTGACCGTGCCTTCGAGAAAAGCGCGGAATTGCGCGCGAGAAACCTCGCCGCCGCCGGGGATGCCGAGGCCGAAATGCAATTCGATCCGCGTCCACGGCTGCAGGCCCCCCGGGCAGGCGGTCTGCGCGCTGGCCGGCGGGGTGAGGGCCAGCAGCAGGGCCGAAAGAGCCAGCCGCGCTTTCATTGGGCCGCCCAGGCTTCGACTTCCGCCGCCTTCGCCATCGGGAAGAACTCCCCCGCCGACGCCACACCGAACATGTCCTCGCCGTCCACGCTGCGCACCTCGCCCCATTCGACCAGATCGTAGAACAGCGCGCGCTTGACCAGCGCCTCCAGCCGGTCGCGCACCAGCACATAGGGTTTCAGCCCGTCGGAGGCGCCGGGCTCGAAGCGCAGGGGGTGGGCGGCGTCGATCTCGACCCAGTCCTCGACATTTGTGCGCAGGCGCAGCGCCTGGCCATGCGGGCCTTCCGTCTTTTGCAGCTCCACGCCCAGAAACGGTGCGTCGTCCACCGTGATGCCGACGCGTTCGACTGGAGTCACAAGGACATAGCGCTCGGGGTCCTTTCGCAGGATGGTGGAGAAGAGCTGCACCAGCGCAGGCCGGCCGATTGGCGTGCCCATGTAGAACCATGTGCCGTCGGCAGCGATCCGCATGTCGATGTCGCCGCAGAAATCGGGGTTCCAGAGGTGGACGGGCGGCAGTTTCCTGCGCTCGCCGCCCGCCGTGCGCGCCGCCGCCGCCAGGCCTTCCAGCCCGCCGCCCGCCACCGCCGGTTTAACTTCGTCCTTCGCCATATTCCCGCGCCTATTGGCCGCCACGTTCCAGAACCCCATAATCTAGGGCTCGGGCCCAGAATCGGAAACCAGCCGGTTCGGGCCGACAACGCGAGGTCTCATGTCTGCACCCGAAGCCGTTCCGACCTCGCTCGACGACGCCGTGGCCCAGCAGGCCGAACGCGCGCTCGACAAGCTCGCCGCCGCCCGCGCCGCCGTGGAGGCGGTCATCTTCGGCCAGGGCGCCGTGGTGGAGGAGGCGCTGGCGACGCTGCTGTCCGGCGGACACGGCTTGCTGGTCGGCGTGCCCGGGCTCGCCAAGACCAAGCTCGTGGAGACGCTTGCGATCGTGCTGGGGCTGCAGAACCAGCGCATCCAGTTCACGCCGGACCTGATGCCCTCGGACATTCTGGGCTCCGAAGTGCTGGATGAGACGCCCGACCACAAGCGCGCCTTCCGCTTTCTGCAGGGGCCGGTGTTCACGCAGCTGCTGATGGCCGACGAAATCAACCGCGCCTCGCCGCGTACGCAATCGGCGTTGTTGCAGGCGATGCAGGAGCATCATGTAACGGTCGCCGGCCAGCGCTACGACCTGCCGCGCCCGTTCCATGTGCTGGCGACGCAGAACCCGCTGGAGCAGGAGGGCACCTATCCGCTGCCCGAAGCGCAGCTCGATCGCTTCCTGATGCAGATCGACGTCGCCTATCCCGACCGCGAGGCCGAGCGACGCATCCTGCTTGATACGACCGGCGATGTGCAGTCGAAGCCGAAGCAGGCGATGAGCGTCGATGATCTTGCACAGGCGCAACGCCTCGTGCGTCGCCTGCCGGTCGGCGAGACCGTGCTCGACGCCATTCTCGATCTCGTTCGCTCCGCGCGCCCGGGCGAGGGCGATCCCGCGATCATGCGGCATGTCGCCTGGGGGCCGGGCCCGCGCGCGGCGCAAGCGCTGATGCTGGCGACGCGCGCGCGCGCGCTGCTCGACGGGCGGCTTGCGCCATCGATCGCCGATGTCGTCGCGCTGGCCGAACCCGTGCTGAAGCACCGCATGGCGCTGACCTTTGCCGCGCGCGCCGATGGAGAAACGATTTCCGGGCTGGTGAAGAAACTGACCGCGCGGTTTTCCTGATGGTCGATGCGCGCCTGATCGAGGCTGGCGACGCTGCGCTCGCGCCGCGCTGCCGGCAGGTTGCGCTCGATCTGGCGCGGCGTCTGCCGGCCGCGCTGGTGGCCGCAAAGGAAATCGCGGCCTCGTTGATGCATGGCGTACATGGCCGCAGGCGCGCGGGCGTCGGTGAGACATTCTGGCAGTTCCGGCATTTCACCTCCGGCGAGGCCGCGCAGAATATCGACTGGCGCCGATCGGCGCGCGGCGACGGGCTCTATGTGCGCGAGCGCGAATGGGAGGCGTCGCACACGCTGTGGCTGTGGATGGATCTTTCGCCGTCGATGGGCTTCGTGTCCGATCTCGCGCGCGAGCCGAAGGTCGATCGCGCGCTGGCGCTGGGCCTTGCCTCCGCCGATCTTCTGGTGCGTGGCGGCGAACGCGTCGGCCTGCTCGGTTTTTCACGCGCTTACGCAACGCGTGACATCGTCGACCGACTGGGCGAAGTGCTGGCGGTCGAGGCCTCGCGCGACATCGAGCGTGCGGAACTGCCGCCCGCCGTTGCGCTGGCGCCGCGCACGCGCGCCATATTGATCGGCGATTTCCTGATCGATCCAAAATTGTTCGCCGACCGCATCGCGACGCTGTCCGCGCGCGGCGCGCGGGGGCATATGTTGATGATTGCTGATCCCGTGGAAGAGACGTTTCCGTTCACGGGGCATGTCGAGCTCGTCGATTCAGATTCCTCGGCAACCATGCGGATCGGCCGCGCCGAAAGCTGGCGCGCTGACTACGAGACAAAGCTCGCGCGCCATCGCGCGGAGATTTTCGACATAGCCCGCGCACACGGTTTTACCGTGCTGGTGCATCGCACCGACCGGCCCGCGTCCGAAGCGCTGATCGCGCTGCGCGCGCGGCTCGAGGAAAGCGGATCGCAGGAGGCGCGCGCATGATGGGTTTGCCGCTCGCCTTCGCTGCGCCCTTCGCGCTGCTGGGACTTTTGAGCTTGCCGGTCATCTGGCTGCTGATCCGCGTGACGCCGCCGCGCCCGCGCCGCCTGCCGTTTCCGCCGCTGAAGATCATTCTCGACAGCGCGCGCAAGGACGAGACGCCCGCGCGTACGCCGTGGTGGCTGCTGGCGCTGCGTCTGGCTTTGGCGGCGATTGCGTGTCTCGCCTTCGCAGGACCGATCTGGAATCCGCCGGCAGCATCGACCGGCGGCGCAGGCCCGCTGCTGATGGTGCTCGACGACGGCTGGGCGTCCGCGCCGACATGGGAGCAACGCACCGCGTTTGCGATCAGCGCGGCGGAATCCGCGGGACGGCGCAGCGCCCCGGTCGCCGTGGTCGCCGTCTCCGATGGAGGTCGCGAAATCACGCCGACAGATTCCGCGCGCGCCATCGAAACGTTGCGTGCGAAAAGCCCGCAGCCGAGCGAACCCCCGCGCGCCGCGACGTTGCCGGCGATCGAAAGTTTCGCCCAACGCAACAAGGATGCGCGCGTGCTGTGGCTGGCCGATGGGCTGGAGCAAGGCGGCGCGCGCGCGTTTGCGGAGAAACTCTCTGCGCTGTTCGGGTCGTCGCTCGAAATCGCAACCGACGCGCATCGCCCACGCGGATTGGCCGGGTCGCGCAACGAGGCGCAGGGCCTGATCGTGCGCGTGTTGCGCGCGGGCGCCGGCGCGCCGGATGGCATCGTGCGCGCCGTTGACCTGAAGGGATTGATGCTGGCCGAGGCGCCGTTTGCCTTCGGCGCCAGCGACGAGGCGGAAGCAAAGATCGTCCTGCCGGTGGAATTGCGTAACGAAGTCGCGCGTCTGGAAATTCGCGGCGAGCGTTCGGCAGGCGCGGTTGCGCTGCTCGACGAGCGCTGGAAAAGGCGCCGCGTCGGTCTTGTCAGCGGCGCGAGCGCGGATGTCGCGCAGCCCCTGCTCGCGCCGAATTATTACGTTTCGCGTGCGCTCGGCCCCTATGCCGATGTGCGGCAGGCGCGTCCCGGCGCGACCGATCCGATCGGCGCGCTGCTCGACGATGGCGTCGACATGCTCGTGATTTCCGACATGGCGATCGGCCCCGGCGAGACGCATGACAAGCTCGCCAAGTTCATCGAGAACGGCGGCGCCGTCGTGCGCTTCGCCGGCACGCGATTGG
>Ga0209023_10005893_pt1 | contig 13174 bp, 15 predicted proteins | sample LakOneMetagenome_FD_187468 | JGI IMG/M metagenome (GOLD analysis project Ga0209023, IMG submission 187468) | Freshwater and sediment microbial communities from Lake Erie, Canada (SPAdes) (version 2) | ecosystem: Environmental > Aquatic > Freshwater > Lentic | place: Lake Erie, Canada... | reverse complement strand
AAGGGCCAGCTGCGCGCCGACGGCAAGCATGTGATTGTGATTGGTGGCGGCGACACGGGCAGCGACTGCGTGGGCACCAGCAATCGCCACGGCGCTGCCAGCGTCACGCAGTTCGAGCTCATGCCTCAGCCGCCCGCAGTGGAAAACCGCCCCATGACCTGGCCTTACTGGCCGATCAAGCTGCGCACCAGCTCCAGCCACGAAGAAGGGTGTGAGCGCGAGTTCGCCATTTCCACCAAAGAGCTCGTCGGTGAAAAGGGCAAGGTCACCGGCCTCAAGACTGTCCGGGTGGAATGGAAAGACGGCAAGATGGTCGAGGTCGCGGGGTCCGAGAAGATCCTCAAGGCCGACTTGGTTCTGCTGGCCATGGGCTTCGTGAGCCCGGTCGCTGCGGTGCTTGAGGCCTTTGGTGTGGATAAGGATGCCCGAGGCAATGCCCGTGCCACCACGGAGTTCGACGGTGGTTATGCCACCAACGTACCCAAGGTGTTTGCTGCCGGCGACATTCGCCGGGGCCAGTCGTTGGTGGTCTGGGCGATTCGCGAGGGGCGCCAGGCAGCGCGCGCGGTGGACGAGTTTCTGATGGGTTACTCGGATTTGCCACGCTGACCCAGGGCTGCGCAAAGCCAACGGCGCCTTCGGGCGCCGTTGTTATTGGCGCTCCTGGTTTGATAGCTATTGGCGCTTGATGCATAAGCGCTAGAGCCATTTTTGGCTTGAATCTGATCGCTGCAGCCAGGGCGGGCAGGGCAGTGGTGGCGCCATCGGTGGGACAATGCCGGGTTTTCCCGGGGGCTTCGCGCCCGTCCTTTCGCTCCTTTGTTTTTTCTTTTCGAGAGTCGTTACACCATGAAGAAGATCGCCGCTGTGGCCGCGCTGCTGACCCTGAGCGCCGTGCTGGTTGGATGCAACAAGACCGAGACCGCGCAGCCCGCAGCGGCAGCCCCCGCACCCGCCGCCGTCACCAAGATCGTGGTGGGCCTGGACGACAACTTCCCGCCCATGGGTTTTCGCGACGAGAAGAACGAGCTGGTGGGCTTTGACATCGACATGGCCCGCGAGGCTGCCAAGCGGATGGGTGTGGAGGTGGAGTTCAAGCCCATCGACTGGAGCGCCAAGGAAGCCGAGCTGTCGGGCAAACGCGTGGACGCGCTGTGGAACGGCCTGACCATCACCGAAGAGCGCAAGAAGAACATCGGCTTCACCGCGCCCTACATGGAAAACCACCAGATCATCGTGGTGTCTGCGAAAAGCGCCATCAAGGCCAAGGCAGATCTAGCCGGCAAGGTTGTGGGGGCGCAGGACGGCAGCAGCGCCGTGGACGCCGTCAAGAAAGAGGACGCCGTGTTCAAGTCGTTCAAGGAGTTCAAGACCTTTGGCGACAACGTGACCGCACTGATGGACCTGACCACTGGCCGCCTTGAGGCCGTGGTGGTCGACGAGGTCGTGGGCCGCTACTATGTGGCCAAGAAGCCCGAGCTGTACGCCGTGCTGGACGAGAACTTCGGCACCGAAGAATACGGCGTGGGTGTGCGCAAGGACGACACCGCGCTGCTGCCCCTGCTGGACAAGGCGATGGGCGAGATGAAGCAGGACGGCGCCGCAGCCCAGATTGCGACGAAGTGGTTCGGCAAAAACATCATTAAATAAAGTACAACCCCCTGAGGCGCTGCGCGCCTTCCCCTTCTCTCGAATGGCTGCGCCATTCGGGCAGGGGGCGCCGCCAGCTCGGTGGGGCGGCCCTTGCGCGGCGGCCCTGGCCTCGGGAGCGCCAGTGGCGCTGAGTAGGGCCTTTGCAAACCACTGATTGGTTTTGACCGCATGGACTATGTTCTTTCGCTCGTGGGGCCGCTGGCGCAAGGCGCCGTCGTCACCCTGAAGCTTTTTGCGATCACACTGGTGCTCGCCGTGCCGCTGGGCCTGGCGCTTGCGCTGGCCCGGGTATCGCGCTTCGCACCGCTGTCGGGCGCCGTCAACGGCTATATCTGGCTCATGCGCGGCACGCCGCTCATGCTGCAGATGCTGTTCATCTACTTTGCGCTGCCGTTTGTTCCCGTGATCGGCGTGCGGCTGCCCGATTTTCCGGCGGCCGTGCTGGCGTTCGCGCTGAACTACGCCGCCTACTTTGCCGAGATCTTTCGCGCCGGCATCCAGTCCATCGACCGGGGCCAGTACGAGGGCGCGAAGGTGCTGGGCATGACGTATGGCCAGACCATGCGCCGCATCGTGCTGCCGCAAATGGTGCGCCGCATCCTCCCGCCCATGAGCAACGAGACCATCACGCTGGTCAAGGACACCTCGCTGATCTACGTGCTGGCGCTCAACGATTTGCTGCGCGCCGCACGCGGCATCGTGCAGCGCGACTTCACGACCACGCCTTTCATCGTGGCCGCTGCCTTCTATCTGATCATGACCCTGGTGCTGACCTGGGGCTTCCAGCGCCTGGAGAAACGCTATGCCAAACACGACGAGTGAAATCCGGGCGGGCGGGGCAGGCGATCCGCCGCCGATGATCGACGCCCGTGGCATCTGCAAGTCCTTTGGCACCACGCAGGTGCTGCAGGGGGTGACGCTGCAGCTGCGCAAGGGCGAGGTGGTGGCGGTGATCGGCCCCTCCGGTTCGGGCAAGAGCACCTTTCTGCGCTGCCTGAACCACCTGGAGACCATTGACCGAGGACACATCGCGGTCGAGGGCGAAACCCTGGTCCAGACCGATGCCTCCGGCCGCAGTGCCTATGCCCCCGACGGCGAGGTGCGCCGCATCTGCCGCAAGATGGGCATGGTGTTCCAGCACTTCAACCTGTTCCCGCATCTGACGGTGCTGGAGAACCTCATCGAAGCGCCCATGGTGGTGCAGGGCGTGCCCCGCGATGCGGCCGTTGCCCAGGCCGAAGCGCTGCTGGCCAAGGTGGGCCTGGCCGACAAGCGCGGCAGCTATCCGTCGCGCCTGTCGGGTGGCCAGAAGCAGCGTGTGGCCATTGCGCGCGCGCTGGCCATGCAGCCCGACATCATGTTGTTCGACGAGCCCACATCGGCGCTCGACCCTGAGCTTACCGGCGAAGTGCTGCGCACCATGCGCGAGCTGGCGCAGGAACGCATGACCATGCTGGTGGTCACGCACGAGATGGGCTTTGCACGGGAGGTGGCGAACACGGTGGCCTTCATGGACCGGGGTGAGTTGATCGACACGCGCCCGGCGGCTGAGTTCTTCGCCCATCCAGCGCACGAGCGCAGCCGGGCGTTTCTGGACCACATGCTGTAGCCGCCCGGCGGCAGAATTTGGGTCTTTTGCCCGCCAGTGCTTGTGCAATAAGCGCTACCTGCTATTGTTTTTGCAGAAACACAGTGTTCCGGAATGCATACCTAATAGGGGGTGCGCCGGAAATAGGGCTATCCCTTATCATTCGTGTGAGCCGGTAATCTGCCGGCTTTTCTTGTTTTCATGGACTCCACCACCTCCTCCCACGCTTTTGCCGAATTGCGCCACGTCACCTTCGGGTATGGCGATCGCATGGTCCTGCGCGACGTTTCGCTGCAGATTCCGCGCGGCAAGGTGACTGCGCTCATGGGCGCGTCCGGCGGGGGCAAGACCACGGTGCTGCGCCTGCTGGGCGGGCAGTACAAAGCCCAAGGGGGACAGGTACTTTTTGACGGCCGGGACGTGGGACACATGACGGGCGCTGAGCTGTATGCCGCCCGGCGACGCATGGGCATGCTGTTCCAGTTTGGCGCGCTGTTTACCGATCTCAGTGTGTTTGATAACGTCGCGTTTCCATTGCGAGAGCACACCGATCTCTCCCCTGCGCTGATCCGCGACGTGGTGCTGATGAAGCTCAATGCCGTGGGGCTTAGGGGGGCGCGGGATCTGATGCCCAGCCAGATATCGGGTGGCATGGCGCGCCGCGTCGCGCTGGCACGCGCCATAGCGCTGGACCCCGAACTGATCATGTACGACGAGCCCTTTGCAGGCCTCGATCCCATTTCGCTGGGCACTGCAGCCCAGCTGATTCGCCAGCTCAACAATGCCATGGGGCTCACCAGCATCGTGGTGTCACATGATCTGGAAGAAACCTTCCGGTTGGCGGACCACGTCATCATTTTGGGCCCCGGTATGGTTGCGGCCCAGGGAACGCCCGAAGAGGTGCGTGCCAGCTGCGACCCCCTGGTGCATCAGTTTGTGAATGCGCTGCCCACCGGGCCCGTGCCTTTTCACTACCCTGGCCCGGGGCTGGTAGAGGATTTTGGACCTGTAGGAGGGCGTACACAGTGAGCTGGTACAAACCTTCCGATGCGGGGTTTGCCGTGCGCCAGAAGTTGGCCGACATTGGCATGGCTGCCCGCCTGTTCGCCCAGCTCGTGCGCATGGGGGGTGCCGCCTTCCTGCGGCCTGCGCTGGTGCGCGAGCAAATTCATTTTCTGGGCAACTACTCGCTGGCAATCATCGCGGTGTCCGGCCTGTTTGTGGGCTTTGTGCTGGGGCTGCAAGGCTACTACACGCTGCAGCGCTACGGCTCGTCCGAGGCGCTGGGGCTGCTGGTGGCCTTGTCGCTGGTGCGCGAACTCGGGCCTGTGATCACCGCGCTGCTGTTTGCGGGTCGCGCGGGGACGTCGCTCACGGCAGAGATCGGGCTCATGCGCGCGGGTGAGCAATTGAGTGCGATGGAAATGATGGCGGTGGACCCAGTGCAGCGCATTCTGGCACCCCGTTTCTGGGCCGGTGTCATCGCCATGCCCATCCTGGCAACGGTGTTCAGTGCTGTTGGGGTGATTGGCGGCTGGGTGGTTGGCGTGCTCATGATCGGCATTGACGCGGGGAGCTTCTGGAGCCAGATGCAGGGCGGTGTAGATGTCTGGAACGACCTGGGCAACGGCGTGATCAAAAGTGTGGTTTTTGGATTCACGGTGACCTTTGTGGCGTTGCTGCAGGGGTATACGGCCAAGCCCACGCCCGAAGGTGTGTCGCGCGCAACCACACGCACGGTGGTGATGGCATCCCTGGCGGTGTTGGCGCTGGACTTTGTGCTTACCACCCTGATGTTCAGTATCTGACGCCAGCGATGCGCGCGTCTGAAGGAATCAAAAACAATGCAACGTTCCAAAAATGATTTGTGGGTAGGGCTTTTTGTCTTGTTGGGGGCTGCTGCGCTGGTGTTTCTGGCGCTGCAGTCGGCCAATCTGCTGAGTCTCAACTTCCAGTCGGGGTATCAGATCGTGGCCCGCTTTGACAACATCGGGGGGCTCAAGCCCAAGGCTGCCGTGCGCAGTGCCGGGGTGGTCGTGGGGCGCGTGGAATCAATTGCGTTCGATGACAAGACTTTCCAGGCCAGGGTCACGCTGTCCATGGAAGACCGCTATCAGTTTCCGAAAGACAGCTCTTTGAAGATTCTCACCAGCGGCCTTCTGGGCGAGCAGTACATCGGCATCGAAGCGGGTGCGGAAGAGAAAAATCTCGCCGCTGGCGATGTGGTCACCGCGACCCAGTCGGCGGTGGTGCTCGAAAACCTCATTGGACAATTTCTTTACAGCAAAGCCGAAGACGGCGGGAAGCCTGCGGGGGCAGGGAGCAATAAATGACGAACTCGAATGACACCGCCCGCGCCCATCGCGCGGGCAACCCCGTGTTGGTGTGGGGTGCCCTGCTTTTGGGCGCTGTGCTGCTGGCAGGATGCGCGACCGTCGCCCAGCCCGACCCCAACGATCCGCTGGAGTCCTACAACCGGAGCATGACGAACTTCAATGAGCAGGTGGATGCCATGGTGCTCAAGCCGGTGGCTACGGCTTACAAGGAAATCACCCCGGCCCCGGTGCGTACGGGCGTCCGCAACTTTTTTGCAAACATTGGAGACGCTTGGTCGTTTGTGAACAATGTGCTGCAGTTGCGGGGCGAAGCCGCTGCATCCAGCTTCATGCGCGTCAATGTCAACACGATCTTCGGCCTTGGTGGTGTGCTCGACGTTGCCAGTGAACTCGGAATTGACCGCTACAAGCAGGACTTTGGTCTGACACTGGGGCGCTGGGGTGTGGGAACCGGCCCGTATCTGGTGTTGCCGATTCTCGGGCCGTCCACACTGCGCGACACGTTGGCATTGCCGGTGGACATGAAAGGCAATCTGGTGCGTTATGTAGACCCGGTTGCCGCGCGCAATTCGCTCTATGCCTTGCGGGCCGTTGATGTGCGAGCCAACCTGCTGCGGGCCGGCTCCGTGCTCGACAGTGCCGCGCTCGATAAATACAGCTTTACGCGCGATGTGTACCTGCAGTTGCGCGGTAGCCAGGTGGACGCCGCACAAAGAGGTAACGGCCAGATCGACGTGGACTCCCATGACGGGGTGCTTCCCGAAGAGCCCGCGCGCTGACCCATTGCCTTGTAGCCAGCGGCGCTGTCGCCGCCCACGTCTTGATGTTGCTGCAGCGCGTGTGTTGCACTTGCTTGCAACACGCAACAGCAGCGACGCAACGCGTTGCACCATTGCCACCACAATGAAATTCAGGGGCCGGGCCCCACTACGGATGGAGAGCAAGAAATCATGATGAATCGACGTACTTTGGGGCGTGTTGCCCTGTGCACCGCTGCTGTGGTGTCGCTCGGACTGCCGTTTTCGGCCTTTGCGGCCGATGAGGCTCCCGATGCGCTGATCAAGCGCCTGTCCATCGATGTGCTCAACACGGTCAAATCCGACAAGGCCATCCAGGCCGGTGATTTGTCCAAGGTGATTGCGCTGGTGGACAAGACCGTGATGCCCAACGTGAACTTCCGGCGAATGACGGCGGCCGCTGTGGGGCCTGGCTGGCGCAAGGCCACTCCTGAGCAGCAAAAGCGGCTGCAGGATGAGTTCAAGGTGTTGCTGGTGCGCACCTATGCGGGTGCGCTGGCGCAGGTCAACGATCAGACCATCCAGGTCAAGCCGCTTCGGGCTGCTGCAGAAGACAAAGATGTGTTGGTGCGCACCGAAATCGTGGGCCGTGGGGACCCTATTCAGCTCGACTACCGTCTCGAAAAAACCCCGGGCGACGGCGCTGGCTGGAAGATCTATAACCTCAACGTTCTAGGGGTGTGGCTGGTGGAAACCTACCGGGGCCAATTCGCTCAGGAGATCAATGCAAAGGGCGTCGATGGCCTGATCGAAACGCTCGCGGCCCGCAACAAGACCAATGCAGCCAAGGGCTGAGGTCACGGCGCCGGTTGCCTCCATGCTGGTACTGCCCGCCGAACTCACCCACAGCCAGGCCAGCGCAAGCTTGGCCATGCTCATGCACGGCCTGCGTGCGAACCGCGAGCCGGCCGTGGTTGTCGACGCGCGGGCGCTCACGGTGTTTGATTCCTCTGCGCTGGCGGTGCTGCTGGAGTGCCGGCGCGAAGCACTGTCCGAAGGCAAACAATTCGCGGTGCAGGGTTTGCCACAGGCACTGGCCGCGATGGCGACACTTTATGGGGTGGACGTGCTGCTCTCTCCCCCTGCGGCCCAAGGCTGAGCCGCGCGGCCTATCGGTGCCGCGGCGTATGTGCAGGTTTGCACCGAGCGTTTGGAGCGGCACCTGGGGGCTTCTTGGGCCGGGGCGCGCGTGGCGCTGGGCAAGGCCTTAAAATCAAAGGCTTCATGCCCGCAGTCTCATTCCAAGCCATCTCCAAAACCTTTGCCACACCCAAAGGCCCCTTCAAGGCACTGAACCAGGTCAGCCTGGATATCGAAGAAGGCGAATTTTTCGGACTTCTCGGTCCCAATGGGGCTGGCAAAACCACCCTCATCAGCATTTTGGCTGGCTTGGCGCGTGCCACGCAGGGACGGGTGCTGGTGCAAGGCAGTGACGTGCAGGCCAACTTTGCCGATGCGCGACGCAAGCTGGGCGTGGTGCCCCAGGAGCTGGTGTTCGATCCGTTTTTCAACGTGCGCGAGGCATTGCGTTTCCAGTCCGGCTACTTCGGTGTCAAGAACAACGACGCCTGGATTGACGAGTTGCTGGAGAACCTGGGCCTCACAGACAAGGCCAACGCCAATATGCGGCAGCTTTCTGGCGGCATGAAGCGCCGCGTGCTGGTAGCCCAGGCCCTGGTGCACAAACCCCCCATCATCGTGCTCGACGAGCCCACGGCCGGTGTCGACGTGGAGCTGCGCCAGACACTGTGGCATTTCGTTGCGCGCCTGAACAAGCAAGGTCACACCGTGCTGCTGACCACCCATTACCTTGAAGAGGCCGAAGCCCTGTGTGGCCGCATTGCCATGCTCAAGGCAGGGCAGATCGTGGCGCTCAGCCGCACGTCTGATTTGCTCAAGGCGGCGTCTGGCAGTGTGCTGCAGTTCAAAACCGACGCCGTGTTGCCCCCGGCGCAGGCTGCGCTGGCGCGGGTAACGGGCCGCATCGTGCAGTTGCCCGCACACGATGCCGTTGACATCGAAAACCACCTTGCCGCGCTGCGCGTGGCCGGGGTCGAGGTGCACGACATGGAAATCCGCCGCCCTGATCTGGAGGACGTGTTTCTTCAGGTGATGGCTGGCACGTCCGAATCCAACCTGGCCCATCGGGGGGGCGCAGCATGACTGGCTGGAAAACACTTTTCTACAAGGAAGTCCTGCGGTTTTGGAAGGTGGGCTTTCAGACCGTGGCGGCGCCGGTGGTCACTGCGGTGCTCTACCTGCTGATTTTTGGCCATGTGCTTGAAGGCCATGTGACGGTGTATGACCGCATCAGTTACACCGCTTTTCTGGTGCCGGGGCTGGTGATGATGAGCGTGTTGCAGAACGCGTTTGCCAACAGCTCATCGAGTCTCATCCAGAGCAAGATCATGGGCAGCCTGGTGTTCATTTTGCTCACTCCGCTGTCGCACTGGGCGTGGTTTGTGGCGTATGTGGGTTCCTCGGTCGTGCGCGGTCTGATGGTGGGTCTGGGTGTTTTCATCATCACGCTGGCTTTTGCGCGTCCTGAATTCGCCGCACCCGTGTGGATTCTCGTTTTTGCGTTGCTGGGCGCTGCCTTGTTGGCCACGCTGGGTCTGATTGCCGGGCTGTGGGCAGACAAGTTTGACCAGATGGCGGCGTTTCAGAATTTCATCATCGTGCCCATGACCTTTCTGTCGGGTGTGTTCTATTCCATTCAGTCGCTGCCCCCGTTCTGGCAGGCTGTGAGCCATCTCAACCCGTTTTTCTACATGATCGACGGCTTCCGCTATGGCTTTTTTGGCCAGAGCGACACCTCGCCCTGGCTGAGCCTGTCCATCGTCGGGCTGGCCTGGCTGGCCGTGAGTTTTCTCGCCGTGCACCTGCTGCGCACGGGCTACAAGATCCGCAACTGAATTTCATCCACCGCCATGACCGCAGAAGACCTCAAGACACTCATCGCCGCCGGGCTTGTTTGTGAGCACATCACGCTCGAAGGCGACGGCCGCCATTGGTACGCCACCATCGTGTCGCCCGAGTTCGAAGGCAAGCGCGCCATTCAGCGGCACCAGCGCGTGTATGCCACGCTGGGCGCCAAAATGCACACCGACGAGGTGCATGCGTTGTCGATGAAAACCTTCACGCCGGCGGAGTGGGCGGCGCAGGGGCAATGAGCCCGGCTGCGGGTTTCGCACAGTGTTACTCATCTATTGATAGCTGCTTGCGCTTGGTACGTAAGCGCTAGAGGCCAATTTGACTCATATTTCTGGTAATTCGACATGGACAAACTCCTGATCCGCGGCGGACGCCGCCTGCAAGGCGAAGTGCTGGTGTCCGGCGCCAAGAACGCCGCCCTGCCGGAGTTGTGTGCCGCCCTGCTCACCGCAGAGCCGGTCACCCTGCTCAACGTGCCACGGCTGCAGGACGTGAGCACCATGCTCAAGCTCATCCGCAACATGGGCGTGGTGGCCGAGCGGGCCGACGATGGCACGGTGCGCATTGACGCGAGTGGCCTCAACACGCCCGAGGCGCCGTACGAGCTGGTCAAGACCATGCGTGCGTCGGTGCTCGCGCTGGGCCCGCTGCTCGCGCGTTTTGGCGAGGCCACGGTGTCGCTGCCCGGCGGTTGCGCCATCGGCTCGCGCCCGGTGGACCAGCACATCAAGGGCATGGCGGCCATGGGCGCAGAGATCGTCGTCGAACACGGCTACATGATCGCCAGGCTGCCCGAGGGGCGCACGCGCCTGCAGGGCACGCGCATCACGACCGACATGGTCACCGTCACCGGCACCGAAAACCTGATGATGGCCGCCGCGCTGGCAGAGGGCGAGACCGTGCTGGAAAACGCGGCGCAGGAGCCCGAGATCACCGACCTGGCCGAGATGCTGATCGCCATGGGCGCACAGATCGAAGGCCACGGCACCAGCCGCATCCGCATCGTGGGGGTGCCAAAACTGCACGGCTGCACACACCGCGTGGTGGCCGACCGTATCGAGGCCGGCACTTTCCTGTGCGCCGTTGCTGCTGCGGGCGGTGACGTGGTGCTGCGCCACGGCCGGGCCGACCACCTCGACGCCGTGATCGACAAGCTGCGCGAAGCCGGTGTGCAGGTGCAGTCCGTGGACGGTGGCATCCGCGTGCAGAGCGCGGGCGGCAACACGCTGAAGGCGCAGGGTTTTCGCACCACCGAATACCCCGGGTTCCCTACCGACATGCAGGCCCAGTTCATGGCGCTGAACTGCATTGCGCAGGGCACGGCCACGGTGGCCGAGACGATTTTTGAAAACCGCTTCATGCACGTCAACGAACTGGTGCGCCTGGGTGCCAAGATCCAGGTCGATGGCAAGGTGGCCGTGATCGAAGGTGTGGGATCCACGCCCGCGCGCCTGTCGGGCGCCACCGTGATGGCCACCGATCTGCGTGCATCGGCCAGCCTGGTCATTGCCGGCCTGGTGGCGGATGGCGAAACCGTGGTCGACCGCATCTACCATCTGGACCGCGGCTACGACTGCATGGAAGCCAAACTGCGCGGCATTGGCGCTGACATCGAACGGATCACTGCATGACCATGATCACCCTGGCGCTTTCCAAGGGCCGTATTTTTGAAGAAACCCTGCCGCTGCTGGCCGCAGCCGGTATCGAGGTGCTTGAAGACCCCGAGAAGTCGCGCAAGCTCATCCTGCCCACCAACCAGCCCAACGTGCGCGTGGTGCTGGTGCGTGCCACCGACGTGCCCACCTATGTGCAGTACGGAGGTGCCGACATCGGCGTGACCGGCAAGGACACACTCATTGAGCACGGAGGCCAGGGCCTCTACCAGCCGCTGGACCTGCGCATTGCCAAGTGCCGCGTGAGCGTGGCCGTGCGCAACGACTTTGACTACGAGCGCGCCGTCAAGCAGGGCTCGCGCCTGAAGGTGGCCACCAAGTACACCAGCATCGCCCGCGACTTCTTCGCGACCAAAGGCGTGCATGTGGACATGGTCAAGCTCTACGGCAGCATGGAACTGGCGCCGCTCATCGGGCTGGCCGATGCCATCGTCGATCTGGTCTCCACCGGCAACACGCTCAAGGCCAACCACCTGGTAGAGGTCGAACGCATCATGGACATCAGCTCCTACCTCGTGGTCAACCAGGCCGCGCTCAAGCTCAAGCAGGCGCCGCTGCGCCGCATCATCGATGCGTTTGCCTCGGCCATACCGGCCGAAAAGAACTGACCTCCACCCAACGACTGACACTATGACTTTGGTAGCTGCTCCCGCCCGTCTGTCCACCGCTGCGGCCACTTTTGAGGCTGAATTTGCAGCCCGCCTGCATTGGTCTGCCGACACCGACGCGGCCATCGAGCAGCGCGTGGCCGACATCCTGGCGGATGTGCAAAAGCGCGGCGACGCCGCGGTGCTGGAGTACACCGCCCGCTTCGACGGCCTCAGTGCCCCCAACATGGCGGCGCTGGAGTTGACGCAAGCCGACTTCAAGGCCGCTTTCGACGCCATCCCGCAGGCCCAGCGCGACGCGCTGCAGGCCGCTGCCAAGCGCGTGCGCAGCTACCACGAGGCGCAGAAGAAGGCCTCCGGCGAGAGCTGGAGCTACCGCGACGAAGACGGCACCTTGCTGGGCCAGAAGGTCACGCCGCTGGACCGCGTGGGCATCTACGTGCCAGGCGGCAAGGCCGCGTACCCGTCCAGCCTGCTGATGAACGCCATCCCTGCCCATGTGGCCGGTGTGCAGGAAATCATCATGGTCGTGCCCACGCCCGTGCGCGGCAGCGTGGCCACGGGCGGAACGGGCGAGGGCACCTCGACGAAGGGGGAGCGCAACGAGCTGGTGCTGGCCGCCGCCTACGTGGCGGGCGTCACGCGCGCCTTCACCATCGGCGGCGCGCAGGCCGTGGCAGCGCTGGCCTACGGCACGGCCACCGTGCCCAAGGTGGACAAGATCACCGGCCCCGGCAACGCCTACGTGGCCAGTGCCAAGAAGCGCGTGTTCGGCACCGTGGGCATCGACATGATTGCAGGCCCCAGCGAAATCCTGGTGTTGGCCGACGGCACCACGCCGCCCGACTGGGTGGCGATGGACCTCTTCAGCCAGGCCGAGCACGATGAGCTGGCCCAGTCCATCCTGCTGTGCCCCGACGCTGCTTACCTCGACGCCGTGCAGCGCGAGATCGACCGCCTGCTGCCCACCATGCCGCGCGCCGAAATCATCGCCAAGAGCCTCAACGGCCGGGGCGCACTGATCCTGACGAAGGACATGGAAGAAGCCTGCGCCATCAGTAATCGCATTGCGCCGGAACACCTGGAAGTGAGCAGTACCGACCCACACCGCTGGGAGCCGCTGCTGCGCCACGCGGGTGCGATCTTCCTCGGTGCCTACACCTCCGAAAGCCTGGGCGACTACTGCGCCGGCCCCAACCACGTACTGCCCACCAGCGGCACGGCACGTTTCTCTTCGCCATTGGGTGTTTACGACTTCCAAAAGCGCAGCAGCCTTATCGAGGTGAGCGAGGCCGGTGCCCAGGTGCTGGGCACCATCGCCGCCGAGCTGGCCTATGGCGAGGGACTGCAGGCCCACGCGCAGGCGGCCGAGATGCGATTGAAGTAAGGTATGTCTCGCAACATTGGTCATCCTCTGTTGCGGCGGATGAAGGGTCACGTGACTCTGACATGTTCAATGTCGCACGTGCGAATCCGCAATCTCTCTCTTCAGTTTGACCCTGAGTCGCTTGAATTCGTAGCTGACTTCTCTCCTCACCGAGCAGCCGTTGAAGAGCTTGAAGCGGTAGAGGACTTCGCATCGCTG
>Ga0209023_10005892_pt1 | contig 13174 bp, 12 predicted proteins | sample LakOneMetagenome_FD_187468 | JGI IMG/M metagenome (GOLD analysis project Ga0209023, IMG submission 187468) | Freshwater and sediment microbial communities from Lake Erie, Canada (SPAdes) (version 2) | ecosystem: Environmental > Aquatic > Freshwater > Lentic | place: Lake Erie, Canada... | reverse complement strand
CATCACCCCCCCCTGTCTAACCATCCATATTTTGTTTAAAAACTTATGGCTTAGCGGTTTTCGCGTTACAATGGTGCAACTGCTGCTCTTACACTATACTGAACCGTATGTTCAGCGCGACATCTGGGCATCATAAACTCTTATAATTGAATGTACTACCGCGTATTGTTTTGGAAGAAAATGCAATGTCTATACATCCTGACCCAGCTATCAATACCCGCAATGTACTCGGCGAGCCTTTAGCCAGTTGTTGCTTTAGCCCCATTACTGGCTATTATCGCGACGGGTTTTGCCATACAGGCTTGCAGGATTTTGGGCTGCATACCGTTTGCGTTCAAGTCACTGCAGAGTTTTTAAGTTTTTCCGCACAAATGGGCAACGACTTAAGCACGCCTATTCCTCAATTCGACTTCCAAGGACTCGTTCCCGGTGACTTTTGGTGCCTCTGTGTCACACGCTGGAAAGAAGCCCTGGATGCGGGCGTTGCACCCAAGGTCAAACTAGAAGCTTGCCATGCGGCAGCATTGGCCGTCGTGACCCTAGAAGACCTCCGTCGCCACGCCCTGACATAAGCACTGGCCATTGAATGCTATCGTTTTAGCCGACACGCCAACTGTATGACAGATATTCGCCTAAACCAGACCCGATCCATGTAAAATAGCCGCCAAGTTTTGTTTTTTGACCCATTTTTGCCTTGCCGTTTCATCATCCACAGGATGATTAATCGAACCACTTTATTCTCAATAAGCTATTCAAACAGAGTATTTCTATGTCTGCGATTACCCTCAATCAATATCTGTTGACACGCCAAACCAATAGCAGTTCAGTATTACGGATCAATCATCTGACCGCCGAACTGACACAACTGCTACTCCAGACCACCATCGCCTGTAAGGGCATCAGCTCCGCATTACATCGCGGCGCATTGGCAGGGATACTCGGCAGTGCCAATACAGATAACGTCCAGGGTGAAACGCAAAAGAAACTCGACATCATCTCCAACGTGCTGATGGTCGACACCCTGCTGGGCGGTGGCCAAGCAGCGGCGCTGGCCTCAGAAGAAATGGATGAGATGATCGTTGCCAGTGAGTCGGGCAAATACCTGATCCTGTTTGATCCTTTAGACGGTTCGAGCAATATTGACGTCAACATGAGCGTCGGCACCATTTTTTCAATCCTCGCCCGCCCCAACAGCCAGCCAGTCAGCACCGATGACTTCTTCCAAGCAGGACAACATCAAGTTGCAGCTGGCTATGTCCTCTATGGCCCATCGACCTTGCTAGTGTTAACACTGGGTGACGGCGTCGATGTGTTTACCCTTGATCGCGACATTGGCGAATTTATGCTGACCTCAGAACGACTGAGTATTCCTGAGGATACCCAGGAGTTTGCGATCAACATGTCTAATCAGCGGCATTGGGAAGCACCGGTACAACGCTATATTGATGAGTGTGTCCAAGGCAGCGAAGGTGTGCGTGGCAAAGACTTCAATATGCGTTGGGTTGCCTCGATGGTGGGCGATGTACATCGCATCCTGATGCGTGGCGGGATATTCATGTATCCTTACGACCTTAAAGACCCTAAAAAAGCAGGCAAACTGCGTCTCATGTATGAAGCTAACCCGATGAGCTTCCTGATTGAACAGGCTGGCGGCGCATCAACGACCGGCCGTCAACGCATCATGGACGTCAATCCAACCGGCCTCCATCAGCGGATTCCAGTCGTACTCGGCTCTCGCAATGAAGTGTTACGTGTAACACACTATCATCTGCAGCCTGATTCGATTTTCCAGGAATAAGCAGCAATCCATGATTCCCGCCAAGGCAGCGCTGCCTATTAGCTCCAAAGACAATCCACGCATTAAACATTTGCGTGGTTTGCTCGAACACGCCAGTATCCGTCGCAAGTCACAGCAGACACTGCTAGAAGGGATCCATCTCTTGGATGCTTATCAGCGCGCTGGCGGGACACCTGACAGCATTTTCCTCAGTGAAACCATGCTCACTCATCCCGAAGTCAACGATCTTCTGGATGGCTGGCCGCAGGTAGCACGCTTTGTCTTGCCTGAAGCCCTTTATAAAGATCTGCGGACCTTAGGCCAAGGTATCGACATCATGGCGCTGATTGATACCGTGGCGACACCGTTGCCAGAACGGATCAATATGGATGTGCTGATTCTAGAAGACGTGCAAGATGCCGGCAATGTCGGCACACTGCTGCGCACGGCCGCTGCAGCGGGGATCAAGCAAGTGATCTGTACCACAGGCACTGCCTCCGTCTGGTCGCCGCGCGTGCTGCGCGCAGGCATGGGTGCTCAGTTCGGGCTACAGATCTCCGAACATGCTGACATTGAAGACATTATCGCTCGGCTCGACATTCCGTTACATGCAACAAGCTCACATGCAGCACAGATTCTCTATACTTTAGACTTTAGCCCACCCACCGCATGGCTGATGGGCAATGAAGGTCAGGGCGCCAGCACCACAGCCTTAGCGCAAGCGATCGCCGTCAGCATCCCACAGCCAGGTGGGCAAGAGTCACTCAATGTCGCAGTCGCCGGTGCAATCTGTATGTTTGAGATGGTCCGCCAACGTCTGAGCAGTCATTGAGCCTCATCAAAGCCGTTAAGGCTCCTCTGGTCTAATCGCTCTGCGCCAAGCAGTCAACTTGTCGTTAAAGGTCATTGCAGCATGTGCAGGACTAGTTGAGGGCAAGCGGATATAACGCCGCTCCGAGGCAGCAAGTGATGGCAAGATGGCTTTGTTGAAATAGGCTTCCGCTTTCGCCCCATTAAAGCAAACCGTTTGAATCTTCGGATAGTTCCTAAATAGGGTATTAAAATCATTGCCAACTTGGCTGTCTACCGTGATATTTGCATCCAGACTTCCCTCACGCTGACAAGCCTGAAGCACGTCCCATAATGCAATACCCGCAGACTCTAGCGCAGTAAGCTTATCGACATACGCAGCATCAACCGCAAACCCCAGCACATCTGCCATGATGCGCCAAAATGCATTCTGCGGATGAGCATAGTACTGACCTGCGTTCAGTGACTTTATCCCAGGCATACTGCCCAAGACAATCAACCGCGACTCTTGATTGATAACTGGCTTAAAACTATAGGCCCAACTCAATGTACTCACACCAGCAACTCCTTAAATATTGACCCTGCATGTGCTACTCATCACGTTACATCAACAGCGCATCACCCATTCGACACAACGCTTAAAAAATCTAATTGTGGGTCAGATATGCTCTAAATTTAATGAATTGCTCGTGCTATATTGGCGGCTACTCGAAGGTATTTTGTATAAATTCACGCTAAATAGTGAGTCAGTTCTCACAAAAATACTGATACAATCTAAAGCGTCCAATATTTATACAAGGTGCAGCATACAAGCACCGTCACTCTAACAGGAGAGCACCATGGCTGTTTTTAAACTGAGTATGGCGAATGCGCTAGTATTCACACTACTCGCAACTGCATCGTCAATCAGTGCCGCTTCCGACTCAGATGTTAAAGCCGCGGCAGCCTACCAAGCAGTGATTGCCCAACAAGCCGCCTCTCCAGATCCAGAATATAACGCGCTCATGGCGCAAGGCATGTGGCGCGACCCGACAGGCGCGGTGTGGATGCGCTGCAGCCTTGGCCAAACCTGGAATGGCAATGGCTGTGACGGCGAAGCCACCAAATTTATCTGGGACAATGCAGTCCTTGCCGTCGGTGCACTTAACTATGCTGGCCATAATGACTGGCGTCTGCCAACCATTGACGAACTGAAGTCTATCTCACTACCAGAAAAAGAAGGCTATGCCCCACCGATGATTTTTCGCCCCAGTGAAAAAGACCATTACGGCTGGTTCTGGTCTACAACCAGCAAAGCGTTTCGCAATAGCTACGCTTGGGGCATCTACTTTGGTAATGGCGAAGCCTACTACAGTGGTAAAGGCGGAAGCTATGGACAGGGCGGCGCAACAGGTTATGCGCGTCCAGTACGCCTAGGTACAGTAAGCAATACATTTGCTAATAGTCTTTCCTCCGTACAAGCTAAACTTCAAGCCGAAGCCGATGCCGCGGCCCGTGCAAAAGCAAAAGCAGATGCCATCGCAGCAGCAGAAGCCAAAGCCGCCGCGAAAGCTGCAAAAAATTCCGGTGCAGCTACGCTATAAAATCTTAGCCCTGCCCCATGAAACAAAAAACCACCAGTTCTTTGAACTGGTGGTTTTTTTAGTGAGTCAGCTAAACTCGCAAAAGGTATCTGCTTCCATGTTTATTAATCAGGCTGCTTCGCCAGCCACTGTTTAAACTGCTTACGTTGCTCAGTAGTTGCCTGTCCCCACAGTGTCTGCAAATGTTGCAGCGCATCGGTCTTGCCTTCATTTGAAGTCGTCAGATTGCTATAGCCTTGCATCACCGCACTCAGCAACGATGTACTCTGGGTGAGTGCCCCTTTCTGTGAAGCGACGACCCTGCCATCGAGGGCCTTCACCAACAAAGTCGGCTGTTTGGCAAAACTAACCGCTGCATCATGTTCGTCTGGCTCACCCTGCCAAGCCAATGCATAGCTTTGCTGGTCAGCAAAGACCGCCCGCACGGTTACCCCTTTAGAACGCACGACATCATGATCATCGGCATTCAGTTGAAACAAGCGATCATAACGTGCGGTAATAGTATGCTCGCCCGCTGGAAGCTTAATCGTCGTATGCTTCTTGCTGAAAAGCCCCGTGTTTCCCGTCTCCTGCCCATCTATGCCCAGCACAACAACGCTTTCAGGCACTGAAACTTCTGCATCAGCCCAAGCAATAGCCGTGGTCGTAGAAGCGACTAATCCCAGTGTCAGTGCCAATACACTGCGCGATAGTTTTTGCTGCGCTCTGCGCATAGAAGCGTGCGATACGAATGACATATGAATCCTTAATGACAATGAAAGTGCTGCCGAAACGACAAGACGACCATAATAACCTGAATTATTATGATCGTCCGTGATCGTAACGCATTTATAAAGATTTACTAAAACTCAATCTCGCTGTGATTTAGCACCCATTGCACGACGCCGTACGAGCGCTAAAGACATCAAGCCGAGCAGTCCACCTAGCCCCAAACTACCGCCGCCAGCCTTCGCTTTGTCCGTAGTTGTTGCAGTATTGATAATTGTAACTTTAGCCGGATTAGATGGTGCAAAGTCTGAATCTATCACCTCATAGGTGAAGCTATCATTAAATGGTGAAAAAAGATTGTCGTTCACATAGGTCATCTTGCCGCCATAACAAGTATTTGTCGTCGTATTTACGTTATTAGTCACACAAGGTGCCTCAAATTCTGCAACGATATGACCCTGAGTTGGCTTGGTCAATAAAATGATATTGGCCGGAATAATTACAGTTTTTCCATCGACGATACGTTTGTCTTGATAAAAAGGCAGTTTACCCTTCGGATATCCAGTGCTTGTTATCGGTCCATCACCATCATCACTAGAGCCATCAAGCAGATCGATCGGCATACTTGACGCACCGAATGGGAGCGTATAGGTCTTATCAGGTGCGATCGGCGGAATATTAGAAATCGTAAACCATGCAGTTGCAGTCACCGCCTTTGAAGGATCATCCTTAGATGTAATCGTATACTTACAGCTGTCGCGTTGACCACCTGGCGTGACTGAACCATCTTTACGCGTCGCAAGCAATTGCTTCATGGTTGGATTCCATTCGCAATAGATATTACCAACATCCGAACCCGTAATCGTATAGGGTGATTCCTGACCTGTAGGCGGTGCTAGCAGTGGAATCTTACTGCTATTTCCGTTGAGAACTTCTTGGGCAAAATCATTCTCAGTAATATCAATCACAGCTTCGCGATAGCGGAAAGACTTGGTATATGCATCACGATAATCGGCATTGAGCTTTGTCAGTTGTGCCGCTTCTGCATCAGTCAAACCATCGGTATTTGTCACACTCTTAGCAAGTACAACATAAGATGTATTTCCCCCACCCTGATTATCATTCGCTCTCAAGATAGAAAGATCCATCGCACCAATATCACACGGAATATTTTCTGTTGCGATACCGTCTGCACTGATCACTATTTGCTTAGCACTGCCTCGAGGCAAACCGCGTTGATCAGTACTACCGCACGTCTCTTTTACAGCACCTTTACCAATCAGTTTTTTGTCTGCCAAAGGCAAGTAGCCATAATAATTTGGGTCATTATCGCCATAGTATCCGATGGGACTAACAAAGTCTGTTAACGACTCATTAGATGCCGCGTAGACATTGCTATCACCATTTTGCTTCGGATCATCATTATCTGTTGTGTCATAGAGCACACATTTACTGGTCGATTTAAGTGGAGGATTTGTAGTGGATGCAAATAAATTATGTCGACCCACAACTTTAGTCAGAGGAAGTTTAGTCACAGGATCACGAGTACCATCGCAATCCGCCCCACTATTGAAGGCCAGAATATTGCTATCTACGGTCATCGTCGCCATTTTGCCATACAGCAGACCATTAGGCGTCACATTCTCAGTCACCGTGTTACTGATTAAACTCAAACTACTGGTTTTTGACAATCTAGAAACGAAATTATTATCAATCATCCGAATTGCAGCTGCATTACCCACATCATCACCGCCAGACATGGTTGTATTCTGAGCAAGCGTTGATGAAAGCATACTGACAGAAGCTAAGCCGCAAAAATCCAAAGTCGATGCAGATGTCGCGGAGCCGTTATTCGTCATGCTTAACTGAGTCAACGCAATTGTGCGTGTAGTATATTTCAAGTTGTCATAACAGCTCATACCCAAAACCGCACCTCGCGGCGCATCGTTTTCAGTAAAAGTAGAAGCGGATGCCGTTAGGGTTGCCAAATCACCTTCAAGATAAATCGCTCCACCCTGTGCGGTTGCTTTCGCCCCCTTAACATTGACACGATAAAACTCTACAGTACCGCCAGCAAGAATAGCTCCACCCAGGTCTGCAGTCCCTCCGTTCAAATTAATTGAGTTGAGATTCAAGTCACTATGTGAGACAGAGGTGTTAAAAATACGTGAGCCACTAGCTGCTACAATATTTGTAGTGATCGGTAATCGTTTAAAGGGCTGCCCTGTAATCGCATCAGGGTCATAATATGCCAGCGCTTTTGCACCAACAAAAAGCATCGAACCTTTCACCACTAATTCACCGCGAGTCAACTGGTAAGTCCCACTGGCCAATTGAATCGTGTCGGTATAGAACTGCTGCCCTGCAGGACATCCGCCATAAGCGATCTTGCTCTGACTGGCTTGAATCGCTTCACGCAGAGAACAGCTCCCTGAATTCTCGCCATCCTCATCTGTAAAAGTGTTCACAGTGATTGTTGTTGCATAAGCAGAACTGATTGCAACACCCGAAAGCACCCCTAAGAATGGGACACAAAATAATATACGACGAATCATAGCTGACCTCCTGTCAGACGACGGCGCGAGGCCAATCCTACCAATCCAAGAACCGCAAATATACCAACACCACCTGCACCCACAGTTTTGCTACTGATACCAGCGGGCTGTGACTGATTGATCGTGGTGGTCACGTTGATGGTTTGATCATTTTTTGCGGTCGAGAAAAAACTCGTCGACGAGGTAATGTTATAAGAAAACTGGTCATAGCCATGATAGTCACTGCTAGATTTATAGAGCATCAGATTGGTCGATGCATCAAGCGAAAGCACAGAGCCCTTAGTAGGAGCAGATGTGTAAACTAAACAACCATCAAGCCATACACCACCTTGTGACGGCGTGATAGACGGGTAAATAGATGGACACGCAGATGCTGGAATGAGCTGACCATCCCCGATCACAGTCGTCAAATCGAGCGTTGCAGTCTGACCAAAGCTGATATCTTGGCCATTGAGTTGGCTATTCCCACTCGGGATCACCAATTCAATCGCACCAATATCACATAACGTACGCTCTTTGCCCCGTTGGTCGGCAGAAGTACACGTACCAATTGACGAGGTACCCGAATAACCTTTATTGACGATAGGTGATTCTGAAATGGTTTTATACTGCGGGTAAAGCAAACGCGGCAGTAAAAAGCCATTAAACTGATCTGCTGCTATGGAAAATGGACAGAGTATGCCCACCGCAGGTGACAATGCACAGGCAACACGACCATTGACTGAGGTTCCTGTCGCCATCAGTGTTTCTGTGCCTGTATCAGATAGTTGCTTACTACCATCAGGCAACCCACTACTGCCGCTCGCACAGCTATTGGTAAATACAAGATTACCAACTGGAGTTTTATCACCAGCAATAAATGTGCAGTCTGCACCATTATTATCGCCAACAATACTGTTAAACAACCCTGCAGAAAGCGAAGGCGAGTTGAGAGTCACACCACCATGGTTGCCAACAATTGTTGCGTTAGTAACGAGAATGCCAGGAACAATATTCATTGCATTGGCTGTATTATTATAAACAGTCGAAGCTCTAAGGCCACTTTGGGTACTGGTCAGCTTGTCATCAATATTCAAAGTATAAATGGCAAATCCGGTTGAAGCATTGGCAGCATTAATTGTGTTATCACGAATCAATGACTGAGAAAGTACAAAGGACGCATTCTGACTCCAAAGCGCCGCACCTTGTTCCTCTGCATTGTTATTTTTTAACTCAATGGTCGACGCACCGATCTTGCCTGGACCTGTATTATATATTCCACCGCCATTCGTTGCAGATCCGTTATAAATACGCACATTGGTTAAGTTCAGCGTACCTGCATTATAGATCACGCCACCGTTGGTATCGCAAATCGCAGAACCTGCAGCACCCGTTCCACAGCCTTTAAGATCGATACTGTTAATTGTCAGCGTAATCGCAACATTCGGTGCATCAGACGTATTATCAAATATCCGAAACTTGCCGCCTGCAACGATCAAGGCATTTCGAGAGCCATCTGGACTGCTGATATCGCCAAAGGAAGTGCTTTGTAGAGTGATTGTTTTAAGAATCTTGGGCAATCTGCTATTGAGCTTATAGGTCGTAGCAGCTGCAAGAACAATCGTGGTAGAAGCATCTGAGCCGATACAGCCACCCATCTGCTTCGTGGTGTCACCTGTGTTTACGAGCTTGATCGCATCTCGCAAAGTACAGGCCGAGGTATAATTCTCGATATCAGCTGTGGTGGTTACTGTGATATTGGCATGAGCTTGGGCAGCCACACACAACAAACCTAAACACACTATACGTTTAAGCATAAACGCGCACTCCAATTTTGCGTATTTTTAGCATCCATGACACTATTCTTGTGATTTCCACAGTAGGCTACTCACTGCAATGACAAGTCGTTGCAATCCAATGAGCTCGTAAGTCTTTCTATACCGATACAACCTGACCGACATGCTTTACCAGAAAACATCTAGCATAGATCGGGTGGGCAAAACGAAAGGCAGAAAGATAGACCTAAATCAAACTTTAGCCATCTTACTACATAGCACCAGCGGTCTAACAAGTGTTTTTCGTTAAAACTTGCCTAGTTTATGATCTGAGGGGCATTTTGACGATCTGGATACAATCCTATGAAGAACGCTTGATGACCACCAGACACGTTGATCAGCTCGCACTCTCCCCTTGACTAATCGAGTCCTGATCAATCAAGGCGAGGGTTTGGCGGATCAGCGCCAAACTTGGCTTACGCCGCTGCACTTGAAATAACGGTTTAAATTTGGCCAACGTCTTTAACATCAAACCAGGCCGCTGAGGCCCATATTCAATCAGATGCTCGGTAATCGCTGGATTAAACTGCCAGCCATTGCGTTTGAGCACTGCAGATAAAAGCGCACGACGATCATCGCTATTTTCCCCATTAGGCAGGCCAAAACTGGCGGCTTGCGCAAGTCTGGACTGGAGATCAGGCAAAGCTATCGGCAAGTGTGTGGCCGGACTTCGCGCGGCAAAGACGAGTTGCACATCACCACTACGATTGATCAAATGATAGATCGCCTCTTCCCAATGCGGCAATCCCACAATCACATCCAGATCATCAAGCGCAATCAGATCAAAAGACTCTAGTGCTTGCAGCACATCTGTCGGCGCATCGACCAGCTCAATCAACGAAACCTGAATCGCAGTGCGGCCCATATCTAAATAAGATTCACACAGGGCCGACAACAAATGTGTTTTGCCGGTATCAGCAACACCATGAATAAAACAACGATTGAGCAAACCGGCATGCAACTGACGCACAGCATCAATCACAGTCGCCCATCCGGGCCCTGCAAAATCGCTAATACGCGCATCAGAACGTATATCTATCGCAAGATTCAGTTGACGCATCAATCTCTCTGCTGCGGAGACTGCGGCGCAGAAACTTGCGGCAGCGGCGTTTCATCTGGGGGAGTCAAGGGAGTCGTCACTTGTGCATTTAATTCCGAATCGTTCACATCAGGCCCATCATGGGGCTGAAGTTGCAAATCATAACTCACCGTCGAGGCTTCGGTAAAACTATCTGCAAGGGTAATCGGCTGTGATGCTGAATAAAACGTCGTTCCTTGATAAAATTCATGCAGATGACGAAACAAGACAACCATGAGCGCCGCAACAGGCAAAGCGATCAACATCCCAATGATCCCGCCCAGTTGTGCACCCGCCAGCACCGCAAAAATTACCGCAACTGGGGACAGACCAATACGATCACCTAGCAGGAAGGGCTGTAAAATATAGCCCTCTATTACCTGCCCAACCATAAAGACCACAACGACTAATCCCATGTTTTGCCAAGAAAATCCATATTCAAAGACACAAGCGACCAAGGCAGCAATCAAGCCCACGGTAAAGCCCATATAAGGAATAATACTCAGCAAACCCGCAACGATACCAATGATCAATCCAACAGAAATGCCAACCAATTGCAAGCCCACCGCATAAACGATGCCGAGCAGCACCATCACCAGCAGTTGGCCTTTAACAAAAGCACCTAACACCTGATCACATTCATGCAAAATTTGCATGGTCTTAGGCTCCATCCGCCGAGGGATCAAGCCATGAATACGTTCCAGCATTTGACGCCAATCAAGCAAGAAGTAAAACGCCACAATCGGAATCAGTACCAACAAGCTGAGCACACTAATAATATTCATCCCAGACTGAGCCAAACGCGTCAGCATCTGCTGGGTATCATCAAAATTATAGTGCGACTGCAAAAAGTTGGTCACCCATGCGGTCACCACATTCAGATTAATGCGGCTGGTTTCAATATGGAATGTGTGTTGTAACCATGGCCGCAATGAAGTGTTAAGCCAAATAATGGCATTGGGAATATTGGCCCGAGCATAGAGGATTTGATCCCAAACCAGAGGCACCAGATACCATGTGACCAGCACCACAACCACGCCAATCGTCACAAAAACCAACGCAATCGCTAGCCAGCGCGGGATGTGGCCGATGCGGGTTAAGGACTCCACCAAGGGGTTAAACAAATAAGCCAGCACCAACGCTGCGAGAAATGGCATCAGGATTGGCATCAACTCACCCAAAACCAAAAGCAGCACATACAACAGGCCCATGAGACCAACCAAGGTTAAGCCACGGCGTACAAAAACATCCATCCTTTGACACTCCAGACCTAGTCGGTCAATACAGACTCAATGATAACGCAGACAATATTGCATTTTACATGGGTGAGAAATGTGCAACTGCGCGGCAAATCGGTGACCGCTCAGTCTCTAAAGCTACTCATCTACACCATACTAAGTTATTTTTTTTGAAATCAACAACAATGCTACATCAATCTGCAAAAAAGACAATTTTGCTCACGACTTGCACAAAGTTACAGCAATTAGCATGCAAAAAATCCATCAGCAGACGAAATCCGCACCACATTCGCAGTATAATCCATAAGCTTATGCGGAGAGCTTGCTATGACATCATCAACCCCTATTTTACCTCAATCCACAGCGACAACTGACAAAGCCTCATTGAGCTACAAGGATGCTGGGGTCGATATTGAAGCAGGCGATCATCTGGTCGAACGCATTAAATCCGTTGCCAAGCGCACCATGCGCCCAGAAGTCATGGGTGGTCTGGGTGGCTTTGGCGCACTGTGCCGTATTCCTAAAGGCTATAGCGAGCCAGTCCTCGTATCAGGTACTGATGGCGTGGGCACCAAGCTACGTCTGGCATTGCAACTCAATCGCCACGACACCATCGGCATTGATCTGGTCGCCATGTGCGTCAATGATCTGCTGGTCTGCGGTGCAGAGCCACTTTTCTTTCTCGACTACTATGCCACCGGCCATCTAAATGTTGATGTCGCCGCCAATGTCGTCACCGGCATCGGTGCAGGCTGCGAACTGGCTGGCTGCGCACTGGTTGGCGGCGAAACCGCTGAAATGCCCGGCATGTACGAAGGCGAAGACTATGACCTCGCTGGTTTCTCAGTCGGTGTGGTCGAACATGACAACATCATCGACGGCAAAAAAGTCCAAGCTGGCGACGTGCTGATCGGTCTGGCGTCCAGCGGCGCACACTCCAACGGCTACTCTCTGATTCGCAAAATTATCGAAGTCAGCGGCGCATCCCTCGACGAAAGCGTTGATGGCAAACCACTGGCTGATGTCGTGATGACGCCAACCCGCATCTATGTCAAAAACATGCTGCAACTGACCAAAACCATCGACATTCACGCCATGGCACACATTACCGGTGGCGGCCTGCCGGGCAACCTGCCACGCGTCCTGCCTGAAGGCACCCGCGCCGTGGTCAACACTCAATCATGGCAATGGCCCGCATTATTTAACTGGCTGCAAAGCAAGGGCCATGTCGATACCTACGAAATGTATCGCACCTTTAACTGTGGTGTCGGGATGGTCGTGGTCGTTAGCGCAGCAGAAGCTCCAGCTGCCTTGGATCAACTGAGCGCCCTCGGCGAAACAGCATGGGTCATGGGACATATCGAGGCCGATGCCGCAGCGACGCTGGATGCTAGCGACACTGTACGAGTATGTTTAGTTTGACCAAAATCGTTGTTCTCGCCTCCGGTAACGGCACCAATCTACAAGCCCTGATTGATGCCAACCATACCGGCCGCATCCGTGCCGAGATCGCTGGTGTCATTTGCAACGTGCCGGACGCGTATGCGCTTGAGCGCGCGCGTCAAGCCAATATCCGCACCCAAGTGATCGACCATCGCAAGTTCGAGATCG
>Ga0209023_10005891_pt1 | contig 13176 bp, 14 predicted proteins | sample LakOneMetagenome_FD_187468 | JGI IMG/M metagenome (GOLD analysis project Ga0209023, IMG submission 187468) | Freshwater and sediment microbial communities from Lake Erie, Canada (SPAdes) (version 2) | ecosystem: Environmental > Aquatic > Freshwater > Lentic | place: Lake Erie, Canada... | reverse complement strand
ACCTTGTTCTGAACGCGCAGCACGCGCGCCATCAGGTCGAGGTGGCGCGAGATCAATTGCGATTCGAACAGTTCGCGGAAACCCTGCGCATCCAGCGCGCTGCCGTCGAGGATCGCCTCGCCCGCCGCCGGCTTCGCGTCCGGCGTGCCGTTCCACGCCTTCACGAAGTCGCTGAAATTGACGTCGCAGATCTCGGCCCGGTTGAGGCCCTTCATGCGCGCGGGAATGGGATTCGGAACGGAGGCGAACATGGCGTTTTCTCTCTTTGTCATCCTGAGCGTAGCGAAGGACCTGCTTTTGCCAATGCGAGGAAGCAGATCCTTCGGCTTCGCCTCAGGACGACAGGTTCAAGTGGATTGATCGATCAGCGCCTGCGCTTCGGCATCCGGCGCGGGCATGGGCGCGAAGCCCGGCGTGGCCTCGACCCGCGCCAGCCACGCATGCAAGGCGGGATAGCCATCGAGCGCGATGCCGCCGTGCGGGGCGACGCAGGTATAGGCATGGAGCGCAATGTCGGCGATGCCATAGTCGTCGCCGCTGAACCAGTCGTGCGCGGCGAGGTACTTTTCCATCACCGCCAGCGCGGCGTGCCCGCGTTCGCGCAGTTTCGGCAGGTCGGCGCGACGCGGCGAATCGGCCGGCGTCCAGCCACAGATGAAGCGCGCGACCGCGACGTAGGGTTCGTGGCTGTACTGCTCGAAGAACATCCAGCTCAGCGCCTGCGCCTTCGCCCACGAGTCGGACGGGAGAAACTTCGTGCCTTCCGCCAGCCAGCACAGGATCGCGTTCGATTCGACGAGGATGCGGCCGTCGTCGAGTTCGAGCATCGGCACCTTGCCGTTCGGATTCTTCGCCAGGTATTCCGGCGTGCGCGTCGCGCCGCGCGCGCTGTCGGTTTCGATCCACGCGTAGTCGCGGCCGAGCTGTTCCAGCAGCAGCTTGACCTTGTGGCAGTTGCCCGAGGGCGAGAAGCCATGAACGGTGATCATGCGAAACGCTTCCGGTTTTCCCGCCATTCGTCGCGGGTCTGGCCCCACAACATCACGTGTACCGCTTCGAACGGTGGCGGCAAATTCGCTTGTCTCAGGGGCCGCGCACCCATTCGAGCGGCGACGCGTTGCGATGCGGGGTTTTCGCCTTCGATGCAATGCACTACCTCGTCCCAGCCCAGTTGTTCGAAAGCCCAGTCGATGCTGGCCCGTGCCGCTTCGGAGGCGTACCCCTGGTTCCACGCGGATCGTGCAAGCGTCCAGCCAACTTCCTTTCCCGGCCAACCCTCCGGATACAGGGGGCCGACGCGGCCAATCCACCGTCCGCTCGATTTCTCGACCACCGAAAACGGCGAAAAACCCTGCACTTGCCAGCCGCCGACCACGACCAGGAACGAACGCCACGCGACCGATCGTGGTTGCACGCCACCCAGCGTGCGCATGACTTCCTCATCGGCGGCCAGTTCTGCCCACGCGTCGAAATCCTCACGACATGGCGGTCGCAGCAATAGACGCGGTGTTTCGATGCAAATGCCCCCGAACGCGGTCATGCAAAACGCTTCCGGTTCCCGGCCCATTCCGCGCGGGTCTGGCCCCAGACGTCGATGGCGTGCGCATCCAGTGGCGGCGGCAATTTGCCCGGCCCGCGGTTGCGCGAACCCAGGCGTTGCGCGACCGCTTGCGAGGCGGTGTTTTCCGGGCTGATCGAATGGATCACTTCGTCCCAGCCCAGCGTGTCGAAGGCGTAATCCATGGCCGCGGCGCAGGCTTCGGTGGCATAACCCTTGCCGCGCGCGTCCATGTGGAACGAATAACCGACTTCGGTGCCGAGCCAGCCGTCGGGGAACCATGGCCCGGCCTGCCCCATCCACAGGCCACTGGCTTTCTCGACCACCGAGAACATCGCGAAGCCCTGGACCATCCACGCGCCCGGCATTTGCAGGAATCGACGCCACGCATCGTGGCGCGTCAACGGACCGCCGATATGGCGCGAACTGTCGTCGGCCAGCATCTCGGCATAGCGCTCGAAATCGCCAACCTGCGGGATGCGCAGGATCAGGCGTGGGGTTTCCAGCGTCGGGCTGATGTTGGTCTTCACTCGTCAGTCTCGCCCTTGCTTTTGCTCGTCATCCCGGCGAAAGCCGGGATCCAGTGTCTTTGATCTTCATTCGGAATGAAAAACAGCAAAGACGCTGGATTCCGGATCGCCGCTGCGCGGCGTCCGGAATGACGGCTGGCTCAGAACGCGTTGATGCCGGTCAGTTCGCGGCCGATCACCAGCTGGTGCACGGTCTCCGTGCCTTCGTAGGTGATGACCGATTCCAGGTTCAACGCGTGGCGGATCGCGGCGTGTTCGGTGGTGATGCCGGCGCCGCCGAGCAGGTCGCGGCATTCGCGCGCGATGTCGATGGCCATGCGGCAGTTGTTCCACTTCGCCAGCGACACCTGCTGCGGCGCCATCGTGCCGGCGTCCTTGAGGCGGCCGAGCTGCAGCACCAGCAATTGCGCCAGGGTGATGCGGCGCGCCATCTCGGCCATCTTGATCTGCGCCGACTGCGTCGCCGCGACCGGGCGGTCGAACAGGATGCGTTCCTTGGTATAGCCCAGCACTTCGTGCAGGCAGGCGATGGCCGCGCCGATCGGGCCCCAGGTGATGCCGTAGCGCGCCTGCGTCAGGCAGCCGAGCGGACCCTTCAGGCCCTTCACGTTCGGCAGGCGGCTGGAATCGGGCACGCGCACGTTGTCGAAGAACAGCGCGCTGGTCACCGACGCGCGCAGCGACATCTTGTGCTTGATCTCCTGCGCGCTGAAGCCGGGCATGCCCTTCTCGAGCACGAATCCCTGGATGCCGTCTTCGGTCTGCGCCCAGACGATGGCGATGTCGGCCAGGTTGCCGTTGGTGATCCACATCTTGGAACCGTTGATCACCCAGTCGCCGCCGTCGCGTACCGCGCGGGTCTTCATGTTCGCCGGATCGGAACCGCCGTGCGGTTCGGTCAGGCCGAAGCAGCCGATCACCTTGCCGGCGGCCATGTCCGGCAGCCAGCGCATGCGCTGTTCCTCGGAACCGTAGGCATAGATCGGGTACATGCACAGCGAGCTCTGCACGCTGACGAAGCTGCGGATGCCCGAATCGCCGCGCTCCAGTTCCTGACAGATCAGGCCGTAGCTGACGCCGTTGAGGCCGGCGCAGCCGTATTTCTCCGGCAACGAGGAACCGAGCAGGCCGAGTTCGGCGATCTCCGGCACCAGTTCCTTCGGGAAGCGGCCCTGGTCGAAGGCATCGCCGATGATCGGGATCACCCGCTCGTCGGTGAACCGCGCCACGGTGTCCTGCACCGCGCGCTCCTCTTCGCTCAACAGGGAACGGACGTCGAACAAATCGTAGGGATTGAGGGCCATGGCAGCGATCGCGAAATGAGGGAAATGGGCAAACCGCCATTGTAAGCCCGCGAACCGTACAACCGCCGCCTGCGATATGCCCGACCAGCATCGGCGGAATGCCGCTGCCGGCCGGGAAGCCCTGCAATTCGCCGACATCGCGCCAGCGCCACAAACCAACGGGGCCGGATCGCTCCGGCCCCGCGGGGTCTTGCCCGGTCGTCGACGGCTCAGCCGTGGGTCGTGCCCGAATCCACCGAGGCGGTCTGGGTCACCACCTGGCCATCGACCACCGGCAGGCGGTCGCCCACAGGCTTCTGGTCCATGCGCACGGTGTGCTCGGCGCCCTGGTAGCTGTAGGTCACGTCGTAAGCGACGACCTTGTCCTCGTTCCCCAGTGCGATGCGGCTGCCTGGCTTGCTGCCCATGCGCATCGTGCCGGTGGTGCCGTCGGGATTGCGATAGGTCACGTTCCAGGCGACGGTCTTGGACGAAGTCGAGGTCGAGGTCTCGGTATGGCACTGCTGCTCGGTCTTGTTCACCACCTGGCCACCGACATGGCGTTTGTCGATCTCGCGCCCGGCGAATCCGCCACCCACGGCGCCGGCCACGGTCGCCAGCTTGCGGCCATTGCCCTTGCCGACCTGGTTGCCGATCAAGCCGCCGATGACCGCGCCGGCCACGGTGCCGCCGACGTTGCCGTCGCGCTCGGGCGCGCGTTCCTGCACCACCACGTCCTGGCAGACCTGGCGAGGGGTGGAAGTCGTGCTCGATTCGCGCACCGGATCGGTACCGATCACGGTCGCGTACATCTGCTGCTTGCTGGTGATCGGCTTCACGCCGACGACATCCGCGTATTCGGCCTGCGGCGACGCCGGGATGCTGGTGTCTTCGGCCGCGGGAACGTCCGCGGCGACATCGAGCGACGACGGCGATGCGAGGGCGGTGGCCCCGGCCGCGGTTTCAGGCTGGCGCATGTGCTGGAACGCAGCGACGGCGACGCCACCGACCAGCAGCGCGGCGATCGCGATGGCGAGGGTGCTCTTGTTCATTTCATCGTCTCCCGCGGCCCCGGCCGCATGACATGGACGCGCCGATTGCAGCACCGTCCTCCTGAGCGGCAGCCAAATGGCTGAATGGGGCGCCTGCGGAATAAACCGGCTGCCGGCATTGCGTGCTAGCGTCGGCCGGAGGCGACACCCGGAGACCTCCATGCCCAACCCCCTGCTCGGTCCGATCCTGCGCTGGTTCGGCAAGCTCAGCTATCCGCGGCTGTTCCTGGTCATTGGTGCGTTGTTCGTCGTCGACCTGGCGATTCCGAACTTCGTGCCTTGGGATGACCTGCTGCTCGGCCTCGGCACCCTGCTACTGGCGAACTGGAAGAAGAAGGAACCGGACGCGAGCGGCAAGCCGCCGATCGAAGGCGACGCCGGGCATCGCTGACCTGCGGTCATTCCGTGCGGCTCGTTGACAGCCACAGCCATTTCGACGCCGCGGAATTCGATGCGGATCGCGCGCAGGCGCATGCACGCGCGCTGGCCGCGGGCGTTACCCGACAGGTCGTGCCCGCGGTCGATGCCGCCGGCTGGCCGAAGCTGGAACAGGTCTGTTCGGAATTCACCGGCCTGTTCCCGGCCTACGGCCTGCACCCGATGTATCTCGAATCGCACCGACCGGAGCATCTGCGCGAGTTGCGGGACTGGATCGGGCGCAAGCGCCCGGTCGCGGTCGGCGAATGCGGGCTGGATTTCTTCGTCGAAGGCCTCGATGCAGAAGCACAACGGTTTTATTTCGAAGGCCAGTTGCAACTGGCGCGCGAATTCGGGCTGCCGGTGGTCGTGCATGCGCGGCGCGCGGTGGATGCGGTGATCGCCGCGATCCGCAAGGTCGGCGGACTGCGCGGCGTTGTGCACAGTTTTTCCGGCAGCGCGGAACAGGCGGCGCAACTGCACAAGCTCGGCTTCCTGCTCGGCATCGGCGGGCCCGTCACTTACGAACGCGCGAACCGCCTGCGCGGCATTGTCGCGACCATGCCGCTGGAACAGATGCTGCTGGAAACCGATGCGCCCGACCAACCCGGCGCTGGCCATCGCGGGGAACGCAACGAACCGGCGTTCCTGCCCGAGGTGCTGGACGTGATCGCGGGCTTGCGTGGAATGCCACGCGACGAGCTTGCGATCGTGACGACGACGAATGCGGAGCGGTTGTTCGCGATCGTGTAGGGGCAAGGCATGCCTTGCCCCTACCGTCGGCCCTACCGTTTCAGCATCATCTCGATGCCCTTCCCCACCGCCGCGAACGCGAACGCGCCGGTGACATGGGTCGCGGCGCCGAGGCCGGCGCCGCAGTCGAGTTTCAGCGCCTCGTCCTTGCCCAGTTGCGGGCGCAGGCCGCAGACGCTGCCGTCGGCCTGCGGGTAGCGCACGTTTTCCAGCGAATACACCGCTGGCACGCCGAAATAGCGGTCGTGGTTCCTGGGGAAGCCGAATTCCCCGCGCAGCTTCTTGCGCACCAGCGACAGCATCGCGTCGTGCTCGGTGCGCGAGAGGTCGCGCACGCGGACCTGGGTCACGTCGCTGCGCCCGCCGGCGGAACCGACGGTGACGATGGGCTGCTTGCGCCGGCGGCACCATGCGATCGCCTCGACCTTGGTGCGGAAACTGTCGCAGGCATCGAGCACGAGGTCGAAGCCGCCGCCGAGGATCTCGTCGAGGTTGGAAGGCGTGAGGAACTGCGCCTTCGCATCGATTCCGATCCGCGGGTTGATCGCGCGGCAGCGTTCGGCCATCGCTTCGACCTTGGCGCGGCCGTACTGGCCTTCCAGCGCGGGCAACTGGCGATTGGTGTTCGACACGCACAGGTCGTCCGCGTCGATGAGCGTCAACGCGCCGATGCCGCTGCGCGCGAACGCTTCCACCGCCCACGAACCGACGCCGCCGATGCCGACCACGGCCACGCGGCAGGCCGAGAGCCGCGCCAGCGCGCCGCTGCCGTAGAGGCGGTCGATGCCGCCGAATCGATCGCGCAAGTCGCGCTCCATGGCGCGAATTCTAGCTGGCGGGCGCGTGCTATCGTTCGGCGAAACCTTCCGGGGAACCGCCCATGTCCGCCCAGCCCGAAGCGAAGCCGAAGTCGTCCGCCGCCATGCGCTACCTGTTCCTGTTCCTGCTCGGCCTGGCGGTCGGCGCCATCGGCGTGGTGATGCTGATGCGCACCTGGGACGCCCGCAAGACGCCGCAGGACCGCTTGCCGGAAGCATTGATGGACCTGCAGGCATGGCATGCGGGCAAGCTCGACGAAGCGATCAAGCAGAACCGCTGCGACGCCACCAATACGATCCCGCACTTTCGCGCAATGCGTTCCACCGGCGAGGACCTCGAAGCCGCCTTCCCCGACCTCGCCGACGACCAGCGTTTCAAGGACCACGCGGCGAAGTACCGCGGCACGCTCGACGCGGCGCTCGCCAGCCCACCGCTGGATTGCGCCGGCGTCGGCACCACGCTCAAGCAGGTGGGCGAAGCCTGCAAGGCCTGCCACCAGGACTTCCGCAACTGAGCCCGTTGCCGCGGGGATTCACAGCGGCATCACCGGACTGAACGCGAGCTTTTCCCCGCGATCGCCGTTGCCGGAAAATTCATGCGGACCTCCCTAGGGTGGATTCGACCGCGGCCGACGCCGCGCGTCCCATCCCACGGAGACGAGCCATGAACACGACACTGCGCATCACCGCCGCAACCGCCCTGCTCGCCTCGCTGGCGCTCGCCGGCTGCGCGACCACCGCTCCCGGCGGCGGGTATTCCAGCGGCGCCTACGGTGCCCCCGCGCGTTGCTACGACTGCGGCACGGTGCAGAGCATCGAGAACGTCGGGCGCACGCCGAACGCCACCGGTGCGGTGCTCGGCGGCATCGTCGGCGCGGCCGCCACGCGCGAGGCGGTCGAGAACCATACCGACAGCAGCGCCAAGGCCAATCGCGCGGCCGTGGCCGGCGCGGTCGCGGGCGCGATCGTCGGCAACGCGATCCAGAACCATGCGGGTACCGGCTACAACATCGTGGTGCGGACCGACGACGGCCGCACCATCACCGCGATGCAGGACGATATCGGCGCGATCCGGGTCGGTTCGTACGTCGAGGTCCGCAACGGCCGCGCCTACCTGCGCTGAACCCGAGATGCGATCCAGCGAACGGCCCGCCCACGCGGGCCGTTCGCTTGTCCGCCCCCCGTGCCGGTTAGGATGGCGCCGACCCCCGACCCCGCACGCGCATGGACCACGCTTCCGCCTTCTACCTGCTCGCCGCATTGCTGATCATCGTCGGCCTCGTCGGCACGGTGCTGCCGGCCCTGCCCGGCCTGCCGCTGGTGTTCTGCGGCATGCTGCTCGCGGCCTGGGCCGACGGCTTCCGGCACATCGGCATCCCGATGCTGGTCGTGCTCGGCCTGCTCACGCTGCTTTCGCTCGGCATCGACTTCTGGGCCACGGCGCACGGTGCGAAACGCCTAGGCGCGAGCCGGCTCGCCATCGTCGGCGCGATGATCGGCACCCTCGGCGGACTGCTGTTCGGACCGCTGGGCCTGCTGGTCGGCCCGTTCGCGGGCGCGCTGGCCGGCGAACTCCTGCATCGCCGCAGCCTCGCACGCGAACACCTCGGCCAGGCCGCGAAGATCGGCTTCGGCACGTGGTTCGGCATCGTGCTCGGCACCGCGCTGAAGCTGGCGCTCGCGTTCGCCATGCTCGGCCTGTTCGCGTTGGCGTGGTGGCTGTGATGGCGATTGCCCCGAACATCGCCGCGCAGGCCGTCGAGCATTCGACGCTTTACGTGCGCTTCGCCGCCGCACTCGACCTGATGGAAACGAAGCTGGTGAAGCTGGTCGCGAATGCGCCGCTGCTGCTGCTCGCGATCCTGATCGTGCTGTTCGCGATGTGGCTCGGCAGCTTCGTCGCCCGGCGCATGCGCGTGCTCACCCGCATCGCGCGCAGCAATCCCTACATGGACGGCCTGCTGCGCAGCATCGTGCGCGGCCTGATCGTCCTCGCCGGCGTGCTGGTGGCGCTGGACCTGCTCGGCGCGACCTCGCTGGTCGGCGCGGTGCTCGGCTCGGCCGGCGTGGTCGGGCTGGTGCTGGGCTTCGCGTTCAAGGACATCGCCGAGAACTACGTCGCCGGCGTGCTGCTCAGCCTGCGCCGGCCGTTCGCGCCCGGCGACCACGTCCGCATCGACGACCGCGAAGGCAAGGTGGTGGCGCTGAACTCGCGCGCGACCATCATGATGACCATGGACGGCAACCACCTGCAGTTGCCGAACAGCCTGGTGTTCAAGTCGGTGCTGCTGAACTTCAGCCGCAACCCGCGCCGGCGCTTCGAATTCGAAACCAACGTCGGCACCCGCGCGTCCTGGCATCAGGCCATGGATACCGGCCTCGCCGCGCTCGCGTCCGTCGATGGCGTGCTGGCCGACCCGGCGCCGAACGTCCTGATCAAGGGCCTGACCGACAGCGGTGCGGTGTTCCTGTTCCAGGCCTGGATCGACCAGACCCGCAACGACATCGGCAAGACCCGCAGCGAGGCGATGCGGCGGGTGCGCAAGACCCTGCGCGAAGCGAACATCCTGCCGCCGGATCCGGTGCAGAAGGTGATGCTGTTCCGCGATGCCGGCGACGACTCGCACGCACCCGAGACCGGCCTGGCGCGCGACACCTCGGTCGACCGCGCGCTGGACGCGCAGGTCGGGCACGCCCGCGCGATCGAGGACGGCAAGGACCTGCTCGACACGCCACCATCGACGCCATGAACATGCGATCGCGCATCCTTCTCCTTGCATCCACGTTCGCGGCGATTGTCGCGCCGCGCGCGTTCGCGCAGCAGGCGGACATCACCGCGTGCATGGCGGTCGAGAACGACAGGGACCGCCTCGCCTGCTACGACGACGCCGCGCATCGCGAGGCGCCGACGCCCGCCGCCGCCGACGCGGCCGCGACCGAGGCGAAGCAGCAACTGAAGGCGCTGGATGAAAGCAATCCTCGCGGTTCGCGCAGCGACCTCTACGCGTCGGAACCGGGCGAGGCCATCGCCAACGCCGGCAAGGGTTCGCTGCTCGACCGCCGCTGGGAACTGGCCAAGGGCTCGAAGCTGGGAACGTGGAATTTCCGCGCCTACAAGCCGGTGTACCTGCTGCCCGCGTTCTGGAGCAGCGATCCGAACGTGATGCCGCATTCGCCGAACCCGGACAACACGGTGACCGAGCCGCAGAACCTGCGCGACATCGAGGCGAAGTTCCAGCTCAGCTTCAAGACCAAGGCGTTCGAGAACGTGTTCGGCGACAACGGCGACATCTGGATGGCCTATACCCAGAGTTCGCACTGGCAGGTCTACAACCCGGCCGATTCGCGGCCGTTCCGCGAGACCAATTACGAACCCGAAGTGCTGCTGGTGTTCCGCAACAGCTACAGCCTGTTCGGGTGGAAGGGCCGCATGGCGGCGGTGGGGATCAATCACCAGTCGAACGGCCGCGCGGATCCGTTGTCGCGCAGCTGGAACCGGGTGATGTTCAACGTCGGGCTGGACCGCGACGACTGGTCGGTGATGCTGCGGCCCTGGTATCGCATTCCCGAAAGCCGCGGCGACGACGACAACCCGGACATCAAGGACTACATGGGCCGCGGCGACGTGACCGTGGTGCGCGTGGCCGGCGACAACGAGTTCTCGCTGATGGCGCGGCATTCGCTGCGCGGCGGCGATCGTTCGCACGGCGCGCTGCAGTTCGACTGGGGTTTCCCGATCACCCGCCAGTTGCGCGGGCACCTGCAGGTGTTCGATGGCTACGGCGAGAGCATGATCGACTACAACCACAAGGCGACGTATGTCGGCTTCGGGGTTTCGTTGTTGGAGTGGTATTAGACCCTTCGAAAGGCGGCTCGCATGAAGCGAATCCTCGCGCTCCTGCTGTTGGCAATCATTTCCCCTTGCGCTTTTGCCAAGTGTGGGGTGAGGAACTACGTAATAACGGGCTCAGTCGTTGATGCGAGTGGCGTCCCTATCGCGAGCGCCTTGGTTGGGGCCTCTTGGATGAGGTTGTCCCGGCCTGATGGTCCGACATTGGCGCTTACCGACGAACATGGCCGCTATTCGATCCAAATCCTTTTTGACACATGGGTCGGCATGGCCGGGGCTGAAGACTTATGCGATGGATCTCTTGAACAGATTTCGTTATCTGCGCTCACCCAAACTTTGCGTTCGATGCCCGAGCTTGTTTCGGTAGAGAATGACTCGGAACTTGAAGCACCAGTCTTGAGGATTGAATACCCACTTCCTAATTCCAACGACGCTTGGCCATAACGGTCGACTGCACGAGCTGGATTCCTGCTTCCGGGGAATGACAAGAACCGTAGGGCGCATTAAGCGCAGCGCAATGCGCCGCATCAACCCAGGCTTCGACGATTTCCGCCACTCCCGCTTGCAGACAAGAGGAAAAGCTGGGTCCCGGCTTTCGCCGGGATGACGAGACATCAAGAACTCCTCTATTGCAAACAAAAAGCCCCGGCATGCCGGGGCTTTTGTTTCGTCGCGACAGGAAATCAGGCCGCAGGCACAGTCACGCCATACGTGCACGAGACGTTGTACGCATCCGCGATGGCGTTGATCTCCGAACTCGAATAACCCATCGCCGCAGCCGCATCGATCACCGCCTGCGCCGCATCCTTCTGGTTCGTCGACGAACCCGTCATCGACAAACCGGTGAAGAACGCCTTGTCCATCTTCTGCCCGCCGATCGCATCGCGCGCCACCAGGTTGCACGAAGACCAGTACTGGCCCGCGGTATGCCCGTCCGCCCTGTTGACATCGCCCGGGTACGTGCGCCCGACATTCCAGTTGGTCACGCGCCCGGGCCAGAACGGGTTGTGGCCATCCCAGTTGAACACCCAGAAATACGGCGCATCGGCCGGCGTCCACTGGTTCGGCTGGTCGCGGCTGTAACCGGCCGCCACGTAATCGCCCACGCCTTCCGACAGGCCCTGCACCTGCGACAGGTGCCCGTCGGTCAGCCAGTCGTGCAGCCCGTGGCCCAGCTCGTGGATCACCACGTCGGCATCCTGCGCATCGTCGACCCCTCCCTGCCCGAAATGCAGGTCGCCGCCGGAATAGTAGGAATTGTCCTGGCCGCTCATCGCATGCGGATCGAACTGCACGCCGCCGCGCGCATGCTGGTACGGAATCGCCTCGACGCCGAGCGTGACGTTGACGTAACGCATGTAGGTGTCGATGTGATAGTAGGCGTTCACCGCATCGAAGCTGATGTTGTCGCGGGTGAAGTTGAACGCCTTGCCCGGCAGGCTCGGGCAGGCGGCGTCGTTCGGGGCTTCGAGGTTCCTGCACGTGGCGTAGGGCCCGGCGAGGCTGTAGAGGCCCGACGTCGCGTTGTAGCGGATGCCGCGCAGCACGACCTTCTTCAGTTGCGAATCCAGTTGCGGCGTATCGGCGTTGTCGCCATCGACATAGCCCGCATCGCCGTAGGTCGCGCGCGCCGACGAGAGCGGATCAGGCTTGAACACCTGGCCGCTGCCCGATGCCACGGGCCGCGCGAACTGGCGCATGTCCTGGGCGCGCAGCACTTTGCCGCTGGAGGCATCGACGAGGACGTCCCAGTGGTTCGCGCGCACGCGCCAGACCTCGCGGGTGTTCGCCTGCGCATCGCGGAACGCCATCCGTTCGATCTTCGTGGCTTGCGCCTGCGTGCCGAGGTAGGCGCGGGCGATGCCGTTCGCGCGATCCGCCGACAGCGCGGTCTTGGCCGCGGCCAGTGGTTTGAGTTTCCGCACGCTGTCGTTGCCGACGTAGAGGATGGTGCCGTCGTCGCGCACGGTGACGGCGATGTCGCTGCCGAACACCGGCAAACCACCGACCCGCTGCCGGTAGCGCACGACGGACAGGCCCGGCTGCCTGCGTACGCCGACCTGCTGCATGTCGGCGACGTCCTGTTCGTTCAATCCCAGCTCGGCGCGCCGCGCGACGAGATAGTCGTATGCGGAACTGGCGGCCGCGGCCTTGAACTGTTCTGCGCTGGCCGATTTCGGCAAATGGTTCGGTGCGAAGAAGCCCGGCTCGTACAGGGCGATGGCGGCGCCGTCGGCGCTGTAGCGTCCGTCGCGTTTGGCGATGCCGGCCTCGGGGGCGACGACATTGCGGACCAGGCTCGTCGCCTGTTTCGATTGCGCCTGCGGTTTGGCGGCATCGGCGCTGCCGGCGGAAACAACGAGCGCGAGCGAAGCAGCGAGCAGACAGGGCTTCAGTGCATGCATGTGCGTGACCTTTCGTCGTGGATGAGGGACAAGGCTCACCGCCTTCGAGGCGGTGATCGACGCGTTCGCGGTCCCCTTGGCCGCGTCGTCGATGCCGTTGTACCACTCCCCGTTCCCCGCACGCAGCCGTACGGAGAATCGGCGACGAATCAGTCGATGCCTACGCCATCACGACCGGAATCTTCCCGATCCTCGCCTGCCATTCGCGCGGGCCAGTCTGGTGCACGGATTCGCCGTTCGAATCGACGGCGACGGTGACCGGCATGTCCTGCACTTCGAATTCGTAGATCGCTTCCATGCCGAGGTCGGCGAAACCGACGACTTTCGCCGCCTTGATCGCCTTGGACACCAGGTACGCCGCGCCGCCGACCGCCATCAGGTAGGCGGACTGGTGCTTGCGGATCGCCTCGATCGCGACCGGGCCGCGCTCGGCCTTGCCGACCATGCCCAGCAGGCCGGTCTGCGCCAGCACCTGTTCGGTGAACTTGTCCATGCGCGTCGCGGTGGTCG
>Ga0209023_10005890_pt1 | contig 13180 bp, 11 predicted proteins | sample LakOneMetagenome_FD_187468 | JGI IMG/M metagenome (GOLD analysis project Ga0209023, IMG submission 187468) | Freshwater and sediment microbial communities from Lake Erie, Canada (SPAdes) (version 2) | ecosystem: Environmental > Aquatic > Freshwater > Lentic | place: Lake Erie, Canada... | reverse complement strand
CCCGCCGCAGCGCCCGTACCCGCACCCTCGGCGCCGACCCCGACTCCGACACGCGACACCGACGTCGCGCTACGTCTCCACGGCGTGGCAGGCGACTCGGTGCGGACCGACCTCGGGTTCCAGCTCCGGGTCCACGCCACGGCAGCGGTCGCCGAAGCCCAGGCGGTCGGCCTCACCGCTCGCCACCAGTGGGCAGCGCGGGTGGAAGCGGCAGCCGCTGGGGATGCGGGTCGGGTCCGGTGTCTCGCCGGTCAGGATCTGCTGCTCCATGCCCTCGATCTCGGGCACCACGCTCAACAGCGCCTGCGTGTACGGGTGCTTCGGCGCCCGCAGCACGTCCTCCGCCGGGCCGACCTCGACGATGCGACCGAGGTACATCACGGCCACGCGGTCGGCGATGTTCCAGGCCAGCCCGAGGTCGTGGGTGACGGCGATGATCGACACGCCCTGCGTGTCCACGTACGACCGCATCAGCGCAAGGATCTCGCCACGGATCGACGCGTCGAGGCTGGCCACCGGCTCGTCGGCGAGCAAGAGCGACGGCTGCAGCGCCATCGCAGCGGCGATCAGCACACGCTGCCGCTGACCACCCGACAACTCGTGCGGGAACCGGCGCAGGTAGCGCTCGGCCGGGCGCAGACCGGCAGCGGCCAAGGCCTCTGCGACCAGGGTCGGCTCGTGGCCCTTCACCTTGTGGATGCGCAGCCCTTCGGCGACCGCCTCGTAGATCGAGTGCCGCGGGTTGAGCGCGCCCGAAGGATCCTGGAAGATCATCTGCACCCGGCGCCGCAGCGAGCGCAACGAACGGCCGCGGCCGACCGTCCGGCCCTCGACGGTGATCGACCCGTGCGCCAGCGGCTCCAGCCCGATGATCGACCGGATCAGCGTGGTCTTGCCGCAGCCGCTCTCCCCGACCAGCGCGACGACCTCGCCGCGGCCGACGTCGAGCGAGACCGTGTCGACCGCATGCACCCGGCCACCGCCGAACTCCACCTTCACGTTCGTCAACGACACGACCGGCTCGCCGGCGACGGGCTCGGACCCAGCGGACGTCACCACTGCCTTACTCCCGACTGCCTCACTCATGTCCGACTCCCACGTGTACGCACGCCGCCTGCCGCGACGGGCCGGCCGGGCGCAACGCAACATCCAGCGAGGAGCACTCGGGCGTGGCAACAGCACAACGGACGTGGAACGGACAACCCGACGGCAACGCGGACGGGTCCGGCGGGTCGCCGGCCAGCCCCTGCGGGTTCATGCGCGAGGCGGGGTCGCCGATCGTCGGGAACGCCGCCGCCAGCGCCCGCGAATACGGGTGCTGCGGATCGGTGAACACCTGGCCGCTGGGCCCTTCCTCGACGATCCGCCCGGCGTACATGACCGCCAGCCGCTCGCACGTGTGCGTCAGCACCGACAGGTCGTGGGTGATGAACAGCAGCGCCAGACCGTGTTCGCGCTGCAGTTCCTCCAGCAGCGCCAGCACCTGCGCCTGCACCATCACGTCGAGCGCCGTGGTCGGTTCGTCGGCGATCAACAGCTTCGGGCCGCACGCCAGCGCGAGTGCGATCAGCACACGCTGCCGCTGCCCACCCGACAGCTGGTGCGGGTAACGCTCCGCCCGCGTGGCCGGCAGGCCCACGCGTTCCAGCAGCGCGCCCGCCTGGGTGCGCGCCGCGCGCTCCGACAACTTGGAGTGCAGCAGGATCGCTTCCTCGATCTGCTGGCCCACGCGCCGCACCGGGTTCAGCGAGTGCAGCGCCCCCTGGAACACGATGGCCGCGCTCGTCCAGCGCGCCGCCCGCAACGCGCCGGGCTTCATCGCGTACACGTCGTCGCCGTTCAACAGCACCTTGCCGTCGACCTGCGTGCCCTTCGGCAGCAGCCGCAGCACCGACGCCGCGATCGTGCTCTTCCCGCACCCGCTCTCGCCGGCGAGGCCGACCGTCTCGCCGGCCCCGATGGTCAGGTTCACACCACGCACCGCCGGCACCGGCCCGCCTTCGGAACGGTACGTGATGTGCAGGTCCTGCAGTTCCAGCACGCTCATCGCTCACGCAGCCGAGGGTCGAGGATCTCTTCCAGCGCACGGCCGAAGATCGCGAACGCGAGCACGACCATCATGATCGCGACACCGGGCGGCAGGTAGTACCACCATTCGCCCTTGGTGACCGCCGAGGCGGTGCGCGCCTGCGACAGGATGCCACCCCACGACACCTCGGTCGGGTCGCCGAGGCCGAGGAACGACAGCGTCGTCTCGGTGAGGATCGAGATCGGTACCGCCAGCGTGGCACTGGCCACGATCAACGGCGTCACATTCGGCAGGATGTGCCGGCGCACGATGTGCAGCCGCCCCGCACCCAGCGACCGAGCCCGGTCCACGTACAACCGCTCGCGCACGGACAGCACCTGCGAACGGACGAGACGCGCCGTCGACGGCCAGGAGGTGATGCCGATCACGAACGCGATCGTCAACAGGCCACGCTCGAGCACCGACGCGAGCACGATCGCCAGCGGCAGGAACGGGATGACCAGGAACCAGTCGGTGACCCGCATCAGCACGGCGTCGAACCAGCCGCCGAAGAAGCCCGCCGCCACGCCGACGAGCGTGCCGATCACGACGGTGATCAGCGTGGCCACCATGCCCACGAACAGGCTGACGCGAGTGCCCCACAGGACCTGCAGTGCCACGCTGCGCCCGTAGTTGTCGGTGCCCAACAGGAACTGCCCGGTCGGGTGGGCGGACTTCGGATTGCCACCGGTGTTGATGATCCCGAAGTCGCCGCGACTGCTGACCCATGGCGTGATGACGGCCAGCACGATGAAGCCGACCAGCACGATCAGCGCCAGCATCGCCAGCCGATCGCGACGCAGACGCTTCCACACCGCGGCCAACGAGGCGCGCCGACGCGACCAACGGATCGCGCGCGGAGAGGCGAGCACCGCTGCGTCCGCGCTCATCGCCCTGCCACCCGCGGGTCCAGCTTGCCGTACAGCAGATCGGCGACCAGGTTGGCGAAGATCACGGCCGCGCTCAGCAGCAGGAACAGGCCCTGCAGCACCGGGAAGTCCGGGCCGCGAATGGCCAGCTGGGTGAGGTTGCCGACACCCGGCCACGAGAAGATCGACTCGACCGCGATCGCGCCGCCGAGCACGAAGCCGAGGTTGATCGCCGACAGGCTGACCACCGGCAGCCGCGCGTTGGGCACGGCGTGCCGGCGGCGCACCTCAGCGTCGCGCATGCCCTTCGCACGGGCCAGTTGCAGATAGTCCTCGCGCAACGTTTCGATCATCGACGACCTGGCCACGATCATGTACTCACCGATGTACGCGACCGCGAGCACGATCGCCGGCAGCGCCATGTGGTGGAACTGGTCCAGCAGCTTGGACAGGCCGGTGGCGGTGCTGCCCGGGTCCTCCAGCCCGCCGACGGGGAACCAGCCGAGCCAGGCACCGAAGATGCCGAGCAACACCATTCCGATCCAGAACTCCGGCATCGCGTAGGTGAGCATCGAGAGCGAGGTGGCCGTCGTGTCGAAGCGGCTGCCACGCCGCCAACCGGCCCGGTACCCGATCGTGATCCCGAGCATCGACAACATCGTCGACACGCCGACGAGCAGGATCGTCGGCCACAGCGCCTCGCCGATCACGGTCGTGACCGGTCGCTGGCTCTTCATCGACAACCCGAGATCGCCGTGCAGCATCTGGCGCACGTACGCGACGAACTGGTCCCACTTGCTGCCGTCGAGGTTGAACTTCACCCGCTGCTGCTGCAACTGCTCCTGCGTCAGGTTGCGGCCGCGGAACATCTTCGAGACCGGGTCCTTGTTGACGACGCGGAACAGGAAGAAGTTGACGACGACCACGAACGCGAGCGTGCTCACCGCGCCCAGCAGCTTGCGAACGACGAACCAGGGTCTCACGAGGTGGCGTCACTCACGATCGTCACGACGTGACCGCGACCGCATCGCGAACGCGATGCCGCCACCGACCACGACCACTGCGGCGATGATCCCGATGATCAAGCCAGTGGACGAACCACCGTCGCCGGACGAGCCAGAGGAACCGGACGTGATCGGCGGTGTCGCCACCGGAGCCGCCGTGTCGCCGGGAGCGGTCGTGTCGCCCGGTGCGGTCGTCTCACCCGTGGCCGGCGTCGTGACCGGGGCCGAGCCGATCGGCGTGAGGTGGAAGTAGGACGGCGACGTGTTGCTGAACAGCACCGGCCCGGTGCCCTTCGGCTGCTGCAGCCACCCCTGGAAGCGGTCGGTGCGGTAGGCCTGCGTGTCGGCGTCGTGGTACAGCACGACGTACGGCGCCTGCTCGTAGAACAGCGTCACCATCTGATGCACCAGGTCGATGCGCTTGCTGCGGTCCAGTTCCTTGTTCTGCTGTGCGTACAGCGCGTCGTAGTCCGGGTTGCACCAGCTGGCGTCGTTGTACAACGGGTTGTTGGCGTCGGTCGTGACCTGGTCGCACTTGAAGTAGCTCAGCATCGGGTCCGGGTCCACGAACGGCGTCCAGCCCCACACGAACAGGTCGTAGTTGCCGTTGGCGATCACATCGGTGAGTTGGGTGTCGTCGAACACGGACACCTCGGTGTCGATGCCGATCTCCTTCAGCCAGGCGGTGATGAACTCGCGGATCGGTGCGGCCTGCGCGCTCTCCGAGCGTTCGGCGTAGCGGAACTTCAGGGCCTGACCACCGCCGGGCATCTCGCGGATGCCGTCGCCGTTGGTGTCCTTGTAGCCGGCGTCGTCCAGCATCTGCTTGGCCTTCTCCGGGTCGTAGTTCAACTGCTGGTCGGCGGGGATGGCCGGGTTCCACACGGGGTCGGACGACACACCGAGCGTGTCGACCGCCTCGCCCTGGCCCAGGAGCACACGGTCGAACAGGGCCTTGCGGTCGATGGCGTGAGCGATCGCCTGGCGCACGACCACATCCTTGAGGGCCGGGTGGCCGTCGCCGAGGCCGTCGCCCGCGTTGATGCCCAACTCGGTCATGCCGCCCTGTGAACCGACGACCGCGGTGATGTCGTCGCGACCCTGCAGCCCGTCGAACAGCTCTGCCGGCACGTCGTGCGCGGCGTCGATCTCGCCGCTCTCGAGCGCGGCCACCATCGCCGCGCCCTCCGTGTACAGGCGGAACACGATCTGGTCGATGGCCGGCGCGCCCTGCCAATAGCTCGGGTTGGCCTTCATGATCCACTCCTGGCCGGGCTTCCACTCCTGCAGGGTGAAGGGGCCGGAGCCGACGCCGTCGAGCGCCTCGTACGTCGTGATGTCGGACTTCGACGGCTCCTCCCAGATGTGACGGGGAAGGATGTAGACGTCGAGCATCGGCAGCTTGGGATCCGGTACGGCGCTGACCACTTCGACGGTCCGGTCGTCGATCGCCGTCGCCGTCAGGTTCTGGGTCGTCGAGAAGTGGTTCACCCATTCCTGTTCGCGCGACGTGTTGATCGTCCAGGCCACGTCGTCCGCGGTGAGCGGAGTGCCGTCGCTCCATTGCAGGCCGTCGCGCAGGTGGTACGTGTACGTCAACCCGTCGTCGCTCGCGTCCCACGACTCGGCCAGACCGGGGGTGATCGCGAAGTCGTCCGCCGCCTTGTCGGTCAGCGTCGCGTACTGCAGGTTCCAGACCTCGTAGCTGGACACCAGGTAGCCGGCCGTCGGGTTCGGGCTGTCGATGTCCTGCAGCAGGCCGACGGTCAGCGTGACCGTCTCATCGGCCGCTGCCCCTTGCCCGGGTACAGCGGCCATGGCGCCGAGCGCCGCCGTTGCCAGTGCGATTCCCCACAGCCGTCGCGTCATCTCGGTTCTCCCCACGAGTCGGGCGCAATGCTGCGCCGTCGTTCAGTCAATGTTGGCACACACCGCGGCGCCTGTCGTCCGCGAGGCCACAGGTCGTCGGCACAGCCGGCCATCACGGCATCAGGTACCAGTCCAGGAAGCGTTCCAATCGCCGGTGGAAGTGCAGGAACGGCTCTGGCCGCAGCAGGCCGTGCCCCTCGGTCGGATAGGTCACGAACTCGAACTGCTTGCCCTCGCGGCGCAGCGCAGCAACCAGTTCCTGCGACTGGCGCACGCTCACCCGCTCGTCGAGCTCGCCATGGGCGACCAGGATCGGCACCTCCAGGTGCTCGATGCGGTGGATCGGCGAGCCGAGGGCGTACTCGGTCCGCGCCTCGCGCGGGTGGCCCATCATCCGCTCCAGGTCCAGCCGGCCGACGAGGTCGCCCTGCGCCCACGACGTGAGGATGTCGCAGTCGCCGTACTTCGCGATCGCACAGGCGAAGCGGTTGTCCGGGTCGTCGACCACCGAATGCAACGCCAGGTAGCTGCCGTAGCTGGCGCCGAAGATCGCGACACGGGTCGCGTCGACCCAGCCCAGCGACGCAAGGTGGTCGAACGCCGCGAGGCAGTCGTGGGTGTCGGCGACGCCCCAGACGCCGTGGTTGAGATGCTCGAACTCGCGGCCGTAGGTGGTGCTGCCGCGGAAGTTGATCGCGAACCAGGCGTAGCCCTTGTCCACGAAGTACTGGGCGACACCGTCCCACTCGTCGCCGATCATCGAGGTCGGTCCTCCGTGAGGTTGCACGACGGCCGGGCACGGGTGGCCCTCGCTCGCTCCGGCCGGGCGGTAGAGCCAGCCGTGCACCTCCGTCCCGTCGAGCGACAGGTAGCTCACGTGCTCGGGCACCACGTGCGGCGCCGTGCGGACGGCCGCGGGTGTCGGTGCGAAGAGATCGCGGACGGTGCCGTCCGGCGGCACGGCGCACAGCCGGGCAGGGGTGGTGAACGACTCGTGCACGGCGACGATCGTGCCGTCGGCCAGCTCGCGTGGCGCCGACCAACTGCCGCCGCCGGCGATCACCGTGACCTCGCCGTCGAGGTCGATGCGCACGAGGTCCGTGATGCCGTGCCGGCCACGAAGACCGATCAGCGCGGTCCCGTCGGCCGTGAACGACAGGTCGTGGAAGTCGGCGTCGGCCGTCGTCAGCTGACGCGGAGCGGCGCCGTCGGCGGGGTCGACCGTGAACACCTCGTACCAGCCGGGCCACTCGCTGGCGAACGCGATCGTGTGACCGTCGGGCGACCACGCCGGGCTGCGCAGCTGGAATCCGGCCTGGTGCACGATCTCGCGGCTCACACGTGACGCCACGTCGACCACGTGCAGGCTGGTGCAGTTCAGGTCGTCGTGGTGGAACACCGTGTAGGCGACCCGCGAGCGGTCGGGCGACACGACCGCCGTCACGTAGTCCGCCCCGGCGGTCGCCAACGGTTGCGGCCACGGGTCGGTGATCGTCACGACCGCCAGCACGGTCCGGCCGTCGCGGTCGATGCCGACGATCAGCCGTGCGTCGTCCAGCCAGACCGGGCCGCTGCCCTCGCACACGACGGCCGGCACACCGCCGGCGGCTGCGACGACGTGGACCTTGCCGGCCTGTGTGTAGGCGAGGCGAGTGCCGTCCGGCGACCAGACCGCGTTGCCGTCCTCCCAGAAGGCGGCGAGCGGGCGGCCGGTGGTCACCCGGGTGGCCGGCCCACCGGCGGCGGGCACCGTCCACACGTCCGATGTGTCGCGATCCAGCATGAACGCCACGGTTCGCCCGTCCGGCGAAACCTCCGGCTGACGCGGCCGCTCGGTCGCGATCACGGCCTCCAGCCGCCAGTGCGGCGGCGGCGTTGTGTCCGGCCGGCCGGGGTTGGGGACGCCACCGCTCTCGTCGGTCCCGACCCACCACTGCGGCTGCTCAGCCATGACTGCTCCTCGACACCGTTCGGGCGCGCGTCCTGGCGCACCACATGGTCACCGGGTCGACTCTAGATTGCCGTGCATGAACGACGGATCGCCGGCATGACCGAACACGACGAACGGTCGGCCGCACGGCCCCGTCCGCGCCCGCGGGCACGCGACCTCGGCCTCACGTTCGGCCGGCTGTCGACCGGCCGCAACAACGCGATCACCGACGTGCCGGGTGTGCGTGTCGGCCACGTCACCATCTGGCACGGCGGCGGGGCCGAGCCGATCGCCCGCACCGGCGTCACCGCGATCGTTCCCGACGACCCGGCGGCGCTGTTCGCCCGCCCCATGCCGGCCGCGCCGTCGGTGCTCAACGGGGCCGGCGAGCTGACCGGCACGATCGAGATGACCGAGTGGGGCATTCTCGAGACGCCGATCCTGCTCACCGGCACGACGTCGGTGGGCCGCGTTGCCGACGGCGTGGTCGACGAACTGTTCGCCACCGGCGTCGACGAGGTGGTCATCCCTGTCGTCGGCGAGTGCGACGACTCCTACCTCGACGACATGCGCCGCCGGTGGGTCACCGCCGCCCACGCCCGCCAGGCGCTCGCCGCCGCAGCAGCTGGCCCGGTCGCCGAGGGCGTCGTCGGGGCGGGCTGCGGCATGATCACGATGGGTTTCAAGGGCGGGATCGGTACCTCGTCGCGCTCCCTGCCCGGCCTGGGCACCGTCGGCGTGCTGCTGCTGTGCAACTTCGGCGCGATGCGCGACCTGCGCATCGGCGGCGTGCTCGTCGGCGAGGCGTTGACCGCCGCGCCCGCGACACCCGGCGAGCCGGCACCCGCGCCGACGCTCGACGAGGGCGGCAGCTGTGTCGGCGTGGTCTGCACCGACATCCCGCTCGACGCCCGCCAACTGCGGAGGGTCGCCCAGCGGGTCGGCCTCGGACTGGCCAGGGTCGGCACGGTCGCGCACCACGGCAGCGGCGACATCTTCTGCGCGGTCAGCACCGCCAACCGCCTGCCCCGCGATGCGGCGGGTCGGGTCACTGTCGAACTCGTCGCCGACGGCTCGCTGAACGACGTGTTCTCCGCCGTCGTCGATGCGACGGAGGAAGCCGTCTGCAACGCCCTGTTCGTGGCCGACACCGTCACCGGCGTCGATGGCCACACCGTGCCGGGTCTGCCCGTCGACCGCGTCGTCGAGATGATCGCCCGCTCCCGCGCCTGAGCGTCGCGAGCGACGGCGAGCTCAGGGGCGTGGCCGCCGCTGACCCTCCGGCGGCGGCAGCGAACCGCCACGCCGGCGGCGCTCCTGCAGGGTCTTCTCCACCGCGGAGGTGGGCGCGGCGGTCGGCCCGGCCGCGGGCCCCTTCGGGAAGCCCCACTTCGAGGCCGAGGCCTTCGGGGCCGGACGCTTCGTTGCAGCACCGTTGTCCGACGGTCGCTCGCTGCCCGTCGGCGGGGTGTTCCCACGCCGTTCGGCGACCTTCGCGGCCAACTGGCGGCGGGCACGCTGACTCAGCGACATCGGCACCGGTTTGCCGGCCCGCACGGCTCGTGACCCGATCACGTAGCTGGCCGCGGCGAACCCACCGATGGCGGCGACCACGATGAAACCGACCTGACCCGGCAGCGTGAAGAACACCGGCGGCAGGCAGCCCAGCACCCACGCCAGCTGGAACCGGGTCTCGAACTGCGCGAACGCACGGCCCTGGTTCGCGTCGGGTGCGTCGCGCTGCACGATCGAATCGAACGCCAACCGCCCGATCGACGAACTGAAGTTGATGACCAACGCGAGCACGATCGCGGTGCCCAACCCGCCGGTCAGCGCCGCGCCCACACCCGCGCCGCAGATCACGGCCAGTGCGATCGTGAGCATCGTCTCTTCCCGCAACGACCGGCGCAGCACCGGCGCGGTCATGTTGCCGAGCATCGAGCCGACCGTGCTCGCGGCTGCGGCGAGACCGAACTGGGCCAGTCCGTACTCCTGCTTCAGCCAGAACATCAGGTGGAAGGTGAGGAAGCCGATCGTGACCCGGATCAACGCCATCGCTCCCGAGGCAAGGATGACGCCCGAGGAGCGCAGCTCGACCTTCTCCTCCTGCTCGGCCGGAGAGGCCGCCACTGCGTCGCGGGGCAGCCGGCGGGCATTGACCGCGGCCACTGCGAAAAGGCCGGTACCGATGATGAGCGCCACCGACGGGCTGAGGTGACCGATGCCGGCGAGCGGGCCGATCGCGAGCGCGCCGACGACACCGGAGATGAGACCGAGCTTGGAGTTGGCCTCGACCAACTCGTCCGCGTCGCGCACGACCATCGGCACCAGTGCCGACTTCGAGACGGCATACGTCTTCTGCATGACCAGCGCGACGAACATGAGCGGGTAGAGCGCGAGGTCCTTGGTGTGGAACGCCATCACCACGTACAGCACGGCACGGACGACCGCCGTGATCTGGACGACCGCGCGGCGGCCGCCAGGGATGCGGTCGATCGTGGGCCCGATCAGTGGGGCGACCACCACGAACGGCGCGAAGCTGACGATCAGGTAGCGCAGGACCGCCGACCGCTGGCCGCTGGTGTCGAGCCCGAGCACGGACCCGGCGAGCGCGCCGTACATGGCAGCGTCGCCCATGGCCGCGAACGCATGCGTGCGGGCCAGGCAGCGGAACGGCGAGAGGTTCTGCACCGGCCGGCGCTTGCGGCGACCACCCGAGCCCCCCGAGTCGCCGCCGGCGCGCGACCGCGGACGGACGCCATCGCGGTACACCGCGTCGGCCTGCACGTGCTCGCTGCTCACGTTCGCATCGTAGGTGGCCGCCACAGGCCTGGGTGGATGTTCAGACCTTCGGGCGCTCGTATTTGTACCCGAGGCCGCGGATCGTCACGATCCGGGTCGGGTTCGCGCTGTCCGCTTCGAGCTTGCCGCGCAACCGCTTCACGTGCACATCGAGGGTCTTGGTGTCGCCGACGTAGTCGCTGCCCCACACCCGGTCGATCAGCACATCGCGGGAGAGCACCCGGCCGGCGTTGACCAGCAGCAGGTGCAGCAGCTCGAACTCCTTGAGCGGCATCTGCACCTCCTGGCCGTCGATGAGCACACGGTGTTCCTCCGGGTCCAGGCTGACGTCGCCGACGGTGATCGCCCCTTCCGACAACGCTGGACCGGCCTCGGCCGACACGCCTTGACGACGCATGACAGCGCGCATGCGTGCGACCAGTTCGCGCATGCGGTACGGCTTGGTCACGTAGTCGTCGGCGCCGACCTCCAGGCCGACGACCGTGTCGATCTCCGCACCCTTGGCCGTCACCATGATGATCGGCACCTGGCTGCGCTTGCGCAACTGGCGACACACATCGATGCCGCTGATGCGAGGCAGCATCACGTCGAGCAGCACGACGTCGGGCTGCACGATGTCGAAGCGGGCGAGTGCCTCTGCGCCGTCGACCGCGACCTCCACACGGAAGCCTTCGCGAGTCAGGCCGACGATCAGCGCTTCCACGTAGGAAGCCTCGTCCTCGACCACCAGCACTGTCGGCGTATTACTGGCCATGACGATTCCCTTCGGACACGGGGATTCGGAGGGTGAACGTGGACCCCTCCCCTTCACGAGAGCGCACGGTGACCTCGCCGCCGTGGTTGTGGGCGACGTGCCGCACGATGGCCAGGCCGAGCCCGGTGCCCCCGGTGTCGCGCGAGCGGGCGCGGTCGACGCGGTAGAAGCGCTCGAACACCCGGTCCAGGTCGCGGGTGGGGATGCCGATGCCCTCGTCGGCGACCTCGATCTCGGCCCAGCGGCCGGACTGGCTGGACGTGATGTGCACCGCCCCGCCGCGGTTGCTGTACTTCACCGCGTTGTCGATCAGGTTGCTCACGGCCGACACGAGTTGCAGGCGGTCGCCGACGACCGAGTCGGGCACGATGCCGCCGACCTTGAGCGTGACGCCGCGCGTCTCGGCCGTCAGCCGATGGCGTGCCGCGGCCTCGCCGATCGCCGCCGCGAGCTGCACGTCGTCGCGGTCACCGACGCCGCCGAGCTCGATGCGGGACAGCTCGAGCAGGTCGTCGATCGTGTGCGACGCGCGGTGCGCTTCCTCGACCATCTTGTTCGCGAGGCGCTGGTTCACGGTCACGTCGTCGCTGTCGGCCAACGCTTCTGCCAACACCGCGAGTGCACCCACCGGCGTCTTCAACTCGTGGCTGATGTTGGCCACGAAGTCGGTGCGGACCGCGTCGACGCGTGCGCGGTCGCTGAGGTCGTCGATGACCGCGATCGCGCCGCCACCTTCCAGCGGGATGGCGCGAACCAGCAGCACGCGCTGCGGCGGACCGAAGAGCGTGAGCCGTTGCTCACCCGGCTCACCCGCGACCGCCGCAGTCAACAGACGCTCGACCGCTTCTTCGACCAATACATCGGCGTGGCCACCGACCGAGGCCGCACGCGACCACAGCACCGGCCTGCCACTCGCATCGGCCAGGATCAGCCCCGCGGGCACTGCGTCGAGTGCGGCACGCAACCGGTCGACCTCCGCGTCGGTGGCACGGCGCTCCGCCCGCTCCTGCGCCAACGCCCGCTGAAGTTCGTCGACCTCACCGCGGGCGAACCAGCTCACGAGTCCCCGGCGGTCTCGGCGGCGGCGGGCTGCTCGGCAGGGCCATCGATGTCGATCTTGGGCCGCTGCGGCTTCTTGTGATCCGGCACCCAGCCGGTCATCACGAACCGCACCCGCTCGGCGATGTTCACCGCATGATCGCCGATGCGCTCGTAGAAGCGGGCGACGATCGCCAGTTGCACTGCGATCTGCATGTCGATGCGGCCTGCAGCCTGGCTCTCGAAGATGGCCTGGATGAACTGCTTCTGCAGTGCGTCGAGGTAGGCGTCCATGTCGTCGAGCGCGGCGGCCTTGGCGACGTCGTTCTCGACGAATGCTTCGATGGCCGCGGCGTAGATCTGCTGCGCCTGCTCGCCCATGCGGTGGATGATGCCGCGCAGCTTCGGGTCCAGCTCGTGGCCGTAGATGCGGCGAGCGGCCTTGCAGATGTTGCGGACGAGGTCGCCACTGCGCTCGACCTCGGCGATCATCTTGAGCAGCGCCACCACCTGGCGAAGCTCGGTCGCGACCGGAGCCTGCAGCGCGAGAATGCGGATGCATTGCTCCTCGAGGTCCACGCAGCGGTCGTCGATCGCCTCGTCGCCGCGGATGATGTAGTCCGCACCCTCCAGATCGCCGTCGAGCAGTACCTGGGTGGCACGCGGGATCAGCTCCGCGACCAGCGCGGCGAGCCGAGCCAGTTCGGCGCGGGCACTCTCCAGCTCGTGGTGGTAGTTCTTGCGCAGCTCGTCCATCAGCCGAACCTCCCGGTGACATAGGCCTCGGTGCGTTCATCGGCCGGCTTGCTGAAGATGTTGACCGTGCGGTCGTACTCCACCAGCACG
>Ga0209023_10005889_pt1 | contig 13181 bp, 13 predicted proteins | sample LakOneMetagenome_FD_187468 | JGI IMG/M metagenome (GOLD analysis project Ga0209023, IMG submission 187468) | Freshwater and sediment microbial communities from Lake Erie, Canada (SPAdes) (version 2) | ecosystem: Environmental > Aquatic > Freshwater > Lentic | place: Lake Erie, Canada... | reverse complement strand
TCAACTGGGACCTGTATGAGAAGAGAGTGAAGATGATCTTTCACACAGCCTGGGAAATGGCGAACAGGGATGATATGCTGAAAAGGGATACGCCGTTGAATATGGGAACAAGATAGAATACTGCCCCCATCCCCTAAAGGGGGGTTGAGGACTCTAAGAATTTGAATTTATTTTTAAACGGGCGACCAATGGTAGTATGCTGATAAGACTGCACTTTTATCAGCATACCATCTCTTTTAAATTTTCAGAAAACAGTTTTAAAATAGTATACTCCAAAGTCCCCCTTTAGGGGATAGGGGCTACCAACCCAACACCCACGCAAATATCAGCGGCGCCACAATGGTAGCATCACTCTCTACAATAAATTTGGGTGTATGAATATCTAACTTACCCCAGGTAATTTTTTCGTTGGGCACAGCGCCCGAGTAAGAACCATACGATGTAGTTGAATCACTGATCTGGCAGAAATAACTCCAGAACGGAACATCATGCCACTCCAGGTCCTGGTACATCATCGGCACCACACATATCGGAAAGTCGCCGGCAATACCACCGCCTATCTGGAAAAAGCCAACTCCTTTACCAGATGAATTGTTTCGGTACCAGTCGGCCAGCCATACCATATATTCAATACCACTCTTCATGGTGGTTGCTTTCAATTCATTCTTGATAACATACGATGCAAAAATATTTCCCATCGTACTGTCTTCCCAACCCGGCACCACAATAGGAATATTCTTTTTTGCAGCAGCCAGCATCCAGCTGTTCTTTGGATCGATCTCATAATATTGTTCCAGCACACCACTCAGCAACATCTTGTACATATATTCATGCGGGAAATAACGTTCGCCTTTATCATCTGCATCTTTCCATATCTGGTGAATATGTTTCTGCAATCTTCTAAAAGCTTCCTCTTCGGGAATGCAGGTATCGGTAACGCGGTTATAATGATTCTCTAAAAGGTCCCATTCTTCCTGCGGACTCAAATCTCTATAGTTGGGTACTCTTTTATAATGGCTATGTGCCACCAGGTTCATGATGTCTTCTTCCAGGTTGGCGCCGGTGCAACTGATGATGGCAACTTTATCCTGCCTGATCATTTCGGCCAGGCTTAAGCCAAGTTCTGCCGTACTCATAGCCCCGGCCAGGGTGATCATCATTTTGCCACCCTCATCCAGGTGGGTTACGTATCCTTTGGCTGCGTCCATTAAAGCAGCTGCATTAAAATGCCGGTAGTGGTGTTCAATAAAGTTGGAGATGGGTCCTTTGCTCATAGTCGTTTATTTAGGGGGCGAAGGTAATTTTTTTAAGCGATTTATTAAGGTGGTTACTATGTGCCTGAAAGTCGGCCTTGATTTTTGAAAACAAAACCGGAGCGGCGTATATTTATGTGTCGTAGGTAATACTGATAGCGGTCTTATGAATAGCGAAAATTATATTTACAAATTCCTTCCCCCAGATCGTTTAAGCTATTTTGAGGACGAATTGTTGCGAATTACCCAACCTGCAGATTTAAACGATCCCTTTGAATGCATACCTATTTTACCAACTGTCGAAGAAACAATTAGACTTCTTGAAGGAATTCATAATAAACAGATAATTCAAATAAAGGAGTCAAGACTTCTAAAAAGCGAAAAGAAAGAAAAATTACTTTTACTAGAAAGAACAATTAAGTCAGAAATCACGAGTATTCGTAAAAATATCAAATCTAACATGAGAGATAAGTTTCGATCATATGCAACAAATCGAATCAACGAAATTGTAGGCATTTTATCATTGTCGCGACGTTGGGATAGTTCACTTATGTGGTCTCATTATTCTAATTCTCATAAGGGATTTTGTTTAGGATTTAGCAGTAAAGCTTCCTATTTTTCTGATTACAAAGACAACGCAGCTGGTGACATATTGTTTCGTCCTGTCAAATATTCTGACTTAAGGATAAAAGCAGCTGTTTCAAGTGATGAAAAATTTGATTCGGCCCTTCTTATTACTAAGCCAAAAGATTGGGAATATGAAGAAGAGGAAAGATTATTAGTCAGATTAACGAGAGCCAATAAGATAATTAAGAATTCTCCATTTGACATTTTTCTGTTTAAAGTTCCACACTATTTACTTAAAGAAATCATATTAGGAAAAAATATTTCCGAAACTATCGCAAAAAAAATCAAGGACTATTGTACCGGTAAAGACATTAAAATTTTTCAAAGCCAAATTGACGAATACAAATTTGATATGACAAGAACCGAAATTTAGCTCCATCTACAACATAGTATGTTTTCTCTGTGCCAGCTAATACTGCCAAAATATAAGCCAGCCAAGCCTTACAACTTAAAAGCTTCTACTATAGCATAGACCTGTCTGCCGACAGGCAGGTACGCCAATACACAACCCACACCGCATATCTGGGCAGCAGCAGCACACATGGCAACCGCCTGGTTTATGACCAACGACTCGTTAGCAACCTGAACAGTTTGCATCTTCCTTCAACAGGGTGTGCAGTTCCAAACATCAACTTTTATTTATACATTTATTCCTGTCTACCGGCAGGCAGGTTCTGTTCGGGAAAAGCAGCCAGCAACGGAACAAAGGGAAGGAACAGGCCCTGTTTTTACCAAAAAGAAAATTGATCAATCCCCATCAGACATGGAAAATTTATCCGCTCAAACTTTGCGCTGGAATGTTTACCAGAAGATCGCATTCCGCTTTCTGTTTATTTTCTTCATCCTGTTCATCGTTTTACTCGACTGGTCTGTTAATACTTTTTTGTCGTACCTGTATTATGAAGGGCCGCTCTCCGGTTTTTTAGATATGGTCATTAACTGGACAGGAAAACACCTGTTTCACATTTCTTACACCATCATATCACCTTATGACGGGCAACATAACGACCGGACATACGTCTACCTGCTTTATTTCATCATGGCAGTTGCTGCCGCTTTGGGAGCCATTATATGGACTGTGCTGGACAGAAAGCGGGCAAACCATCAAACGCTTTATTATTGGCTGACGGCCATCATCCGTTATTATTTAGCATTCACGTTATTCATTTTTGCGCTGGAGAAATTTTTTAAAATGCAGTTTCCTGACCTTGGTTTTTATACATTGACGGAGTCGGTGGGAGATATGTCGCCCATGAACCTGGCCTGGGCTTTTTTTGGTTACTCCTATGGATACAATGTTTTTATGGGCCTGGCTGAAAGCGCTGCCTTGTTCCTGCTCTTCCGCCGTACAACCAGCTTTGGTGCCTTGCTGACATTAGCTACACTTGCCAACGTGATGGCCGTAAACTACAATTATGATGTGCATGCTAAAATGTATCCAACGGCCCTGTTTTTAATGGCCTTTTTTCTATTGCTGCGTGATGCCGGCAGGTTGTTCAGGTTTTTCTTTACAGGCCAGGCTGTTTCGCTTCCGGTTATTAAAGCCCCTGTATTTAAAAAAAGGTGGATGAACATTTCAAAAACGGTATTGAAGGTTTTAGTGATCTGTTATTATATAATTTCCCCGGTTGATGACTATTTTGGTTATAAAAAAAGGTCTGAAGAAAGGCGCAAAGCTAAATCCAACGTATCCGGGGTTTATGATGTTGCAGCATATGTTGTTAATAAAGATACGTTATCGAATGAAGACCCAAGGCGGTGGAACCAACTTGTGATTGGAGATAAAATGACAGAAGCAGTGCGCCTCCGCGGCGACAGTATTGCATTCATCTATGTATCCGTTGATAAAAAAGAGATCATCGTGTCCGAAGATCAAGCCGAGCTGTATGCAAAAATGCAGGAGATATATAATGAGCAGGGCCTGGATGTATATGGCAGCAAAATGGATTCAATACTTACCGCACGACAATTAGAAAGCAGCCTGCATTTTGAATTACCGGATTCAACCACGCTGCAGTTAAAAGGGATGATCAAAAGCGATTCCGTTTACATAACCGCCAAACGAAGGCCGGTTGACATAAAAAACTTCAGGTTAATGAAAAGGCGTTTCCATTGGATAACCGAAGCGAGTTATATCTATTGAAAAGTGAATGGGCTGTCACACAGCAGGTAGTCACAATGCCGTCGTTAGTCAAGGACCAACGACAGCAGAAAGTAATACTGAACGAACCCTTAACATGAATTGCGTAAAATACCAAACACAAAGGCGTTCTTGCTAAGGTTTTGCTGAACACTGGTTTTGTAATTACCTATTTAATCCAATAAGTAGTTTTGCTATCTTTGCGTTTTTTATAGTAAAATGTTATCCGGCAGGACAAAAGGTGATGATAAATCTTTATTCCACCATAAAAAACAGCAACTTCTTTTCTAAAATAGAAGTGAGTGATCTTTTATTTGTTGAATACACCTGCATGCAGGAAGAAACCAGATTGGGGCTCTGGTCAAACAATAATTATTTTGCCTTTATCTCATCCGGCAAAAAGATGTGGAGAACCATTTATCATTCCTATGAAGTGATGGATGGTGATATCCTCTTTGTAAAAAAAGGAGCCAACCTTACCCACCAGTTTTTTGACGATAAATTCTGTGCCATCTTTATTTTCATACCGGATGATTTCATTAAGTCGTTCCTGAAAAAAAACAGTGTCTTACTTGATACGTCACAAAAAGATCTTTCGGGCCAGGATGCTGTATTGCGTATAGAAAAAGATGAATTATTAGAATCGTATAATTATTCTATTCAATCCTACTTATCATTATCGCAAAAGCCGGATGAAAGGCTTATGCTGCTTAAATTTGAAGAGTTACTTTTAAGCCTTTTCTCAAATAAGAAACACCAGGCGCTCACAGATTACTTTATTTCGCTGTGCCAGAACCAGGAATACCATATGAGCCGGATAATGGAAGAAAATTTTGCCTATAACCTTAAGCTTGAAGATTACGCCCAGCTATGTCATATGAGCCTTTCCACTTTTAAAAAATTCTTTAAGCGATATTACCATACTACACCCGCAGCGTGGCTTCAACAAAAGAAACTGGAACTTTCATATCAACAGGTGCTCAACAGCAATTTAAATATCAACCGCATCTCACTTGAGTGCGGGTTTGAAGATACCTCACATTTTATCAGGTTGTTTAAACAAAAACATCATTTTACCCCGCTTCAACTGAGACAGAAGCATGCGAAAATGAAAGTCCTGGAAAATTAAACCTCCCAGTCGATTTCTCTGGCTTTTAAGGCGATTCATCTGCTCAACCTGCATCTACTTTTGCTGCTCATAATTTTTTAACCAAAATAATTTAAAAATGAAACATGCAGAAGCGATTTTATCGGTAAAATTCTTTTCAACTCTAAGCCCGGAAGACTTATTGAAAACCTGCCGGGAAAATCTGGAAGATTTCAGAAACGTACCCGGGCTGCTTCAGAAATATTATCTTTCTGAAGAAACTTCAGGAGCCATCAGCGGCTTCTATATTTTTGAAAACAAAAAAGCAAGGGCCGCATTCTGGAACTCCGAGGTTGCCAGGAATATTCCGGCAAAGTATGGTGTAATAGCGGATTCGCTCCGTGTTGAACAATACGAAATGGCGATCGTATTAAATGAGGAAGTGTTAGCCTGACAAAAAAGGCTATTCAATATGGCCCGGAACCGGTAACAGTACGGGCCATATTAAAATTCCCGCAACGGGGATTTAACGTTTGAACAAACATTACAAAACAAAATTACCTAATCATGCAAAGCACAGTTAAGCATACAGAAAGCATCCGCAACAGCACATCCGAAAATATCTTACAGCGTCATTTAAGCTCTTTCAAGGCGAATGATATTGAAGCTATGATGGCTGACTACACAAGTGAATCAGTTTTGATCACTCCGGAAACAAGCTACAGCGGCCTGGAGGAAATTAAGGAATTTCTTATTGACCTCATATCACATTTCCCGAAGCAAAAGTCAATCCTGGAAATAGATAAAATAGTAATAAATGATGATCTGGCATACATTGTCTGGAATGGAAAAACACCAAGCCTGGATGTTCCCTTTGCAACAGATACATTTATCATAAAAAATGGTAAAATCCTGCGGCAGACTTTTGCAGGTCAGCTCAAATCCGTTGGATAACGGGCTTATATTTCATGCCGTGTCTTCTGCAGTAAGACACGGCTTTTAACAATTTTTTTATGCTGTCTGCAACTATTGAAGGTTTTCAATTGATTCAAAATTTATTATTTTAAAGGCCGCAAAAATGAAAGGAGTATTTCTCCAGCCTGTTCTGCAGAGGTCCGTAGCTGAACAAGCCATGAATACAGGCGAACCGCAATTTGAGGGATAGTTGCAACGAAACCGGGAAAATCTGCAAGCAGTAAAAAATACTGTAAAATCTTAACTGTATATGACCGACAGAATTACAAAATACAGAATAATAGAAAAACCAAATAAGGAAGAATACCCGGCCTATTCCGAAATATATATGGAACTGATAAATGATACCGGAAATATTCTTCAATATATGGAAGACAATTTTCACAAAATAAAAAAAATCATTTACGAAATTCCGGAAGATAAACTCACTTTCAGATATGCCGCAGATAAATGGACAATTAAAGAAATATTAGTTCACCTGATTGATGATGAAAGAATATTTTCATACCGGGCGTTGAGATATGGCAGAAATGACAATACCCCTTTGCATGGTTTTGAAGAAAATGATTATGCTAAATATTCTTATGCTAATGACAGGACACTGGACAATATATTTGAAGAATATGAAGCTGTTAGAAATGCCACATTAGCGTTATTTCAAAATTTACCTGATGATGCTTTCATGATAAGCGGCGGCGGGATCGCCGATGATGGCAGTATTATCAATATCAGAACCGTCAGAGCATTGGTATATCATCTTGCAGGACATGAATTACGGCACATAAAAATAATAAAAGAACGATACCTGAATTTATCAACAGCTAATGGGGTTATTTAAAAAACCAACGAACGGGTAGCAGTCTTAGCCCTTGCTGGCCTTCCCTCCTCTTCCAGTAAACTTCTCTCTGCGAACCTGAGCCAGCCAGGGACATTTCAACCTGTTACTAATACTCTCCTCTTTTATAATTGTCGCAACCTCCAGTGCCGGAGAAGTTACCTTGAATAAAAAAAATTTGTGTATTGAAAAAAAGTTTTTATTTTTGACTGACCGTTTAGTCATTTAAAAACATCAGATGTCACCAAGAAATAAACAAACCAACGAAGAAATCCGGAATGCAAGTATGCAAACAATTGCTGATGCTGCAATGTCGCTATTCATACATGAAGGATATTTAAACGTCACGATCGATCAGATTGCAAAAAAAGCAGCTGTCTCAAAGGGGCTCATGTATAATTATTTTTCCGGGAAGGAAGAATTGCTGAGCTATATCATTGAACGGATCATGACTGAAATGTATGCACTCAGTGAAAAAATTCTCACAGAAAAAGATCCGGTAAAAAAAATGAGAATAATGCTCACTACTACATTCAGGTTGCTGCAAGAAAAAAGTGATTTCTGGAAAACCATTATGCCGGTAATTACTCAAAAAGCCATTTCAGAAAAAATGGAAGATGGGCTTAAAGCAATTTTTATTTCGCTTACAAAAGACATGACACATATGTTCAAAGCTTGTGGCGTGAAAAATGCAGAGCTTGAAGCCTATCAACTGGGTGCCCTGCTCGATGGCATTGCATGGCATTACTTCTTTCTTTTCGCAGATGACTATCCGCTGAAGAAAATGGAAAAAGAATTAATAAGAAAATATACCAAACTATTAGAAAATGGAAAATAAAAACATTTTAATATCAGGAGCCGGCATTGCAGGAACTACGCTTGCATTTTGGCTCAAAAAGTTTGGTTTTAACCCGACTATAATTGAAGTTTCACCAAAAATACGGGAAGGTGGGTATGCCATTGATTTTATGGGAGCAGGATATGATGTTGCTGAAAAAATGGGCATTATGCCAGCTCTTGAAAAAGCAGATATTGGTATTTCAAAAGTTGCATTTGTTGACATAAACAACAAAGAAAAAGGCAGTATGAATTACCGGAAGATCAAAGAACTAATGAATAACCGGGCCATCACCTTACTTAGAAGTGACCTCGCCAGGATCATTTATGAAGGGTTAGATAAAGACGTTGAAATTATTTTTGGCGACACGATCGATAAGATTGAGCAGGATGAAGACAAAGTACTTGTAACATTCCGGAGTGGTAAAAACCGTTCTTTTGACTTACTTGTTGGAGCAGATGGTTTACATTCAAATGTCCGGAATTTGATCTTTGGAAGCGAAGCACAATTCGAAAAATACTATGGGTACTACACTTCCTCTTTTACGCTGGAAAATTATACTAATGTGGGCAGGGCATTTTCGATGTGCAATGTTCCCGGTAAACAGGTTGCTGTATATTCATACAGCGATAACAGAACGGCTACATTTTTTGTTTTTACCTCTCCTGAAAAACTACAATACGGTCACCATGACGTTGATAAACAAAAGCAGATTTTAAAGGATGAATTCATGAATATTGGCTGGAAATGTCCGGAAATACTCTCAAATATTGACTCATCATCTGATTTTTATTTTGACCCGATCAGCCAGATCAAAATGGACAATTGGTCTAAGGGCAGAACAACTTTAGTTGGTGATGCCTGTGACTGTCCATCATTATTATCAGGAAAAGGGTCAACACTGGCAATGGTAGGGGCATATATTCTTGCAGGAGAGTTAAAACTGGCAAATGGCAATTACGAAACTGCTTTTACACAATATGAAAACATATTCAAACCATTTATAAGTAAAAAACAAAAATCAGCACAAGGCTTTGCAAAATCATTTATTCCCAAAAGTGATTTTGGGATTTGGGTGAGAAATCAAGCGCTTAAACTAATGTCATTTTCCTTCCTTTCTAAATTATATTTGAATCAATTTAATGATAAAGAACTAAAGCTGAAAGAATATTGACAAGGCTTAATTACAGGAAGTAATTAAAACGTAATACAGACTATCTTTTTACAAACGACAAACAAAACATTGATACTGATAACTCAATTAATTTACATTATTAACGGCCAGGAAAAGGTATTTGACGAATTTGAAAGTACTGCTATTCCGGCAATTTCAAAATATAATGGAAGGCTTTTATTAAGAGTCAGACCGGAAGAAAATAATTTTATAGAAAGCCATATTGACAAACCATATGAAATTCATCTGGTAGAATTTGAAACCCGGAAGGACTTTGATAACTTTCTTCAAGACGAAGAACGAAAAAAGTTCCTGCACTTAAAAAATCAATCTGTCAAGGAAGTAATTTTAATCCAAGGAAAGAAACTATAACTGCAGAAAACTGTATTACCGCCGCAGGCGTCGACAAGATAATTATAATACCTGCTTTGTCACCCGCTAATCAGTAGCTTTGATCTTTAATTATGCAATCAATATCATGAAGGGATTTATCACCGTTTTATTTTTACTGGCCGCAACCCATTCGTTTGCCCAGGCCGATACCATCAAAGCGAAGAAGGCCAGATCAATGATCAATAAAGAGGTTATTGTAAAAGCCCTGGTTGCCGGCTCAAAACTGATTGACAAAGATGGTAAACGAACCCTGATACTGAGCCTGGATAAACCTTATCCGAAAACACCCTTACAGGTTATATTTTTTAATAAAGCGCTCGCCGATCTGAACCCGCAGTATTTATTAGACGGAAAAACAATAGTTGTAAAAGGTATAGTTACACTTTACAAAGATAAACCACAGATAATTGTAAGCGATATTGAGAACTTTACAATTTTACCAAATTAAAGGCAGCCCGCTCATGGCTGGAATATCAACAACAACTTGTACTGAAAAGATTACAGAAGAACGGGCGGCTGGCACAAACAAAAATGGAAATACAGGCTGAAACAGAAAAGGCTAAAGCCGCAGTATACAGAGCCGTACAGAAGAAGCGCTGAAAGAAATGAAATGACTGAAAAACCATTGACGGCAACTATATAATCATAAATCAACATACTATTCTTCCCTTTTTCCCGTTATAGCGGGAGTATTTCTTTAAACAGAATCCTGATACTTTTAAAAACCAGCATCCCATGAAGAAATTATTCCTTGCGGTAATTATGTCAATACCAGCCCTGCTTTTTGCCCAGCAAAAAACAGGAAACCTCACCATCTTTTCCGAAGACGGAGATAAATTCTACCTCGTTCTTAACGGCGAAAAGCAGAACAGTGTACCGCAGAGTAACCTGCGCCTGGAAGAACTGCCCCAGCCTTATTACAGTGCCAGGATCGTTTTTGAAGACCCGAACCTGGCCCCCATCTCAAAGAACAACCTGATGATCGCCAGCGCCGATAACGTAATGATGGACGTGACCTATAAGATCAAAAAAGACAAGACAGGTAAAACCAAACTCAACTACTATTCATCCATTGAAGTGCAGCGGGATTTTATTCCGCCGGCAGGTGTTCATGTATATCATTATGGCAGCCCTGCTGTGGTACAGGTGAGTAATGGCACGGTGCTTACCACTACAACAACCACAACAAATGGAGCCGGTGCTTCTGCCAACGTAAACGTGAATGGTATGGGCGTGGGTATGAATGTTAGCATCAACGACCCACTGATGCAAACCACCACCACTACCACTACCACAACAACCTCCGGCAATCCCAATTCGAACAATCACCACAATGAACCGGGAAATGGTGGCTGCAACGGCTGGCCCATGAACTCAACCGATTTTTCTGCTGCATTAAAAACCATCGGCAACAGCAGTTTTGATGAGACCAAACTTACCACGGCTAAAAGCATTGCATCAAAGAACTGTTTGTCTTCAGACCAGGTGGTGAAGATCTGTAACCTCTTCAGTTTTGAAGACAGTAAACTTGCTTTTGCAAAACATGCATACAAGTACACGACCGATAAGAAGAATTATTTTAAAGTGAACGACGTGTTCTCTTTCTCCAGCAGCAAAGAAGAACTGAGTAAGTTTGTAGGCGACGAATAGTACGAACCCACCCATTATACTGAAAATGTTCTGCCCGATGGTGGAACATTTTTGTTTTAAGGTATGCCGGGGACGGCTGACCATGCCTGCCGGCAGGCAGGTTCCCGCTTTCTTTGTATATTTATACTCAACCCCCGATTTATGAGAAAGGCATTCTTCATAGCTGTATTATTTTCTTTCCAGGCATCCTTTTCGCAAACCACCATACAAAGAGACCCGGAGATCGAGAAGATGGTAAAGGAGGTTTCGGCCGATTCGTTGAAGAGTTATATAAAGACACTGGTGGCCTTTGGCACCCGGAATACCTTAAGCACACAAACGGATCCCAAACGTGGTATCGGCGCTGCCCGGAACTGGGTGCTGAGCCGGTTCAATGAAATAGCTAAAACATCCGGCGGCAGATTATCAGCTTTTATTGATACAACCACTTTACAACCCGATGGCAGAAGAGTGGATATGCCGTTGCTTTTGGGAAACGTGGTGGCCACATTAAAAGGAACCGACCCGAATGATAAACGCATCTTCATCATCAGCGGCCACCTCGATAATATGCGCAGCAATGTGATGGACCGTACGGGTGATGCGCCCGGCGCCGATGATGATGGCAGCGGAACCGTAGCTGTGATGGAATGTGCAAGGGTGATGAGTAAGCATAGTTTCCCGGCCACGGTGATCTTTGTTGCAGTCAGTGGTGAAGAACAGGGATTGCTGGGCGCAACATACATGAGTGAAAAAGCAAAGAAAGAGGGCTGGAATATTGAAGCGGTGCTCAACAACGATATCATGGGCAGCAACAACAGCAACGAAACAAATATCATCAACAATACAAAGGTCCGGGTGTTCAGCGAAGGATTGCCTGCGTATGAAACTGAGAAAGCTGCAGTTAATATCCGTAACCTTGGTTTGGAGAATGACGGAAGATCAAGACAACTTGCCCGCTATGTAAAAGAGACCGGCGAACGTTATGTAGATAACCTGGAAGTGGTGCTGGTTTACCGCAACGACCGTTTCCTGCGTGGCGGCGATCATACGCCCTATGTGCAGCGGGGTTTTGCTGCCGTGCGTATCACCGAGATGAATGAAAATTATACCCGCCAGCACCAGGATGTACGCACCGAGAACGGCATTGCCTATGGCGACCTGGAAGAACACATAGACTACGAATACCTCCGCAAGAACACCGCCATGAACCTGGCAAACCTTTCTAATCTTTCCAAAGCGGCTTATGTGCCCGACTCTGTAAAAATGGACGTAAAGAAATTAAGCAACAGCACTTATCTTTATTGGAAGGCTCCCGCTGTTGGAAAAGTAAAAGGCTATTACGTGCTGGTAAGGGAAACCACCAGCGCCTTCTGGCAAAAGAAAATATTTACCGCAGAAACCGAAATGCGTTTGCCATATTCAAAAGATAATTATTTTTTTGCAGTACAATCGGTGAACGAAACGGGTAACGAAAGCCTGCCGGTGGTTCCGGGTGTGGGGCGTTAGCCGGAACCATTACCCATAATTCCCTCCCAGTATCCTTTTTTTATTAACCAGGAGTGATCCTGTTAAAGACCTAAAACCATGAAGGAAGATACCGGGTATTGGTATGCCGTGTATACCAAACCACGCTGGGAAAAAAAAGTGGCATCGCTGCTGGAAGCAAAGGGCATTGTACGTTATTGTCCGCTGAATAAAGTGGTAAAGCAGTGGAGCGACCGCCGGAAAACGATACTGGAACCTTTGTTCAAATCCTATGTATTTGTGCAGGTGGAAGAAAAGCAGAAATGGGAACTGATGAACATAAACGGCATTTTGAATTATGTATATTACCTGGGCAAGCCGGCTAAGATCCCGAACAGGGAGATTGAAACAGTAAAAAAGTTCTTAAATGAGTTTGAATCGGTGGATGTGGTGGAAAACCCCATGACGGCTAATGCAATTGTAAAGATCAGGAAAGGTGCGCTGATGAACTACCAGGGTATTTTGCTGGAGGTTTCGGGCAACAGGGCCAGTGTGAAGATAGAAAGCATGGGGCTGCAACTGACTGCTATTTTTGACAAAAACAACATAGAGGTACTGGATGGAAAAAAGAAATAGCAGTTTTCCATCCCGGACTTAACAATAATTTTTCAGCCGCTAACAGGTATTTGTTTTATTTTCAACCGTGCCAGTTAATAAACCCCTTAATAGTGACCATGTTTAACTTCTTCAAAAGAAAAAAGAC
>Ga0209023_10005888_pt1 | contig 13182 bp, 14 predicted proteins | sample LakOneMetagenome_FD_187468 | JGI IMG/M metagenome (GOLD analysis project Ga0209023, IMG submission 187468) | Freshwater and sediment microbial communities from Lake Erie, Canada (SPAdes) (version 2) | ecosystem: Environmental > Aquatic > Freshwater > Lentic | place: Lake Erie, Canada... | reverse complement strand
TGCGGAATGGGTGGAGTGTACGATTGAGCTGATGTCGGTCGGATAGATCGTGATCCATCCTCCTATTCTTCGTCATCCTGGACGTGCGGAGCACGGCCGGGACCCAGGGGCAAACACGCGGTTCTATGATCCCCTGGGTCCCGGTCACGCTCCGCGTGCCCAGGATGACGAAACGGCTGCGCCACATGGCTTTCGCCGAATCTCTCGCTTCCCTAGATTCAGGGGATGAACTCGACTGCCCGCCGGCGCGCCTTGGAGGCGCTGAAGCGCCAACGCGTGGCGCCTCCGCTTGGGCCGCTGTTTGCGGTGGCGGAAGAGGGCGCGGGGTACGAGTCGGATACGCTCGACAAAGTGTCGGTGATGTTTCCGTTGCCGCTGAAGGAGCCGTTCGATTATCGCGCCGCGGGGTCGCTTGGGCTTGAGCCGGGCATGCACGTGATTGCGCCGATCGGGCCGCGGCTGGTGCGCGGTGTGGTGTGGGCGGTTGAGAAGAACAATCCGGGCGCGGCGAACCTGAAGGCGATCGAAGAAGTGTTGCCAGGTGCGCCCTTGCCGTTGGTGTCGCGCGAGTTCGTGGATTGGGCGGCGCGTTATCTGGTGCGGCCGCCGGGTGATTTGCTGCGCATGGTGGCGCGATCGCCGGAGGCGCTGTTGCCGCCGCCGACGCATCTGGTGTTGGCGCCGACGGGCGAGACGCCACCGAAGGTCACTGAGGCGCGGCGGCGCGTGTTGGAAGAAGCGGCGAAGGAGCAGGTGAGCGCGGCGGAATTGGCGCGGCGCGCGGATACGTCTTCAGCGGTTGTTAAAGGGCTCGTTGATTGCGGCGCGCTGACCAAGTTGGAGATCAGCGAAGATCCGCCGTTCCCGGCGCCGGACTTGGCGATGCGCGGCAAGCCGCTGTCGGCGATTCAGACCGCGGCGGCGGAGCAGGTGACGGCGTTCGTGCGCGCGGGCGGCTTTCATGTGTCGCTGCTCGATGGCGTGACCGGCTCGGGCAAGACGGAAGTTTATCTTGAGGCGGCGGCGGAAGCGTTGGCGAGCGCGCCGGATGCGCAGGTGTTGGTGCTGATCCCGGAGATCGCGCTGACGCAAGCGGCGATGGCGCGGTTCGAGGCGCGCTTTGGTGTGGCGCCGGTGGAGTGGCACTCGGCCATTCCGCACAAAGCGCGGCGGCGGGCGTATCGCGAGATTTCGGCGGGGCGTGCGCGGCTGATTGTTGGCGCGCGATCGGCGTTGTTTTTGCCGTACGCGAATTTGCGGCTGATCGTGGTCGATGAAGAGCACGACCCTTCCTACAAGCAAGAGGAGGGTGTGATTTATCAGGCGCGCGATTTGGCGGTCGCGCGCGCCAAGATGGGCGAGTGCGCGATCATTCTGGCGAGTGCCACGCCATCGTTGGAAACATTGGTGAATGCGCAGTTGGCGCGGTACGCGCATGTGCAGCTGCCATCGCGGCACGGTACGGCGGAATTGCCGGATGTTGAGCTGGTCGATCTGAAGATTGAGGCGCCTGAGAAGGGGCGGTGGCTGTCGCCGAAATTGGTGCGCGGCGCGGCTGAGGCGTTGCTGCGCGGCGAGCAGGCGCTCTTCTACATGAACCGCCGTGGCTACGCGCCGCTGACTTTGTGCAAGGCCTGCGGGCATCGCATGCGCTCGCCGGATTCCGACACCTGGCTGGTGGAGCACCGCTATTCGGGGCGGCTGGTGTGTCACTTGACCGGCTATTCGATCCCGAAGCCGAAAGCGTGCCCCGAGTGCGGCACGCCGGATTCGTTTACGTCGATCGGGCCGGGCGTTGAGCGCATCGAGGAAGAAGTGCGCTTCTTCTTTCCGGAAGCGCGGATCGAGATTTTCTCATCCGACACCACGCCGGACGGCGAAGCGGTGCGTCAGTTGGTGCGGCGCATGGAGCAGAGTGAGATCGACATTCTGATCGGCACGCAGATTGTCGCTAAGGGTCACAACTTCCCGAACTTGACGTTCGTGGGCGTCGTCGATGCGGATCTTGGCTTGAAGGGCGGCGATTTGCGCGCGGGCGAGCGCACGTTCCAGCTGGTGAGCCAAGTCGCCGGCCGCGCGGGGCGGCATGAGAAGAAGGGGCGGGCGCTTATTCAAACGTACGCGCCACAAGAACCGGTGATGCAGGCGCTGGCGGCGCAGGATCGCGACGCGTTCTTTGCGGCTGAGATTGAAGAGCGCGAAGCGGCGGGCATGCCGCCGTACGGCAAGCTCGCGGCAATCATTGTTTCCGCGCCGGCAGAGCAACTCGCGGACGAAGCGGCAAAAGCGATGGGTGAGAAGGCGCCGCATGTCGAAGGCTTGGATTTGTGGGGTCCGGCGCCGGCGCCGCTCTCCGTGATCCGCGGCATGCACAGGCGGCGCTTTCTGGTGCGCGCCAATCGCGGCGTCGATATCTCTGCGTTCCTCGCCGCGTGGTCGAGCCGTGTGAAACTGCACAGCGCCGTGCGCGTGCAGATCGACGTCGATCCTTATTCATTTATGTGAGGCGCGCAAAAGCGCGGCCCGTTTTCGCGAGCCGCGCTGATGCAGAAGGATCGCCGCCTATTGGCTGGCGATGATGCTGGCGATGAGGCCAGTGGCGACGGCCACGAGGAGGAGATCGCCGCGATCGTCGCGCACATAATGATAGCCGCGCGGTGGACGGCGCAGATGGCGATTGTTCCAGTCGTTCACAACGACATAGCGTGAGCGGTAATAGCTCGGCAGACGTTCGCCGCGACGCCAGGCATGATAACCGGGCTGCGCGTTGCGATGACCGGTCGGCATCGGGCCGTAGTGCCAACGGCCGTTTTCAGTGTAGCCGTTGTGATCGCGATCGTTCCAACGCTGCGCGAACGCGGGCGTGACGCCGATCGAACCAACGACCATGAGCGCGGCAAGAGCCGCCGTCGAAAGACGCTTCATTTTCGTTTCTCCTTTGCGAGAGGACGGCCCCTTGCGGCGCTTATGCGCGTCGTTTGTGGTCAGCCCTGATGTGCACGGGAGAAAGCCGTAATGAGGCTTACGCGTTCCAAAAAATCTGGCGCCAAAGTTTGTCTGAAACTTTGTGTCAGCGGCGCGTGATTTTACGCGAACGCGTCAGTGTCCAGGCCCATGCCCCGGCATGAAAGAGGCGGGCTCGCTGACTGACCGCAAGCGCCCTTCTGCCGGCGCGGGTGGGCCGTTCATCAAAACCACTGCTGCATAATATGAGCTGGCGTTGGGCGGCGCGCGTTGAACGTGGAGCCACAGAGTACACTGATATGTCTGCGCGTTGGCAGGCTCCATACTGGGAGCGGCGTTCGACTCGATACGTATCGTTCCCGAATAGCCGTGATTGACGATCGCGAACGGTGGCGAATAGGTGTCTGAGATGATGGCGCTGGTGCCGCCGTTGGTGATCATGGTTTGGCAGCGCACTTTGCCGCTATCGATCGCCGCCGGAAGATTGGTGATCTCGACCGGTACGATGAATGTGAAGTCCGCGGCGGCCGCGGGCGTCGCGATTGCAAGCAGTGCGGCGCAGAACATAATCGCAGTGGCCTTCATGGCGAAGCTCCTTCGGCGCGAAGTGTGGCAGTGGTGATAGTGACGGGCGAGAACGGCGGCGTTGCCACGGCGTTCGGATCGCCGACGACGACGATACGCGACGTGGTGATGACGACCGGTGTGAATGGCGCAGCAGCTGTAGCATCGGGGACGCCGACGGCGACGATCGGGGACGTAGTGATAACAAGACCCGCTGCGGTAGACGGCGTCGCAGGCTGCGAAGGAGGGTTCGTCGCGGCGCCCTGCAGACCCGCGTTGCAAAGCCGGAGCTGAACCGGACCCAGCATCACGCCGGGTCTTCCATACGATGCAATGTGACCGACCTGTTGCGCGAGTGCAGCGCACGCTGGAATGCCGGGGCGTTCCCAATTGCCGCGGATGGTGCAAGTCGTCCCGCCGCAGGTCCAGGTAAGGCCGCGCGCGGTCACTTGGCCGCTGTGCGACACCGGCGCATCCGTTGTTGCCGTGTAAAGGAAGCCCGCCGTTACGTTGTCTGGAACGTGCGTGAGCGGTGGCAGCGGTCGCGGCTGCGGCTGCGCCTGCGCGAGCGACGCAGACATTGCCAGCAGAGCGACAACAAGCAGGCGCTTCATCCGCTTCCTCCGAACAGACGGTACCGCAGAGCCGTTTGGAACGAAAGTGTCTGCTCGTGATGCTAGCCTTTGCGGAACGAGAGCCGCGCGCAGATGAGGCTAGGTGAATACGGGACCGCTTCCATTTGTCCGTCGGGGCGCATGGTGACTTCGATTTCTTGGCGCAGGCCGACGATGCGCACCGTGCCGTCCGGCGCTTCGTAGCGACCGATCGCGGCGGGGCCTTGAGGACCGCAGAAGAAGGCGCCGCTGGCGCCTTCGCCGCTGGCCGCGTGATAAAGCGTTGGCGCTTCGTTGCCGGTGAGGCCCATGATTTGTGCGAGCGCGCCGCCTTCGCGTTGCACGAAGAGATCGTTCGGGCTGTGATTGCCTTGCTGGAAGGCGAGGGTGCGCCCATCGGCGTGGCGGAGCGCGAGATTGACGACCGGATCGTCGCCTTGGCCGCCGGGCGCGATGGTCGTCATTTCTTCGCTGATGCGCTCACCGACCGCGAGCGATGTCGTGGCGTCGGCGGAAATGAGCGTGGTCGATACGCCGCTCGGCGCCTGCGGTGCGACGCATGCAGTCAGGGCCAGAGCAATGGCGAGAGCGGTTAGGCGCATGTGATCCCCTTCGAAAAGTTGTCCGCAATCAAGCATGGCGGCGTTGCGATTGCACGCCCGCTTGACGCGAAGGCGCGCTTCATGCGTTGAACGGCCATGGAACTGATGATGACGCCCGCCTTCTGGGTCAGCCTCACGGCGCTGACCTTTCTCGAGATCGTGCTGGGCATCGACAATCTGCTGTTTGTCTCGATCGCTATCACCAAACTGAAGGAGCCGCAGCAATCGCGCGCGCGCCGGTTCGGCGTCTGGGGCGCGATGGTGCTGCGCATCATCATGCTGTCAGGCATCTTTTTCATCATCCAGCTCGAAGAGTCGCCGCTCATTCATTTACCGGAAAGCTGGGCGGCGATGCTTGGCATCACCGAGCACGTGGAGGAGTTCACGGCGTTCACGGTGAAAGATTTGATCCTGCTCGCGGGCGGCATCTTCCTGTTGTTCAAGGGCACGCAGGAGATTCACTCCACCGTGCAAGGCACGGAGCATGAGCAGGGCGAAGCGAAAACTGATTTCACGGGCGTCCTGGTGCAGCTCGCAGTGATCAACATTGTGTTCTCGCTGGATAGCGTCATCACCGCCGTTGGCATGACCGATCATCTGACGGTGATGATTGCCGCCGTTGTGCTCTCGACTCTGGTGATGGCGGTGGCGGCGAAACCGCTGGCCGATTTCATCGACAAACATCCGACCATGAAGATGCTGGCGCTGGCTTTTATTTTGCTGGTGGGTTTGGCGCTGGTCGCGGACGGGTTTGGTTTCCACATTCCGCGCGGCTATCTCTATTTCGCGATCGCGTTCTCTGTGGGCGTTGAGCTCTTGAACATACGCACGCGATCGAAGGCCGAGGCGGAAGTGAACTCGCCATGAGCTTCGAGGTCACGCCGATCGGCGTGGTGCGGTCGCCGCGCAAGGATCTGACCGACGATTTCTGGGGCAAGGTCGATGCGGAGATCGTGCTGGCGGAGCATTTGCCGGCGGAAGCGTTCGCGGGGCTTGGCGATTTCAGCCACGTCGAGGTGATCTTTCTGATGGATCGCGTTGATCCGTCGAAAGTGGAAACCGGTGCGCGGCACCCGCGTGAGCGCACGGATTGGCCGCTGGTCGGCATTTTCGCGCAGCGCGGAAAAGCGCGGCCGAACCGCATCGGCCTGACGCGCGGCACGATTGTGAAAGTCGAAGGCCGCGTGCTGACGGTGCGCGGGCTCGATGCGATCGACGGCACGCCGGTGTTGGACGTGAAGCCGTGGATGGCGGAGTTCGCGCCGATCGGGGCAACGCGTCAGCCGGCATGGGCGACGGAGCTCATGGCGGACTACTACAAAGACTGAAGCGGGGAAGAACTACGTTTCGCGCGCGGTTTGCGTGTTTGATTCCTGGCTCATTGCGATCAGCGCTTTGTACATCTCGTCCGAAAAGCGGATCATCGAGATCGCGGCCACAGCCTGGACCTTCGCCGTCGACATGTCGACGTACGCTGAGCCAATGGCAGAATCATCGGCGCCAGTGACCGCTCCAAGCATTCGCGAACCGGCGTGCTCAAAGCGGTCAAGGGCGCTGGTGAGGGCCACGGCAATTGGGGGGATCGCCGTCATGTAGGTGAGACTACATGCGAGCGCTTAAGCTCTCGTTCAGAAAGCTGGTGAATTTATGAAAACCAAGATTGACCTCGCGTCACGCGTGGATGTCGCGATCCTTCGTTTCCGGCAGGAAAAACAGCGTCACCACAGCACTGATGGCTGTGCAAACAACGGGAAACCATAAGCCGGCGTTGATCGAGCCTGTCGCAGTGTTGATGGCGAACACGACCGCCGGCAACAAGCCGCCAAACCAACCGACGCCGATGTGATACGGCACTGACATCGCGGTGTAGCGAATGCGCGTCGGGAAAAGTTCGACCAACGCCGCGGCTTGTGGGCCATAGAGCGCCGTCGCGGCGACGACGAAGAGCGCAAGAATCCAGAACACGCCGATCTTCTCGCTGAACACCCGCGCAATCTCGGAAAAACTCCAGTCATGCATCGCGCCGGGGGCGTGCGCGGGATAACCCGCGGCGTCGAGGATCGGGCGCAAGCGGGCTTCAAAGGCGGCGCGTGTGGCTTTGATTTCGAGATTGGTTTCGCCGTCGGCGTTGACGCTTTCGATTTCGTGGTCGCCAACGCGGATGCGCGCGAGTTGGCCGGGCGGACCCGCTTGCGTCGTGTACGCAACCCCGGCGCTGGTGAGCGAGCCTTTGGCGATGTCGCACGAGGTTGAGAATTGGCGCGCGCCGCCGGTGAGGTCGAGTTGGAAGGTGCAGTCGGCGGGATCGGCGATCACCGTGACGGGCACGGTTTGCAGTGCGTGCGCGAGCTGCGGATTGCCGGACTGGGTGATGGTGGCGAAGCCCGGGAAGTACGCGGCGAGCATCAGCACGATGCCGAACAGCATCACCGGCTTGCGGCCGATTTTGTCTGAGAGCCAGGCGAAGAAAATGTAGAGCGGCGCCGAAAGTGCGACGCCGGCGATCATGATGACGTTCACGGTCTGCGAGTCGATGTGCAGGATCCGGTCGATGTAGAACTGCGTGTAGAAGAAGCCGGTGTACCAGACGACGCCTTGCGCCATGCAGATCGAGAAGAACGCCAACAGCACGATCTTCAGATTGCGCCATTGGAAGAAGCTCTCGTGGTAGGCGCGCTTGGAGACCTGGCCTTCTTCCTTGAGTTTTTGGAACGCCGGGCTTTCTTCGAGCTGCAGACGGATCCAGACCGAGATGGCCAAGAGGATCACTGAGAGCAGGAACGGGATGCGCCAGCCCCAGGCTTTGAACGCGTCCTCGCCCAGCGCGGCGCGGCTGATCAGAACCACCAGCAGGGCGCCGCCCAAGCCGAACGCAGCGGAAACCTGGATCCAGCCTGTGGATGAACCGCGCTTCTTCGGGTGCGCATGCTCGGCGACGTAGACGGCGGCGCCGCCATACTCGCCGCCCAGCGCGAAACCCTGCAGCGCGCGACAACTCACCAGAAGGACGGGCGCCCAAACGCCGATGGCGGCCGCGGTGGGCAACAAGCCGATCGCAAAGGTGGCCGCACCCATGATGGAAATAGTGATTAGAAACGCGCCCTTACGGCCCGCGCTGTCGCCGATCTTGCCGAACACAAGCGCGCCGAACGGGCGCACGACGAAGCCGACGGCGAAGGTCAGCAGTGTGAAGACGAAGGCCTGTGCGTCGGGGAGGCCGGCGAAGAAAAGCGGCGCGATGACTGAGGCGACGGCGCCGTAGACGAAGAAATCGTACCACTCGAACACGGTCCCGGCGGCGGATGCGAACACCACCAGGCGCATCTTTTCCGGCGTTACGTCATGGCTGATCTGCGTGGACGCTGGCACGTCGGTCATCGGCTTGTTTCCCCCCGGTGTCCCGGATTTGAAGTTCGTCGATGTTGGGGGCGTCAGAAGCGAACTTCAAATCCGAAAAGGACACCGGAAACCCTTGATTCCAGTGCGGCTTATGAATTCGAAATTCGCTTTCCGCCTCCCCCAAGCACCGGGCGAATTTCGAATTCGCCGCACTGGCCTTTTAAGGCGCTTTTGTCGCTGATCGGGCCTTCCGCGGGGCGGTTGTCAAGGCGGAATGCATCATGGTACTTCGCGCGCGCGTCATGGGGTCCGCGCGGAAGCGCGAGCGGCCCTGTTGGCGTTTTGGGTTTTCCCCAAGCGGCGGCAACAAGCCACGGGCGATCTGAGCGGATCGGACGGCGGCGAGATTAGCGAGATCGACGTGGCCGAGGCCTTTGACGGCGAAGCTTCCGAAGCGGCAGCGCGTTACGCGCAAGCTGCGTTTGAACTGGCGAAAGACGCGCGCGCGACGGACGCGCTCGAAGCTGACTTCGCCAAGTTCGGCGAGGCGTGGAAAGCGAGCGCCGATTTGCGTGACGCCGCGCGCTCGCCGCTGATCGAGCCGGAAGAAAAAGCGCGCGCTTTGAGCGCTGTCGCCGCGAAGCTCGGTGTCTCCGATCTTGGCCGCAAGGTGATCGGCGTGGTTGCGCAAAACCGCCGTGCTGCGGAATTGCCGGCGATCGCTGCCGCGTACCGCAAGCTGGTCGCGCGCGATCGTGGCGCCCGCCAAGTTGAAATCGTGTCGGCCCGCCCGCTGGGTGATGCCGAGAAGACCGCCATCGTCGATGCCGTGAGCAAGTCGCTCGGCTCGAAGGTGGAAGCCGAAACTTCCGTCGATGACAGCCTCATCGGCGGCTTCGTTGTGCGTGTCGGCTCTCGCCAGTTCGACGCATCTGTCAAAGCGAAGTTGGACGCGCTGCGTCTGGCTTTGAAATCCGCCTAAAGAATACTGACTCGAGGGAAACACATGGACGTCCGCGCCGCAGAAATCTCCGCCATCCTCAAAGAGCAGATCAAAGGCTTTGGCGCCGAAGCCAAGGTCGCTGAAATCGGCCGCGTGCTGAGCGTTGGCGACGGTATCGCTCGCGTCTATGGCCTCGAGAACGTGCAAGCGGGCGAGATGGTCGAGTTTCCGGGCGGCGTGCGTGGCATGGCGCTGAACCTCGAACGCGACAACGTCGGCGTCGTTATCTTCGGCGACGACCGCGGCCTGAAGGAAGGCGACACCGTTAAGCGCCTCGGCGAAATCGTGGACGTGCCGGTGGGCAAGGGTCTGCTCGGCCGCGTGGTCGATGCGCTCGGCAACCCGATCGACGGCAAGGGCCCGATCAAAGCGGACAAGCGCGCCACGGTCGACGTGAAGGCGCCGGGCATCATTCCGCGTAAGTCGGTGCACGAGCCGATGCAGACGGGCATCAAGGCGATCGACGCGCTGATCCCGATCGGCCGCGGCCAACGCGAGCTCATCATCGGCGACCGCCAAACCGGCAAGACCGCCGTGGCGCTCGATACGATCCTCTATCAACGCGAAGCGCATGACCGGAACGCGCCCGAGAGCGAAAAGCTCTATTGCGTGTACGTCGTCGTCGGCCAAAAGCGCTCGACCGTCGCGCAACTCGTGAAGACGCTCGAAGACAAGGGCGCGCTGTCGTATTCGATCATCGTCGCCGCGACGGCTTCGGACGCAGCACCTCTGCAATACCTGGCGCCGATGGCCGGCTGCGCCATGGGTGAGTACTTCCGCGACAACGGCATGCACGCGCTCATCATCTATGATGACTTGTCGAAGCAGGCCGTCGCGTATCGCCAAATGTCGCTGCTGCTGCGCCGTCCGCCGGGCCGCGAAGCTTATCCGGGAGACGTCTTCTATCTGCACTCCCGCTTGCTCGAACGCGCGGCGAAGCTGAACGAAGACTCGAAGTCGGGTTCGCTGACGGCGCTGCCGATCATCGAAACGCAAGCCAACGACGTGTCCGCCTACATTCCGACCAACGTGATTTCGATCACTGACGGCCAGATCTTCTTGGAAACGGATTTGTTCTTCCAAGGCATCCGTCCGGCGCTGAACGTCGGTATCTCGGTGTCGCGCGTCGGCGGCAACGCCCAGATCAAGGCGATGAAGCAAGTCGCTGGTCCGTTGAAGGGCGAACTCGCGCAGTACCGCGAAATGGCGGCGTTCGCGAAGTTCGGCTCCGACCTCGACGCGGCGACGCAGCGTTTGCTGAACCGCGGCGCGCGTTTGACGGAATTGCTGAAGCAACCCCAGTTCTCGCCGTCACCGGTCGAAGAGCAGGTTGTGCTGATTTACGCCGGTACGCGCGGCTATCTCGACAAAGTGCCGGTCGATCAGATCGGCCGCTTCGAGCGCGAGCTGACCTCGTGGCTGCGCAGCAAGAAGAGCGATCTCCTGAAGGCGATCGTCGACAAGAAAGACATCGGCAAGGACGGCATCGAAGACAAGATGAAGTCCGCGCTCGAAGAATTCACCGCGACGTTCGCTTAAGGGTCCGGGATGCCGAGCTTAAAAGAGTTCCGCAATCGCATCGCCAGCGTGAAGTCCACGCAGAAGATCACCAAGGCGATGCAGATGGTGGCGGCGGCCAAGCTGAAGCGCGCGCAAGGCGCGGCTGAAGCGGCGCGTCCGTACGCGGATCGCATGGCGCGGGTGATGGCGAACCTCGCCGCAGCGGTGTCGGGCGAAAGCGCGCCGTTGCTGCTGCGCGGCACCGGGCGCGATCAGGTGCATTTGCTGGTGGTGATGACCAGCGAGCGCGGTCTGTGCGGTGGTTTCAACACGCAGATCGTCCGCGCGGCGCGAGAGAAGATCGACGAGCTGCTGCGCGCCGGCAAGACGGTGAAGATTCTTGCCGTCGGCAAGAAGGGCCGCGATCAGCTGCGCCGTCTGCACGGCGACAAGATCGTCAAGTACGTGGACCTCTCGGGCTATCGCAATATCGGCACCGATGCGGCGATGGCGGTGAGTGCGGCTTTGCTCGAACTCTTCCAAGCGGGCGAGTTCGATGTCGCGACGCTGTTCTTCTCGCGCTTCCAATCGGTGATCAGCCAAGTGCCGACGGCTCTTCAGCTCATTCCAGCGCGCGCGCCGGAAGGCGTGACGCCGCCGGATCTGAAGGGCGCGGTGTACGAGTACGAGCCGAGCGAAGAGGAAATCCTCGAAGCACTGCTGCCGCGCTATCTGAATGGGCAAATCCTGCAGGCGCTGCTGGAAAACCAAGCGGGCTTCTACGGTGCGCAGATGAGCGCCATGGACAATGCCACGCGCAACGCCGGCGATCTCATTCGCAAGCTGACGCTTCGCTACAACCGTCAGCGCCAAGCCAACATCACCAAAGAACTCATCGAAATCATCTCTGGCGCGGAGGCTCTCTGATGGCGGACGCTCTGTTCACGGCTCACGGCATTTCCAAGGGTGGCCGCGCGGGCGGCAAGGCAGCGCTCGCCGAAGGCGGCATCTGGATTCACATGGAGCATTCGAAGGGCCTCGGCGGCACCGGCGAAGGCACCAATCCGGAACAGCTGTTCGCCATCGGCTGGTCGAATTGCTTCAACTCGGCGGTGCTGTTTGTCGCCGGTCAAAAGAAGATCGATGCGTCGAAGGCGGTGGTGAAGGTCGATGTTTCGATCGGCCGCGAAGAGAGTGGCCTCGGCCTCTCCGCGAAGATCACGCTCGCGGTGCCCGGCCTGGAGCGCGCGCAAGTGCAGGAATTGATCGAAGCCGCGCACCAAGTGTGTCCGTACTCGAAGGCCACGCGGAACAACATTCCGGTTGAACTGGCGGTGGAGGGCTAGCGTGAACCGCGCTGCGGTCATCGCGCTGGCGGCGTTGCCGTTCGCGGCGGTGGGTGCAGGGGTCGTGATGGGGCGCTTGAACGCCCGCCCGGCCGCGGCGAGTGAGAACTGCGAAGACCCGACGATGCGGGTCTTCTTCGACGGTCAGGTGTTCAGCGCCGAGCCGGTCGAGAAACAAGACGATCTTCTGTGCAGGCTGGATGTCTGCCGCGTGGAAGGTCCGGAACGAGTGGAATTGCATCGCGACGGCGCCACGCGCTGTCTCGCGGTGGAGACGGGAACGACGTTGGAGTTAAGCGCGCGCAGCAATGCCGCGTCGATGATCAGGGAAGAGAGACCGCAATGACTCAGGGTTCAAAGGGCCGCGTGGCGCAGGTGATCGGCGCCGTCGTCGACGTTGAGTTCGATGGCACGCTGCCGGATATCTATAACGCGCTTGAGACCACCAATAACGGCCGACGTCTGGTGCTCGAAGTGGCGACGCATTTGGGCGAAGGCGCGGTGCGCACCATCGCCATGGACGCGACCGACGGTTTGGTGCGCGGTCAGCCGGTCACCGACACGGGCAGCCCGATCATGGTGCCAGTGGGCGAAGAAACGCTGGGGCGCATTCTGAACGTCATCGGTGAGCCGGTGGACGAAGCGGGCCCGGTGAAGACGACGGCGAAGCGCGCCATCCACCAACCTGCGCCTGCGTTCGTCGATCAAAAGCCGGTGCCGGAAGTTCTGGTCACGGGCATCAAGGTTGTCGATCTGCTCTGCCCGTATTCCAAGGGTGGTAAGATCGGCCTCTTCGGTGGCGCGGGCGTCGGCAAGACGGTGCTCATCCAAGAGCTGATCAACAACATCGCCAAGGCCTACGGCGGCTATTCGGTGTTCGCCGGCGTGGGTGAACGCACGCGCGAGGGCAACGACCTCTATCACGAGATGATCGAGTCGAACGTCAACGTGAAGGGCGGCGGCCAAGGCTCGCGTTGCGCGCTGGTTTTCGGTCAGATGAACGAACCGCCGGGCGCGCGTGCGCGTGTGGCGCTCTCCGGCCTGACGATCGCCGAGCACTTCCGCGATCAAGGTAAGGACATCCTCTTCTTCGTCGACAACGTGTTCCGCTTCACGCAAGCGGGCTCGGAAGTGTCGGCGCTTCTCGGCCGCATTCCCTCGGCGGTCGGCTATCAGCCGACGCTCGCCACCGAGATGGGCCGGATGCAAGAGCGCATCACGTCGACCACGAAGGGCTCCATCACTTCGGT
>Ga0209023_10005887_pt1 | contig 13183 bp, 12 predicted proteins | sample LakOneMetagenome_FD_187468 | JGI IMG/M metagenome (GOLD analysis project Ga0209023, IMG submission 187468) | Freshwater and sediment microbial communities from Lake Erie, Canada (SPAdes) (version 2) | ecosystem: Environmental > Aquatic > Freshwater > Lentic | place: Lake Erie, Canada... | reverse complement strand
TCGACGCGCCGCCGCCGGTCGAACACCGCGAATCGACGCTCTGATCCGGCGTCGATGCAAACGAAAAAGGCGCCGAAAGGCGCCTTTTTCGTGTTCGGCGCGTGGACTCAATTGCCGATCTCGTGATTGTAGTAACCGCCCAGGAACTTGATGGCAGTTTGCGGCGGCAGCAGGCACGTGATCGACATTTCCTGGCTGCCAACGATCAGGTTCCCGAAGGCTCCGCCGAAGTCGGAAGCGCTCCACTGATACGAGCCCCCGGAAGGACTCACGGAAATCGTCTTGGACGAATAGGTGGGGGAGATGGCGTTGGCGACAGCGGTGCAGGCGACTTCGTGGGATTGATTGTCGAGCGACAGCAGCGCGATATTCACGAACGTAAAAGCGTCGCTGCTGGTGGCCATCGGGCTGACCAGCGGGCAAATCACGAAGTTGCCGGTGGTGGTCGATTCGTTGCGGAACCCGGTGGCCTTGGGGCGTACGCCGGTATCGATGGTGGGAATGCTCAGCTGGCACACAGATCCGGGCGCGCGCTGGAGGCTGACGATGGTGGCGGCGCCAGCGACGGGGCTGGTTGCCAGGCCGGTGGCGAGTACACAGCCGGCGAGCGCAACAGGAAGTCGGAAGTTGCGCAAGGGTTCCCCGTTTGATGACCTGCCGGAATGGCGGGTTTTCCCCTTATGCGAGGAACGAGGCGGAAAGCGGACATGGAAATCGGCAGGCACAAAAAAACCCGGCAGCTTGCGCTGCCGGGTTACCACGGATGCACGGCTCGGGGGAGACCGCGCGATTCCTTGGGGAGAGAGACTTAGCGCGAGGCCTTCTTGCCGGCGGCCTTGGTCGCCTTGCCGACTTCGGCCTGGACTTCCGCGGCGGTGGCTTCGAACTGGCCCTTGGCGATGCGACCGATGGTCTCACCGGCCTTCAGCGCGTTGCCGAAGACTTCCTGGGCGGTGCCCACGTTGCGCTCGGCGGTCTCGCGCGCGACCTGCAGGCCCTTCGGCCACACGGTCTTGAGCGCGTCGAAATCGCGGGCCTCGACCACTTCACCGATGAAGGCGAAGGCGGCGTTGGTGTTTTCTTCGAAGGTGGCCAGCTGCAGGGCGAACGCGTTCTCGGCGTTCTGCAACAGGAGGCGGTTGGCCTGGGCGGCGTTGTCGGCGAACTGGCGCGACGCCTTGGCGAATTGATCGTTCATCGTGTACATGGCGGTTCCTGGGTTTCGCCGGCGGGATGCCGGTTTGTGCGGTGCAGCATAGCGCCGCTTTTGTTGCAATGCAACAAGCCGCAGGAACACGATTCAGGGAACAATAATTCCCTTTCAGAACAGAAGGTTATGGGGATCAGGCCGCGCCGGGGCCGCGGTAGCGGCAGCCCGAGGTACAGGTTTCGTGGACCACCACCTCCGCCAGCAAGGGCAGGGCTGGGGCGAGGCGCTCCCAGATCCAGACCGCGAGGCGCTCGCTGGTCGGGTTCTCGAGGCCGGGCACGTCGTTGAGGTAGTGGTGGTCGAGCTGTTCGTACAGTGGGCGGAACGCGGCCTTGAGGTCGGCGAAATCCATCACCCAGCCGCTGTCGGCGCCGGGTTCGCCGCGCACGTGCAGTTCCACGCGGAACGAATGCCCATGCAGGCGCGCGCACTTGTGCCCCGGCGGCACGTTCGGCAGCCGGTGCGCGGCCTCGAGGGTAAAGACCTTGAAGATGTCCATGCGCGCGTCGCGTGTGCGGGGCGCGCAGCATACGCCGTGCCCGCGTTGGCGGCGTAACATGGCGTCGTCGCCGGTTCGCGCCGGCGACGCTCCGAAGCCGCAACGCCTGCGCCCGGCCGGGCATGGCGCGCGGCCGTGGCCCGCGGGCCACCGGGTAGTGGCGGAAACGCCATCGCCTCCCGCGCAGGATGCGCCCTGGACAGGAGTTGATCGATGGCGATGCTGGCCGACCGTTTCGGTCGCAGCTTTCCGTACCTGCGGTTGTCGCTGCTGGAAGCGTGCAACTTCCGCTGCGGCTACTGCCTGCCCGACGGTCACCATGCCGCGCACGGGCCGCCGCCGCATTTGTCGCTGGACGAAATCGCGCGTCTGCTGCGCGCGTTCGCCACGCTCGGCATGCGCAAGCTGCGCCTGACCGGCGGCGAACCCACGCTGCGCAAGGATCTCGTCGACGTCATCGCCCAGGCCGCGGCGGTGCCGGAAATCGAGAAGGTCGCGATGACCACCAACGGTGTGCTGCTGCGCAAGCACGTGCGCGACTGGCGCGCGGCCGGCCTGACCGCGTTGAACGTGAGCGTGGACAGCCTCGATCGCGAACGCTTCGCCGAGATCACCGGCCATGACCGCCTCGACGACATCCTCGCTGGCGTCGAGGATGCTCTATCGCTCGGCTTCGATGCGGTCAAGCTCAACGCGGTGCTGCTGCGCGGCCTGAACGACGAACAATTGCCGGCGTGGCTCGACTACCTGCGCGAACGCAGGATTTCGGTGCGTTTCATCGAACTGATGCAGACCGGCGACAACGGCGCGTATTTCGAACGCCGCCACGTGCGCGCCGAGTCATTGCAGGCGCAGCTCGAAACCGCTGGCTGGCGTGCGCAGCCGCGCGCGGCCGATGCCGGGCCCGCGATCGAATACGCGCATCCGGATTACGCCGGGCGCATCGGCGTGATCGCGCCGTATGCGCGCGATTTCTGCGCCAGCTGCAACCGCCTGCGCGTGACCGCGAAGGGCGACTTGCGCCTGTGCCTGTTCGGCGAGATCGGCATTCCGCTGCGTCCGTTGCTGCAGGAGGACGCGCAACACGAACTGCTGTGCGCGACGATTTCCCGCCAGCTCGGCATCAAGCGCGACGCGCACCGGCTGCACCAGGGCCAGACCGGCTTGGTGCCGCATCTGGCATCCATCGGAGGTTGAGCTTGGCGAACGATTCCGGATTCCACATGGCCGACGTGCGCGCCAAGGCCGTCACCGCGCGGCGCGCGGTGGCCGTCGGCGAATTGCGCGCCGGCGCTGCGTTCACCGCGATTGTCGATCGCCGATTGCCGAAAGGCGACGCGCTGGCGATGGCGGAAATCGCCGGCTTGCAGGGCGCGAAGCAGGCCAGTGCGTTGATGCCGCTGTGCCATCCGCTGGCGCTGGAGTTCGTCGCCGTGCGCTGCGTGCCGGTGCCGGAACGCCAGGCCATTCGCGTCTATTGCGAAGCCGCGACCCATGCGCGCACCGGCGTGGAAATGGAGGCACTGGCCGGCGTCAACGCGGCGCTGCTCACCATCTACGACCTGACCAAGCCGGTCGAACCCGCGCTCGCCATCGAAGGCGTGCGCCTGTTGTTCAAGGAAGGCGGCAAGAAAGGCCTGTGGCGACATCCCGACGGCATGATCGCGGAAGAAGATGCGCATTACCGTCCGCAAACGCCGGTAGTCGCATGATCGACATCGAGGAAGCGATCGAACGCGTGCGCGCGGCGGCGAATGTGTTGCCGGGCGAACGCATGCCGCTGGCCGATGCGCGCGGGCGCGTGCTGGCCGAGGACGTGGTCGCGACGACGCCATTGCCGCCGTTCGACAACTCGGCGATGGACGGTTTCGCCTTGTGCGCGAATGGAAATGCGACCGCCGTCGGCAGCGAGTTCGCGGTCGATGGCGAACAGGCCGCCGGCGATGCCGCGCGTGCGGCCCGTGGCGAGGCCTGCGAAATCATGACCGGCGCACGCATGCCCGACGGTTACGACACCGTTGTTCCGGTCGAGGAGATCGTCGTGCTGGAACGCGACGACGCGCAGCGCCCGACGCGGATCCGCGTGACCGCCGAGGCGCATCCCGGCCAGCACCTGCGTCGCGCCGGCGAGGACATCGCCGCGGGGATGGTCGCGTTGCGTGCGGGGCACGTGCTCGATCCGTTCGCCTGCATGCTGCTCGATGCGCTCGGCATCGTCGACGTGGCGGTGCGCAGCAAGCCGCGGGTCGCGGTATTCGCCACCGGCCGCGAACTGGTCGCCGATCCGCGGCGCGCGCTGGCCTCGGGCGAGATCCGCGACAGCAACGGACCTTACCTCGAAGCGAAGTTGCGCGAAGCCGGTGCCGAAGTCGTGCGCCGTGCGACCTTGCCGGACGATGCGAATACCTTCGTCGCCGCGGTGCGCGAAGCGGTCGGCGCCGGCGTCGATGTCGTCGTCAGCACCGGCGCGGTGTCGATGGGGCGTTACGACTTCGTGCCCGAGGCCTTGGTCACGCTCGGCGCGGAAACCGTGTTCCACAAGTTGCGCCTGCGTCCCGGCAAGCCGGTGCTGTTCGCGCGATTGCCGCAGGGCGCACTGTTTTTCGGCCTGCCCGGCAACCCGGTGTCCACCGCGGTGGGCGAGCGCCTGTTCGTCGAAGCCGCGTTGCGGCGCATGCTCGGCATGGCCGACGAAACGCGTTGGCGCCTGCCGCTGGCGGCCGAAGCGCGCAAGAAGCCGGGATTCGCCTTCGTGCAGAAGGCGGCGTTGCGCGTCCATGCCGACGGCAGCGTGCGCGCGCATCCATTGCGTGGGCAGGAGTCGTTCCGGATCGCGCCGTTGCGCGATGCCAATGCCTGGGCGTTGCTACCCGAGGACGAGGAATGCGTCGCGGCGGGCACCCTGGTCGACGTGCTGCCGCAGTCGCACATGTGCCAGGCGCTGGCCGTGGATTCGGACGCATGAAACTGCAGGTGCAGCTGTTCGGTCCGTATCGCGATTTCCAGCCGCAGCCCGTGCTGGAACTCGACATCGCCGATGGCGCGAACGTCGCCGATGCACGCAATGCGCTGGCCGCGCACGCCGCCGCGCACTGGCCCGCGTGCACGCCGGGCCTGCTGCGCAGCACCGCCTTCGCCAGCGAAGCGGCACTGCTGCGCGATGGCGATGCGCTGCCCGCGGACGGGCGCATCGCGGTGATCCCGCCGGTCAACGGGGGTTGAGGTCATGGACATGATCGACATCGCCGCGATCCGCGCCCTCGTCGCAGCGCCGCGTGATGCCGCACTCGATCCGGCGCGTGCGCTGGATTTCGTTTCGCACGAGGAATTCGGCGGCCAGGCGCTGTTCGTCGGCCGCGTGCGTCGCTACAACCACGGCCGCGACGTGGTCGCGGTGGAGTACGACCTGTTCGAACCGCTGGCCCGCGCCACGTTCGAGGCGCTGGCGCGCGAAGCGTTTGCCGAGATCGCGCCGGAACTGCGCATCTACGTCGCGCATGCGCATGGTCGGCTCGACGTCGGCGACATCGCGGTCGTGGTCGCCGCCGGCAGCCGCCACCGTGACGAGGCGTTCCGCGCCTGTCGCGCAGCGATCGAGGGCGTGAAGCATCGTGCGCCGATCTGGAAGCGGGAACACTACGTCGACGGCAGCAGCGAGTGGAGCGAGGGGTGTGCGTTGTGTGGGAAAGAAGGTAGTGAAGTGACGGGTGGTGGACTCGAACCTTAGACCTCAGCATCATGGGTGCTGGGCACGTGGATGCGCGCGGTTAGGGGGAACTGTGAGCCCAAACAATCTGAGCGAACGGGACGTCTGCACCAAGTTCATCACGCCTGCGCTCGTCGCTGCGGGATGGGACGTCCAAACGCAGATACGCGAAGAAGTTGGGTTCACCAAAGGGCGGATCATCGTTCGCGGGCGTCTGGTCACTCGCGGCAAGGCCAAGCGAGCCGATTACGTTCTGTACTACAAGCACCTACCGCTGGCGCTGATCGAAGCCAAGGACCAGAGCCATGCCGTGGGCGACGGAATGCAGCAGGCCTTGGGCTATGCCGAGACGTTGGAAATCCCCTACGTCTTTTCGTCCAACGGCAAGGGATTCCAGTTTCATGATCGCACTGGCGCAAGTGCAACGCTGGAGCAAACGCTGCGGCTCGATGAATTCCCCAACCCCGAAGATCTATGGCAGCGCTATCAGGCATGGAAAGGCTTAGCGCCCGCCCAGGCCGAGGTGGTGCTGCAGGACTACTACGATGACGGCAGCGGCAAGGAACCGCGCTACTACCAGCGCAACGCGATCAACGCGGCCGTCAATGCAATCGCCAAAGGCCGGAACCGCATCCTCTTGGTCATGGCGACCGGCACCGGCAAGACCTACACCGCCTTCCAGATCATCTGGCGCCTGTGGAAGGCCGGCCAGAAGAAACGCATCCTGTTCCTGGCCGACCGAAACGTGTTGGTTGACCAGACCATGGTCAACGACTTCCGGCCCTTTGGCCCCGCGATGGCCAAGCTCAGCACGGCCAGCAAGACCATCGAACGCGATGACGGCAGCAAGATCGATCTGCCACTTGCGTTGGACAAGAAACGCCGCATCGATCCGTCATACGAGATCTACTTGGGGCTGTATCAGGCCATCACCGGGCCTGAGGAACGGCAGAAACTGTTCCGTGAGTTTTCGCCAGATTTCTTCGACCTCATTGTCATCGACGAGTGCCACCGCGGCAGCGCGGCTGAGGACTCGGCGTGGCGCGAGATTCTCGAATACTTCGGCAATGCCACTCAGATAGGCCTGACCGCAACGCCCAAAGAGACCGAATACGTCTCCAACATCCACTACTTCGGCGAACCGGTCTACACCTACTCGCTGAAACAGGGCATCAGCGACGGCTTCCTGGCGCCGTACAAAGTCATCAAGGTCCATCTCGACGTGGACGTTCAGGGTTATCGGCCCGGCAAAGGCGAAACCGACAAGCACGGGTACGCGATCGATGACCGCCTATACAACGAAAAGGACTTCGACCGGACTCTCGTCATCGATGAACGCACGAGGCGTGTGGCCAAGTGGGTGTCGGACTACCTGAAGCAGAGCGGCGACCGCTTTCAGAAGACCATCGTGTTCTGCGTGGATACCGAGCACGCCGCCCGAATGCGCCAAGCGCTGGTCAACGAGAACGTCGACCTGGTCCAGCAGAACGCTCGCTACGTGATGCGCATCACCGGCGATGACGCCGAAGGCGCCGCCCAGATCGGCAACTTCATCGATCCGGAGTCGCGCTGGCCGGTGATCGTCACCACCTCACGCCTGCTCTCCACCGGCGTGGATGCGCAGACCTGCCGTCTGATTGTGCTGGACCGCGAAGTTGGTTCCATGACCGAGTTCAAGCAAATTGTCGGCCGTGGCACCCGCGTGCACGAGGATACGCACAAGTACTACTTCACCCTTGTTGATTTCCGGAAGGCCACCAATCACTTCGCCGATCCGGATTTCGACGGCAAACCCGTGCAGATATACCAGCCGAACGAAACTGACCCGCCCGTACCTCCAGACGACGTTCCACTCGGTGAGGACGAGGACGGCACGCCCTTGCCAGCGTCTCCCGGCGAGCACGAAACGGTGGTTGATGAACCGCCAACCTATGTACCGCCACCGCATGAGGACGATGGTCGGCCGCGCAAGTACTACGTGAAGGAACACCCGGTTACGGTCGTTCTGGAGCGCGTCGAATACTTGGACGAGTCCGGGAAACTGGTCACCGAATCCTTGCGCGACTATAGCCGCAAAGCCATCCGACGCCACTTCGCCAGCCTGGATGCCTTCCTTCGCCGCTGGCGTGAGGCCGAGCGCAAGGAATCCGTCATCGCAGAACTAGCAGAGGAAGGCCTGCTACTTGAACCCTTGCAGGACGAGGTGGATAAGGATCTTGATCCGTTCGACCTGATTTGCCACATCGCCTTCGACCAGCCGCCACTGAGCCGGCGCGACCGCGCCAATCAGGTCAAGAAGCGCGACGTGTTCACCAAGTACGGCCCACAGGCCCGTGCAGTTTTGGAGGCGTTACTCGCCAAATACCAGGACGAAGGCATGGTCGCCGACCTCGACAACGTCAAGGTGCTGGAGATCCCACCGTTCAATGCCATGGGCACACCGCTGCAGTTGATCAAGCAGTTCGGCGGCAGAGCCGGCTTCGAGCAGGCCGTACACGAACTACAGGATGCGTTGTATTCGGAACTAGAGAGCGCCTAGCGTATGGAAACGATCGGCAAGAGCGAAGTCTGGGGTTACTTCAAGGACCAGCAGACAAAAGCCGTCAAGGCAACCAATGTCGAAATAAGACACGGGCAAGGTCATCATGTGGCCAGTTACATGGAGTTCGCAAAGAAGGTGGCAGAACTCCAATTCAGAAACCCCGAGCATATCTTGCTGTACCGCGGACAAGGTAAGGATTACAAGAACGACAAGGGAAACACGACTCTCAAGCCGTCTTTGTTTCGACCTCGATCTGAGGATGGATTCAGACCTCCGGCGCCGCATGTGCTGGAACAACGCTTCTTGAAACTACAAGAAGCCGAGCGTCGTCTCGTCTCCGAGTTTAAGGATCGAAAGCTCGACGGGCGACAGAAGCTGGCTCGCCACAGAATTCTTCGCTGGTCCATCCTGCAGCATTACGAGATTTGTCTCACTCCGCTCCTTGATGTGTCGCAATCGATTCGAGTATCAGCGTCATTCGCCTCTGAGGCTGCTGAAGGGGAGGCGTTTTTATACGTGCTCGCTGTCCCAAATATTAGTGGCGTAGTTACGGCTAGCGCCGAAGCGGGGCTTCAGATCGTACGGCTCGCAGGGATCTGCCCACCGACGGCGGTTCGTCCTCACATTCAAGAGGGCTATCTCCTAGGTGAGTATCCAGATATGCCGGACTTTGACCAAAAGCGGCATTACGCACCTTATGAAATCGACTTCGGACGACGGCTCATCGCGAAGTTCAGATTTGACATCGGTCACTTCTGGAGCGATGAAAACTTTCAAAGGATCAGTCGAGACGCGCTGTATCCAAACGCGCATGACGATCTTTTTCAGACCCTGAATCATCTAAAGCAAAAGGTTGTCCGCTGAATGTCCGCTCGCTCTACAGTCAAGTCCATCCAGGACATCATGCGTCAGGACGTCGGCGTCGACGGCGATGCCCAGCGCCTCTCCCAGCTGTGCTGGATGTTTTTCCTCAAGATCATCGACGACCAGGACCAGCAACTGGAGGTCATGGACGACGAATACCGCTCACCCCTTCCAAAACGCCTGCAATGGCGCCATTGGGCCGCCGATCCCGAAGGCATCACCGGCGATGAACTCATGGAGTTCGTCAACGGCGACCTATTTCCGAGCCTGAAGGAACTGAAAGGTCGCGGCCACAGCGTCAACCGAGCGCGTGTTGTACGCAGTGTCTTTGAGGACGCTTACAACTACATGAAGTCTGGCCACCTGATGCGCCAGGTAGTCAACAAGATCAATAGCGTGGACTTCAACGATCTTGCCGAGCGTAAGCACTTTGGCGAAGTCTACGAGCAGTTGCTCAACGATCTACAGAACGCAGGCAACGCTGGCGAGTACTACACGCCGCGCGCGGTGACTGCCTTCATGGTCGACCGCATCGACCCCAAGCCTGGTGAAATCCTGTTCGACCCGGCTTGCGGCACTGGTGGCTTTCTCACCTGCGCTATCCGCCACATGCGCGATCACTACGTGAAGACGGTAGCGAACGAGCGCAAGTTGCAGTCTGGATTGCGCGCCGTTGAGAAAAAGCCGCTGCCGCACATGCTGTGCACCACCAACATGCTGTTGCATAACATCGAGGACCCCAGCTTCGTCCGCCACGACAACACGCTGGCGCGGCCCTATATCAGTTGGGAGCAGAAGGAGCGGGTCGACATCATCCTAGCCAATCCACCGTTCGGCGGGCGCGAGGAGGACGGCATCGAGTCCAACTTCCCGGCGCACTTCCGCACCAAGGAAACGGCAGACTTGTTCCTGGCGCTATTCATCCGCCTGCTGAAGCCGGGTGGGCGCGCCGCTGTCGTGCTGCCTGACGGCACCCTGTTTGGCGAGGGAGTCAAGACTCGGCTGAAAGAGCATCTGCTGGAAGAATGCAACCTGCACACCATCGTGCGACTGCCCAACAGCGTGTTCAAACCTTACGCCAGCATCGGCACCAACCTGCTGTTCTTCGAGAAGGGCACGCCCACGCAGGACGTCTGGTACTGGGAGCATCAGGTGCCCGCGGGTCAGAAGGCCTATTCGATGACCAAGCCGATCCGGGTCGAGCACCTGGAGGAGTGCGTGGCCTGGTGGGGCGGGGCTGCGCGCAAGGGGCGAAAAATCGGGCCACAGGCGTGGAAGATCGGGATCGACGAAATCAAGGCGCGCGGTTACAACTTGGATATCAAGAGCCCGCACATTGTGGCCGAAGACCATGGTGATCCCGCACATCTGCTGGCCGAACTGGATGCTGCAGAAACCAAGGCGAATGCGCTCCGCGAACAGCTGAAGACGATTCTGGCCGAGGCACTGGCGCGATGAATGCTGAAGGTTTGCTGGCGCACTACGCGCGGATTGCTGATGCTCCGGATGCGATCGCGCGGCTCCGGCGGTTTGTGCTCGATCTAGCGGTCCGCGGGAAATTAGTAGCACAGGAGTCTGGTGACGAGCCCGCCGCCAAACTGCTGGAGAGGATCACTGCCGAGAAGACGCGACTTATCCAAGCAGGGACCATCAGAAGGGAAAAGCCGGCGCCACCGTCTGAAGAGGCGCCTTTTGCGATCCCATCTGGTTGGGCATGGTCACAGATCGCCAAGATCGGGATTCTGAGTCCGCGCAACGGCGCAGCTGACGATATGCAGGTGTCTTTTGTCCCGATGAACCTGATTTCTGCCGAGTACGGGGAACCGAACGGCCATGAGATTCGCTTATGGCGGGAAATCAAGAGGGGCTATACGCATTTTTCCGAAGGTGATGTTGGGCTGGCGAAAATCACTCCCTGCTTCGAGAACGGCAAGTCCACCGTATTCAGAAATTTGGCTGGGAAGCTGGGGAGTGGCACGACCGAATTGCACGTCGTTCGGCCGCTATTGATTAATCCAGACTACGTGCTCGTTTTTCTCAAGAGCCCGCACTTCATCGAATCAGGTATCCCCAGGATGACAGGCACTGCGGGGCAGAAGCGTGTGCCGACCGACTACTTTGCCTATTCGCCATTCCCGGTACCGCCGCTAGCGGAGCAACACCGCATCGTCGCCAAGGTCGATGAACTGATGGCGCTGTGCGATCAGCTGGAAGCGGCACGTACGGAGCGCGAGGCGACGCGTGACCGGCTGGCGGCGGCCAGCCTTGCCCGCCTCAATGCACCCGATCCAGAAACCTTTGATGCCGACGCCCGTTTCGCACTCGAAGCCTTGCCGTCTCTCACCGATCGCGCCGATCAGATTAAACAACTTCGTCGGACCATTATCAATCTTGCGGTATGCGGGAAATTGGTGCCGCAGCAGCCAGATGATGAGCCAGCCGTTGCATTGCTTGAGCGATTCTCTAAAGCAAAGTTGCGACGGAGGGCCGAAACAAATGACGCTCGTATCAAGGTGGCCAGAAATCCCGCTTCGGATGAGCTGGATATAGATTTGCCTTCTGGATGGGCAGTCCAATCATTCGAGAACCTGTTTCTCTTCATCGACTACCGGGGCAACACGCCGCCAAAGACTCCGCACGGTGTTCCATTAATCACTGCGAAGAACATTCGGAAAGGCTTCCTAGACCGTGAACCGCGCGAGTTCATTTCCGAGGCAACGTTCAAGACATGGATGACGCGGGGCCTCCCAAAAATCGGGGACTTATTCTTCACAACAGAGGCGCCTTTAGCCAACGCTTGCATCAATGAGCTGGACGAGCCATTTGCGCTAGCCCAGCGGAGCATTTGTCTACAGCCCTATTCGGCTATCAATACTCGCTTCCTGATGTTGGCGATCTTGAGCGATGTGATGCAGCAGCTGATCGAAAAGCACGCAACTGGGATGACTGCAAAGGGTATCAAGTCGGCAAACCTGAAACCGCTGCCTCTTCCAGTTCCGCCGATTGCCGAGCAGAACCGAATTACCGCTAAGGTCGACGAACTGATGGCGCTCTGCGACCAACTCGAAGCCAGCCTCGCGAACGCCGACGACACACGCTGCCGCCTGCTCGATGCCCTGCTACACGAAGCGCTTGCGCCCGTTGCCAAGACAAGCAAGGAACATGCTCGCGCTGCCGTCAGCGGCTACTTGGTCTCTCGTCTTGCGTCCAAGCGGAATTTCGGCCGCACCGCTCACATGAAACACCTCTACTTCGCTGAGTCCCTTCTCGGCCTGGATCTCGGTGGCCGCTACAGGCGCGAGGCCGCGGGCCCCTTGGATACCGGAATCTACGAGCTTGAGAAACGGGCAGAGGCTGCAGACTGGTATTCCCACAGCGTCGAAACGCTTCCTTCCGGTAAGGAGAAAGTGAGTTATCAACCGGGCAAAGCACTCAAAGCGATTGCGGAGGAGGGAATCACCGTGCTCGGCTCCTCGCGCGTAGAAATGGATCGGCTGATCGATCTCATGAGCGATTTGAAGACCGAATCTGTCGAGATCATCGCCACCCTTTTCGCCGCATGGAACGACGCTCTGCTCGATGGCCAAATCCCGGACGACGATTGGATCATCAAGGAAGTCCGCGAGCACTGGCACGTCAGCAAGCAGCGCTTCACTCCTGCAGATCTGAACAAATGGCTGGGATGGATGCGCCAGAACGATGTCGTTCCTTTCGGCCATCCACCGCGCACGATGCAACAAACCACGATGGAGTTTTGACCTATCGGCTTCAGCACGGACGCTACGCCTAGCGTGATTTTCTTCAGGCTTGGCCGCTGGAAGGCCTCCGCACAACCACAAGCGGGTCAGGTTCACTTCCTTGACCCTCTGATCATGCGAACCAGCGAACAAACACAAAACCCCGCAACTCGGCGGGGTCTTGTTCGAAGTCTCGAAGTGTTTGGTGGCTATGGGTGGACTCGAACCACCGACCCCAGCATTATGAGTGCTGTGCTCTAACCGGCTGAGCTACATAGCCGAAACGGCCGCGCAGTCCGCGCGGGGGCGCAATTCTCCCCGGCGACCGCGCCGGCGTCAAATCGCCGGGTCGCGCGCTTGTCCGTCCGGCACGGGCGTGGCAGAGTCGGACGCAGTGGCCTTCGGCCAAATCCTTTCGAGGTCCGCATCGTGATCGATCCGGACGGTTATCGCCCCAACGTGGGCATCGTGCTCATGCACCCCGACGGGCGCGTGTTCTGGGCGCGGCGCGTGCGACGCGACGGCTGGCAGTTCCCGCAGGGCGGGATGAACAGCGACGAGACGCCGCTGGAGGCCATGTACCGCGAGCTGGAGGAAGAAACCGGCCTGCTGCCGGAGCACGTCG
>Ga0209023_10005885_pt1 | contig 13190 bp, 12 predicted proteins | sample LakOneMetagenome_FD_187468 | JGI IMG/M metagenome (GOLD analysis project Ga0209023, IMG submission 187468) | Freshwater and sediment microbial communities from Lake Erie, Canada (SPAdes) (version 2) | ecosystem: Environmental > Aquatic > Freshwater > Lentic | place: Lake Erie, Canada... | reverse complement strand
CGGGCCGAGCTGGAAGGCGACGGTGTGTTCCTGGACCACGCCACACGCTACGAGCAGTCGGCCGAGTTCATCCGCATCTGGCGCGAGATCCTCACGCGCAGCCACCGCGGTGAAAGCTTCGACTACGAAGGCAAGCACCTGTCGGTCAAGGGCGCCAAGCTGCTGTTCCCGCCGCTGCAGGAGCCGCACCCGCCGGTGTACTTCGGCGGCTCGTCGGACGCGGCGCACGACCTGGCGGCCGAGCAGGTCGAGACCTACCTCACCTGGGGCGAGCCCCCCGCCGAGGTCGCCAAGAAGGTGGCCGACGTGCGCGCCCGGGCCGCCAAGCACGGCCGCACCGTGAAGTTCGGCATCCGCCTGCACGTCATCGTGCGCGAGACCGATGCGCAGGCCTGGGCCGCTGCCGAAGAGCTCATCAGCCATGTGGACGACGAGACCGTGGCGCGTGCGCAATCCGTCTTTGCACGCATGGACTCCGAAGGCCAGCGCCGCATGGCCGCGCTGCATGCCGGGGGCGTGAAGCGCAGCCGCGCTGACCTGGAGATCAGCCCCAACCTGTGGGCGGGCGTGGGCCTGGTGCGCGGTGGCGCAGGCACGGCTCTGGTGGGCGACCCTGAGACTGTGGCCGCGCGCATCAAGGAATACGCAGACCTGGGGCTCGACCACTTTGTGCTGTCGGGCTACCCGCACCTGGAAGAGGCCTACCGCTTTGCCGAGCTGGTGTTCCCGCTGCTGCCGCTGGCCGTGCGCGAGAAGCTCACCGGCGGCAACCCGCTGGGTCCGTTCGGCGAAACCGTGGCCAACGACTTCGTGCCGCGCGCTTCGCAAAGCTGACCGCACCGACGAGGAGCCACGCCATGAGCATCCAGTCCATCAACCATGTGCAGCTGGCCTTTCCGGCCGGGGCCGAGGCGCCCATCCGGCGCTTTTATGCCAGCCTGCTGGGCCTGCCCGAGGTGCGCCTGCAAGCGGGCAACACGCTGCGCTTTGCCGCAGGCACGCAGCGCATCGACCTGGTGCCCACCGAGCACTGGCAGCCCGCGCCCGCGGTGTCGCACCTGGCATTCGAAGTGCAGGACCTGCCGGCCCTGCGCCACCGCCTGCTGCAAGCCGACCTGCCGCTGGTAGAGAACCGCGCGCTGCCCGGTTATCTGCGCTTTTACGTCAAGGACCCGGCGGGCAACCAGCTGGAGTTTCTAGAGCCCGATCACGAACAGGAAACCATCCCATGACCCAGACCCAGACCGTCCGCGAGCTGCAGGTATCGCCTGTGGCCGATTCCGTCGATCTGCCGATCGACAAGCCCGTGCTGCCTGCAGCGCTGTCCCGCTTCCTGTCCGGCCTGCTGCAGCGCCTGCTGCCCTGGGCGGTGCCCGTGGGGCTCATCGTGCTGTGGCAGATCGCCTCGTCGCAGGGCTGGCTGTCCACCCGCGTGCTGCCAGCGCCGCTGGAGGTCATCAAGGCCGCGTGGACGCTCACTGAATCGGGCGAGCTGTGGACCCACGTCAAGGTGAGTGCTGGCCGCGCGCTGGCGGGCCTGGCCATTGGCGGCGGGCTCGGCCTGCTGCTGGGCTTGCTCACCGGCTCGGTGCGCTTGTTCGAGACTCTGCTCGACTCCACCATCCAGATGGTGCGCAACATCCCTGCGCTGGCGCTGATCCCGCTGGTGATTCTGTGGTTCGGCATCGACGAGTCGGCCAAGCTGTTCCTCATCAGCGTGTCGGTGTTCTTCCCGATCTACCTCAACACCTTTCACGGCATCCGCAACGTGGACCCGGGCCTGATCGAGATGGGGCGCACCTATGGCCTCGGCCGCTGGCAGCTGTACAAGCAGATCATCCTGCCCGGCGCGCTCTCCAGCATTCTGGTGGGCCTGCGCTTCTCGCTGGGCCTGATGTGGGTGATCCTGATCGTGGCCGAGACCATCTCCGCGCAGGCCGGCATCGGCTACCTCACGATGAACGCCCGCGAGTTCCTGCAGACCGACATCGTGCTGGTCGGCATCCTGCTGTACGCGCTGCTGGGAAAGCTGGCCGACCTGTTCGCCAAGGGCCTGGAGCGCTACTGGCTGCGCTGGCATCCCGGCTACCAGACGCCATAAGGCGCACTGCAGGCCGACTCTCCATTCCAAGAATTGCGGACCACCATGACCACCCCTTTCCCTATCCACCGGCGCACCGTGCTGGGTGCCATCGCCGCGTTGTCGAGCGGCTTGGCCGCCGCGCAGGGCAAGCCTGAGACCCTGCGCATCGGGCTTCAAAAGTCCTCCACCCTCACCACCATCCTGCGCACGCGCGGCACGCTGGAGCAGTTGCTCGCGCCGCTCAATGTCAAGGTGACGTGGCACGAGTTCACCAGCGGCCTGCCGCTGCTCGAAGCCCTGAACCTGGGCAACATCGACGTGAGCGCCGACGTGGCCGACACCGTGCCGGTGTTCGCCCAGGCAGCAGGCGCCAACCTGACTTTCGTGGCGCAGGAATCGCCTTCGCCATCGGCCCAGGCCATCGTGGTGCGCGCTGATTCGCCCATCAAGACGGTGGCCGACCTCAAGGGCAAGAAGATCGGGTTTGCCAAGGCCGCCGGCGTGCACTTCTTGCTGATTGCCGCACTGGAAAAGTCCGGCTTGTCGTTCAAGGACATCGAGCCCGCGTACCTGACCCCCGCCGATGGCCGCGCCGCCTTCGAGCGCGGCGCCATCGACGCCTGGGTGGTGTGGGACCCGTTCCTCGCCGCCGTGCAAAAGCAGTCGGCCGTGCGTGTGCTGGCCGATGGGCGCGACCTGGCCTCCTACCAGCGCTACTATCTGGCCGGCACCCCGTTTGCCCAGGCGCGGCCCGACGTGCTGCGCGTGTTCTTCAACGAGCTGCAAAAGGCCGGCGTGTGGGTCAAGCAAAGCCCCAAGGACGCTGCCGCGCTGCTGGCGCCCGTGTGGGGGCTGGATGCAGGCGTGATCGAGCTGGCCAACAGCCGCCGCAGCTACGAAGTGCGTGCCGTGGTGCCCGCGGCGCTGACAGAACAACAACGCATCGCCGATGCCTTCTTTGCCGAAAAGCTGCTGCCCAAGCGCGTGAATGCGCTGGACGTGCCGCTGTTCAAGACCGGAGCCTGACACCATGACCCAGACGACCAACACACCCGCCGCGCAAGGCGTGCGCCTGGAAGTGCGCGGCGTGGACAAGCGCTACGGCACCCGCGACGTGCTCAAGAAGACCGAACTCGTCATCGAGCCCGGCCAGTTCGTGGCCATCGTGGGCCGCAGCGGCTGCGGCAAGAGCACGCTGCTGCGCCTGGTGGCGGGGCTTGAATCCGTCTCGGGCGGCGCGATCCGCCTGGACGGCAAGGACGTGGCCGGGCTGAGCGACGACACCCGCATCATGTTCCAGGACTCGCGCCTGCTGCCCTGGAAGCGCGTGGCCGACAACGTGGCCCTGGGCCTGCCGCCTGCGCGGCGCGGCGCCGCCGCCGACGTGCTGGCCCGCGTGGGCCTGGGCGACCGCTTGACCGAATGGCCCGCGCGCCTGTCCGGCGGCCAGCGCCAGCGCGTGGCCCTGGCCCGTGCGCTGGTGCACAACCCGCGCCTGCTGCTGCTGGACGAACCCCTGGGCGCGCTGGATGCGCTGACCCGCATCGAGATGCACCGCCTCATCGAAGGCCTGTGGCGCAGCAGCGGCTTCACCGCACTGCTGGTGACCCACGATGTGCAGGAGGCCGTGGCCCTGGCCGACCGCGTGATCCTGATCGAAGACGGCCAGATCGCGCTGGACCAGCGCATCGACCTGCCACGCCCCCGGTCGCATGGCGACGCCGCCTTTGCTGCCATCGAAAAACGCATCCTGGACCGCGTGCTGCAAAAGCCCGACGGCGAGCCTGCGCACGAGGCGCCGTGGCCCGGCGTGCCTGCGCATGGTCTGCGCTGGGCGGTGTAGCCGTTTCTACTGCCTTTCGCTGCTTTCTTTCTGTCTTCTGTCATTCCTTTCTTCGCCCTACGGCCCCATCAAGGAGAACCCATGTCCATCCAAGCCATCAACGTCCGCAACCAGTTCAGGGGCAAAGTGCGCGAGATCGTGCGCGGCGACGTCGTGTCCGAAGTCGATGTCGAAACCCCCTGGGGCATCGTCACGTCGGTCATCACCACCCGCTCGGTGGATGAGCTGGCCCTGGTCGTGGGCTCCGACGTGGTGGCGCTGGTCAAGTCGACCGAGGTGTCCATTGCCAAGCTGTGATGGATTTTGATAAAAATATGCCCCTACCGCTTGCTGGTAGAGCGCTAGCAGCTATAAAAAATATAGCGTTTGCATATTAACCCCCGTTGCGCTGCCCACAGTGCGGTTCGCTCCCCAGGCCCTCTCGCAGGGCCTGATCCTTTTCGCACCCGCAAGCGCGATGAAAGGGGGCTTAGGCGCATGGATGTGCTGAATTCCGCGGGTTTACGGACTGTCCGACTGGATTCGCCAGACCGGTGAACGTTCGACATCCCCAAGTTGCGGCACTCGAAGTTATATAGTATGATGCTCATCATGCGAAAAGCCATACCCAACGCCAGAACCGCCGCCAAGGAGGCCACGCACGAGCGCATCGTGTCGGTCGCCTCGCGGGCGATCCGGCGCCAGGGCTACCACGGCACGGGTGTGGCGGACATCATGAAAGAGGCGGGCCTGACGCACGGCGCCTTCTACGCGCACTTCGACTCGCGCGAGGCCATGCTGGCCGAGGCCGCCGCCATGGCCTGCGCCGAATCCGCAGCGTTTGCCGCAGGTGCCGCAGCCGGCGAGCCGTCTCCCCGCGCCTTGGCCACCTTGCTGCAGGCCTACCTGTCGCGCCAGCATGTCGAGAGCGTCGACATCGGATGCCCTCTGGCAGCCCTGGGCTCGGAGACATCGCGCCAGGCGCCCGAGGTGCGGCGCGTGGCCACCCGGCACATCAAGGAAATGGTCGATCTCATTGCGCGCCAGTCGCCGCAGTGGGGCCAGCCTGCAGCCCACGAACAGGCGCTGGTCACCATGGCCACCATGGTGGGCGCCCTGGTGCTGGCCCGTGCGGTGGATGACACCGCGCTGTCGGACAGCCTGCGCGAGGCGTCGCTCAAGCACCTGACGCAGCCGACCGACTCGACGCAGGCGACGCCCACCACGCCTCCCCATCCCAGCGCACCCAGCGCTCCCGACGCGCCCTCCCCGCACGTTGACGCGGCGGGCTGACGCACCCAGTTCTGCGCTTTTTTTTGTCTTTTTATATGACGATCATCATGCGAATTGATCCGTTGGCACCACCGCTGCATCCATTCGGATCTGGCGCCTCAGTTCGTTTCGCGTTCTCTCCCCTGAAGGAAGCCCCATGAAAGCCTTTGTCCTCGACCGCTACGCCAAGCAGGGCGCACTGCGGCACGCCGAACTCCCCGCGCCGGACCTGCGCGACGACGAGGTGCTGGTGGCGGTGCATGCCGCCGGCGTCAACCTGCTCGACGCCAAGATCCGCAGCGGCGAGTTCAAGCTCATCCTGCCGTACGCCATGCCCCTGGTGCTGGGGCACGATCTGGCGGGCGTGGTGGTGCGGGTGGGGCCGCGTGTGCAGCAGTTCCAGCCGGGCGACGAGGTCTATGCCCGGGCAGACGATTTCCGCATCGGCACCTTTGCAGAGCTCATCGCCGTCAAGGAGTCTTCGCTGGCACTCAAGCCCCGGGGCCTGACGATGGAACAGGCGGCGTCGATCCCGCTGGTGGGCCTGACGGCCTGGCAGGCGTTGGTGGAGAAGGCGCAGCTGAAACAAGGGCAGAAGGTCTTCATCCAGGCAGGGTCCGGCGGGGTGGGCACCTTTGCCATCCAGCTGGCCAAGCACCTGGGCGCCACCGTCGCCACCACGGCCAGCGCGGGCAATGCCGCTCTGGTCCACAGCCTGGGCGCCGATGTCGTCATCGACTACAAGACGCAGGACTTCGAAGAGGTGCTGCGCGACTACGACGTGGTGCTGCACAGCCAGGACGGCAAGGCGCTGGCCAAGTCGCTGCGCGTGCTCAAGCCCGGCGGCCGGCTCATCTCCATCTCCGGCCCGCCCGACCCGGAATTCGGCCAGGCCATTCGCGCCCCCGGCTTTGTGCGGCTGGTGATGCGCCTGCTGAGCGCGGGCACCCGGCGGCGCGCCAAGGCGCGGGGCGTGGGCTACTCGTTCCTCTTCATGCGGGCACACGGTGCGCAGCTGCAGGAGATCACGCGCCTTGTCGAAGCGGGCGCCATCCGCCCGGTGATCGACAAAGTCTTTCCGTTCAGCGCCACCAACGACGCCCTGGCCTATGTGGAAGCGGGCCGTGCCAAGGGCAAGGTCGTCATTCGGTGGTGTGAGCCAGCAGGCCGCCGCACATCCTTTTTCACACGCCGCCAGTCCCCACCCAACCTCCCATCCGTTCCACCTGTCCCTCTGGAGATTTTCATGAAGATTGAAAACGCTGTCGTCCTCATCACCGGTGCCAACCGCGGCATCGGCCTGGCATTTGCCCGCGAGCTGCTCGCCCGCGGCGCACGCAAGGTCTACGCCGGTGCGCGCGACCCTGCCACCCTCACGCCCCAGCCTGGCGTGCAGGCCCTGCGCCTAGATGTCAATAACCCCGCCGACGTGGCCGCTGCCGCCGCGGCCGCGCCCGATGTGACGCTGGTCATCAACAACGCCGGTATCGCCCAGCCTGGGGGCTTCATGGACGCCGACAGCGAAGAGGTGGCCCGCCGCATCTTCGACACCAACTTCTTCGCCGTGCTGCGCGTGAGCAAGGCCTTTGCGCCCATCCTCGCGGCCAATGGCGGCGGCGCGCTGCTCAACGTGCTGTCGGTGGTGTCTTGGGTCAACGGGGGCGAGCTGGCGGCGTATTCGGCCAGCAAGTCCGCCGCCTGGTCGCTGACCAACGCGCTGCGCCACGAACTGGCGGCGCAAAAGACGCAGGTGCTGGGCCTGCACATGGCCTATGTCGATACCGACCTGACGCGCGGCTTCGACGTCCCCAAGTCGAGCCCCGAGCAGATCGTGCAGCGCGCGCTGGACGGCCTGGCTGCCGGTGCGGACGAAGTGCTGGCCGATGAGCTCACGCAGCACGTCAAGCTGTCGATGACGGCCACGCGGCCCAGCTACCTGCCGCAGCCCGCCTGAGCGCAATTGACGGCCCCCTCGCATGGGGGAGTTACTGGACATTCATTGCATCGCCCCGCCAGATCGACAGGTCTGGCGGGGCGACTGCGTTTGGTGTCCCCGTGGCGGTAAGGCGCACTTCTTGGCATCCCGCCGGCCTTTGCATATGCCCTGAAGGCAGCAACTCATGCCGCACACATCTAAGTCAAAGCTTATGAGTAATGACCATTTATTCGTATAAGAGACTTAATTTACATTGCTTCTGGTTGTTTAGTTTTTTGGGTGCGTAGCTGGTTGTGAATCGCGGCAGACCGCTGTCGACGGGCACCACCGCCAAGCACCCGCCCATTTTTTTCCCATCTTCCAGGAGCCTTTCCATGTCCATCCAAGCCATCAACGTCCGCAACCAATTCAAGGGCAAAGTGCGCGAGATCATTCGCGGCGATGTCGTCTCCGAAGTCGATGTCGAAACCCCCTGGGGCATCGTCACGTCGGTCATTACCACCCGTTCGGTGGACGACCTGGCCCTGGTCGTGGGCTCCGATGTGGTGGCGCTCGTCAAGTCCACCGAAGTCTCCATCGCCAAGCTCTGATCTGGAAGCAGCCATGACCGAGACACGGATTTCGCCATCGTCGGCAGAGTTTTCGCGCCAGCGGCGCACGCTGCTGGGCCGCGCTGCGGCCAGCGTGTGCGCGCTGGCCTGTGGGGTGGGCGGTGCCCCGGCGGCATGGGCCCAGGCGACGGCGGTGCCCGAGTCTTCGCGCATCCTGGTCGGCTTTGGCGCGGGCGGTGGCATCGACCTGCTGGCCCGCGTGCTGGCCGAGCGTATCCCCGCGCACCTGGGCGGCAAGCACAACATCATCGTGGACAACCGGCCCGGTGCCGGCGGCCAGATCGCCGCGCAGGCGCTGCTGTCGGCTCCCGCGGACGGCAGCACTTTTCTGATCGCCCCGCTGATCACGCCCGTGCTGTCGCAGATCGTCTACAAGAAGCCGGGTTACGACCCGGCCAAGGATTTCACGCCGGTAGGCCTGCTCGCGCACTTCCAGTTTGCGCTGGCCGTGCCGGCCAACCACCCGGCCCGCAACGTGGCCGAGTTCGTGTCCTGGCTCAAGGCCAACCCCGACCGCGCCAACTTCGGCAGCCCCGCAGCCGGCAGCCTGCCGCATTTCTTCGGGCTGCTGCTGGGCGGCGCGGCGCAGATCGACATCGTGCACATCGCCTACAAGGGCGGCGGGCCCATGCTGTCGGACCTGGCGGGCGGGCAGATCAGCTCGGCCATCCAGACCACTACCGAGCTGCTGCCGCTGCACAAGCAGGGCAAGATCCGCATCCTGGGCACGTTCTCGGAAAAGCGCACGCGCGAACTGCCCGACGTGCCCACGTTCGCCGAGTCCGGCTACCCCAAGGCCGTGGGCAGCGGCTGGTACAGCCTGTGGGCCCGCAGCGGCACGCCGGCAGCCACCGTCACCGCGTTCAACCGTGCGCTCAACAAGGCGCTGGTGGACCCGGTGGTCAAGGCACGGCTCGACGAGATCGCGCTCGACCCGGACCCGCGCACGCCGCAGGCGCTGGAGCAACTGCGCGTGGCTGAGATCGCCAAGTGGCGGCCGGTGATCGAGTCGTCCGGATTCTGGGCGGATTGACCGTGGCCCAGGCTCCCAACATCGTTTTCATCCTGGCCGACGACCTGGGCTGGGCGGACCTGGGCGTCTACGGCGCCACGGACTTCACCACGCCCCACCTGGACCGCCTGGCCGGGCAGGGCGTGCGGTTCACGCAGGCTTACGCCAATTCGGCGGTTTGCTCGGCCACGCGCATCGCGCTCATCACCGGCCGCTACCAGTACCGGCTGCGCGCGGGGCTCGAAGAGCCCATCGCCTTGCGCGACACCGGCCTGGGCCTGCCGCCCGAGCACCCCACGCTGCCGTCGCTGCTCAAAGCCGCGGGGTACGACACCGCCCTCATCGGCAAGTGGCACCTGGGCCTGCCGCCGCAGTACGGGCCGCTGCAGAGCGGCTACGACCGCTTCTTCGGCAACCTGCACGGCGCCATCGACTACTTCACGCACAAGCCGGGCGTGGGCGACGATGTGGCGCGCGACCTGTGGGAGAACGAGGTGCCCGTGGAGCGCGCCGGCTACTACACCCAGGTGCTGGCCGACGAGGCCACGGCGTACATCAACGCCCGCGCAGGGCAGGGTGCCGACGAACGCAAGCCGTTCTTCCTGTCGCTGCACTTCACCGCGCCGCACTGGCCCTGGGAAGGGCCGGGCGACGAGGCCGTGGCGCACCAGATCAAGAGCCTGTTCCACTACGACGGCGGCAGCCTGCGCAAGTACGGCGAGATCGTCGAGGCGCTCGATGCTGCGGTGGGCCAGGTGCTGGCGGCGCTCCATGATGTGGGCGAGGCCGACAACACCATCGTCGTCTTCACCAGCGACAACGGCGGCGAGCGCTTCTCCAAGACCTGGCCCTTCACCGGCCAGAAGACCGAGCTGCTCGAAGGCGGCTTGCGCGTGCCCACGCTCCTGCGCTGGTCCGCACGCATCGCGCCGCAGGTGCAGCACCAGGTCACCGCATCGATGGACTGGCTGCCCACGCTGCTGGCCGCCGCTGGCGTGGCGCCGCATGCCGACTACCCGAGCGATGGCGAGAACATCCTGCCGGTGCTGCAAGGCACAGCGCCCGTGCATCCGCGCACGCTGTACTGGCGCTACAAGGCGCAGGCCCAGCGCGCGGTGCGCGACGGCGCCTGGAAGTACCTCAAGGTCAACGACAACGAGTTTTTGTTCGACGTGGCCGCGGACGAGCGCGAGCGCGCCAACCTGCGCGATCTTGAGCCCGAGGTCTTCACGCGCCTGAAGACGCAGTGGGCCGCGTGGGACGCGCAGTTCTTGCCCATCACCGACGACGTCTACACCCACGGCGTGACGCCCGACATCCAGGCCGACCGCTACGTGCCACACCGACTCACGCGGGGATAGCCACAGGTCGCCGCGCAGCCTCACGGGCGGCGGCGGTACCAGAAGAAAAGGCGAGCCACGGCTCGCCTTTTTGCGTTCTGGTCGGCAGCCCGATACGCATCAAACGCGTACCGCCTACTGCCTACCGCTTGGCACGCGCCCGCGCAGGCACCGGCGCGCAATCGGCACACCGCCCGTACAGCGTCAGCTCGTGCCGCTCCACGGTGAACCCTTTGGGCGCCAGGTCACGCAGGTCGCCGGGACACTCGTGCACATCGAACACCCGCGAGCACACCGTGCATTGAAAGTGATGGTGATGGTCGTGCGCGGAGGACTCGTACCGCGGGCTCTCGCCCGGCAGGTTGACCACCTGCACCGACCCATCTTCCACCAGCGCCTTGATATTGCGATAGACCGTCGCCAGGCCCAGGCCCTGCACGCTCTCCCGTGCGCTGTCCAGCACCTCTTGCGGCGTCAGCGGGCGGTGTGCGTCCGCAATGGCGGCGTGGATGGCGGTGCGTTGCTTGGTGGATCGTTCCATCGGGGAAGACAGGGTGGCGTGGGGCAGGGACTGCGAATTATCGGTGACTGCACTCCCTGCAGCCCGCGATGCCGGGCGTGTGGTTTCTTGTGCGTACCACCGGACGTGTTCTTTTTGATATCGATAATGCATTATCATTAAAGGCTGATCTGGCGTCGCCAGGTTTTTGCGCGCCGGTCGCTGGCTGCCCCTGTGCCTTTGGCAGTAACCAGCCTGCCTTCCTTTCCCGCGCCTGACTGGAGAAACTCCCCGTGCTCGAAGCCATCGGCCTGACCAAACGCTACGGCGACCACACCGCCCTGCATCCGCTTGACCTGTGCATCCGCCCGGGCGAAATCTATTGCCTGCTGGGCGCCAACGGCGCGGGCAAGACGACCACCGTCAACCTGTTCCTCAACTTCATCGACCCCGACGGAGGGCAGGCGCTGATCCACGGTGTGGACGTGACGCGCGAGCCTGTGGCCACCAAGCAGTACCTGGCCTACATCCCTGAGCAGGTGAACCTGTACGGCACGCTGACCGGGCTGGAGAACCTGCGCTACTTCGCGGCGCTGGCCCTGGGCGAGCCGCCGCCACGCGCGCGCCTGCTGGAGCTGATGGCGCAGGTGGGGCTCGACGCCGGCGCGGCCGACAAGCGGGTGGCCGCGTATTCCAAAGGCATGCGCCAGAAGATCTGGATCGCCGTGGCGCTGGCCAAGGACGCCAAGGCGCTGCTGCTGGACGAGCCCACCTCGGGCCTGGACCCGCATGCCGCAGCCGAGTTCACCACCTTGCTGCAGCGCGCCAGCGACGCGGGCGTGGCCATCCTGGCCACCACGCACGACCTGTTCCACGCCAAGCAGACGGCCACGCGCATCGGCATCATGAAACAGGGGCGCCTGGTCGAGAGCCTGGACAGCCAGCAGATCAGCGACACCGACCTGCAGGCCCTGTACCTGCGGCACATGCGGGGCGGCCAATGATCTGGCTTATTGCCTTCAAGGACCTGCGCGAGCGGCTGCGCGACGGGCGGCTGTACTGGGCGGGCGGCATGGTCATGCTGCTGCTGTTCACCGCGCTGGCGGTGGGCTACGGTCACCAGAAAGAGGCACGCGCAGAGCAGGCCGCGGCCCAGAACTCCGACTACCAGGACTGGCTGCGGCAGGGCGCACGCCACCCGCACGACGCGGCGCACCAGGGCATGCACGCCTTCAAGCCTGACGCGGCGCTGGCGCTGCTGGACCCCGGCATCAACCCCTACATCGGCAGCACTGTGTGGCTGCAGGCGCATCGGCAAAGCGAGGTGAAGTTCCGCCCCGCGCAGGACGCCACCGGCCTGCAGCGCTTTGGAGACCTGTCGGTGGGCTGGATCCTGCAGGTGCTGGGCCCCTTGCTGGTGGTGGTGCTGGGCTTCAACGCCTTTGCGGGCGAGCGCGAGCAGGGCATCCTGCGCCAGACGCTGAGCCTGGGTGTGCCGCCGCTGCGCCTGCTGTGGGGCAAGGCGGCGGCTTTGGGCCTGGGCCTGGCGGCGTTGCTGCTGCCGGCCGCGTTGATCGCGGCGGCGGTGGTGGCCCTGTCTGCCGCCAGTGGCGAGCGCGGCGACGCCTTGCTGCGCTTTGCAGGCCTGGCGCTGGGCTATGCGCTGTACCTGGCGATCTTCGTGTTCGTCACGCTCGGGGTGTCGGCCGCATCGCGCACCTCGCGCGTGGCCATCACCGTGCTGCTGGCGCTGTGGATCGCCAACACCGTGGTGGCGCCGCGCGTGATGTCCGAGCTGTCGCGTGCCGTGTTCCCCAGCCCGACGCGGCTCGAGTTCAACCAGGCGCTGGATGCCGACCGCAAGGCGACTTCTGACAAGGTATGGATGCAGGCCTTCGGCACCACCGAGCGCTGGAGCCGCGATGTGCCCCTGAACAAGTGGGGTATCGCGCTCAAGCTCGACGACCAGTCCAGCTACGCCGTGTACGACCGCCACTTCGGGCGGCTGTGGGACACCTGGGAGAACCAGCAGGCGGTGCAGGAAGCCGGTGGCCTGTTGATGCCGCTGCTGGCCATCCGCACCTTCTCCACCGCCATGGCGGGCACCGACTTCGTGCACCACCGTGACTTCACCACCGTTGCGGAGCGCCACCGCCGCGTCATCCAGGACATCGTGAGCCAGGACCTGGTGGAGCACGCCGACCCGCTGGGCCACCAGCACTTCGCCTACCAGGCCAGCCCGTCGCTGTGGGCGCGTGTGCCGGCTTTTGAATACCACGCGCCCTCCGTGGGCTGGGCGCTGGCCCGCAGCGGTGCGAGCCTGGCGGTGCTGTGCGCCAGCTTGGCGCTCGCCGTCGCATTCGCCTGGGCTGCCGTGGCGCGCCAGCGGGCGCTGTAAGGAAAACTCGTGCAAGCATTTCAGTTCCAACGATTTTGCATGGTCGCCCGGCAGGAGCTGCGCCTGCTGCTCAAGGAGCGCAGCCTCTGGTGGGTGGGCGGCCTGTTCCTGCTGCTCATCGGCTATGCGCTCTTCAACGGCGTGCTGCAGACCACGCAGCGCGACAGCGCGCAGGCGGCCCTGGTGGCGGCCGATGCGCAGGCGCGCGCCGGCCAGC
>Ga0209023_10005884_pt1 | contig 13192 bp, 11 predicted proteins | sample LakOneMetagenome_FD_187468 | JGI IMG/M metagenome (GOLD analysis project Ga0209023, IMG submission 187468) | Freshwater and sediment microbial communities from Lake Erie, Canada (SPAdes) (version 2) | ecosystem: Environmental > Aquatic > Freshwater > Lentic | place: Lake Erie, Canada... | reverse complement strand
CGATCTGAAAAGGGCCTGGGCATGCCCGAACTGCGCGCCGAGATCGCCCGGGTCTGCCTGGACGAATAGGGCGCGGGGCCGAACGCCCGCGCTCGGCCACCGGCCGGGCCGGGCGCCTGGCGAAATATTCCGTCGCCGCGCCCGGCCAGGCCATTGACGGCGGCAAACCAGGGTTCAATCTGGGTCTCAGATCAACCCTAGCCTGCGGCCGGTCCCACCCCATGATTTCCCTGGCCGCCGCGACCCCGTCGCGCTGTCGAGCGACGCCGCCTGCACGCTTCTCGGCGCCGTTCGGCGAGGCGGCGCGATGAGCGAACCGTCGATCTTCTTTTCCGAGGTCAACGAGCGGCAGGGCGCCTTCAACCGCCGCGCGTTCCCGATGGGCGGCCTGGCCGGCGGCGGTCTGCTGGCCCTGGTCGGACGGCTGGTGCAGCTGCAGCTGGTCGAGGCCCAGCGCTACCAGAAGCTTTCCGCCGGCAACCAGTTCAACTACCGCCTGGTCTCGCCGCCGCGCGGCGCCATCTACGACCGCAATGGCGTGTCCCTGGCCTCCAACCGACCCAATTTCCGCCTGATGGTGACCAAGGACGTCGGCTTCAACGCCGAGGCGACGCTGGACGATCTGGCCCAGCTGGTTCCCATCGACGCCGCCCGCCGATCGCGCCTGCTGAAGGACCTGGCCCGCGCGCCCCGCAAGACGCCGGTGGCCGTCATGGAGGACATGACCTGGGAGGAGTTTGCCCGCGTCAGCATCCGCGCGCCCGAATTGCCCAGCGTCACCGCCGATATGGGCGACGTGCGCGTCTATCCCTTCGGCGGGGCCTTCGCCCACGTCATCGGCTATGTGGCCAAGGTCTCCGACCGCGACCTGACCAAGGCCAAAGCCGATCCCACCCAGGATCAGGCGCTGCTGCATCACCCGGGCTTCCGGATCGGCAAGCTGGGCGTCGAGAAGGCCTTCGACGGCCCCCTGCGCGGCCAGGCCGGCGCGACCAAGGCCGAGGTCGACGCCCAGGGACGCACGGTGCGCCTGGATCCCGAGGGTGACATCCCGGCCCGGGCCGGCGCCGATATCCGCCTGACGCTGGACGCCGACATCCAGAACCGCGCCCTGGAGGTGATGGGCGAGGAGAGCGGGGCGATCGTGGTCATGGACTGCCGCAATGGCGACCTGCTGGCCATGGCGTCGGCGCCCAGTTTCGACGCCAACCGCTTCGTGAAGGGCCTGTCCTCGCCCGAGTACCGGGCGCTGGCCGAGTACGAGCGCAAGCCGCTGCTGGACAAGGTGATGACCGGCACCTATCCGCCCGGCTCGACCTTCAAGCCCACGGTGGCCATGGCGGCCCTGACGGCGGGCGTGGACCCGACCGACCGGGTGCTGTGCACCGGCGGCTGGGCGTTCGGCGGCCGGGTCTGGCACTGCCACAAGAAGGGCGGCCACGGCATGCAGGACATGCACGCCGCCATCAAGAACAGCTGCGACGTCTATTTCTATCAGATGGCCCTGCGCATCGGGCCCGACCCGATCGCCGCGGCCGCCACGGCGTTCGGCTTTGGCGGAACCTTCGACATCGGCATTCCGGGCCAGAAGAAGGGGCTGGTCGGCTCGCGCGAGTGGAAGAAGAAGACCTTCAAGCGCGACCCGGTCTGGCATCCCGGCGACAGCGTGCCGTTTGGGATCGGCCAGGGCTATATCAACGTCAACGCCCTGCAGCTGGCGGTGATGACCGCGCGGCTGGCCAACGGGCGCAAGGCGCTCAATCCGCGTTTGCTCAAGTCCGTGGGCGGCATCGAGCAGCCGCACGGCGACGCCGTGCCGGACCTGCCGTTCAGCCAGGCGCATCTGGAGATCGTGCGCGCCGGCATGGCGGCCGTGGCCAATGATCCAACCGGGGGAGCCTTCGTTCAAAGCCAGCTGGGCCTGGGCGACGTCAAGATGGCGGGCAAGACGGGCACGGCCCAGGTGCGCCAGTACGCGGCCGGGGCCTCGCGCAGCAACCAGGGCATCGCCTGGAAGCTCAAGGACCACAACCTGTTCATCGCCTTCGCGCCCTACGATGATCCGCGCTACGCCCTGTCGGTGATCATCGAACACGGCGGCCAGTTCGGCTCCAGCGCCGCCGCGCCTCGCGCGCGGGAGGTGATGCGGGTGGCCCTGCTCAAGGACCCCGAGATCCGGGCGCGGATCGTTCGGCCGACGCCCTTGCCGGACCCGCCGGGCCTGAACGACGGCGGGTCTGATATCTAGCCGTTCAACGCCGGCCGCCCTCCCGCGCGGCCAGCCAGGTTATGATGCTGTATGAGCAAAGCCGTTGTCCTCATCGCCGCCGACCATCACGGGGTCGTCCTGAAGGCGCACCTCGTCCGCTGGCTGGAGCAGAACGGCTATGCGCCCGGAGACCTCGGCGCGCACGGCGCCGACCGCTGCGACGCCCTGGACTACGCCCGGAAGCTGGCGGCGGAGTTCCAGTCAGGGTCGGCCAGGTTTGGCATCCTGATCTGCGGTTCGGGCCAGGCGATGGCCATGACCGCCAATCGCTATCAGCACTTGCGCGCGGCGCTGTGCGGCAGCGTCGAGATGGCCAGAACCACCCGCGAGCACAACGACGCCAACGTGCTGGTGCTCGGCGCCAATTTCACGCCACCGGACGAGGCGCTGAAAATCCTTCAGGCCTTTCTGGACACCGAGTGCCTGGGCGGCCGATACGCCGAGCGCCGCGATGCGCTGACGGCCCTGGGCGGGCTTTGAGCTGGAGGCCCGCGCCGCCACCTTTCCGGGCGTAGCGGCGCCTTGCCGGAAGACGGCCCGGGTCTGTCTGGACGAACAGGGCGGCCCCGCTCAGGGCCTTGGCCCGGGGGCGGTTCCAAAGGGCGCGCCGCGCACCGCGTCATAGGTCTGGTCGAAGGCGCGAAGCGTTTTCTGGTCGGGATTGACGCGGGGCGCGACCTCGTCGCCCAGGTCCAGAAACAGGTCGCTTCCAGTCGTATAGGCGGGCCAGACCGGCAGGCCCGGCCCGTTCGGATTTCCCGACCGCGCGAAATTGATCCAGTAGCGGGACATCAGGTCGGCGAGACGTCTGTCCGTCCGGCTCCAGGCCCACGGCTCCTGGTCCAGATGATCGAACATGTACCAGAGCTCGGCGAAATGGCTGGCGCCCCAGCCGCCGCGCTCCGACGTGGCCGGAAACGGCGGGCGGCGGGAAAACCGGTAGGCATAGGCCGGGGGGCCGCCCGCCTTGTCCTGAAGTCGCGCCCAGGCCCACATGTCCCAGCCAAAGCGCAGGTCGCGTTCCAGGTCCGCGCGGGCCTGGCGCGACTCCGCATCGGTGACGAACGGATAGGCCGCGGTGATGGTCGGCGGCAAGCCACCCCAGGCGCGGGTCAGGTCGGCCTGAAAAGTGTCGGCGCGCACGGCGGTCAGGTTGACCAGGGAGCGGGCTTCCTCCGCGTTGTAGCCCAGCAGCACAGGCGTCTTGTTTTGCCGGCCCGCGACAAAGGCTTCGTAGGGCGACAGCGGCAGGACGGTCGGTTCGATCACCGGATGGGTCACCAGACTGGCGCGGCCCTCCAGCAGGCGGTCGGCGGGCAGGGCGCGCAAGGCCGCCAGAGAGTCAGCGCCCAGCGAGGCGGCATAGGTCACGCCGTCCTTCTCGGCCTGCGGCAGGCGATAGCCGGGCGCCAGTTCCAGGGGTTCGAAGACCGCGCCGCTCTGGGCGATGGCGCGATGGAACAGGCCCCTGGCGCGCGGCGAGGCTGTCAGCAGGCTGATCGACATCGCGCCGGCCGACTGACCAAACAGGGTGACGTTATCCGGATCACCGCCGAACGCGGCGATGTTGCGCTGAACCCATTCCAGCGCCGCGATCTGGTCCATCAGGCCGTAGTTTCCGGACGTCCCCCCGCCCTCGCGGCTGAGCTCCGGATGGGCCAGGAAACCCAGGGGGCCCAGGCGGTAGTTGAGGCTGACCACCACCACGCCCCGGCCGGCCAGGCGATCACCCCAATAAAGGGGCAGGGCCGTGGCGCCCTTGGCGTAGCCGCCGCCATGGATCCAGACCATGACCGGCCGGGGTCTGGTCGGGCGCCGGATCGGCGTCCAGACATTGAGATAGAGGCAGTCCTCGGCGGTGCTCGGCGGCGGCTCGCCGGGCATGGAGACGCCCTTCTGCGGACACGCGGGCTGGAAGCTGGCGGCGTCGCGCGCGCCGGTCCACGACGCGGACGGCGCGGGCGGACGCCAACGCAGCGGCCCGACGGGCGGGGCGGCGTAGGGCAGGCCCAGATAGGCCGCGACCTGGCCGGTTCGCAGGCCGCGTACAGGGCCGTTGTCCGTGCTCGCCAAGGGGGGCGTGGCCCCGGCGACCGTCGCCGCCGCGACGGCCAGCGCGGCGGCGAGCGCCGCCATCAGGGTCCGAGAGGTCGTCTTGAGCGTCATGCCGTATTCCCAGCGTCGAGGGGCGGCAGTGTCCCGCGCCGGTCGCCCGGCGCGAAGATCGGTCCATCCCCGACCGGTCTCGCCTTGTCCCAAAGCCAGCCCCGATCTGGACCCCCCATCAGCTTTCAAGGCAGACTGAGGGCATGACCAAGCTGCTCAACGCTTCTTTCCAGGGCCTGTCGATCCGCCATTGGTCGGGGCTGGGCTTCCTCTACTGGCTGGCCGTCGTGACCATGCTGGAGCCGGGCAATGTCCTTGACGCCCTGGAGGCCGGCGTCCGCCCTCACTGGGGACGGGAGGCGACCCGCCTGCTGGCGGCGGCGGCGATCGGCGCGGCGGCGACGCCGGTTCTGCTGTTGGTCGCGGCGCGTTTTCCCCTGCAGGGCGCGATGCGCCTGTCGCGGCTGGCCGTGCAGCTCGGCGCCGTCCTGCTGCTGGCGCCGACGCTGATCCTGGTGTCCTGCTTCGTGGCGGCCTGGGCGTTCGAGGGACGCCTGACGCCGACGGGGTCGGAGATTGGTCTGCAGATGACGGCCAATCTGCTGCTGTTGATCGTCTGTCTGTCGCTGTTCCTGGGCCTCATCCAGCTGTGGCGGCGGCCCGCGCCGCAGGCGGAAACGGCCGTCTGGCCGCAGGTCCTGACCGTCAGAGACCGGGGCCGCGTCACCCTGCTGGACCTGGCGACGGTCGAATGGATCGAGACGCAAGGCAACTACCAGGCCCTGTACGCCGAGGGACGCGCGCACCTGCTCCGGGAAACCTCCCACAGCCTTGAGGCGCGCCTGGATCCGGCGCGGTTCGTGCGCATTCATCGCCGCGTGATCGTGGCCGCCAGCTTCATCCGCGAGGTCGAGGCCCTGTCGAACGGCGATGGGATCGTGCGGCTGAAGAGCGGCGCCGTGCTGCGCCTGAGCCGAAACCATCGCGGCGCGCTGCGCCAGAGACTGGCCGCGCTTGCCTGACGCGGGCTCCTACGACCCCAGCCGCCTGTAGGTCGCGCTGCAGCGCGCGTTGCACTGGGCCCACTGGCTGGGACAGATGTCGTCGTCGCCGGCCTTGCAGAAATAGTAGCTCCGCGCGCAGGCCGCGCGGCACTGGCCGGGGTCGCCGCCCGGGCGGCTGGACGCCAGCGGGATCAGGGGCTGCAGGGCGGTCTGGGGAACGACTGCCACGGCGGGCGGCGCGGCCTTTTTCGGCGCGGGCTTTTGGTCGGCGCCGGCCGGCGAGGCCAGGGCGAGAGACACAAGCAGCAGGGGCAGCAGGCGGCGCATGGGCGAAGCCTAGGGCCCGGCGGTTAAGGTTTGGCTAACCATGTTTTTCGCGGCCGGCGCCGGAACGCCCCCTCCGACACGTCGCGTATCCGCGCCCCGCCACCTCCCCCGCAAGCGGGGCAGGAGGGTTGAGCTGTTCTTCTCCTGCCCCGTAGCGAAGCGTGCGGGGGAGGTGGCGCGCTGCGAATACGCAGCGTAACGGAGGGGGCGCTACTGAACTTGCCGCGCTACTTCAGCTTCTCGATCAGCGCCATCGCCGCCGCCGGATTGCGCACCTTGGCCCCAGAGATGAAATAGGCGAACACGTCGCCGCGTCGGGCCCAGTCCCGTGTCTGGGCGACCACGCCGTCCAGCTCTTCGGAGCTCATGCCGGTGGGCTCGTCCTCGCGGCTGCACATCAGGCGGGCATAGGTGAAGTCGGCGGTCGGCTCGTCGATGCGGGGCCAGTCGGGCGACTCGTCGTCGACGGCATAGACGATGGCCGCGCCGTACTTGGCGGCCAGGTCGTAGAAGGCCTGGGTCTGGAAGGTGGGGCTGCGCACCTCAAGCGCGTGTCGCGCCGGCCGGCCACCGATCTCTTTGGGCAGCAGCTTCAGGAAGCCTTCGAAGTCGACCGGATCGAACTTCTTTGTGGCCATGAACTGCCAGTTGATGGGGCCCAGCTTGTCGCCCAGCTCTTCGAGCCCTTGGGTGAGGAATTTCTCCAGCGAGTCGTTGTTCTCCGACAGCACCCGGCGGTTGGTGCAGTAGCGGCTGGCCTTGACCGAAAACACGAAGTCGTCGGGCGTCTCGTCGCGCCACTTCATCCAGCTGTTGGGCTTGAAGGTGGAATAGTAGGTGCCGTTGATCTCGATGCTGGTCAGGTTGGAAGAGGCGTATTTCAGCTCGTCCTTCTGCTTGACCGTGTCGGGATAGAACACGCCCCGCCAGGGCTCGAAGGTCCAGCCGCCGATGCCGGCCCGGATGACGCCTGTGGACATGCCTGTTCCCTTCCTGTTCTGGGTGAACTTAGGGGAGGTTTTGTTGGGCGTCGAGCGCCTAAATCCTCGCCCTGAAGGGGGAGGACCTGTTCTTCAGCACTCCACCCGGTTGACCGACAGCCCCACGGCCAGCCCGCCCATGGACGTCTCCTTGTAGATCTCGTTCATGTCCTCGCCGGTGCGCTTCATCGTGGCGATCACCTTGTCGAGGGAGACGCTGTGCTGGCCGTCGCCCAGCAGGGCCAGGCGGGCGGCGTCGATGGCCTTGATGGCGCCCATGGCGTTGCGCTCGATGCAGGGGATCTGCACCAGCCCGCCGATCGGATCGCAGGTCAGGCCGAGGTTGTGCTCCATGCCGATCTCGGCGGCGTTCTCGATCTGGGCGTTGCTGCCGCCCAGAGCCGCGCACAGGCCGGCGGCCGCCATCGAGCAGGCGACGCCCACCTCGCCCTGACAGCCGACCTCGGCGCCGCTGATCGAGGCGTTGCGCTTGTAGAGCGCGCCGATGGCGGCGGCGGTCAGCAGGAACACCCGGATCTGCTCGGGCGTGCCGTTGTAAAACCGCACGAAGAACCGCAGCACCGCCGGGACCAGCCCCGCCGCGCCATTGGTCGGAGCGGTGACGACGCGGCCGCCGGCGGCGTTCTCTTCATTGACCGCCATGGCCCACAGATTGACGAAGTCCATGGCCGCCAGTGGATCGCTGATCTGGCGCTCCATGCGGCCCTGGATGGTCTGGTGGATCTGGCGGGCGCGGCGCTTGACGTCCAGCCCGCCGGGCAGGACGCCGTCCTGGCGCATGCCCCGGTCGATACAGGCTTCCATGGCGTTGAAGATGCGGTCGAGGCCGGCGTTCATGTCGTCCGGCGACATCCGCGCCAGTTCGTTGGCGCCCATCACGCCGGCGATCGACAGGCCGGCGGCGGCGGCCCGTTGCAGCAGGTCGGCGCCGCTCTCAAACGGGTGAGGGACGGCTGGGCCTTCTTCCGGCGGGGCGTTGCTGCCCATCTCGAATTCATCGCGCACGAAGCCGCCGCCGATCGAGAAATAGGTGCGCTGGGCCAGCACGGCGCCGGCCTTGTCATGGGCGACGAAGGTCAGGCCGTTGGGATGCTGGGGCAGGCGCTCATGGCCCAGCCAGACGATGTCGCGGGCCTCGTCGAAGGCGATCCCGGTCTCGCCGCCCAGCATCAGCCACTGGTTGGCCCGAGCCTCGACAAGCGCGACCTCGCCGGCGTCGGGATCCAGGTCGGCCGGGACAAAGCCCATCAGGCCCAGCATCACCGCCCGGTCGGTGGCGTGGCCGCGTCCGGTCAGGGCCAGAGAGGCGTAGAGCCGGATCGCGACCCGGGCCACATCGGGCAGATGGCCGTTGTCGCGCAGGCGGCCGACGAACAGCCCCGCCGCCGTCATCGGGCCCATGGTGTGGCTGCTGGACGGACCGACGCCGAGCTTGAAGAGGTCGAAGACCGAGGCTGTCATGAGAGCATCCCGCACGCCCGCGTTGCGGTGAGCGCTATCCGGTTCAAAACATGTTTGTCATCCCGGCCGCAGCGTAGCGGAGAGCCGGGACCCGGGGGCAACCGCGATGCGCCGGCTCCTGGGTCCCGGATAGCCTCTGCGAGGCTTCCGGGATGACAAGATAGAGGTGCGGCTTACTTGCGCTGCGCCTTGGTCGCGTCGCGGGCGCCCTTGAACTCCGAGCCCTCGCCCCATTCGGGCCAGCGGGTCGAGGTGGCCAGGTCCTGGCCCAGGCCCTGAATCAGGCTGATGTCGGCGCGCATGCCCTCCAGGTTCCAGCTGTCGTTCCACTCGTCGGCGGGCTGGTGGTAGGCGTTGATGCGATAGGCGTCGGCGAAGGCCTTGCCGGCCGCCACGCCGCCCTCGACCAGATCCTCGCCCGAGCCGAACGAGATGGCCGGCACGCCGCGCTTGGCGAAGGGGAAGTGGTCCGAGCGGTAGAAGTAGCCGGCTTCCGTGGCCGGGTCGGGCGTGTAGGTGCGGTTCACCTTTTTGCCGTGGGCGATCAGGTCGTCCAGCAGGCCCAGCTTGGCGCTGCCCGAGATGGTGAAGTCCTTCGCCGGACCGGCCGGATCCAGGGCGTCGGTGTTGAGCACGCCCACGGTCTTGGCCAGCGGATACAGCGGATTGGCCGCATAGTATTCCGAGCCCAGCAGGCCCTTTTCCTCGGCGGTCACGGCCAGGAAGACCAGGGTGCGATCGGCGCGCGGGCTCTTGGCGAACACCCGGCCCATTTCCAGCATGGCGGCGATGCCGGTCGCGTTGTCGACGGCGCCGTTATAGATCGTGTCGCCCTTGGCGTCGGCCAGGCCCACGCCCAGGTGGTCCCAGTGGCCGGTGAAGAACACCGTCTCGTCGGGGCGCTTGGCGCCGGTCAGCTTGCCGACCACGTTCTTGGACACGATCACCTTGGGCTCGACCGCGTAGTTGGCCGAGAAGGTCGCGCCCTTCAGTTCCACCGGCTTGAAGTCGCGGCTTTGGGCCGCCTTCTTCAGGGCGTCGAAATCCAGACCCGCGGCCTTGAACAGTTCCACGGCCGTGTCGCGCTGGATCCAGCCTTCCAGGGCCGGATGCGACTTGGTCGGCTCCTTGCGGACGATGTCGAACATCGTGTTGGTGTTGGAGTTCTTGACCGTGGCCCAGCCGTATGAGGCCGGAGCCGTCTCATGCACGATCAGCAGGCCGGCGGCGCCCAGGCGGGCGGCTTCCTCGAACTTGTAGGTCCAGCGGCCGTAATAGGTCATGGCCTTGCCGCCGAAGTCACCGGCGCCGGTCTCGAAGTCCGGGTCATTGATCAGCACGACGACGATCTTGCCCTTGACGTCCAGGCCCTTGAAGTCGTCCCAGTTCCGCTCCGGCGCCTTGACGCCATAGCCGGCGAAGACGATCGGGGCGTTCTGGATCGACACCTTGTCGACATTGGTCATGGCCGCACGGATGGCGATCTGCTCGCCCTGGTTCAGGGCGATGTGGCTGTTTCCGACCATCATGTGGGCGCTGACCGGGCCCTTGATCTCGAACATGCCCAGCGGCACGTCCTGGGTCCAGGCGCGCTTGCCGTCCTTCAGGTCGCCGCCGGGCTCCAGGCCCGCGGCCTGCATCTGCTCGACGATATAGGCGACGGTCTTGGTCTCGCCGGCGGTGGCGGGGCCGCGGCCCTCGAAGGCGTCGGAGGACAGGGTCTTGATGTGGGCGGCCAGCCGGGCGGTGTCGATCGCCGGGGCGCCGGCGGGGCCTTGCGCGAAAGCGGGGGCGGCCAGCATGGGCGCGGTCAGCAGGGCGGTGGCGAGCAGCAGGCGTTTCATCGTTGTCACTCTTTGGAGCAAATCTTGTCGTCGGCGCGGGACCGTATCCGGGGTCTTCGGCGAGGGCTAGGGGGCCGGGGTCAGGAACTCACCCGCCGCCCGTCCACTGCCCAGCGTTCCACCGTCTCGCCGTCCCAGACGTGCAGGGCGTCATAGAGGTTGATGGTCGGATCGCAGTGGCCCGGCTGCAGCCAGACGATGTCGCCCACCTGCGGGGCGTCGGCCGGGAAGGCGCGCGCGGTGTCGGCGTCGGCCGCGCTGACGGCGCCGGCGAAGCCCAGCGGATCGCGGCCGCCGGCCTTCAGCACGTCGATCATGGCGGGATGGGCGATCAGGCCGTGCTCGTCGCCCATGGGCCGCCACAGCGAGCCGGGCGCGGCGCCGGCGAGAACGCGGGCCGGCGGGCCGTCCATCGATACCGCCTTGAAGCCGGCGTCGACCACGACGTGGCTCTTGTGGCGCGTCGAGACCACGCTGGACGCGATGTAGAGCGACGGCTCGAACGGCCAGTCGCCGCCGCCGGGCGGGCCGCACTGGTCATATTCGACGTCCATCACGGCGTAGGAGCCGGCCTGCAGCTCGGTGAACACGCCAGACGCCAGGTCGAAGGCGTGGGTGCCGGTGCCGCCGCCGGTGACCACGGGCGGGGGCAGGCCGGCGGCGGTCAGTTCGGCGACCAGAGCCTTCAGCGTGGCGAAGGCGGCCTCGTCGGCGGAGCGGCGCAGGTCGCCGTCGTCCATGTGCTGGAGGTGGCCCAGATAGGCCTGAATCCCGGCGAAACGCAGGCCCGGCGCGGCGTCGGCGGCGCGGGCCAGTTTCAGGGCGTCGTGCGGATAGGCGCCGGTGCGGTGGGTGCCCAGATCCAGGTCCACCACCAGGTCCAGCATCGTCCCGGCCGCGACGGCGGCGTCGGACAATCGGTCGATCTGGCCCTCGTCATCGGCGGTTACGCCGATGCTCGCGCCGCCCTTCGCCAGAGCCGCCAGGCGCGGCGCGGCCCAGGGCGGCGGGGCGGCGGTGACCAGGACGTCGGTGATCCCGCCGGCCACGAAGGCCTCGGCCTCGCCCACGGTCTGGGCGCACAGGCCGACGGCCCCGCGCGCGACGATCAGCCGGCCCAGGGTCGAGCACTTGTGGGTCTTGCCGTGGGCCCGCAGCCGCACGCCGGCGGCGGTGCAGAGCGCCTGCATGCGGTCGAGGTTGCGGAGCAGGGCGGCCTTGTCGACGACGAGGAGGGGCGTTTGGGGGAGGGCGGTGATCGGTGGAAAGTTCATGCTGTTCCCATTCCCTTGTCCGTCATCCCGCGACGTGTTGTGGCCTAGATCTCGCCCGCCAACACCCGCGCGAACAAGGCCGGATCGACATTGCCGCCCGAAAGGACGATCGCCGAGGTCTTGCCCGCCACCTCGACCTTGCCCGCCAGCGCCGCCGCCAGGGCCACGCAGCCGCCGGGCTCGACCACCAGCTTCAGCACCGAGAAGGCGTAGCGCATGGCCTCCGCCACCTCGGCGTCGGTGACGGCGACGACGCCGGTCAGGGTCTTCTGGTTGATCGGAAAGGTCAGTTCGCCGGGGATCGGGGTCAGCAGGGCGTCGCAGATCGAGCGGGCGTCCGGATCGATGGTCTCGCGCTGGCCCGACAGCAGCGAGCGGCGGGTCTCGTCGAAACCGGCCGGCTCGACGCCCCAGATGTCGGTGGCCGGCGACAGGGCGCGGACGGCGGTGCTGGTTCCGGCGATCAGGCCGCCGCCGCCGACGCAGCAGATCAGCGTGTCGAGGGGTGCATCTAGGGACCTGGCCTGCTCGACGATCTCGACGCCCAGCGTGCCTTGCCCCGCGATGATGTGCGGATCGTCATAGGACGGCACGACCACGCAGCCGCGCTCGCGGGCGATCTCGTCGGCGATGGCGACGCGGTCCTCGGTGAAGCGGTCATAGAAGCGGATTTCGGCCCCAAAGCCGCGCGTGCCCGCCACCTTCACCGCCGGCGAGTCGGACGGCATGACGATCAGGGCCGGGCAGCCCAGGATCTGGGCCGCCAGGGCCACGCCCTGGGCGTGGTTGCCCGAGGAGAAGGCCACGACGCCGCGCTTTTTCTCGTCATCGCTCAACTGGCTGAGGCGGTTATAGGCCCCGCGAAACTTGAAGGCCCCGGCCCGCTGCAGGGTCTCGGGCTTGAGCAGCACCCGGCCGCCGAGGCGCGCATTCAGGGCCGGGCTCTCGATCAGCGGGGTCTCGACGGCCTGGCCTTTGAGGCGGGCGGCGGCGGCCTGGATGTCGGAAAGTGTGATGCTCATGCGAAAAGGTCTAGCTCGCGCGCGCCCTGATCGAAACCCTTTGCGAGCTTCGCCGTTCAAGCCATAACCGGCTCGGGGTTGGGCTGTTCAGGGATATCCAGAATGAAGACCGCACTGTTCGCCGCCGCCGCTGTCGCGGCGCTGGGTTTGGCCGCGCCCGCCATGGCCGACGAAATCTTTGTCGGCGTCTACAAGCACGACGTCACCTTCATCGGCGAGGCCGTGGGCCTGGGCGCCGCGGGGCGTGAGGACGGGGTCGACATCCATGTCGGCTATCGCACCGACCGCATCGAAAGCCTGACCTGGCTGGGTCGCCCGCAGGTCCACACCTTCGTGTCGATCAACAGCGAGAACACCTCCAATTTCGTGGCCGCAGGCTTTGACTGGCCGATCGAGCTGGGCGCGCCCGGCGGCTTCTATCTGCGTCCCGGCTTTGGCCTGGCCTATACCGACGGCAAGGCCGGCCTGCCGCCCGCCAACGCCCCGAACCTGACCCCGGAAGAGCGCGCCCGCCGCACCAACCTCTATTACACCCGCATCGATTTCGGCTCGAAGGTGCTGTTCGAGCCCGAGATCGCCCTGGGCTACAAGTTCAACGACAGCTGGTCGGGCGAGCTGTCCTACACCCACCTGTCGAACGGCCAGATCTTCCACCAGGGCAAGAACCAGGGGCTTGACGACGTGGGGGTTCGGCTGGTCTACGCCTTCTGACTTCGCGGGGGATCGGTTTGACCGGCCCCGTGTCGCCGCCCAAAATTGAATAAACGTCTGCGGCCGAGTCCTGTCGAAGGGCCGCTGGACGTCACCGGGCAGGTGACAAGGCATATCTCTACCATGGCCAATGTGACCGTCGTCGGCGCCCAGTGGGGCGATGAAGGCAAGGG
>Ga0209023_10005883_pt1 | contig 13192 bp, 13 predicted proteins | sample LakOneMetagenome_FD_187468 | JGI IMG/M metagenome (GOLD analysis project Ga0209023, IMG submission 187468) | Freshwater and sediment microbial communities from Lake Erie, Canada (SPAdes) (version 2) | ecosystem: Environmental > Aquatic > Freshwater > Lentic | place: Lake Erie, Canada... | reverse complement strand
AACCTGTCGGACGGCAAGTTCGTGGCGCCCGGTCCCTACTATGGCGGCCGCGACATGGACATGGGCCCGTCGGCATGTCTGCGCATCGGCGACGTCAGAGTGGTCGTGAGTTCGCACAAGGCGCAACTCGCGGATCAGTCGATGTATCGTTACGTCGGCATTGAGCCGACCGAACAGGCGATCCTGGTCAACAAGAGTTCGGTGCACTTCCGCGCCGACTTCGAACCGATCGCCGAAAAGCTCCTGATCTGCGCCGCCCCCGGCGCGATGCCGGCCGACACTGCCTCGCTACCCTGGACGCGGCTGCGTCCGGGCGTCCGCATCAAGCCGAACGGAACACCTTTCAAACCTTCCGCCAAATCCTCCTCATCGACGGGATAACAGACATGCCCACCATCGAACGCATCGACGGCTATGCCGAAGAACTCACCGCGATCCGCCGCGACCTGCATGCCCATCCCGAGATCGGCTTCGAGGAAGTACGCACGTCCGGCATCGTCGCCGACAAGCTGACGAGCTGGGGCATCGAGGTGCATCGCGGGCTCGGCGGCACTGGCGTGATCGGCGTGCTCAAGGGTACGGGCAACGGCACCAAGCGGATCGGGCTGCGCGCCGACATGGACGCACTGCCGATGGAGGAGAACACCAACCTGAGATGGCGCTCGACCATTCCCGGCCGCTTCCACGGCTGCGGACATGACGGCCATACCACGATGTTGCTGGGCACCGCGCGCTATCTGGCCGAGACAAAAAACTTCGATGGTACCGTGCACTTCATCTTCCAGCCCGCGGAGGAAGGCCTCGGCGGCGCCCGGGCCATGATTAAGGATGGCCTGTTCCAGAAATTCCCCTGCGACGAGGTCTACGGCCTGCACAATGCGCCGGATCTCAACCACGGCGAGATCGCGATCCTGCCGGGCCCGGCGATGGCCGGCGCCGATTTCTTCGACATCAGGATTCAGGGCTACGGCGCCCATGGCGCAATGCCGGAGCGTTCCAAGGATGCGGTGATCATCGCAACGACGCTGGCGCAGGCGCTGCAGACCATCGTCAGCCGCAACGTCGATCCGTTGCATGCCGCGGTGCTCTCGATCACCCAGATCCATGCCGGCTCGGCCTACAACGTCATTCCCGGCGACGCGCATCTGTGTGGCACCGTGCGCGCGTTCGACGACGGCATCCGCGCGCTGATCCGCGAAAGGATGCGCGCGATCTGCGCCGGCATGGCCGCGACCTTCCAGTGCGAAATCCACGCCGACATCCGCGACACCTTCAGCGTGCTGGTCAACGAGGAAGAACAGTCTCGGGTGGTCGAGGCCGTGGCGAAGACCGTGGTCGATCCGTCCAAAGTCATCACGCGGTCGCAGCCGAAGATGGGCAGCGAGGATTTCGCCGACATGATGCAGGCCGTTCCCGGCGCCTATTTCTGGGTCGGCCACGAGGGCTCGGTGCCCGTACACAATCCCGGCTATGTGCTCGATGACAAGATCCTGCCGATCGGCGCCAGCATGTTTGCGCGCATCATCGAAACCCGTCTGCCGGTGGGTTCTCATGCATAAACGCGCATCCGAGGAGAAGGTCTCGTCGCTGCACGACCTCTCGGCCGTCGACCTCCTGGCCGGCTATCGCGCCAAGCAGTTCTCGCCCTCGGAAGTGCTGGAAGATGTCCTGACCCATGTCGCGGTGTGGGAGCCGCACATCAAGGCGCTCTATCTGTTCGATCCCGAAGGCGCACGCGCCACGGCGAAGGCTTCGACCGAACGCTGGAGCAGGGGCGAGCCGATGGGCACGCTCGACGGCGTGCCGGTCACGATCAAGGACAACATCGCCACCAAGGGCCAGCCGGTGCCGCTGGGAGCCGCCAGCATGCCGCTGGCGCCCTCGCCCAAGGATGCGCCCCCCGCCGCGCGGCTGCGCGAGGCCGGCGCGATCATCTTCTCCAAGACCACGATGCCGGATTACGGCATGCTGTCGTCGGGCCTTTCGAGCTTCCATCCCCTCACCCGCAATCCCTGGGACGTCAGCAAGAACCCCGGCGGTTCTTCTTCCGGTGCCGGTGCGGCGGGCGCTGCCGGGTACGGGCCGCTGCATCTCGGCACCGACATCGGCGGCTCGGTGCGGCTGCCGGCCTGCTGGAACGGCCTGTTCGCGCTGAAGCCCAGTCTCGGGCGCGTGCCGGTCGATCCGCCCTATGTCGGTCGCGTCGCAGGTCCAATGACCCGCACCGTCGACGACGCCGCGCTGATGATGAGCGTGCTGTCGCGGCCGGACCGGCGCGACGGCATGAGCCTGCCCGCGGTCGAGATCAACTGGAAGGCGCTGGAGAAATCGCCGCGCAAGCTGCGCCTCGGCCTGATGCTCGATGCCGGCACCGGCCAGCCGCTGGAGAAGGAAGTTCGCGACGTCGCGATCAAGGCCGCGAAGGCGTTCGAATCCGCAGGCGCGGTCGTTACCGAAGTCGACGGCATACTCACGCGCGAGATGCTCGACGGACTCGATCATTTCTGGCGCGCCCGGATGTGGTCGGATCTCTCGCTGCTGCCGGAAGCGCAGCGCAAGAAGGCGCTGCCCTACATCTACCAGTGGGCCGAGACCGGCGCGAAACTCTCAGGCGTCGATGTCGTCAGGGGCTTCAACGCCACCATGGCGATCCGCGCCGCCGCAGCAAAGCTGTTCTGCGAGGTCGACTACCTGATCTCGCCGGTATCACCGGTGGTGAACTTCCCCGCCGAATTCGCCGCCCCGCTCAACGATCCCCTCAAACCCTTCGAGCACATCGCTTTCACCGTGCCGTGGAATATGTCGGAGAACCCGGCCGCCTCGGTCAATGGCGGCTACGACAGACACGGCTTTCCGATCGGCGTGCAGATCGTCGGCAAGCGCTTCGACGACCTCGGCGTGCTGGGGATGGCGAAAGCATTCGAGGGCCTGCGCGGGCCGCAGAAGCCGTGGCCGAGCGTGCCGAAGAGGTAATTCTCCGTCATTCCGGGAGATGCGCAGCATCGAGCCCGGAAGTTCGAGCGAATTGACGCATCTCGAACTTCCCCGAGGTGCAATTGCACCCCTGAGGTTCGCGCTCAGTAGCGCGCCCCGGAACGACGCGCTAAACAATCGACAGAAACGCACAATAGAGGAACACCCATGGCGTATGAGACGATCAAGTACGAGGTCGAGGACCAGATTCTCACCATCACCCTGAACCGGCCCGACAAGCTCAACGCCTTTAACGGCACTATGCAGCAGGAACTGATCGACGCGTTCGACGCGGCCGACAAGGACGACAATGTCCGCGCCATCATCGTCACCGGCGCAGGCCGCGGCTTCTGCGCCGGCGCTGATCTCTCCTCCGGTGCCAACACGTTCGACCGCGATGCCCGGCGCGGACCGGTCAAACGCAACGCCGATGGCAGCGTCGATTACAGCGATCCGCAGGTGCGCGACGGCGGCGGCCAGGTGACCTTGCGCATCTTCAAGTGCCTGAAGCCTGTCATCGCGGCAGTCAACGGCCCTGCGGTCGGCATCGGCGTCACCATGCAGCTCGCGATGGATATCCGCATTGCGTCGGACGCCGCGCGCTTCGGCTTCGTGTTCTCCCAGCGCGGCATCGTACCCGAGGCCGCCTCGAGCTGGTTCCTGCCGCGCATCGTCGGCATCTCGCAGGCGCTGGAATGGTGTTACGCCGGCCGGGTGTTTCCGGCGCAGGAGGCGCTGGCCGGCCGTCTCGTCAGCAAGGTGGTGCCGCCGGACGAACTGCTGCCGACCGCGCGTGCCCTGGCGAAGGAATTCGCCGCCAAGACTGCGCCGGTATCGGTGGCGCTGATCCGGCAGATGATGTGGCGCATGATGGGCGCCGACGATCCGATGGAAGCCCACAAGGTCGACAGCCGCGGCATCTACGCCCGCGGCCGTTCCGGCGACGTCAAGGAAGGCGTGGTCTCGTTCCTGGAAAAGCGCCCGGCGCAGTTCAAGGACAAGGTGTCGTCCGACATGCCCGACTACTTCCCGTGGTGGGACGAGCGCGAGTATAAATGAGCCGCGCGGCAAATGCTTCGTCGTCCCTGCGAACGCAGGGACCCATACGCCGCGGCCGTTGTCATAGGAAGACAATCTACGACCGCGCCTCACCTGGAGATCACGCGGTATGGGTCCCGGCATTCGCCGGGACGACGGCTAAATCTCCGCGTATATCTCCAGCAGGTTTCCGTCGGGATCACGAAAGAACAGTGTACGGTGTCCGAACGGACGATCCGTCGGCGGCGAAACCAGCGCGACGCCTTTTCGCACCAGTTCATCGGCGCAGGCATCGACGTCGGCAGCAGAGACCCTGAACGCCAGTTGGAGCGACGCGCTGCCCGCAGGTGTCGGTGCATCGGATGCTGTCAGGCTTGGTTTCGCCAGCGCCAGCGTGTTGCTGCCGAGCTGATATTGCAGCCAATTCGGCGACAGCTCCCGCTGCAGCGAAAGACAAAGCACGTCCTCGTAGAAGCGACGCATCGTCGCCATGTCGCGCACGAAGATCACGGTGTAGTCGATGGCGCGAATCGCGTGGAAGGGCGAAGCAGAATTGCGTTCAATCACGGGAACCTCACTTCGTAGGCTGGGCAAAGGCGATCTTGCGCTGCGCCCACCATTCTTTTGCGACGACGATGGTGGGCACGCTTCGCTTTGCCCACCCTACGATCCCTACCCCATCGTCAGCGCCACGCGCCCGATGGCCTTGCGCTCCATCAACAGCCGCATCGCCTGTGCGTAGTTTTCCAGCGGCAGGCGGTGCGAGATGTTGGGGCGGATCTTGCCCTGTTCCGCCCAATCGGTCAGCTCCCTGATCCTGACCGCGCCGAGCGCGGGATTTCTTCGCACCGCTTCGCCGGCGCGGACGCCGAGCACGCTGGCGCCCTTGATCATCAACAGATTGGTTTTCGCCAGCCCGATGCCGCCGGTGAAGCCGATGATCAAAAGCCGCGCCCCCCAGTTGATGCAGCGCATGCTGTTTTCGAACACCTCGCCGCCGACGGGATCGAACACCACGTCGGCCCCTCGCCCGTCGGTGAGGTGCTTGACGGCGTCGCGGAACGGCTCGCGGTCGTAGCGGATGAGGTGATCGGCGCCCTTGGCCTTGGCAACCTCGAGCTTATCGTCGGAGGACGCCGTCGCAATCACGGTGGCGCCGAGCATCTTGCCGATTTCGACCGCGGCTAGTCCAACGCCGCCCGCGGCGCCGTGCACCAGCAACACTTCGCCCGGCTTGAGCTGGCCGCGATCGATCAGCGCGTGATAGGCGGTGCCGTGCCCGGCCAGGAAGGTCGCGCCCTCCGCATAGTCGAAGGTCGAGGGCAACCGGATCAATTGCGACGGCGCGGCGACGGCCTCGTCGCAATAGGCGCCGTGCCGCATCTTGACGATAACCCTGTCGCCGACGGCAATACCCTCCACCGCACTGACCTCGACAACGTCGCCGGCAGCCTCCACGCCCGGCGTGAACGGCAGCGGCGGCTTGAGCTGGTATTCACCAGCCGCCATCAGCACATCAGGAAAATTGATACCAGCGGCGCGGATGGCAATCCGCACCTGCCCGGGCGCCAGCGCGGAAGATGGAAATGTTTCCAGGCGCAGACTCTCGGGCGGACCGAGTTCGCGGCAGACAACGGCCTTCGGCATCAGGCGGTCTTCTTCAGGCGAAGCACCGCCTCGCGGATCAACGGCATCCGGTCGTTGCCGAAATACATGTCGGTCTTGTTGACGAAGATGGTGGGCGAACCGAAGCCGCCGCGGGCCATCACTTCATCCGTGTTGACCTTGAGCTGGTCCTTGACCGCCTGCTGGCCGATACCTTCGAAGAATTTGACATGGTCGACGCCGGCTTTCTTGCAGACTTCAGATAGCACCGAGTCCTGCGAGATGTCCTTGTCGCCGCCCCAATAGGTCTCGAACACAGCGGTTGCGAATGGCGCCATCTGCTCACTGGATTCCTTGCCGAGCCAGATACAGCCGCGCATTGCCTTGACGCTGTTCACCGGAAACACCGTCGGCGGCATCTTGATCGCGAGCCCCGCCGAACGGGCCCAATCGGCCAGATCCTTTTTCATGTAGCGCGCCTTCAGCGGCACCGGCGTCTCGCGCTGCGCGTAGACGCTGGGGTTGACGGTATTGAAGATGCCGCCGACCAGGATCGGCCGCCAGGTGATCTCGACGCCGAGTTCTTTCGCCAGCGGCTGGATATTGTGGAAGGCGAGATAGGTCCAGGGACTGGAACAGTCGAAGAAGAATTCGATCATGACGGTTTTCCTTTTTGTTGTTTCTCGGACCTCATCCCCGGATGAGCGCTTTGCGCTCACCGAGGGAGCGCGCTTTTGCGCGCGTCTCGAAGGATGAATGCTTGGCACCATCGAGGCCTCATGGTTCGAGACGGCGCAAGCGCCTCCTCACCATGAGGGGCTGGCTTACATCTTCCCCGCTACTTCCTTTGCGCGCTGCCCGAACATGTTCTTCCGCGCCTCTTCATCAAACGGCTCCTTCACGAACTTGCCGATCGCAAGCCCCGCCTGCACCTGCGGCCGTGCGCGCACGCTCGCGTACCAGCGCTTGATGTTCGGGTAGTCGTCGAGCGTGAAGCCCTGCGCCTTGTGGGTCATGGTCCATGGGAAGATGGCGATGTCGGCGATCGAATAATCGCGGCCTGCGACATAGGCGCCGGTCTTGCCGAGTTGGGTGTCGAGCACGCGATAGAGCCGCGCCGCCTCGTCGCGATAACGCTCGATGGCGTACGGGATTTTCTCGGCGGCATAGAGCGCAAAATGGCCGTGCTGGCCCAGCATCGGGCCGAGCCCGCCCATCTGCCACATCACCCACTGTACGGCCTGCGAGCGGCCGCGCAGGTCCTGCGGCAAAAACCGGCCGGTCTTTTCGGCGAGGTAAATCAGGATCGCGCCGGTCTCGAACACCGAAAACGGCCCGCCGCCGTCGGCAGGCGCGTGATCGACGATCGCCGGGATCCGGTTGTTCGGGCTGATCGCCAAAAATTCCGGCTTGAACTGCTCGCCGGCACGGATGTTGACGGCAATGACGGTGTAGGGAAGCCCGAGTTCCTCCAGCATGATCGAGATTTTCCAGCCGTTCGGCGTCGGCGCGTAGTGCAGGTCGATCATGTTTTCCCCGGTGCCGCGATGTGGCCGGATTATTCCCGGGCACGGCGACTTTTGTTGTTCTGTACGCCGATCATAAGACATGGCAGACAGGCGCTCAATTAAACATTTAGAACTTGCGGACAATCAGAAGCTCACCAGAACTTGCCGGGAGGCCCCCATGCTGTTTCCAACCACCATCGCAGGATCGCTGCCGAAGCCGGAATGGCTGGCCGAGCCGAACACGCTGTGGGCGCCCTGGAAATCCAAGGGGGACGAGCTGACGCGCGCCAAGCGCGACGCCACGGTGCTGGCGGTGAAGCTGCAGGAAGACGCCGGCATCGACATCGTCACCGAGGGCGAGCAGGCCCGCCAGCATTTCGTCCATGGTTTTCTGGAGAAGATCGACGGCATCGATTTCGCCCACAAGGTCGAGATGGGCATCCGGAAAGACCGCTACAAGGCGATGGTGCCACAGGTGGTGGCGCCCCTGACCCTGAAGGGCCGCGTCCATGCCGATGAAGCCCGCGTCGCGCGAGCGCACACCAAACACAGACTGAAGTTCACCCTGCCCGGCCCGATGACCATCATCGACACGCTCGCCGACAAATATTACGGCGACCGGGTCAAGATGGCGTTCGCCTTTGCCGACCTGTTGAACCAGGAAGCCAGGGCATTGCAGGCCGATGGTGTCGACGTGATCCAGTTCGACGAGCCCGCCTTCAACGTCTTCATGGACGAAGTCTCGGACTGGGGCATCAAGGCGCTGGAGCGCGCCGCCGAAGGCCTGACCTGCACCACCGCCGTGCACATCTGCTACGGCTACGGCATCAAGGCCAACACTGACTGGAAGGAAACGCTGGGCAAGGAGTGGCGGCAATACGAGGATATTTTCCCGGCGATCGCCAACAGCCCGATCCAGCAGGTCGCAATCGAATGCCGCAATTCGAAGGTGCCGCTGGATATTCTGGCGCTGCTCAAGGGCAAGGTCGTGCAGGCCGGCGTGATCGACGTCGCCAGCGACACGGTGGAGACCCCGGAGGACGTGGTCAAGACGATCGAGGCGGTTTCGAAGTTCGTGCCTGTCAGTAACATCGTCGCGACCACGAATTGCGGCATGGCGCCGATGCGGCGGGATATCGCCGAGGCGAAGTTGATGGCGCTCGGTGCCGGCGCGAAGCTGGCGAGACAGCGGTTGGGTTGAGTTGGGCAGTCATTCCGGGGCGCGCACTTGCGCGAACCCGGAATCTCGACCTTCCGGGTTCGATGCTGCGCATCGCCCCGGAATGACGATGTACTAATCAGCACTCGGATGCAGCAGCGGCCGATATCCGGCCGAGATCGCGCGCAACGTCGACGGCGGCGTCAGCAGCATCGCGTCATTGAGCGCATGCTCAGCCTTGCGATAGCCCACCATCGACCACAGCAACGCCCTGCCCTGCACGATCAGAAAACTTTCCGCGCCCGCCTGCACCATCGCGCCATCGGGCAATTCCGCCAGCGGCAACGGCAACGGATGCAGCCGTTTCTTGCCGCGCTCCAGCCGTTCGCCATGCAGTACCGCGTCCATCTCCTTGGCGCGGATATCCTTCACGCCATTGCCCTGCTCCCACGCAGCCCTGAAGCGGTTGGCGTCATCGCGGCGGCACAAGAAGCATGGGCGATGGCCGGCGGCAAAGGCGGTGGCTTCATCAAGGAAGAACAGTTCGGTCCAGCTCCGGCGCGCCATCACCTGACGCCGCCAGCCGCGGAATTCGCAGACGCAGGTGATCCAGGCCGGGCTCGACCAGCGCTTGTTCAGCAGGGTCTTGGTCGCGGGATCGTGGATGATGCCACGGTTGCCGGTGAAGATACCGCGGTTGACATCGGCGATGATGCCGCCGGTGGGCGTGACGCGGTTCTGGAGGGGCATCTTGTGCCTCAACCACAACTGTCATTCCGGGATGGTCCGGAGGACCAGACCCGGAATCTCGAGATTCTCCGGTGCGCAATTGCGCACCATAGTTCGATGCTGCCGCATCGCCCCGGAATGACGTCGCGTATCACGCCGCGCCGTCGCGGATCGGCGGCTGGAACGACAGCGCCGTATCCCAGGGAAAGAAAATCCAGGTATCCTGCGACACTTCGGTAATGAAGGTATCGACCAGCGGACGGCCCTTCGGCTTGGCGTAGACGGTAGCGAAATGCGCGTCCGGCATCATGTCGCGCACCAGCCGTCCGGTCTTGCCGGTATCGACGAGGTCGTCGACGATCAGAAGCCCCTTGCCGGTGCCGCCGCCGAGCTTGGCGGTGGCCTCGGAGACGCCCTTCAGCACCTGAAGCTCGCCCTGCTTGTCGTGATCGTAGCTGGCGATGCAGACGGTATCGATCACGCGGACGCCGAGTTCGCGCGCCACGATCGCGGCCGGCACCAGGCCGCCGCGGGTGATGGCAATCACCGCATGGAATGGACCGACTTCATTGAGGCGCCAGGTCAGCGCCCGGCAATCCCGATGAAACTGGTCCCACGACACCGGAAAGGCCCGGCCGGCGCGCTCCTGCGCGCTGAGTGTGGTCGTATCCGCCGCCATCGTCTTCTCCTGAAACAGTTTTGACTTGTTGCTAGCGCGCCGCCGCGTGGATCGCCGCCAGCATTTCCTTCACCGCGTTCATCGCCGCCGCCAGCTTTTCCGGATCGCGCGAGCGGACCACCAGGTTGGTGTTCGGCTTCTTGTCCTCGTCCTGGAACGGATAGCTGCCGATGATGGTGTCGGGGTGGGCGTTGGCGATATCCCGCAGCGGCCCGCCGATGTCGCCTTCCCGCGCATTGGCGCGAACCGTATCCGACAACATCCGCACGCCGGACTTCAGCTTCGGCGCCACGATATCCATCATTGCCTGCATGATGGTGGGAATGCCGGCCATCACGATGACGTTGCCGAGCTTGAAGCCGGGCGCGAGAATCGTCGCGCTCTGGATCAGTTCGGCGCCGTCGGGGACGCGGGCCATCCGCAGACGGGCTTCGTTGAGGTCCTGCTCGCTCCAGCGCTCCCGAAACCGCGCCACCACCTCGGGGTGATGGTTGATCGCCACCCCGAACGCCTTGGCGACGCTGTCGGCGGTGATGTCGTCATGGGTCGGCCCGATGCCGCCGGTGGTAAAGACGTAATTATAGCGATGCCGCAGTGCATCAAGGGCGGCGATGATGTCCGCCTCCTCGTCGGCGACCACTCGGACTTCCTTCAGGTCGATGCCGATATTGGTCAGGTATTCGGCGATAAAGCCGATGTTCTTGTCCTTGGTCCGGCCGGACAGGATCTCGTCACCAATGACCAGAATACCCGCCGTGACGATCTCGCTCATGTTTCTCTTCCCCTGTACCCAACCGTATTCCGAAGTCGGAATACGGCTCATTTTCTAGTTGCCCGCATTTTCGGGCGGCTAACCGGACCTACTTAGCCGTAAAATGCGGGCTTGCATTGCGCAAGCAACGCATTGAAGTCACGGGGTTTGCTGCCGAAATAAGCACCCGGCAGCCTGATTTTAGGGCAGCACGGCGAACTACCCATACCAAATGCCGCCAGTCCTTGCATATCGCGCTGGCCCGACCCTTGCTACCATCCCGTGAAGTCATGCACTGTGTCGCATGGCTTCCAGAGATAGTCAGGATTTATGGCAGTCGCGTTTGATGAAATGAACGGCCCCGGCGGCGACCTCCGCCAAGCCTACCATGAGCTCTCCAACTGGCTGAAGGAGACGCCGCCCGAAGCGCTGGAGTATCGCCGCCAGGAAGCGGAACTGCTGTTCCGCCGGATCGGCATCACCTTCGCCGTCTACGGCGACGCCGAGGCCCAGGAACGCCTGATCCCGTTCGACGTGATCCCGCGGATCTTTTCCGGCAAGGAATGGACGCTGCTGGAAAAGGGCCTGAAGCAGCGGGTCCGCGCGCTCAACATGTTCCTGAAGGACATCTATCACGGCCGCGACATCCTGCGCGCCAACATCGTCCCCGACGACCTGATCTTCCAGAACCCGGTGTTCCGGCCCGAGATGAACGGCCAGCACGTGCCGCACGACGTCTATGTCCATATCGCCGGCATCGACATCGTCCGGGTCGACGCCAACGATTTCATCGTGCTGGAAGACAACGCCCGGACGCCGTCCGGCGTCTCCTACATGCTGGAAAACCGCGAAATCATGATGCGGCTGTTTCCGGACCTGTTCGCCCGCCACCGCGTCGCGCCGGTGGAAAAATATCCCGATGAACTGCTGTCGGCCCTGCGCTCGGTGGCACCGCTCTCGGCTTCGGCGGAGCCCACCGTGGCGCTGATGACGCCCGGCGTCTACAACTCCGCCTATTACGAACACTCGTTCCTGGCCGACAAGCTCGGCATCGAACTGGTCGAAGGCCGCGACCTCATCGTCAAGAACGACGAGGTGTTCATGCGCACCACCGAGGGGCTCAAGCGCGTCGACGTGATCTACCGCCGCGTCGACGATGATTTCCTCGACCCGCTTACCTTCCGCCCGGATTCGGCGCTCGGCGTCCCCGGACTGATGTCGGCCTATGCGGCCGGCAACATCACGCTGGCGAACGCGGTCGGCACCGGCATCGCCGACGACAAGGCGATCTATTCCTACATGCCGGAGATCGTGAAATTCTATCTGGCCGAAGAGCCGATCCTGAAGAACGTGCAGACCTGGCGCTGCCGCGAGCCCAAGGACCTGTCCTACGTGCTCGACAATCTCGGCGACCTCGTCGTCAAGGAAGTGCACGGCTCCGGCGGCTACGGCATGCTGATCGGCCCCGCCGCCACCAAAGCCACGATCGAGGCATTCCGCGACAAGCTCAAGCGCGAGCCGGAAGGCTTTATCGCCCAGCCGACGCTGGCGCTGTCGACCTGCCCGACCTGTACCGCTTCGGGCCTCGCGCCGCGCCACGTCGACTTGCGGCCGTTCGTGCTGACCGGCCGTGATCGCACCACCATCGTGCCGGGCGGATTGACCCGCGTGGCGCTGAAGGAAGGTTCGCTGGTGGTCAATTCGAGCCAGGGCGGTGGCACCAAAGACACCTGGATACTGGACGAATAGAGATGCTGTCGCGCACCGCCGAAAACCTGTACTGGCTGGCCCGCTATGTCGAGCGGGCAGAATATCTCGCGCGCACCATCGACGCGACCCTGCGCGTCACCGCGCTGCCCGCCGCCTATATCGGCAAGACCAACGAGTGGGACTCCGCCCTCCTCACCGCCGGTGTCAGCGCCAGCTTCTACGAGACCTACGAGGAGGCCAACGAGCAGAATGTCGTCGAGTATCTGGCGTTCTCACCGTCGAACCCCTCCTCGATCAAGAATTGCATCGAGGCGGCACGGCTGAATTCGCGCTCGGTCCGCACCGCGCTGACGAGCGAGATGTGGGACACCATCAACTCGGCCTGGATCGAACTCGGGGAACTCTGGGGCAAAGGCACTTCGACCCGCGAGGAACTGGCAAAGTTCCTGCGCTTCGTGCAGGAGACCTCGCTGCGGTTCGACGGTTCGGCCTACCGGACCATGCTGCGCAACGACGCCTACTGGTTCTCGCGGCTCGGCCTGCATCTGGAACGCGCCGACAACACCGCCCGCATTCTCGACGTCAAATATCACGTGCTGCTGCCCGAAGAAGAACATGTCGGCGGCCCGCTGGATTACTACCAGTGGACCTCGATCCTGCGCTCGGTGTCGGCGCTGACGGCCTATCACTGGGTCTATCGCGAGACGCTGAAACCGTGGTTGATCGCGGATCTATTGATCCTCAACGATACGCTGCCGCGCTCGCTGGCGAGCTGCTACAGCAACCTGGTGCGCAACCTCGACCAGATCGGCGTCGCCTACGGCCGTCAGGGCGCCTCGCAGCGCCACGCCCGCGGCGTCCGCAACCGGCTCGAACACAGCCACATGGACGACATCTTCCAGCACGGCGTCCACGAGTTCATCCAGGAATTCATCTCGGATAACGCACGGCTCGGCGAAATCATCACCAAGCAGTATCTGATCTGAGATTTGGGGATAAAAACAACCAAACAACGTCATGGCCGGGCTTGTCCCGGCCAT
>Ga0209023_10005882_pt1 | contig 13193 bp, 12 predicted proteins | sample LakOneMetagenome_FD_187468 | JGI IMG/M metagenome (GOLD analysis project Ga0209023, IMG submission 187468) | Freshwater and sediment microbial communities from Lake Erie, Canada (SPAdes) (version 2) | ecosystem: Environmental > Aquatic > Freshwater > Lentic | place: Lake Erie, Canada... | reverse complement strand
GGGTCGTACTCGTCGGTGATCTCGCCGACGATCTCCTCGAGGATGTCCTCGATGGTGATCAGCCCGGACGTGCCGCCGTACTCGTCGACCACGACGGCGATGTGCTGACGCCGTGCCTGCATCTCCGACAGCAGCTCGTCGACGGGCTTGGTGTCGGGCACGAAGTAGGCGGGCCGGATGACCTCCTCGACCCGCTGGGTCGTCTCGACGTCGGGCGCCTCGAAGTCGCGGCGGACCAGGTCCTTGAGATAGGCGAAACCGAGGATCTCGTCGAGGTTCTCCCCGATGACCGGGATGCGCGAGAAGCCGCTGCGCAAGAACAGCGACATGGTCTGGCGAAGATTCTTGTGGCGCTCGATGTAGACGACCGCCGTGTTGGGCACCATCACCTCGCGCGCGATGGTGTCGCCGAGCTCGAAGACCGAGTGGATCATCTTGCGCTCGCCCGCCTCGATCACCGCCGAGGCCTCGGCGAGGTCGACGAGCTCACGCAGCTCGGTCTCCGTCGAGAAGGGCCCCTGGCGGAAGCCCTTGCCGGGGGTGATCGCGTTGCCGACCAGGATGAGCAGTCGCGGCAGGGGGCCGAGGATCGTGGTGACGGCCACGAGCGGACCGGCGGTGGCGAGGGCGACGCGCTGGGCATGCTGGCGGCCGATGGTCCGGGGCGCGACCCCGATCACCACGAACGAGGTCACCAGCATGACGCCGACCGCGATCGTGGCGGCGGGCCACCAGGAATCCCAGGCGTCGTAGGCGATGAGCGTCACGAGCACGATCGCCGAGATCTCGCACAGCAGGCGCAGGAACAGGGCGGTGTTGAGGTAGCGCGGGCTGTCCTGGAGCAGCCGGACGAGCCGCGTGGCCCCGGTCCGCCCCTCGTCGGCCAGCTCCTCGGCGCGCGCCGGGGAGAACGACCCCAGCGCGGCGTCCGCAGCGGAGAACAGCCCCGCGAGCAGCACCAGGCCGGCCGCCGTGGCGAGCAGGCCCAGGTCGTTGCCGGTCATCGACTCCCGATCTCGGTCAGCGGATCTTCCGTCCCACGCTCACTCGACGGGCGCCGGGGTGCGCCACTCCGCCAGGATCTGGTCCTGGAGCCCGAACATCTCGCGGTGCTCCTCGGGCTCGGCGTGGTCGTAGCCGAGCAGGTGGAGGATCCCGTGAACGGTGAGCAGCTCGATCTCGGCCGTCTCGGAGTGGCCCGCCGTGACGGCCTGGCGGGCCGCCACCTCGGGGCACAGCACCAGGTCACCGAGGACGCCCTCCTCGGGATCCTCGTCGACGAGCCCGGGGCGCAGCTCGTCCATCGGGAACGCGAGCACGTCGGTGGGACCTTCCTTGTCCATCCAGCGCCCGTTGAGCTCGGCGATGGTCGCCTCGTCGACGGCCTTGATGCACAGCTCGGCCAGCGGGTGGACCCGCATCCGGTCCATCACGAAGCGGGCGAGCTTGGCCAGCCCCTGGACGTCGATGCCGCTGCCGGACTCGTCGAGGATCTCGATGCTCACGGACGCCGTCCCTTGGCGGCGGCGCCCTGCTCGCGCAGTCCGTCGCGAGCGTCGAACTCGTCATAGGCGGCGACGATGCGCCCGACCAGCTTGTGGCGCACCACGTCGTGGCTGGTCAGCCGGTTGAACACGACGTCCTCGACGCCGTCGAGGATCTCCTCGACCACCTTGAGGCCGCTGCGGGTGCCGCCCGGCAGGTCGATCTGGGTGACGTCACCGGTCACCACGATCTTGGAGCCGAACCCGAGGCGGGTGAGGAACATCTTCATCTGCTCCGGTGAGGTGTTCTGGGCCTCGTCGAGGATGATGAACGCGTCGTTGAGGCTCCGGCCCCGCATGTAGGCGAGCGGGGCGACCTCGATGGTGCCGGCGGCCAGCAGCTTGGGGATCGACTCGGGGTCGATCATGTCGTGCAGGGCGTCGTAGAGGGGCCGCAGGTAGGGGTCGATCTTCTCGCTCAGCGTGCCGGGCAGGAACCCGAGCCGCTCCCCCGCCTCGACCGCGGGACGGGTCAAGATGATCCGGTTGACCTGCTTGGCCTGGAGCGATTGCACGGCCTTCGCCATCGCGAGGTAGGTCTTGCCGGTGCCGGCCGGGCCGATCCCGAACGTGATCGTGTGGCGGTCGATCGAGTCGACGTAGCGCTTCTGGTTGAGCGTCTTGGGACGGATCGTCCGCCCCCGGTTGGACAAGATGTTGAGCGACAGCACGTCGGCCGGCCGCTCGGTGGTCTCGGCGCGCAGCATCGAGGCGACCCGCTCGACGGTCTCGGGCGTGACGCCCTGGCCGGTCCGGATGATCGTGACGAGCTCGTCGAGGAGCCGCTCGGCGAGCGCGACGTCGCCCGGCTCGCCGTGGAAGGTGATCCGGTTGCCGCGGACATGGACGTCGGCCTCGAAGATGCGCTCGATGAGCGCCAGGTGCTCGTCGCCCGGACCCAGGACGCTGACCATGTTGATGCTGTTGGGGATGACGACGACGTGCTTGGTGGTGGCCCTCGAGGCCGGCTGGCCCGACCCGTCGGGAGTCATGGGCACGGCGTCGTGCTGGTGCGAGTCGGTCATGGATGCCCGGCGGGGCGGCCCTTTCGGTCGGGTGCTGGAGCGACCTCCATGCTACGGGCTGGCGCGGACGGGGCCCAGCGGATTGCCCGGCGGTCACACGTCGTACGACGCACGCGGCCTCACGGGTGGGTGACCTGGAGGATGCCCAGGCACATCTCGTCGGTCGTGCCGTCACCCCAGACGACGTACTTGTCGGGCTGTCCGTCGAAGGCGGGGAGGCGGTCGCGCAGCCACTGGACGTGCTTGCAGGTGACCTCGACCGTGTCGAACGGGTCGAGACGCACGGGCTTGATGGGGTGTGCCCCCTGGTCGTCGAAGTTCCACACCGGGATGTCGAGGATCGTGCGCTCCCGCGGAGTACCGGGGTTGACCGTGATCGTGATGGACCTGCCGAGCAGGTGCATGTGGCCGGCCACGGCCCGGATGGTGGTCGGCTGGCCGATCGTGCGCGTGCACGACTGCGTGCTGCCCGGCCGGACCTCCTCCCCGCACAGCAGGTGCAGCAGGTTGGCGGTGTTGCCGTCGGCCCCGAACCGCGTCATGACATCGGCCACGGCTGCCGTCCGGTCGCACAGCGGACCATCGGCGTGCGCAGGGCGGCACGGCAGCTCGACCGGTGCCGGCAGCAGCATCGTCTCGATGGAGTCCAGCCGCTGGCTCGCGGGGGCGAGCCTCAGCAGCGTCGACGAGGCGTCCGGTCCGGTCCCCGCCAGCAGGTTGTAGTGGACCTGCATGACGATCTGGGTGCCTCGCTCGAGGAGGACGCCGTAGCCCTTCGGCTCGACGGCCTCGCGGCCCCCCGGGGCCCAGGCTCCCAGCCAGGGAGCGTTGTCGAGGGCGGGGCCGCGGGTCAGACCGGAGTCGCCGAAGCAGGTCCACCCCTCGTCGGGCGTCTCCGCGTCGAGCTCGCGGGCCCGGGCCAGATCGGCCGGCGGGACCCGGAACAGGATCACGTGGTGGACGACGTCGGCGTTGTCGGGCTGGACGAACGTGCCGGTCAGGTAGGCGTCCTTGGTCAGGTGCGGGTCCAGCAGGAAGCACCGGTAGTCGTCGGTGCCGGTGCCGTAGGGCGCCGACGGCGTGTAGGACTCGGGCATCGTCAGCCGTAGCCGGCGCTCCCCGGCGCGCAGCGGTTCGGGCTTCGTGGCCTCGATCGGATGCTCGTCCTCGACCACCTCCGTGGTGGTCTCACTCGGGTCGGCCGCCGAGATGCTCGGCGCCGGGGTCGCCCGATCGCCGGAGGGTGCGTCCGAACCGCCACCACAGGCCGCCAGGGCGAGCACCCCCAGCAGGAGCAGTGCCGCCAGCAGACGCGACGGAGTCGACGAGCGCCGCGCCGTCATCCCGGCGGCCAGGTCATCGCGCGACCACCCAGGACATGCAGGTGGGTGTGGAACACGCTCTGGCCCGCGCCGCTGCCCGTGTTGAAGACGAGCCGGTAGTGACCCTCCAGACCGTCGCCGTCAGCGACCACCGCGGCGGCATCGACAAGTCGCGCCAGGGTCTCGGGCGACCCGGCCGCCAACGCCGCCGCGTCGGCGTAGTGCTCCTTGGGGATGACCAGCACGTGCGTCGGCGCCTGCGGCTGGAGGTCCCGGAAGGCCAGCACGTGGTCGGTCTCGTGGACCACGTCCGCCGGGATCTCGCCCGCGGCGATCTTGCAGAAGAGGCAGTCAGGGTCGCTCACGCGGGCCAGCCTAGTGGCCCGCTACGTGGCCGTGATCACGTCGCAACGTCGCCGCGGCGTGTAAACCTTCAGACGACCTCGGGCGTCCAACTAGCGTGATGACCCGTGGAGTGGCGACGATCGAGGCACCGATGAGCCGTGCCGCCGCGCGCCGCGGCCTGTCACGCCGTACGACGTCGTGGGACGCCGACGAGGCCCTCGAGCAGCTCTATGCCGCCCACTGGCGCTCGCTGGTGCGGCTCGGGGTCCTGCTGCTGCACGACCAGGGCCGGGCCGAGGAGGTCGCCCAGGATGCGTTCGTGGCGATGCACGACCACTGGCATCGGCTGCGCGACCCCGACAAGGCGCTGGCCTATCTGCGCCAGACGGTCGTCAACCGATCACGCTCGGCGCTGCGTCACCAGGTGGTGGTCGACCGGCACGTCGCTGCTGACCGACCGCTCGTCGCGCCCGACGGCGCCGACGACCGTGCCCGCCGGAGTGTCGTCCTCGAGGCATTGCGGACTCTCCCCGAGCGCCAGCGCGAGGTGATCGCGCTGCGCTACTACCTCGATCTCTCCGAGCAGGAGATCGCCGACGCCCTCGGCATCTCGCGTGGCGCCGTCAAGAGCCACGCCTCGCGCGGGGCCGCAGCCCTCCGCGAGCAGCTCGCCGACCTGTGGGAGGAGACCCCATGAGCCAGCCTCCGACGAACCCGAACCCCGACCCCCGTCTCTCCGAGCTGATCGAGGACGCCGTCGCCGACGTCGATCCCGTCGACCGGCTCTCCGCCATCCGTGCTCGCACGGCCAACGCCTCTGAATCGAAGGTGACCACCATGACCAGCCGTCGTCGCTCCTGGACCCTCACTGCCGGCGCCGCCGTCGTCGCCGCCGCGGCCGTCGTCGTCGCGGTCGCCGTGATCGGCCAGCAGGACAACAAGCCGACCTCGGGGCCAGGCCCCGCGGCCTCGGACTCCACGTCGGACGGCTCCTCGTCGAGCCCCGCACCCAGCGAGCCGACCTCCACGGCCTCGAGCCCCGACGGCGGTGGCTCCTCGACCTATGCGATCTACTTCGTCGGCGACACGCCGTTCGGACCGCGGCTCTATCGCGAGTTCCAGACTGTCGAGGGCGGCGATGCCGCCACGACGGTCGTCGCCATGGCGATCGGCGGGGACGCGCTCGATCCCGACTACGGAACGCTGTGGCCAGGCGCCGGCGTCCACTCCGTCACCGACAACGGCGACGTCATCACCGTCGATCTGGGCGCAGACTCGACGCCCCTGCGGGACCGTCCTGAATCCATGACCAAGAAGCAGGCGACGATCGCCGTCCAGCAGGTCATCTACACCGCCCAGGCGTTCTTCGGGCGCGGACGGGCGCCGGTGCAGCTGCTCATCGCCGGGCAGCACAGCGACATGGTGCTCGGCGTACCGGCGTCGGAGCCGCTCGCCAACGACGACCCCAACGACGTGCTGTCGCTGGTCAGCCTGACCGACCCGGCCGAGGGCGCCGTCGTCACCGGCGGCACGCTGCACGTCTCCGGCGTGGCCAACTCCTTCGAGGCGACCGTGCCGTGGCAGATCCTCCAGGGCGCGACCGTCATCGACGAGTACAGCTTCATGGCCGAGGGTGCCTACGACAAGCTCTATCCGTTCGACGGCACCATCGACGTCTCGGGCCTGGCGCCGGGCACCTACACCCTGCGGGTCGCGACCGACGACCCGTCCGGCGGCGAAGGCCCCGGGCCCTACGTCGACACCCGCACCTTCACGATCGGCTGACCGGTCCGCAGGCCCGGCTAGGTTCGGGCCATGCGGCTGACGCGGGAGGACCTCAACCGGACGCTGCTCCAGCGGCAAGGGCTGCTGGAGCGGCGTCCGGGCACCGTCACTGACGTCGTGCGGCACCTGGTCGGCCTCCAGGCGCAGGAGGGGTTGTCGCCGTACGTCGGGCTGGCGGCACGCCTCGCCGGGTTCGACCCGGAGGACGTGACTGCCGGCCTCGAGTCGGCCGAGCTCGTGCGGATGGTCTGCCTGCGCGGCACGATCCACCTGCTCACCGCCGACGACGCCCTCATGCTCCGGTCCTGGACGACACCGGCGCAGGAGCGCGAGCGGGCGGCCGCTCAGAACCTCCGCGACGTGCGAGACCTCGACCTCGGTGCCTTTCGGGCCGAGGTGTCGGACGCGTTGGCCGGCGGCCCGCTGTCGGTGAAGGCGCTGGGTGAAGCCCTGGTGTCGGCCTTCCCCGAGCGGCCGCCCGTGGCACTGGCCGGGCTGGCCCGGGTGTGCGAGCCGCTCGCCCAGCTGCCGCCGCGCGGGACCTGGCGAGGCTCGGGCGGGGTGGTCTACCAGTACGTCGACCGCTGGGTCGGTCGGCCGCTGGCCGCTCCCGATCCGGCCGACCTGGTCCGCCGCTACCTGCGCGCGTTCGGCCCCGCCTCGGCGGCCGATGTCACGGCGTGGTCCGGGGTACCGGGCATCGCCCAGATCCTCACGGAGATGCCCGACCTGGTCCGCCATGAGGACGACCGTGGCAAGGCGCTGTGGGACGTCCCCGGCGGCGAGATCGTCACCGGGGAGCATCCGGCTCCGGTGCGGCTGCTCGGGATCTATGACAACGTCTGGCTCTCCCACGCCGCCCGTGACCGGGTCACCACGCCCGAGGCGCGCAAGGGCTGGGCCGGCGTCAACGGCGGCCTCGCCGCGACGGTCTTCGTGGACGGCTGGCTGGCCGGGCTCTGGCGCGCCGACGGCGACCGGGTCGGCTCCGTCGAGCTCTTCGGCTCACTCACCCGGTCACAACGGGCCGACCTCGACGCCGAGGTCGCGCGCGTCGACGTACTCCTGGGGAGCTAGCGGCGACCGCCCTCGGCCTGGCCCTCGCCCCACGCGTCACACTTCTCGGCCGAACCTGGCACTTCTCGGCCGAAACTTCGGCCGAGAAGTGACAGTTTCACCGGCGAGCCGGTGAAACTGTCACCCCCACCGCCCCGTCCGGGACAGCAGGGCAGCAACGGCGGCGAGCCCGGCGGTGGAGGTGCGGAGGACCTCGGGGCCGAGCCGTACGGCGCGGCCACCGACCGCGGCGAACGCGGCCACCTCCTCCGGGGTCAGCCCGCCTTCGGGGCCGACGACGACGCCCAACGACCGCGCCGCCGAGACGTCGACGGACGTCAGCGGCTCGGAAGCCTCCTCGTGCAGCACGAGGAGCACCTCGACCTCGGCCACGAGCGACACCGCCAGGGGGAGGGTCGCGAGGTCGACCACCTCGGGGAACCAGGCCCGGCGCGACTGCTTGGCCGCCTCACGAGCGGTGCTGCGCCAGCGCTCGAGCGACTTCGCGACCCGCTCGCCCTTCCACACGGCGACGCTGCGGGAGGCCGCCCAGGGGACGATCGTGTCGACGCCGATCTCGGTGAGCACCTCGACGGCCAGCTCTCCCCGGTCACCCTTGGGCAGCGCCTGGACGACGGTCACCTCAGGCTCGGCCCGCGCCAGCACCTCGGCGGACTCGATGGTCACCTCGAGCAGCCGCTTGCCGGTCGAGGCGACGGCGCCGACCGCCCGCGAGCCGCGGCCGTCGGTGAGCTGGAGCCGCTCCCCCACCCGGAGCCGGCGTACGGCGACCGCGTGATGCGCCTCGTCGCCGGTGACGGCGACGACGTCACCCGGTGTGACACCGGCGAGCGACGCGACGAGGTGCACGGGGAGCGACATGTCCGAGACGTGCTCCGTCAGCCGTTGAACGCGTCACGGAAGCGGGAGAACACCGATTTGTGCGCGGGCCTCATCGACCCCGCCGGGGCCTCTTCGCCGCGGATCGCTGCGAGCTCCGTGAGCAGCTCCTCCTGACGAGGGTCCAGTCGCGTCGGCGTCTCGACCAGGATGGTGACGATCAGGTTGCCGCGCCCGCCGCGCAGGCCGGGGACGCCCCGTCCCCGAAGCACCTGCTCGGTGCCCGACTGGGTGCCGGGGGCGATCTGCAGCTCGATGGTCTTCTGGTCCGCCTCGACGCCTTCCTCCAGGTCGGCCTCGAGCGTCTCCAGGGTGACGCTGGTCCCGAGCGCAGCGGCCGTCATGGGCAGCGACACGGTGCAGTGCAGCTCGGACCCGTCACGGGTGAACGTCGGGTGCGGCGCGACGTGCACCTCGACATAGAGGTCGCCGGCGGGGCCGCCCCCGGGGCCGACCTCGCCCTGCCCGGCCAGCTGGACCCGGGTGCCGGTGTCGACGCCCGCCGGGATCTTGACCCTGAGGGTCGACCGCGAGCGCACCCGGCCGTCGCCAGAGCACTCCCGGCACGGCTCGGGGATGATCGTGCCGAACCCGCGACAGGCGGGGCAGGGCCGCAGCGTGCGGATCTCGCCGAGGAGCGACCGCTGGACGTGCGCCACCTCGCCGCTCCCGCGGCAGGTCTCGCAGGGAACGGGCGTCGTGCCGGGAGCGGCACCGGCTCCATGGCAGGTCGAGCAGACGACGGCGGTGTCCACCTTGAGCTCGCGGGTCACGCCGAAGGCCGCCTCGGCCAGGTCGACGTCGAGCCGGATCAGGGCGTCCTGGCCCCGCCGGGTCCGCGGTCGCGGACCGCGGCTCGCGGCGGCGCCTCCGCCGAAGAACGCGTCCATGATGTCGGTGAAGGAGAAGCCGGCGCCCTGCCCGCCGCCGAAGCCGCCACCGAACACGTCGCCACCGCGGTCATAGGAGGCGCGCTTCTGGGGGTCGGAGAGCACTTCGTAGGCATGGGTGACCTGCTTGAACTGCTCCTGCGTCTCCGGATCGGGGTTGACGTCCGGGTGGAGCTGGCGGGCCAGCCGCCGGTAGGCCTTCTTGATCGTGTCGGCGTCCGCGTCGCGTGCGACACCGAGGATCTCGTAGAGGTCCTGACTCAACTGACGTCCTTCTCTTCGGCTGTCGTGGGTTGCTGGGGTGGGCTGCGGGTCCGGGCCTCAGCCCTCGTCGAGAACGCGGGAGACGTAGCGCGCCACCGCCCGCACCGCGGCCATCGTCGTCGGGTAGTCCATCCGCGTCGGCCCGACGATGCCGAGCGTGGCCAGGGCCTGCTCCCCGGGGCCATAACCGGTGGCGACGACACTGGTCGACGCCAGCTCCGACACCGTGCCCTCGTGGCCGATGCGGACGGTGACGAGGCCGCCCTCGGTGGCCTCGCCGAGCAGCTTGAGGAGTACGACGTGCTCCTCGAGCGCCTCGAGCAGGGGGCGCACCGCGGTGTCGAAGTTGTCGCCGAACCGGGCCAGGTTGGCCGTGCCGCCGACCGCGACCCGCTCGTCGGAGCGATGGTCGGACAGCGCCTCGCACACCGCGGACGCGACGTCGCCGGTCGTGGGGGCCTCGGGGACCTGGGGGTCGTCGCGGAGCGCCTGCAGGGCGGAGACGGCGTCGACGATGGGCTCGCCGATCGCCGCGCGTCCGATGCGGCTGCGCAGCGCACCGAGCTGGTCATCGGTCAGCGGCGAGGCCAGCTCGAGGAGCCGCTGTTCGACGCGGCCCGTGCTGAGGATGATCACGATGAGCAGTCGAAGGTCGGTCAGCGCGATCAGGTCGATGTGGCGGATCGTCGACCGCGACAAGACGGGGTACTGGACGACGGCCACCTGACGGGTGAGCTGGGCGAGCAGCCGGACCGAGCGGTGCACGACGTCGTCGAGGTCGACGGCCCCCTCGAGGAAGGTCGAGATGGCGCGCTTCTCCGCCGGGGTCATCGGTTTGACCGTGGTCAGCCGGTCGACGAACATCCGGTAGCCCTTGTCGGTCGGGATACGGCCGGCGCTCGTGTGGGGCTGGGTGATGTAGCCCTCCTCCTCGAGCGCCGCCATGTCGTTGCGCACGGTGGCGGGTGAGACTCCCAGCCCGTGCCGCTCCACGAGCGACTTGGAGCCGACCGGCTCCTCGGTGGAGACGTAGTCCTCGACGATCGCGCGGAGCACGGCCAGCCTGCGGTCCTCGACCATGCCTCACCTCCCGTCCCTCAGCGTCCTGCACCGGCGGCGAGTGCCGGTCCTCCGGATCGGGTGAGCCTGGCACTCGCTACGACTGAGTGCCAATCCTAGCGGCCGGGGAGCGGAACACGACCACGAGCAGCACGAGGAGCAGGGCGGTGACGCCAACGAAGACGGGTTCGCTGTCGGTGTCGAGCAGGTCGGTCATCTGCGGCCCGATCGCGGCGAGCGCCGACCCGGCCAGCGCCGAGAAGAGCACCCAGACCGCCGCTGCGCGGCGCAGCCGTGCGGCCGCCGCCGCGGCGACCCCCCACGGGAGGCCATAGATGAGGGCGGCAGCGACGGCCCGACTGGGGCGGCCGTCGCCGGCCAGGACCATCAAGAGCAGGGGCAGCACCGTCACCAGGAGCAGCCCGAGGACCAGCGCCGCCAGCCGCCAGCCGGTGCGCGGGCGTCGTACGAAGCACCCCTCCTGAGCCAGCGCCGCGATCCCCGCAAGCCCCGCGACCGCGGCGGTCGTGGCCAGGCCCAGCGCGTCCTGCCGCCGGTCGAAGAGGGTGCCCGGATAGTCGCCACCGGCAGCGAAGACCTCGCGCCACTGCAGCCAGGCCACCATCGCCGAGCCCGTCGACATCGCAGCGAAGACCGCCGCTCCCCCGGCCAGGCCACCGCGCGGCATCGGCCCCGTCGTCAGCGCCGCGAAGGCGGACATGCTGATCCCCAGTGCCAGGGCGAGGACCAGCCAGCCCGGATAGATGGTGTCGCCACGGGTCAGGTCGTGACCCGGTAGCCGCCAGCGGCTGAGGAAGCCGAGGGCCGCGACCAGAGCCAGTGACTGCAAGGCGGCCAGGCCACGGATCGGCACCGGCAGATCGTAACGTGAGCGGCAGCGGCAGTCCGGCGAATACGCACGGCGGCCCCCGGCCCCGGGGCCGAGCACGGGCTAGGGTCGGGCCATGGCCGACTTCGTCGAGATCGCCGACCGGATCTGGGTCGCGCGCTATGACTGGTTCGACGTCAACGTCACGCTCATCGGCGGCACCCGCGGCCTCGTCGTGGTCGACACCCATGGCTCCACCCGCGCGGCACGAGGGGTGATCGACGGCATCCGGGCCCTCGGCGCCGGCAAGGTCATCGCGGTCGTCAACACCCACGAGCACTTCGACCACACCTTCGGCAACGACGCGTTCCGGCATGCCTACGGCCCCGAGCTCCCCATCCACGCCCACGAGGTCGCCGCCGAGGCCACGGTCACCTCCGGTGAGCGGGTCAAGGCGTTGTACGCCGCCGAGCCCGACGACCCTCACGCCGCCGACATCGCGGCGACCATGATCGTCCCCGCGGACCGGACCTTCTCGTCGGTGCGGGTGCTCCACATCGGGGAGCGGCGCGTGGAGCTGCTCCACCCCGGCCGCGGCCACACGTCCGGCGACCTGATCGCCCACGTCCCCGACGCGGACGTCCTGCTCGCCGGCGACCTGGTCGAGGAGTCCGGCCCGCCGATGTACAGCGAGGACAGCCATCCCCTCGACTGGCCCTTCACCCTCGACGCCGTCCTCGGCATGTGCACCCCGGACAGCGTCGTCGTGCCCGGTCACGGCGCGCCGGTCGGCCGGGACTTCGTCGAGGAGCAGCGACTCCAGGTCGGCCAGGTCGCCCAGACGATCCACGACCTCGCTGCCCGGGGCGTCCCCGAGGACCAGGCGCTGGCGACCGGTGAGTGGCCCTTCCCGGCCGCCGGACTCGCAGACGCCGTACGACGCGGCTACGCCGTGCTCGAACCGGCGCCGCGGCAGCTGCCGTTCGGCCAGCTCCCGCTGATCCAGGGCCCGTGACCGAGGCCCGTGACCGAGGCCCCTGACCGGCGACCGTGACCGACGGCCCGGCCCCAGCCCCGGCGCGCCGCCCGGACGGGCGGCCACGGTCGCTCTAAGTTGCCGGTGATGTCTGCGACCCCCCACGGAGACCGTTACGGCTCCGACGTCCTCGCCACCGACTGGCGCGCGCCCAAGCGCGGCCGGGCCGTGGAGACCCATGCCGAGCTCGGACTGGTCGTCGAGGAGGTCACCACCGACTGGTGCGGCGAGGTCGTCCAGATCGATGCCGACCTGAGGACGCTGACCCTCGAGGACCGGCGCGGCAAGCGGCGCACCTTTCCCCTCGGCCCGGGGTTCCTCCTCGAGGGCAAGCCCGTGATCCTCCTGCGACCCGCCGGAGGTCCGGCCCAGAAGGCGCCGACGCGCACCGCCTCCGGATCACTCGCCGTCACCGGTGTCCGTGCTCGCGTCGCGCGGGCCAGCCGGATCTTCGTCGAGGGCCGCCACGACGCCGAGCTCGTCGAGAAGGTCTGGGGCGACGACCTCCGCATCGAGGGCGTCGTGGTCGAGTACCTCGGCGGCATCGACGACCTCCACGCAGAGCTCACCGCCTTCGGCCCGGGACCGGACCGCCGGGTCGGCGTCCTGGTCGACCACCTCGTCAGCGGGTCCAAGGAGAGCCGGATCGCCGCCGCGATCACGACCACGCCGCTCGGGGAGCACGTGCGGATCGTCGGACACCCGTTCATCGACATCTGGCAGGCCGTGAGGCCCGAGCGGCTCGGCCTGTCCGCCTGGCCCGACGTCCCCCGCGACGAGGACTGGAAGAAGGGCACCTGCCGCCGGCTCGGGTGGCCCGCCGATGAGCAGGCCGACATCGCCCGGGCCTGGCAACACATCCTTTCGCGGGTGACCTCGTGGTACGACCTGGAGCCGACGCTGCTCGGCCGGGTCGAGGAGCTCATCGACTTCGTCACGGGCTAGCGGCCCCGATCCACGCTCGGCCTGGATCCGGGCTAGGGTCGAGATGTTCCTCCCCTCGCTTCGTTCCTGGGGATCCGTCTCGTCGCCGGAAGGTGATCTGCGATGTCCGAGACCACGCCGCCCCCTGAGGGCCAGCCCGAGGGTCAGCAACCAGGCCAGCCCGGTGCTGTGCCGCCCCCGCCGGCCTACGGCC
>Ga0209023_10005881_pt1 | contig 13195 bp, 11 predicted proteins | sample LakOneMetagenome_FD_187468 | JGI IMG/M metagenome (GOLD analysis project Ga0209023, IMG submission 187468) | Freshwater and sediment microbial communities from Lake Erie, Canada (SPAdes) (version 2) | ecosystem: Environmental > Aquatic > Freshwater > Lentic | place: Lake Erie, Canada... | reverse complement strand
GTGCCGAAGCGGCTCAAGGGTTCGGCACCCGAGCTGATCGAGATCCGCGGCGAGATCTACATGAGCCACAAGGATTTCGCGGTGCTGAACGAAAAGCAGGCGGCAGCCGGCGAGAAGGTCTTCGCCAATCCGCGCAATGCCGCGGCAGGCTCGCTGCGCCAGCTCGATGCCTCGATCACCGCTGCGCGCCCGCTCAGGTTCTTCGCTTATGCCTGGGGGGAGGCGCCTGAGCTTCCGGCCAAGACGCAGATGGGCGTCATCCAAGCCTTCGCGAGTTGGGGCCTCCCGACCAACCCGCTGATGAAGCTGTGCCATTCGGTGGAGGAACTCCTCGCGCAATATCGCCTCATCGAAAGCGAACGCGCCGAACTCGGCTATGACATCGATGGCGTGGTCTACAAGGTGAACCGGCTGGACTGGCAGCAGCGGCTGGATTTCGTTTCGCGGAGTCCACGCTGGGGCCTTGCCCACAAGTTCTCCGCCGAGAAGGCGACGACGGTGCTGGAGAAGATCGACATCCAGGTGGGTCGCACCGGTGCGCTGACACCGGTCGCGCGGCTAAAGCCGGTCACCGTCGGCGGCGTAGTGGTTACCAACGCGACGCTGCACAATGAGGACGAGATCGCGCGCAAGGACATCCGCGAAGGCGATACCGTCGTCGTTCAACGCGCCGGCGATGTGATACCGCAGGTTCTCGGCTTCGTTCCGGAGAAGCGCCCCCGCAATGCGAAGCCCTATCACTTCCCGCTGGAATGCCCGGTTTGCCACTCGCATGCGGTGCGCGAGGAGCGCGCCTCGGGCAAGGTCGATGCGGTGCGCCGCTGCACGGGCGGGCTCATCTGTGCCGCGCAGCGCGTCGAGCGGTTGAAGCACTTCGCCTCGCGCAATGCCTTCGATATCGAGGGGCTGGGCGACAAGATCATCGAGGAATTCTATGCCGATGGCCTGATCGCGTGGCCGCATGACGTGTTCACCCTTGAGGACCGCGACAAGAAGGACCTGAAGCGGTTGAAGAATCGCGAAGGCTGGGGCGAGGCGAGCGTCAGGAAGCTGTTCGACGCGATCGACGCGCGGCGGACGATTGCTCTCGACCGGTTCATCTTCGCGCTCGGCATCCGCCATGTCGGCGAAACCACGGCGCGGGCGCTGGCGCGCGCCTATGGCACGGCCGATCATTTCCGCGAGCAGATGATCGCGGCGGGCACCATGGAAGGTGACGCCTGGATGGAACTCAACGCCATCGAGGGCATTGGCGAAGTGGTCGCCGAAGCCGTGGTGCAGTTCTTCGGCGAACCGCATAATCGCGACGTGGTGGATGAGTTGCTCAAGCATGTCGACGTCACCGAACTCGAGGCCCGCAGCGCGACTTCGCCCGTGGCCGGCAAGACGGTGGTGTTCACTGGGTCGCTGGAGCGCATGACGCGCGAGGAGGCCAAGGCCATGGCAGAACGACTCGGCGCAAAGGTCTCGGGCTCCGTTTCCAAGAGGACAGATCTGCTGGTGGCCGGCCCTGGTGCCGGTTCCAAGCTCAAGGACGCGGAAAAATACGGTGTCGAGGTCATCGATGAGGCAGGCTGGTTCGAGCGGGTGGGTGAGGTGTGAATTCCGGACGCCGTGATTTCCTGACCGGCTTCACCGAGGTGGCGCCGGTGGTGGTGGCCTATGTTCCGATCGGCCTTCTGTGGGGCACGCTCGCCGCCGCCAAGGGCATCTCGCCACTCGAGGCGGTAATGATGAGCGTCATCGTCTTTGCCGGTTCGGCGCAGTTCGTGGCGGTGGACATGTGGCACGATCCGGTGCCGGCATTGCTGCTCACCTTCACTGCACTCGTCATCAACATTCGTCACGTGCTGATGTCAGCTTCGCTGTCGCGCCATGTCGAGGGCATTCCGCGGGCATTGCACCCCATCGTCGCCTATTTCCTGGTCGACGAAAGCTGGGCGCTTGCCGAGCGTCGCGTGCTCGAGACGCCGCTCACCTTCGCCTATTACCTCGGCATCACCCTGCCGCTCGCCATGACATGGTGGGTGACGACGGGTCTCGGCGCCATACTGGGCCGCGCGCTGGGCGACCCTTCGGCACTGGGACTGGACTTCGCCTTCTCGGCCATGTTCATCGCCATTCTCATGGGCTTCTGGAAGGGGCCGAGCACGGCGGGCGTGCTGGTGGCCAGCGGCGGCGTGGCGGCGGCCACGCACCTCGCCTTCGAGGGACCCTGGTACATCGTGGCCGGGGGCTTGGCGGGTGCGCTCTTTGCCTATGCCACGTGGCGCGCCGAGGAGGGGGCATGAGCGTCAATGCGCTGCTCGCCATCCTCGGCATGGGGATCGCCACCTACCTCACCCGTCTTTCCGGCTTCTATTTGCTGCGCGGCCTCAACGTCACCGGTCGCAGCAAGGCGGCGCTCGATGCGCTGCCGCCCGCCGTGCTGATGGCGGTGATCGCACCCGTGATCCTGACCACGGGCCGGGCGGAGTCTGTCGCCGCCGCCATCACGGCGCTCGCCGCCTTCTTCCGCCTGCCGCTGACGGTGACGATCATCATCGGCATCGTCAGCGTGGTGGTGTTGAGGCTGGTGCTGGCGTGAGGCTGCGCCAGTCCTATTGCAGTGGGACGGCGTAGACCTTGCTTTCGTAGGGAGCGCCCTGGGTGTTGTCGACGGCCATGACAAACATGGTCTTGCCGTCATCGCTGAAGGTCATGTTGGGGGAGGCGGTGGACGGCACCTTGTAGCTGCCTTTCAGCTTGCCGTCGGGGGTCACCTCGAGGATTTCCGCGGTGCTGTATTGTCCGACGAAGAAATTGCCGTTAGGCCCCAGCTTGATGCCGTCGGGATAGGCATTGGGCGGCTGCCCCATCTGGTAGAGGCGGATGAACAGGCGCCGGTCGCTCAGCGATCCGTCGGCCCCGATCTGGAAGGAGATGACGCGGCCCGCCTCGGACTCGTTGACGTAGAGCCGCCCATCCGGGCCCATCGCGATGCCATTTGCATAATGCAGGTCATTGGCGACCTCGGTGAGCTTGCCGTCCTTGTCGAGGTGTACGATGCGACCGACGATGGGGCCTGCTTCCCATGGCCCCGAAAGCGTGAAGTAGGCCCCACCCTTGCCGTCTGGCGCACCATCGTTGGGGCCCTGCAGCTTGTTGCCCGCCGCGTCGGCGTCATAGCTCTTGAGCGTCTTGCCGTCGGCCGAAATCACGACGAGCTGACCCGAGTCATAGCAGGTGATGCCGAACTCGTTGCCCAACGGCACGATGGCGGAGGGCCCGCAGCCCTCCTGTTTCCAGAACTGCGTATTGGTCTTGCCATCCCAGGAGTCGGCGGTGTTTCCCGCATACTCGACGTAGAGAAGCTTGCCCTGCGACATGACGGGCCCTTCGGGGAACAGCGCCTTGTCGTTGATCACCGCAATCTCTGCCGCTCCCGCGAGAGGAACGGCGGCCGCAATGAGGAGTGTGGAAAGCAGGATGCCAGAGAGCCGCATGATTTTCTCCCGTCACAATGACAACGAAAGGCTAGACCCGCGGCGACGTCACTGTCCAGCCACCGAAAGCGCCGGTCGCGTCATCCCTGCAGTGCGGCGCAGGCCTTCCGGAGCCACGCCAGTTCGTCACCCTCGAGGTGGTCGCCCACTTCCTTCAGCACCCGCGCGTGGTAGGCATCTAGCCACTTGCGCTCGGCGTCCGACAGCAGCGCGACGTCGATCAGGCGGCGGTCGATGGGCGCCAGCGTCAGGGTCTCGAAGCCCAGCATGCTGCGGTCCCCGCCATTGACGGGCTTCGCCTCGTGCACCATGACGAGGTTCTCAATGCGAATGCCGTATACGCCCTGCTTGTAGAAGCCGGGTTCGTTGGAGAGGATCATGCCGGGTTCCAGCGGCGTACGGTCCGACTTGTTGATGCGCGCCGGGCCTTCGTGAACCGAGAGATAGGCGCCCACGCCATGACCGGTGCCATGATCGAAGTCGAGTCCGGCGCTCCACAGGTGCTGGCGCGCCAGCACGTCGAGCTGCGAACCGGTCGTGCCCTTCGGGAAGCGGATCATCGAGAGGCCAACCATGCCCTTCAATACGCGGGTGAAGCGGTCCTTCATCTCTGGCGTGGGCGTGCCGACGATCACTGTGCGGGTGATATCGGTCGTACCGTCGATGTACTGCGCGCCGGAGTCGATGAGGAAGATCTCATTCAGGCCGAGCCGGCGGTTCGACTCCTCCGTCGCATGGTAGTGCGGGATCGCGGCATGCGGGCCGGAGGCCGGAATGGTCTCGAAGGACAGGTCCTTCAGCTCGCCCGTCTCGGCGCGGAAGGCCTCGAGCTTTGCCGCGGCGTCGAGTTCGGTGAGGGCGCCGTTCGGCGCCTCTCGTTCGAGCCAGCAGAGGAAGCGGCTCACCGCCACGCCGTCGCGCTTCTGCGCGGCGCGGGCCCCTTCCTGCTCGGTGGTGTTCTTGCGCGCCTTGGGTAGCGACACCGGGTCGGCTCCCGCAACCACCGTTGCCTTGGCCTTGACCAGTAGCTCGCGGATGCGCTCCGGCGTCCAGGCGGGGTCGATCAGCACGCGGGCCTTCGCCTTGCCCAGTGCCTTCAGTGCCGTGCCAATATCCTTCGCCGGGTGGGTGGTGGCAATTGCGCGGAGATGGGCCTTCACCTCCTCAGGAAGCTTCTCGGGCGCGATGAAGATCTGCGCCTTGCCTTTGGCAGGCAGGATGGCATAAGCCGCCGCCACCGGTGTGTGCGGCACGTCGAAGCCGCGCAGGTTGAACAGCCATGACACGGAGTCCGGCTGCGTCAGCACCACGGCATCGACCGCGCCCAATGTCTTGCGCAGGTCCTTTATCTTGTCCGCCGCCGTGCGCCCGGCGAATTGCGTGGGCTGGGTGGCGAGTTCCGCCATCGGCCGCTGCGGCTGGTCCTTCCACACGGCGTCGATGGGATTCGAATCGACGGCCACGAAGCTCGCCCCCACGGCGGCGCAGGCCTCGTGGAGACGCTTCGCCTGTTCGGCGGTGACCAGCCACGGGTCGAAGCCCAGCCGGTCGCCCTTCTTCAAGTTCTTGGCGATCCACGCGGCGGGCGGCTCCTCCATCAGGTGGAAGGGCGCGAAGATCTTCTCGTCGACCTGCTGGCGCACCTGTATCACGTAGCGCCCGTCGACGAAGATCGCCGCCTTCTTCAGCGTGACGATGGCGATCCCCGCGCTGCCGCGGAAATTGGTGAGCCAGCGCAACCGCTCGGCATGGGCCGGCACATATTCGCCCTGGAACTCATCGGCCCGCGGCACGAAGAATCCGGTGAGCTTGCGCTTCTTCAGTTCGGCCCGAAGCAGGGCGACGCGAGTCTTGTGAGTATCAGTCATGCAGAAGACTTACCCCGCAGGCCGGGCAGCGTCTACATCCTGAGCCCGATCCGTCCCTCGACCTTGGGCGCCACCGTCTTCCGGGCGGTGATGTAGGCCATAACGTCGTTGGCCATCAGCTTGCCGTCACGGGCGCCGAGCAGGGGCGTGCCGGCTTCGAGGGCGACGTAGCCGTCACCACCCGCCGCCATGTAGTCGTTGGTGGCGAGGCTATAGGTGGCGGCGGGGTCGAGTGGCTTGCCACTGATCAGGATGGCATCGATGCGCTGGCCCGGCGGCTTGGTCAGGTCGGCGGTGAAGCTGATGCCCGAGACCTGCGGGAAGCGGCCGGCGGCATTGGCGACGTCGCTCACACCATTTTCCAGGGCGGCGCGGATGGTGTCGCCGGTCACCGCGAGCTTCACCGTGCGGTTGCCGAAGGGGAGTTCGGTGAGGATGTCGCGCCGGGTGAGTTCAGTGCCCGCCGGATACTGCTTGTTGCCGCGCACGCCGCCACCATTGATAATCGCGGCATCAGCCCCGGTCTCAGCGCGCAGCGCATCGGCGATCAGGTTGCCGATGGCCGCCTCCTGGGTGCGCAGGATGGCCTTGCGGCTGTCGAGCGGCTCCGTCGTGGTGCCGATGGCGACGTTGAGGTCGGCATCGAGGTCCTTCCGGTAGCGCTCGATCTGCGCCTGCGTCTCGGGGTCCGGTGTCACCTGGGCGGTGTCGATGACGCGGAAGTCCGGCCACCAGGTGACGCGGCGCCTGCCGTCCTTCTCGGTCACCTCGGCCTTGACGTCGATGGCGGTGACGTAGTTCGCCTCGGTCATCGACTCGGCCAGCACCGTGCGGCCGTCATAGAGCAGGGCGAGATCATGGTCGTCGCCCGACAGGATGATGTCGAAGGCGCCGCTCTCGTAAAGCTTGAGGTCGATTTCCCGCTTTGCGTGGGCGACGGCGACGATCATGTCGGCGCCCTGCACCCTGAGGTCCTTCGCCCGCGCGATGGCAGTGTCGAAGGTGGGGGCGAAGACAAGGGTGTCGCCGGGGCTGGACTTCACCGGGCTGTCATCCGCGGTCAGGCCGACGAAGCCGAGTTTGAGGCCGCCGATGTCGCGGATCTCGGTGTCCCTGAAGCCCGGCAGCTGCTGGCCGTCTTTGGTGCGGAGGTTGGCGGCAAACAGTGGGAACTTCGCCTCGCTCATCCGTTCACGGAACACCTTCTCGCCGAAGTCATACTCGTGGTTGCCGGGCGTAAAGATGTCGGGCGGCGCCATGTTGGTGAGCGCGATGGTGTGTTCTCCCTGGTCCAGGCCGGAGAGCAGGGAGGGCGAGATGAGATCGCCCGCATGGGCATAGATCACATTGCCGCCCTTGGCGCGCTCGGCCTTCACCACGGCGTTGAGCCGCGCGAAGCCGCCGCGCTCGGCATCCTCGACGCTGTAGATGTCGTTGGTCAGGAGGAAGGTGATATTCACCGCCTCCGCTTGCGCCGGCGCGGTGAAGGCTGCAGCGCAGAGCAGGGCGGCCAGCAGGAGGTTGCGGCGATGGGGCATCATGACTCCATAAATCCATTTTCAGAATTTATCTGAAACTTAGTTGACGCCATGAGGCTAGCAGATCGCTGAGACTTGCGCCTTCAATTGATCTTGCGTGCCCGAATGAACTGCGACATAAATTCCTCACTCGAAAACTGGGCCGGACGATTGGCCGCTTCGCTACCCCGTTGGGCCGCGCACGCAAGACTCCTCCAATTCTCGACCAATGTCTTGCCGTGGCCGCCAGGATCACGTCAGGGCTGACGACAACCCAACGTAAGGAAGGCGCCCATGGATACGGGTATTGTGAAGTGGTTCAACGAGCAGAAGGGCTACGGCTTCATCCAACCGGACAATGGCCAGAAGGACATTTTCGTCCACATCTCGGCCGTTGAGCGCGCCGGTCTGCGCACCCTCAAGGAAGGCCAGAAGGTCTCCTTTGAGGTCGTCACCGACAAGCGCACGGGCCGAGCCTCTGCCGGCAACCTCGTCGCTGCCTGATCAGGCCCATCAGCAGTCACGTCTCATGCCCGGCTGCAAGGCCGGGCATTTTCTTTATGTGAGAAATATTGCGATGCACAATTAATCAGCGCTTAATCCATGCGCCAGAAGCATGCAAAATGCTCAAAAGCGACACTCAAAAGCGCAAACGAGACGGTTAACGAGCATTAATTTCTTCGTCTGAATTATGTCTGTATCCGCTATAAAACCGACGTAATCCGAATGTAGAAGGGGATCGTAAGGAGATGCATTCGGGGAAGCCTTAGCGACACTTTTGTCATGCATTTTATGCATGACTGAAACGCAAAGCTGCATCTGGTTTGTGCTGCAACTGCTCTCTATATGAGCAACCAACGGTGCAACGCACAATGAACCCTCGAAAAATCGCCGTGGCCTGAGAGGCCCGGATTTTGAGAGATGAGCAGGAGAACGACGATGACGATGATCACCTACGGCCGCGAGACGGTTCGCAACGAAAGCTTCAACATGGGCTCGGGCCTCTTCGGCCGGGTCAAGACCTACCTGGCCAAGAGCCGCGCCGAGCGCCAGCTGGCCCAGCTCGATGACCGGCTCCTGGCCGATATCGGCATGAAGCGTTCGGAAATCTCGAAGATGGTCTGGGGCGCTTAAGCCTCAGCAGTCCAGCTCCCAGCCGGCTCCCCTGGAGCCAGCTACTAGCAAGCGCCCGGGTGTCCTCCCGCCCGGGCGCTTTTTCTTGTCGGGGCGGGTGAAGACGAGGGTGGCCCAGTTGCCGCGGGTGATGCGGCCCGCCAGCGCCAGTCCACGGGTTCGATAGGTCGCCTCGATCCAGCGCATCTGTTCGAGCGTCAGCCCGGAGAGAATCAGGTCGCCGCCCGGTTCGAGTGCCCGGGCGAGCCCCGTCGACAGCGCGACGAGGGGCCTGGCCAGGATGTTTGCGAAGACCAGGTCATAGGGGCCCTGCGCCGCAATCCGCGGGTGGCTCAAGCCTGCCGCCACGAAACTGCCGATAAGCGGCTTCACCCCGTTCAGCGCCGCGTTGGCGAGGGTAACCCGCACCGCCTCGGGGTCGATGTCGCTGGCCAGTGCCGGCCGCCCCGTCGCCTTGGCCGCGGCGATGGCAAGCACGCCGGTGCCGCAGCCGACATCCAGGACATTGCTGAGCGTCCGCCGCCGCAGGATGCGGTCGAGCGCCATCAGGCAGCCTTCCGTCGTTCCGTGGTGCCCGGTGCCGAAAGCGGTGCCGGCGTCGATCTCGAGCGATATGCCACCCGGCCGCCGGCGGTGCCGGTCGTGCGAGCCGTGCAGGTAGAAGCGCCCGGCGGTGACCGGCGCCAGGCCTTCCAGCGATTGCCGCACCCAGTCCTGCTGCGGCATCGGGGCGATGCGGCCGCCCTTCAACACGTCAAGCCCGCGGGCGTTTTCCGCATCCACTTCGGTCTCGAAATAGAGTGCCACCTCCCACAGGCCCCGGGCCTCGTCCGTCTCGTTGATGGTGATGGCCATCGGGTCGAGGTGGACGTTGTCTTCCAGCGTCGAAGCGAGGTCGTTCGCCGCATCGTGGGACAGGGCAGGGACGGTGAGGGTGTAGCGGGCTTCGGTCATGCAAGGGCGTTTAGCCCCTCAGGGTACCGTCATGCCAGCAGGAGTTTAGGTCAACGGAACGATCTTGATTTCCACCCGCCGGTTCTGCGCGCGGCCTTCGGACGTGGCATTCGAGGCAATCGGATCGTTCTGGCCCATGCCGAGCACCTGGAAACGCTGCGGATTGTTGCCCTGGGCGACGAGATAGTCGGCGACCGACCCGGCGCGGGCTTCGGAGAGGCGCTGATTGTGCTGCGGCGAACCGGTCGAGTCGGTGTGGCCGGTTACGTCGATCAGCGTCTTGTTGAACTCCTTCAGCACGAGTGCCACCGAATTCAGCGTGTCGTAAAACTCGGGCTTCACTGCCGACTGGTCGGTGTCGAAGGTGACGTTGGACGGCATGTTGAGGATGATGTCGTCGCCCACGCGGGTCACGGAGACACCGGTGCCCTGCAGCCTGGCGCGCAGCTTCGATTCCTGGTTGTCCATGTAGAGGCCGACGCTGCCGCCGGCGAGCGCGCCGATGCCCGCGCCGACCAGCATCGACGTCCGCGTCGAGGCGGACGTGGTCTTGCCGATGACGAGGCCTGTCGCGGTGCCGAGCAGCGCACCGGCGGTGGCGCCCACGGCAGTATTCGAAATCTTCTGTTCACCTGTATACGGATCGGTGGAACAGCCGGCGAGAATTGTGGCGGCCATCGCCGCGAGCGCGAATTTGCGAAGCATGTCTTCCCCACTGCAAAACAGCGCCAATCCCCTCTCCGTATGGCGGCAATGAGGTAAAAGGATGGTTTATTCGGCGGCCTCGAGGTCCTCGTCCTCGAGCAGGAAGCCACCCGACTGGCGCTGCCACAGCGAGGCATAGAGCCCGCCCCTGTCGAGCAGTTCGCGGTGCGTGCCGTCTTCCACGATCACGCCCTTGTCCATGATGACGAGGCGGTCCATCGCGGCGATGGTGGAGAGGCGGTGCGCCACGGCGATCACGGTCTTGCCCTCCATCAGCGCATAGAGATTTTCCTGGATCGCCTGCTCGACTTCGGAGTCGAGCGCGCTCGTTGCCTCGTCGAGGACGAGGATGGGGGCATTCTTCAGCAGCACGCGCGCAATGGCGATGCGCTGGCGCTGGCCGCCCGACAGCTTGACGCCGCGTTCGCCCACATGGGCCTCGTAGCCGCGGCGGCCCTTGGGGTCCATCAGCGTGGCGATGAATTCGTCGGCATGGGCCTTGCGGGCCGCAGCCTCGACCTCGGCCATGCTCGCGTCGGGCATTCCGTAGCGGATGTTGTCGATCACCGAACGGTGCAGCAGCGAGGTATCCTGCGTGACGACGCCGATCGCCGCGCGCAGCGAATCCTGGGTCACGTGCGCGATGTCCTGGCCGTCGATCAGGATGCGGCCCTTCTCGAGGTCGTAGAAGCGCAGCAGCAGGTTGGAGAGCGTGGACTTGCCTGCTCCCGAACGCCCGACGAGACCGACCTTTTCGCCCGGCGCGATGGTGAGGTTGAGATTCTCCAAGACCGGCCGGTCGCGCGCGATCAGCGGCTTGCCGTAGTTGAAGGTCACGTCCTCGAAGCGGATGGAGCCATCCCTGACGACCAGGGGCTTCGCATCCGGCGCGTCCTTGATGGAGCGTTCGCAGGCAATGGTCTCGATGCCGTCGTGGATGATGCCGATGTTCTCGAACAGGCCGGCGACTTCCCAGATGATCCACTGCGACATGGCCTTGAGGCGCAGCGTCAGGCCCACCGCGAAGGCGATGGCGCCGGTCGAGATCGAGCCTAGGTACCACAGCCAGATCGCCATGGCCGACATGGAGAAGATCAGCACGCCCGAGAGCACCTGCAGCGCTGTCGTCATCAGCGTCGACATCCGCATCGAGTCGTTCACCGACTTCAGCATCCAGTCCATGCCCTCGCGGGCATAGCCATCCTCGCGGTCGGCGTGGGCGAAGAGCTTGACGGTCGGAATGTTGGTGTAGCTGTCGACCACGCGGCCCGTGACCATCGAGCGCAGCTCCGCCTGCACCTGCGAGAGCTTGCCGAGACGCGGCACGAAGTACCAGCAGGCGGCGGCATAGCCGACGAGCCAGATCAGCAGCGGAATCATCAGCCAGCGGTCGGCCGAGGCGACCAGCACCAGCGCGCCGATGAAATAGACCACCACATAGACCAGCACCTCGGTGAACTTCATAACCGCGTCGCGCACGCCCAGCGCCGTCTGCATCACCTTGGTGGCGACCCGGCCCGCGAAGTCATTGGTGAAGAAGTCCATCGACTGGCGCAGCACGTAGCGGTGCGCCACCCACCGGATGCGCATGGCATAGTTGCCGCGCAGGCCCTGGTGCGACACGGCCTCGGAGAAGAAGTTGAGCAGCGGCAGCAGGATGAGCGCGATGGCGCCCATGACGATCAGCTGCGTGCTGTGATCCTGCCAGAAGGTCGCGCGGTTGGCCGCGGTCAGCAGGTCGACGAGCTTGCCGAGGAAGGCGAAGAGATAGACCTCGAGGAAGGCGATGACCGCCGACAGCAGCGTGGACGCCAGCAGGATCGGCCAGAACGGCTTGGTGTAATGCCAGCAGAAGGCCAGGAAGCCCTTCGGCGGCATCTCCGGCTGTTCGGGAGGGAACGGGTCGACCAGCGACTCGAGCCAGGTGAAGAAACGGTCGAACACGAAAAGTCTCCAGGGCGCGCGGGCGGACGGGCAGGGCGCGCCAGAATAAGCCTGATTCAGCGTGAAGTCGCTTATAAACCCGGCAATTCGGGCCGGAAAGGGGCAGCTGGTTCCCCCTCCGGCCAACTCACCTTTGCGTTATCGGCATGAAACAGGGGCGGGGAGCCGTGTTATCCCAGCGCCATGTCGTCGTCCCGGCTGATCCCCCTCATCATTGCTTCCGCCCTGATCATGGAGAACATGGATTCAACGGTGATCGCCACCTCGCTCCCTGCCATCGCCAAGTCGCTGGGAACCGACCCCATCGTGCTGAAGCTGGCCTTCACCACCTATCTCCTCAGCCTCACTGTCTTCATCCCGGTCAGCGGCTGGATGGCCGACCGCTTCGGTTCGCGCCACGTGTTCCGGGTGGCGATCGCCATCTTCACCGTCGGGTCGCTGGCCTGCGGCATGGCGAATTCGCTGGGCGGCCTGGTGGCGGCCCGCGCCCTGCAGGGCATCGGCGGCGCGATGATGGTGCCGGTCGGGCGCATCATCCTGCTGCGCACCGTGCCCAAGGCGGAACTGGTCGATGCGCTGGCCTGGCTCACCATACCGGCGCTGATCGGGCCGCTGGTGGGGCCGCCGGTGGGCGGCTTCATCACCGACACATTCGGCTGGCGATGGGTGTTCTGGATGAACCTGCCCTTCGGCATCCTCGCCTTCATCCTGGCCACCGTGCTGATGCCCGACACCCATGTCGACAAGGTGCCGAAGCTCGACACGGTGGGCTTCCTGCTATCCGGCCTCGGCCTGTCGTCCTTCATCTTCGGGTTGACCATCATGGGCCGCGAGCTGCTGCCCGGTTGGTCACCGACCATCCTGGTGATCTTCGGCGCCGTGCTGGTCGCCCTCTACGTGCGCCACGCGCTCAGCACCCCGCATCCCATCCTCGATCTGTCGCTCCTGAAGATCGAAACCTTCCGGACCGGGGTCGTCGGCGGCAGCCTGTTCCGCATCGGCGTGGGGGCGGTGCCCTTCCTGCTGCCCCTGATGTTCCAGCTGGCCTATGGCATGAGCGCCTTCCAGTCGGGCATGATCACCTTCGTCGCGGCGGCGGGCGCCATCTCGATGAAGCTGGGGGCCGCGAAGATGATCCGCCGCTTCGGTTTCCGGAAGCTGCTGCTGGTCAACGGCCTTCTCGCCAGCGCCTCGATCTCGATCATGGGGCTGCTGTCGGCCTCGACGCCCTATCTGCTTGCCATCTCGCTCCTGTTCGTCGGCGGCTTCCTGCGCTCGCTGCAGTTCACGGCACTCAACGCCATGTCCTATTCCGACGTCGATCACCAGCAGGCGAGCTATGCGACGAGCCTCTACACCGTGGTGCAGCAGCTCTCGCTCTCCATGGGCGTGGTGCTCGCGGCCTTCGTGCTGGAAGCCGCCCAATGGTTCCGTGGCGAGATGAAGCTGACGCCGATGGACTTCACAATCGCCTTCGCCGTGGTGGCGGCCTGCTCGGTCACCGCCTGCGTCGAGTACATCACGCTCTCGCCCGGAGCGGGCGAGGCGGTGAGCGGGAAGAAGGTCGCGGCCTAGCGGCGGGGGGGGG
>Ga0209023_10005880_pt1 | contig 13195 bp, 14 predicted proteins | sample LakOneMetagenome_FD_187468 | JGI IMG/M metagenome (GOLD analysis project Ga0209023, IMG submission 187468) | Freshwater and sediment microbial communities from Lake Erie, Canada (SPAdes) (version 2) | ecosystem: Environmental > Aquatic > Freshwater > Lentic | place: Lake Erie, Canada... | reverse complement strand
CAGGCGGCCAGCACCGCCTTGAGGAATCTGGCCGAGACCTGCCAGTGCTGGGCCAGATCACCGTCGGCCAGACCGTCGAGCTTGCCGTCGGTGTCGATTTCCTCGATCCGGCAGCTGTCCAGGAAGTCGGACAGGGCCTTGGCCATTTCCAGGGCCTGCGACGCGCCGGGCGTGAAGGTCAGGAGGTCGGCGTGGTCCACCACGATCCGGGCCAGCTCGAACCGGCGGCGGCGCGAGCTGATGGCGGGCGGCAGGTCCAGGGCCAGGTCGCCCGGCTCGAACGGCGGCTCGCCCTCGTCCAGGTCGCCCAGCGGACGGATCTGCGGCAGCAGCAGGGCCTTGCCGTCGCTGGCGGCCAGCAGGGCGTCGGCTACGGCGCGGGCGCCGCGACGGGTGGGGGTCAGCAGGGTGGCGCGGGGCAGGGCCTCGGGGCCCATGTGCGACAGGGCCGCCAGGAAGCCCCGGGCCAGGTCGTCCACGAAGGGGCGGTGGGCCGGGATCGAGAACCAGCGCGGCCCCTCGCGTCCAAAAGGATCGGCAAAAGGGCCGCTGAAGGTCATTTCAGTTTGGCCTCGGCCAGATCGCGGGCGCCGGGATCGCCGACATGCATCCACAAGCCCTCTGGCGACACGCCGTGGACGCGGTGGTCAGCGGCCAGGCCCTTCCAGATCGGCAGCAGCGAGAACGGGCCGTCAGGGCCCTTCGCCGTGATCGCCGGCTTGCAGATATGGACGCCGACATAGACCAGCGGCGCGGTCTCGCCAGTGGCCTTGAAGCGCACGACGCCGTCTTCGCCCAGAAAGACATCGCCCGTGTCGTGGAAGCCCAGCGAGCCGGCGGTCGAGGCCAACAGCAGGCAAACATCCATGGTGTCCGGATCCCAGGCCGCCGCGACGGCGTCGAGGGCGGGGGCGCCGCTCTCGATCCAGACGGAGTCGATATTGGCCACCCACACCGGCTCGTCGCCGAGCAGTGGCAAGGCTTGCTTGATCCCGCCCCCGGTCTCCAGCGCCTGTAGGCGCTCGTCCGAGATGATGATGCGCGGGCCAAGGCCCCGGGCCTGACGCGTCATCAGATGAGCTTCCAGCCGGTCGGCGAAGGCGTGGACATTGACCACGGCGGTCTCGACACCCGCTTCGACCAGGCGGTCGAGCATGTGATCGATCAGCACCCGGCCGCCGACCTCAACCAGGGCCTTGGGCCGGTCGTTAGTGAGGGGGCGCATGCGGGTGCCGAGGCCGGCCGCCAGCACCATGGCGATCTTGGGGGCGCTCATCGGCGAGCCTCCGCCGGAACGTGGGTGTCGAACCAGGCTTTGAGGTCGGCCATGGCCGGATCTCGCAAATTGCGCTCCAGATAGCGCCAGGTGCGCGGCATGTAGGCTTCGTATTGCGAGCGCCCCAAGAGGGCTTGGCGGGCGAATACGCGACCAAGGATCCGCGCCGCGTTCGACGCGGCCAAGGCGCGGTAGTCAGCAATGAAGGCCTCACGGTCCATATCCGGTCGCGCTTTCAGATAGCGTTCGAGCATGGCGGCCTCGGTCTCCGACGACACGTCGCGGCGGGCGTCCTGCAGCAGGTGGGTCAGGTCCCAGGCCGGATGGGCGCGCAGGGCGTCCTGGAAGTCCAGCAAGCCTACACGGGCCGGGCCCTCACGCTCGGGCAGCCAGACCAAGTTCTGAGCGTGAAAGTCGCGGTGGGTGAAGACGGTCGCGCCAGCCTCGCCCCGCACCCAGACCGGCGCCCACAGCGCGTCCCACTCGGCGACGGCCTCAGAGCTGAAGGCCGGGATGCGCGCGAACTGCGGCCACCATTCCAAGAACGTGTCGGTGGCGACCTTCAGCGCTAGGGTGTCGTAGGTGAGGAGGGGCCAGGTCACCTCGCCTGGGGCGGTCAGGAGGTCTGGCGGTGTCTGAGCATGCAGGGCGATCTGGACGTCGACGGCGGCCTCATACAGCGGCCGCTCGTCTTGGCCCTCGGCGATCAGGGTGGCGTAGAGGCCATCTCCCAGGTCTTCCAGGATCGCGAGGCCGGCCTCGATATCGTGAGCCAGGATGACCGGGGCCGAAAGGCCGCGCTCGCGCAGATAGGCGGCCGTCGCCACGAAGGCGGCGACCGAACCGGCGGCCAAACGGGCGGCGGCGTTGTAGCCCAGGGCGATCCGTTCGGCATCGCTGGCGCCCGGCGGGCAGACCACGCTCTCCAAGGCCGGCGGCTGGTCCATGAAGATGAAGCTCTGACCGCCCTCACGGTGCAGGCGCTCATAGCTGCGGGTCGAGGCGTCGCCGCCCAGGCTTTCGCGGCGCGTATCGCCATAGCCATGGGCCGACAGGAACGCGGCCTTGGCCGTCTCGCGCTCAGAACTCAAGGGTGCGTCCTTCAAATCCGCCATGTCGGGTGATCGTGACGCGTCGCGCGTCGCCGTCGAGGGCGATGTCTATATCGAGCCGAGTCGCCGGCAAACGCCCTTCCAGTCTCTGCGGCCATTCAATCAGGGCCACGCCACTGTCGAGGGCTTCATCGAGGCCGATCTCATAGGCCTCGTCAGGATCCGACAGGCGGTAGAGGTCGAAATGGGCCAGGGGGAAATCGGCTGTCTCGTAGAACTGCACCAGGGTGAAGGTCGGGCTGGGGACCTCTTCGTCGGGCGTGGTCAGGGCGCGGATCAGGGCGCGGGCCAGGGTCGACTTGCCGGCCCCCAGCGGTCCGGTCAGGCAGAGCGCGTCGCCGGGCTGAAGGGCGCGAGCCAGGGCGCAGCCCAGATCCTGGGTGGCGGCTTCGTCGGCGAGGCGGATTGGGCTCAAGTCAGGGCGCCTTCGGGGTGCTTTGGCAGGACCCGCTCCACATAGCGCTTCAGGTCGGTCGTGGCTTCCCCCGTATCGGCGGCCAGGGACGCGGGATCGATAGGCTTGCCGACGATCAGCTCGAATTTGCGGCCGGTCTTGTTGAGTAGCTCGTGGAACAGGGTGATGTCGCGCAGTTCCTGCGAGCGCTTGTCGAACAGGTGGAACAGGGTCGACCAGGGGCCCGCGACATGGATCGGGATGATCGGAGCCTCATACTTGCGGGCGATGGAGACGGCCGAGGCGGCCCAGGGCGGATCGGTCAGCAGGCCGTCCTCGTCCTTTACCGCCAGCCGACCGGCCGGGAAGATCATCAGGGCGCGTTCGGCTTCCAGGGCGTCGCGGGTCATCGACAGGGTCAGGCGCATGCGTTCGCGGCTGCGCTTTTCCTCGACCCATTCAACCGGGATCAGCACCTCGTCGAACTGGCGGCACACGCGATGGGCGTCGGCATTGGCGTAGAAGACGATGTCCGGCCGGACCTGTTTGAGCACGTCGTACACGGCCACACCGTCGGCGATGCCGGTCGGGTGATTGGCCACGACAACCGCCCGGCCGCTCGCGGGCATGTTCTGGAGTCCCCGCGCCGAGACCTTCAGGTCCAGCAGCGCCGAGACCTGGTCCAGCGCCGCGCGGCCGCCGATTCCGGCAATGCTGTCGGCCATCCGCCGGGCCCTGCCATAGCCCAGCAGGCCATAGATGGGCGGACGAAGCAGGGGCCAAAGCGGCGAGCCTGTCAGCCGGGGGGCACGCTCGGCGATGAGCGTGTCGACGATGTGCGAGGGTCTGGGCGCCGGACGCGCCTCTGGAGCGTTGACCATGGCGCAAGCTTAGGCGCCGGCGCGGACAATGTCAGGAAAATTGACGCCCGACGCGGGGTGGTTGAGCTTAGCATCGGGATCATGGGAGTGCGGGACGTGAAGAATGTGATGCGCGGGCTGATCGCCCTTGGGATCGTGGCCGTGATCGCGGCGGGCGCCTATGGCTACTGGAGCCTCGAGCTGCGCTGGCGACCCAAGACCATCACCAAGCACCAGGCCGAAATCGCCAAGATCCTGCAGGAGTCGGGCTGGGTGTCGCCGGGCCTGGCGGGGCCCAAGTTCTACATGGTCAGCTTCCGCACCTGTCCTGACTGCGTGCGCTTCAAGGCTGAGGAATTTCCCAAGCTGCACAAGGCGGGCGTCGACACCCGGGTGATCGAGATCGCCCGCGCCGACCACAACGGCGTCGCCAAGTCCACGCCGGCTGAGCGCGCCACCGTGGCCGAGCTGTGGGTCAACCGCAGTTGGGCCCTGGCCGAACGGTGGGACGACACCCCGGTCGAGGCCTGGACCGCGCCGGGGATCAAGCCGGCTGACGGCGACATCGCCCGTACGGCGGTGATCGAGGCGGGCCGGGCCAATGTCGAGAAACTGATCCCGCTGATGAAGGACAATGGCGTCAAGTTCGCCTGGCCGCTGATGGTCTGGTGGACCAAGGACGGCCAGATGCGGGCCTGCGCCTGCGAAAAGCGCGAAACCTATCGCTTCGTGCGCAAGGAGCTGGGGGCGTGAGGCTTCTGAGGCCAGGCTCCATGCGCAGGGGCGCGGCTCTGGCTGTCGGCGTCCTCGCGCTGGGCGGCGCGGCGCTGGCGCAGCCGGCCAGGACCGACCCAGGTCCTCTGGCGGCGCTCACCCTGTCGGGTGGTCCCAAGCTTACGGGTCGTGTTCTGGTCGCTGACCAGACACGCATGCTGTCCGATGAGCGGGCCGGGGCCTATGGCGACGCGCCGATCTGGCCCTGGGGCTCGGTCAGCAAACAGGTCGCCGCGGCCATCACCATGACCGGGGTGGATCGGGGCGAGTTGGCGCTCGACGACCTGATCGCCACACGATGGAAAGTCCTTCCGACGCCGACCATCGGCGGGGTGACGATCCGGCAACTGCTGCGCCACACGTCTGGGCTGGCCAATCCCGAGGACACGCCACAGACGGACGGCGTTCCGGCCTTCTATCTGCGACGCGAGGCGGGCGTTGAACGCGACGACGCGGTGACCTTCTGCGCCGGACCCGTCAAGCGGGCGCCCGAGACCCGCTTCGAATACAACAACTGCGACACCATCGTGCTGGCCGGCGTTCTGGAATCCGTCACGGGCCAGAGCTATCCGCGCCTGCTGGCTGACCGGATCGCGGGTCCGCTTGGCTTGAAATCCCTGCGGATGGCGAAGGCCAACGAGCGGCCCGTGATCGCCAACCTCAACGGCGCGCCGCTTCCGCCCGTCAATCTGGCCACCTTTGGCGCGGGCGGCGCCCTGGTGGGCGCGCCTGAGGATCTGGTGCGATTTGATCAGGCCCTGCTGGCCCGCCGTCTGGTGAGCCCCGCCTCGACCGACGTGATGTGGAAGGGCGATCCCGCCATCGGCTATGCGGCGCTGGGCGCCTGGTCCTTCAGCGCGCCGCTGGCTGGCTGTGAGGGCGATGTGGCGATGATCGAGCGCCGTGGCTCGGTCGATGGCGTTCAGGTCCGCAACATCATCGCGCCGGAACGCGGACGCATCCTGGTGGTCTTCAGTGACGACGCTGGTTTCGACTTCGGGGAAATCTGGCAGGGGCGGGGAGCAAGCTACACCCTCGCGTCAGAGGCTTTCTGTCGCTGAACCCCACCATCTGCGGCCAGGCCCTTTCCCCGGAGCCGCTCCCGCGCTAACCGCAGTCCCGATGCCGACATCTCTCCGCACCGCCTATCGCGAGCGCCTGGCCCAGGGCGAGATCAAGCCCGATGTGGCCCAGGCCGCCGCCGTCGACGCCCTGTCGCGGCTGGAGGCCGATCTGGATTCGGCGGGCGAGCCCAGCTTCTCGCTGTTTGGCCGCAAGCCCAAGAGCCAGCGCGGCGTCTATCTCTGGGGGCCGGTCGGGCGCGGCAAGTCCATGCTGATGGACCTGTTCTTCGACAGCGCGCCCGTAACCCGCAAGCGGCGCATCCACTTCCACGCCTTCATGGCCGAGGTCCATGGCCATATCGACGCCTGGCGCAAGGGCGACGCGGCCCAGCGCAAGGCGCGGTTCGGACAGCACAAGGGCGATGATCCGATCGTCCCGACCGCCGAGCTGATCGCCGGCCAGGCGCGCCTTCTGTGCTTCGACGAGCTGCAGGTCACCGATATCGCCGACGCCATGATCCTGGGGCGTCTGTTCGAGGGTCTGTTCGCCCACGGCGTCACCCTGGTGGCGACGTCAAACCGTCCGCCGGACGACCTCTACAAGGATGGACTGAACCGCCAGCTGTTCGTGCCCTTCATCGAGATGCTGAAGGGCGCGCTGGATGTGGTGGCCGTGCGGGGACCGGTGGATTTCCGGCTGGACCGCCTGCGGGCCGCCCGCACCTGGCTGTCGCCCAACGACAAGGCGTGTCAGGCCGAGTTCGAGCGGCTGTGGGCCGACATGCTGGACGGCGCGGCCGAGACCGGCGCCAACCTGGAAGTGCTGGGCCGCCAGATCCGTCTGCCGCGCGCCGCCGGCGGCATGCTGCGGTCGTCCTTCGCCAGCCTGTGCCAGCAGGCCCTGGGACCCCAGGACTATCTGGCCCTGGCCGAGCGCTTCCACACGGTGTTCCTGGAGGACATCCCGCGCCTGACGCCCGAGCGGCGCGACGCGGCCAAGCGCTTCAACACCCTGATCGACGCGCTCTACGAGTCCGACGCCAAGCTGGTGGCCCTGGCGGAGGCTGAGCCGGAGGCCCTCTATCCGGCCGGCGACGGGGCGTTCGAGTTCGAGCGGACGGTCTCGCGCCTGCAGGAGATGCGTTCAGCCGACTATGTGGCCCGGGTGCGGGACTAGAGCAAAGGTCGCCATGATTGCATCATGTCGTTTGCTCTAGATTCTTGTTTTGACGCGTTATTTCGGCGGCGAACCGGTATCCACTTCGCCGAATACCGCTCTAGGAGACTGCCATGAGCGTCAAGGACCGCATCCGGATCCGCGAGGAGCGCCTCCTGTCCGACAACTGGTACGTCCTGAAGACGACCACCTTCGACTGGAAGCGCCGCGACGGAACCTGGCAGACCCAGAGCCGCGAGACCTATGACCGGGGAAACGGCGCGGTGCTGCTGCCCTATAACCTGGCCGCCCGCACGGTGTTGCTGGTCCGGCAGTTTCGCTATCCAGCCTATGTGAACGGCCATGACGACCTGCTGATCGAGGCGGCCGCCGGCCTGCTTGACGACGCCGAGCCGGAGGTGCGCATCCGCGCCGAGGTCGAGGAAGAGCTGGGCTATCGCCTCGGCGAGGTCCGCAAGGTGTTCGAGGCCTTCATGAGCCCGGGCTCGGTCACCGAAACCCTGCATTTCTTCGTGGCCGAGTATGACAGCGCCATGCGGATCGGCGAGGGCGGCGGCCACCCGGATGAGGGCGAGGACATCGAGGTGCTGGAGCCCGCCATCGACGAGGCCCTGGCCATGATCGCCGACGGACGCATCCAGGACGCCAAGACCATCATGCTGCTGCAGCATCTGGCCCTGACGGTGTTCCGCGCCGCGGCGGACGATGCATCCTTGCGGCGCCCGGGTCCGTAACTGCCGTCAGAAAGCCGGCAACGGCGCTGAGAACGTTTCTCAACTATGGTGGTTTCGTTGACACCCCCGTCCTCGCGCTTAAAAGCATCCCGCAACGCACAAAGGCTACTGGGGTTGGACCTCTCATGACCGACACGAGCCGGGGGCTGCCTGAGCGCCCGATGTCGCCGCACCTTCAAGTGTGGCGGTGGCATATCACCATGGCGTGCTCGATCCTGCACCGCGGCTGCGTGATCGGCCTCTATGCGGGCGCCGTCCTGCTGGCGCTGTGGGCCCTGGCCCTGGCCTCGGGCCATGACAGCTACGCGCTCTACACCTCGGTGATGGGGTCGCTGCTGGGCAAGCTGGTCCTGCTGGGCCTGACCTTCGCCCTGTTCTTCAACATCGCCTATGCGATCCGCCAGACCTTCTGGGACGCCGGCATCGGCTTCGCGCCGAAGACCGCCGACCTGACGGGCGCGACCGCGATCGCCTTCGCGGTGGTCGCCACCATCGTCACCTGGGTGATCGCCGCCGCCACGGGAGCGCTGCAATAATGGCCGAGATCAAGTCGGAGCGTTTCCGCACGCCGCTGTCGCGCGCGCGCGGCATGGGCGCCGCCCGCCATGGCGTCAGCCACTTCATGACCGAGCGGGTCTCGGGCATCGCCCTGATTCCGCTGTCGCTGTGGGGCGTGTTCGCCGGCCTCAAGCTGGCGGCCGGTGATTTCGAGGGCGCCGCCCTTTGGCTGGCCACGCCGCTGAACGCCGTGCTGCTGGCCCTGCTGCTGGTCGCCGCCCTGATCCACCTGCAGGGCGCGGTCCAGGTCGTGATCGAGGATTACATCCAAAAGTTCACGACCAAGAGCGCCCTGGTCATTCTCAATATCTTCGTCTGCGTGCTTAGCGGCTTCCTCGGGGTCTTCTCGATCCTGAAGGTCGCCCTCACCGGAGCCTTCTGATGTCGGCCTACAAGTTCATCGACCACAAGTTCGACGTCGTCGTCGTCGGCGCCGGCGGCTCGGGCCTCCGCGCCGCGCTCGGCTGCGCCCAGGCCGGCCTGAAGACCGCCTGCGTCACCAAGGTGTTCCCGACCCGCAGCCACACCGTGGCGGCCCAGGGCGGCATCTCGGCCTCGCTGGGCAACATGGGCCAGGATGACTGGCGCTGGCACATGTACGACACCGTCAAGGGGTCGGACTGGCTGGGCGACCAGGACGCCATCGAATACCTGACCCGCAACGCTCCCGCCGCCGTCTATGAGCTCGAGCACTGGGGCGTGCCCTTCAGCCGCACGGCCGAGGGCAAGATCTATCAGCGCGCCTTTGGCGGCATGACCAAGAACTATGGCGAAGGCCCGATCCAGCGCACCTGCGCGGCGGCCGACCGCACCGGTCACGCCATGCTGCACACGATGTACGGCCAGTCCCTGGCCCACGACACCGAGTTCTTCATCGAGTACTTCGCCCTCGACCTGATCATGGAAGACGGCGTTTGCCGGGGCGTCACCGCCTGGAAGCTCGACGACGGCACCCTGCACCGGTTCCAGGCCCAGATGGTGATCCTGGCGACGGGCGGTTACGGCCGCGCCTACTTCTCGGCGACCTCGGCCCACACCTGCACCGGCGACGGCAACGCCATGGCGCTGCGCGCCGGCCTGCCGCTGCAGGACATGGAATTCGTGCAGTTCCACCCCACCGGCATCTACGGCGCCGGCTGCCTGATCACCGAAGGCGCCCGCGGCGAAGGCGGCTATCTGACCAATAGCGAAGGCGAGCGCTTCATGGAGCGCTATGCGCCGTCCGTGAAGGACCTGGCCCCGCGCGACATGGTCAGCCGGGCCATGACCATCGAGATCCGCGAAGGTCGCGGTGTGGGTCCCAACAAGGACCACATCTTCCTGCACCTGGATCACCTGGACCCGAAGATCCTGCACGAGCGCCTGCCCGGTATCTCGGAAACCGCCAAGGTCTTCGCCGGCGTCGACGTGACCAAGGCCCCGATCCCGGTGCTGCCGACCGTCCACTACAATATGGGCGGCATCCCGACGAACTATCACGGCGAAGTCGTCACCAAGTCGGGCGAAAACCCCGACCAGGTGATCCCCGGCCTGATGGCCGTGGGCGAGGCGGCCTGCGTTTCGGTGCACGGCGCCAACCGTCTGGGCTCCAACTCGCTGATCGACCTGGTGGTGTTCGGCCGCGCGGCCGCCCTGCGCTGCGCCGAGATCCTCAAGCCCATGGCCACCCAGCCCGAGCTGAAGAACGCCAACACCGACGCTCACCTGTCGCGCTTTGACCGCTATCGCAACGCCAGCGGAACCCAGGGCACGGCCGCCCTGCGTCTCGAGATGCAGAAGGCCATGCAGGAAGACGCCGCCGTGTTCCGCACCGGCGAAACCCTGGTCGGCGGCGCCCAGCGCCTGGCGAACGTCTGGGAGAAGGCCAAGGACATCAAGGTCAGCGACCGCGGGCTGGTGTGGAACACCGACCTGATGGAGACCCTGGAGTTCGACAACCTGATCGGTCAGGCCGTCGTGACGGTGGCCGGCGCGGTCAACCGCACCGAAAGCCGCGGCGCCCATGCCCGCGAAGACTTCGGCGATCGCAATGACGGCGAGTGGATGAAACACACCCTGGCCTGGCTCGACGTCGACACCGGCAAGGTGAAGATCGATTACCGCCCGGTGCACAGCTACACGATGTCCGACGACATCGCCTACATCCCGCCTAAAGCACGGGTTTATTGAGGGTCCGATGGTCGAGCTGACGCTTCCCAAGAACTCCCAGGTCAAGGCCGGCAAGCACTGGCCGGCGCCCGCCGGAGCCACGAAGGTCAAGACCTTCAAGATCTATCGCTACGATCCCGAGGCGGGCGGCAATCCGCGCTGGGACACGTACGACGTCGATATGGAAGCGGTCGGACCGATGGTCCTGGACGCCCTGCTCTATATCAAGAACACCATCGACCCGACGCTGGCCTTCCGCCGGTCGTGCCGGGAAGGGGTCTGCGGCTCCTGCTCGATGAACATCGGCGGCCGCAACACCCTGGCCTGCACCCATGGCTGGGCCGAAGTGCCCGGCAAGGCCGTGCAGATCGCCCCGCTGCCGCACGCGCCGGTGGTCAAGGACCTGATCCCGGACCTGACCCTGTTCTACGCGCAGTACGCCTCGGTCGAGCCCTGGCTGCACACCGACACGCCCGAGCCGCAGACCGAGTGGAAGCAAAGCCCGGAAGACCGCCTGAAGCTGGACGGTCTGTACGAGTGCATCCTGTGCGCCTGCTGCTCGACCTCGTGCCCCAGCTACTGGTGGAACGGCGACAAGTATCTGGGCCCGGCGGCTCTGCTGCACGCCTATCGCTGGCTGATCGACAGCCGCGACGAAGCGACCGGCGACCGCCTCGACCAGCTCGAGGACCCGTTCAAGCTCTATCGCTGCCACACGATCATGAACTGCGCCCAGGTCTGCCCCAAGGGCCTGAACCCGGCCAAGGCGATCGCCGAAATCAAGAAGATGATGGTCGAGCGCGTCGTCTGACGCGCTCGCTGTCGAGTCTTCCACGTAAGGCGCTTGCCAAAAGGTGACGCCGCCGTCATTTTTGACGAAAGGGAGGGCGCGTCTTGAACGCATCTGAGTCGGGCGATCTGAACGCGCGCGTGGTCATTGTGGGCGCCGGCCATGCCGGTGGGTCCGCGGCGGCCTTCCTGCGCCAGTACGGCCATACCGGTCCGATCGTGATGATCGGCGACGAGCCCCTGCTGCCCTATCAGCGTCCGCCGCTCTCCAAAGGCTGGCTCAAGGGCGAGGCCGACGCCGACTCCCTCTCCCTCAAGCCCGCCGAGTGGTACGCCGACAATGGCGTCTCCCTGCGACTGGGCGGCGTCGTCACCCGCATCGACCGTGTCGAACGCGTCGTCCATCTCGCTTCGGGCGAGACCTGTCCCTACGACTATCTGATCCTGGCCACCGGCGCCCGCGCCCGCATGCTGCCGATCCCCGGCGCCGATCTGGCCGGCGTCCTGGCCCTGCGCACGGCGGCCGACGCCGAGCTGCTCAAGAATGCCCTCGGCCCGGACAAGCGCCTGGCCGTGGTCGGCGGTGGCTATGTGGGCCTTGAGGCGGCAGCCTCGGCCCGCGCGCTCGGCGCGCACGCCATGATCATTGAACGCGAGGCCCGGGTTCTGGCGCGTGTCGCCTGTCCCGTGCTCTCGACGTTCTTTCAGGACTATCACACGGCGCGGGGCGTGGCCTTCGAGCTCAATGCCGGCGTCGACGCTTTCGAGGGCGAGAATGGCCGGGTGACCGGGGTGCGCTTCTCCGATGGCAGGATCGTCGCGTGCGACGCCGTCCTGGTCGGGGTCGGGGCCATCCCCAATGACGATCTGGCCAAGGACGCGGGTCTCGACTGCGCCAATGGCGTGGTCGTCGACCTGGAGGCCCGGACGAAAGATGCGCGGATCTTCGCGATCGGCGACGTCAGCCATCGTCCGCTGCCGCTCTATGATCGCCAGTTCCGGCTGGAGAGCGTGCCCAATGCGCTGGAACAGGCCAAGCAGGCCGCCGCCGCCATTGTCGGCCGCCCGGGTCCGCTCCCCGAGGTGCCGTGGTTCTGGTCGGATCAGTATGACCTGAAGCTGCAGATCGCCGGCCTGCCGTTCGACGCCGACCGCATCGTGGTGCGCGGCGACGTGGCGGCGGCGAAGTTCGCGGTCTTCCATATGAAGGGCGACCTGATCCAGGCTGTCGAGGCGGTCAATGCGCCGCCCGAATTCATGGCGGGCAAGCAATTGATCGCCAAGCGCACGCCGGTCTCGGTGGAAAAGCTCACCGATCCGACGATATCAATGAAGGACGTGGCGGCCTGAAAGCCGCCCAAAGGGGAACTCAAGGACACCGCATGGCCAAGATCACCTATATCGAGCACGACGGCGCCGAGCACGTCATCGACGTCAAGGCGGGCCTGACCGTCATGGAGGGCGCGGTAAAGAACAACGTGCCGGGTATCGACGCCGATTGCGGCGGCGCCTGCGCCTGCGCCACCTGTCACGTCTATGTCGACGACGCCTGGCTTTCCAAGTCGGGTGACAAGTCGGCCATGGAGGAGTCGATGCTCGACTTCGCCGAGAACGTCGAGCCCAACAGCCGTCTGTCCTGCCAGATCAAGGTGAGCGACGCGCTGGACGGTCTGGTCGTCCGGCTTCCGGAAAGCCAGCATTAAGCAAGCTTCCCAGAAAGCGTCGTTATATCGTCACGAAGGGCTTGCCATGAGCGGGGCGCGGGACTAAATCCGCCCCTCGCTCGGAACCGCATCGCGGCCGGACGGCGCGGCCCCGAAAGGGTGCTTGCATCGCCCGGATCGCTTCGTTAGTTTCCGCGCTCCAATCGACTCGGTGATGGACACACGAGGGAAGCCTAGGCGGCCCTGGTCCATCCTTTTGCGCTTCGTTTCCTGGTTTTCCGGGTTTCGAAAAGTTCGAAACGAGTTGGTTGACTTCGGAGTGTCGCCTCTTTAGAAGCGCCGCTCCGGGCATCGCCGCCAAGTCTTCGCAAGAATTCAGCGGCGCGGTGTCAAGTCTATCGGCCAGTTGTTCTGAAGTTTCTTCAAAATAATCGGTTGACTGACTAGGACAGTTTCTCTAGAAGCTGCCCACTCTGGCGGATCCGGGATTTCCCGGGATTGCCACTCCGGTTCGAAACGTTTTGAAAAAAACGATTTGACATGGAATTCGAGGTTGGATAGATAGCCGCCTCCGCCGACAACGGGCGTTAAACGGATGGTGCTGCTGAGAGGCGGTTCTGGGAGCTTCGGCTCTGGGTCTTTGAC
>Ga0209023_10005879_pt1 | contig 13197 bp, 10 predicted proteins | sample LakOneMetagenome_FD_187468 | JGI IMG/M metagenome (GOLD analysis project Ga0209023, IMG submission 187468) | Freshwater and sediment microbial communities from Lake Erie, Canada (SPAdes) (version 2) | ecosystem: Environmental > Aquatic > Freshwater > Lentic | place: Lake Erie, Canada... | reverse complement strand
CCTTCTGTTTTCCGGGATCGCTTTTCAACCTGTTTCCCCCGTAGAGTCACCGGATGTCCACAGCCTTGCCCACACTCCGGCCCCACACCGACTGACAGCTCGATCGCCGCGCGCCCATCACGATGTCCACCGCCTACTTGCCCACCGAATACTCTTCGCCCGGCGCGCACCCGGATGAAGAGGTCGCCAAGCTGCGCATCCCGCCGCATTCGGTCGAGGCCGAGCAGAGCGTCCTCGGCGGCCTGCTGCTCGACAACAGCGCCTGGGACCGCGCCGGCGATCTGCTGACCGACAGCGATTTCTACCGCTACGAGCATCGCCACATCTACGGTGCCATCGGCACGCTGGTCTCGGCGACCAAGCCGGCCGACGTGATCACGGTGTTCGAGCACCTGCAGAGCCTGGGCAAGGCCGATGAATGCGGCGGCCTCGTCTACCTGAACGCCCTCGCGCAGAGCGTGCCGAGCGCGGCCAACATGCGCCGCTATGCGGAGATCGTGCGCGAGCGTGCGGTGCTGCGCAAACTCGTCGCGGCCAGCGACGAGATCGCCACCAGTGCCTTCAACCCGCAGGGCCGCGCGGTCTCCGAGATCCTCGACGAGGCCGAGGGCAAGATCTTCCGCATCGGCGAAGAGGGCTCGAAGTCGCAGCAGGGCTTCCAGAGCATGGACCAGCTCGTCGTGCAGTTGCTCGACCGCGTCACCGAGCTGCACGAGAACGGCGCCGAAGACGTGACCGGCGTGCGCACCGGCTACTTCGACCTCGACCGCATGACGTCGGGCTTCCAGCCCGGCGACCTGATCGTGCTCGCGGCGCGTCCGTCGATGGGCAAGACCGCGTTCGCGTTGAACATCGCCGAGCACGTCGCGGTGTCCGAAGGCCTGCCGGTGGTCGTGTTCTCGATGGAAATGGGCGCCGCGCAACTCGCGCTGCGCCTGGTGGGTTCGCTCGGGCGCATCGACCAGAGCAACCTGCGCACCGGACGGCTGAAGGACGACGAGTGGGGCCGCCTGTCGGAGGCGGTCGAGAAGCTCGGCTCGGTCAGCATGTTCATCGACGAGAGTTCGGCGTTGACGCCGAGCGAAGTGCGCGCGCGGGCGCGGCGCCAGGCGCGCCAGTGCGGCCAGCTCGGCATGATCGTCGTCGACTACCTGCAGCTGATGAGCGGCAGCGCCGACAGCAGCGACGAGAACCGCGCCACCGTGATCGGCGAGATCTCGCGCGGCCTGAAGTCGCTCGCAAAGGAACTCAAGTGCCCGGTGATTGCGCTGTCGCAGCTCAACCGCAGCGTCGAGACGCGCACCGACAAGCGCCCTATGATGAGCGACCTGCGCGAGTCCGGCGCGATCGAGCAGGATGCCGACGTCATCATGTTCATCTACCGCGACGACTACTACAACAAGGAAGCCAGCAAGGAGCCCGGCATCGCCGAGATCATCATCGGCAAGCAGCGCAATGGGCCCACCGGCACGGTCAAGCTGTTCTTCAACAAGCCGCTGACCAAGTTCGACAACCTCGCGCCGGGCTACGCCGGAGGCAGCGACTACTGATGGCGGTGGCCCGTTCGTGACGCATCGCCGAGCGGTCGTGACGATGATCGTCGTCACGCTGATGTGGAGCATCGCCGGCGTCGTCACGCGCCATCTCGAAGCGGCGCGCAGTTTCGAGGTCACGTTCTGGCGCAGCGCATTTACCGTGGTCGTGCTGGCCGTCCTGCTGCCGTGGTTGCGCGGGCCGGCGGTGCTGGTGCGGTCATTGCGCGAGGGCGGGCGCACGTTGTGGCTGTCGGGCTTGTGCTGGTGCGTGATGTTCACCGCGTTCATGGTCGCGATCACGCTGACGACGGTGGCCAACGTGCTCGTGACGATGGCGATCGCCCCGCTGCTGACCGCGTTGATCGCGCGGGTGGCGCTCGGCCACCGGCTCGCGGCGCGGACCTGGGTCGCGATCGTCGTCGCCGGCATCGGCATCGCGTGGATGTATGCGCGCGAGGTCAGCGCGGCGGACACGAGCCACCTGATCGGTACGCTGGTCGCGCTCGCCGTGCCGATCGCGGCGGCGGTGAACTGGGCCGTGATCCAGCACACCCGCCATGCGGCCGACGTCGACCTGCTGCCGGCCGTGCTGATCGGCGCGGCGATGTCGGCGTTGCTCACCCTGCCGATGGCCGTGCCGTTCGCGGCCAGCGTGCACGATCTCGGCCTGCTCGCGCTGCTCGGCGTCGTGCAGCTGGCCGTGCCGTGCCTGATGTCGGTCGCCGCGGCGCGCCATCTGAGCGCACCGGAGGCGTCGTTGCTCGCGTTGCTCGAAGTCGTCTTCGGCGTCGCCTGGGCGTGGCTGGGAGCGGGCGAATCGCCCGCGCCGCACGTGCTCGGTGGCGGCGCGCTGGTTCTGTTCGCGCTCGCCGCAAACGAGGCCCTTGCGATGCGAAAAGCCTCTAGCATCGCGGCATGAACCAACTGCCCGGTCTGGACGCGACCTTCCTGCACCTCGAAACCCCGCAGATGCCGATGCACGTCGGTGCGCTGCACAACTTCGAGTTGCCGGCGGACTACCGCGGCGACTTCGCCGCCGACATGCGGCGTCACATGGCGGCGCGGCTGCCCTATGCACCGGCGCTGCGGCAGAAGCTCGCGACGATGCCGCTGAACTTCTCCAATCCGGTGTGGGTCGACGCCGATCCCGATCTGGAGCAGCACATCGTCTCGATCAAGCTGCCGCCGATCCGCAAGGGCAGCAGCGGCCAGGCCGAGTTGCATGCGCAGGTCGGTCGGCTGCACCCGTCGCTGCTGCCACGCGATCGCCCGCTGTGGAAGTTCCACGTCTTCACCGGCCTGCCGAACGGGCCGCAGGGCCAGAAGCGCTATGCGATGTACACGCAGTTGCATCACGCGGCGGTCGATGGCCAGGCTGCGGTCGCGCTGGCGCAGGCGATACTCGATCTGAGTCCGCAGGGCCGGGCCCTCGATGCCGCGCCGCAGACGACGAAGGCGCGCCAGCCGATCGGCATGAGCGCGATGCTGCGCGGCGCGTTCGCGAACCAGCTCGACCTGATGCTGAACGCGGTCAAGGCGATTCCGTCGGCGGTGACGGTGCTGTCGCAGATGGCCGCGCAGAAGGCCGGCGACAGTGCCGGCGGCACGGCGCGCGCCGTGGTGTCGCGGCTCAAGGGCGAAGCCGCGCGCGGCGGCCGGGGTGTCAGCAACCTCGCGCTCGCCCCCCGCACGCGGCTCAACGCCACGGTCTCGGCGACGCGCGCGTTCGCCTCGATCAGCCTGCCGCTGGCCGAACTGAACGCGACCCGGCGCAAGCACAAGGCCAGCCTGAACGATGCCGTGCTGATGATCTGCAGCGGCGCGTTGCGTCGCCACTTCCTGCGCCACGGGCCGTTGCCGCGCAAGCCGATGGTGGCCGGTGTGCCGGTGTCCACGCGCGCCAAGGGCGACACCTCGTCGAACAACCAGGCGACGATGACGGTCGTGAGCCTGGGCACGCACATCGCCGATCCGGCCAAGCGACTGGCCTACGTGCTCGCGGCGACTGCGGCGATGAAGAGCAACGTCGGCGCGATCAAGAGCCTGATGCCGACCGACTTCCCGACCCTCGGCGTGCCCTGGTTGATGCAGACGCTCGGCGGCTTGCTGGCGAAGGCCAAGGTCGCCGAGCGCTTGCCGGCGATCGCCAATGTCGCGATCTCCAACGTGCCGGGGCCGACGGTGCCGCTGTACATGGCCGGTGCGCGCATGCTGAGCAACTACCCGACCTCGATCGTCGTCCATGGCATCGCGCTGAACATCACGGTGCAGACCTACGACACCTCGCTCGAATTCGGCCTGATCGCTTGCGGCGAGGCGATGCCCGAGATCGCGGAGCTGGCGGACGACGTGCAGGCGGCATTCGACGAGTTCCAGCGCTTGCCGCCGAGCATCGCGGTCGAAGCGCCGCCCGCGCCCGCAAGGAAGGCCACGACGAAACCCACGAAGAAGCCAGGGAAGAAGGCGGTCGCGCCAGTCTCGAAGACGACATCAACGGCCAAGGCAAGCGCAGCGAAGCAGCGCCGCGCCGCGCGCTGAGGGGTCGCTATGGCCGCAACGATCGCACTGACCCGCCATGAGCAGGCGCCTGCGGGCGAGGACGCCGCGATTGCGGAGATCCTGCGCATCATCAAGGCCAAGCTCGTCGAGCAGTTTCCGCCCGGTCGCGGCGACATGCGGCGCGATGCGCATCCGAAGCATCATGGCGCGGTGCGTGCCGAACTGGAGGTCGAGCCGGGCCTGGCGCCGGAGTTGGCGGTCGGCGTGTTTCGCGCGCCGCGCCGCTATCCCGCCTGGGTGCGGTTCTCCAATGGCTCCGGCATGGTGCAGCCGGATCACCTGCGCGACGGCCGCGGCATCGCGATCAAGCTGATGGATGTCCCGGGCGACAAGCTGCTGGACGACGAGGCGCACACCCAGGACTTCCTGTTCATCAACCACGATGTGTTCGCGGTCAAGGACGCGGCCGACTATGTCGAGCTGTTCCGCATCATCGAGCGCGACGGCGCGCCGACGAAGTTCTTCCTCAGTGCCAATCCCTTGCGCTGGCACCTGAGGGAGCTGGCCAACGCGAACAAGATCCGCGTCCGGATCTCGAACCTGCTGACCTTGCAGTACTGGACGATGACGCCGTACCTGATGGGCGATCGGCCCGCGAAATTCTCGATGAGGCCGCAGGTGCTGGCCAACACCGGCGCGCCGCCGGACTCGACGCCCGACTATCTGCGCGAGGCCATGGCCGCGCAATTGCAGCGCGAGGGCGTCACCTTCGACTTCATGGTGCAGTTGCAGACCGACGCGGCGCGCATGCCGGTCGAAGACCCGCGCATCCGCTGGGAGCCGGCGCAGTCGCCGTGGCGCAAGGTCGCGACGCTGCGCATCCCGACGCAGACCTTCGACTCGGGCGCGCAGCTGCAGTTTGCCGAAGACCTGTCGTATTCGCCCTGGCACAGCGTGCCCGAACATCAACCGCTCGGCGGCGTGAACCGCTGCCGTCGCATCGTCTACCGCGCGATTTCGGAGTTCCGGCACCAGGCCAATGGCCGCCCGACTTTCGAGCCCGACGGCAGCGAGCGCTTCTGACGATCGATCGACCGACAACATGCAGATTTCCGCCAACGGCATCGCCCTCGAAGTCGAGGACCACGGACCCACGAACGGCGACCCGCTCGTGCTCGTGATGGGGCTGGGGATGCAACTCGTCGCCTGGCATCCGGACTTCGTCGCGATGCTGGTCGCGCGCGGCTTCCGCGTGATCCGGTTCGACAACCGCGACATCGGGCTGTCGCAGCGATTCGATCACCTCGGCGTGCCGAACCTCGCGCTCGATTCGCTGAAGTTCGCGGTCGGCATGAAGGTCAAGGCGCCGTACACCGTCGCGACGATGGCCGACGACACCGCCGGGCTGCTGGATGCACTCGGCATCGCGTCGGCCCACATCTGCGGCGCGTCGATGGGCGGCATGATCGCGCAGCAGATGGCGGTGCGGCACCCGCGGCGCGTCAAGAGCCTGACCCTGATCATGACCAGCAGCGGCTCGCGCCGGCTGCCCGGCCCGTCGCTGAAGGTGCGCAGCGCGTTGATCTCGCGCCCGGCCGACGCCAACAACGTGCAGAGCGTGATCGAGCATTACGTCAAGCTGTACAAGCTGATCGGCAGCCCCGCGTATCCAGCCGACGACGCCTACCTGCACGAGCGCCTCGGGCAATCGGTGCGCCGGTCGTACCGGCCCCAGGGCACGGCGCGGCAGATGGTCGCGATCGCGGCCGATGGCAACCGCTCGCCGCTGCTCGGTGCGATCAAGGTGCCGACGCAGGTCATCCACGGCAACGACGATCCGCTCGTGCCGGTCGAAGCCGGTCACGATCTGGCGAAGAAGATCGCCGGCGCCGAACTCGACGTGGTCAGCGGCATGGGCCACGACCTGCCGATCCCGCTGTGGCCGCGCTTCGTCGCCGGGATCACGAGCGCCGCCGGTCGCGCGTGATCGCGCTGCGCGGCGCGTACGCCGTCGTTCCTGCGCTCGTGCTCGTCGCTGCGCCGGCGGTCGCGGCGGACGACTCCGGCCTGCCGATCGCGGTGCGGGTCGGGTTCGAGCGGGTGCGGTTGCCGCAGGGCGAGCAGATGGGGCTGGCGGGCGCGGCGCTGCTGTTCGATGTCGGCGGAGGATGGAGCCTCGGGCCGTCGATCCACGGTGCGGCCAGCGGCGAGCGCGGCGGCTTCTTCGTCGGCGGGCTTGACGTCCAGCGGCGCTGGTCGATCGCGCCGCGCTGGTCGCTGCTCACCAGCGTCTATGCCGGCGGCGGCGGCGGCGCCGGCGCGCCGGTCGGGGGCGGCTTGATGTGGCGGCCGGCGGTCTCGCTGATGCGCGAGCTCGGTCCGGCGTGGGAGGCCGGCGTGTCGTGGTCGTCGGTGCGCTTTCCGAGCGGCCAGATCGGGAGTCAGCAACTCGGCATCGTCCTCGGTTGGCGTGGTGAGTTTCGCGAGTCCGGCGGTCCCGCCGCGGGGCTCGGCTTCGATCGCCTTGCAATCACCGCAACCACCTATCGCCTCGCCGACGGCGGCCGGCGCATCGGCCTGGTCGGTGCGCGCGCCGAGCATCCCGCCCGCATCGCGGGGCTGCACTGGGCGCTCGAGGCGGCCGCGGCCGCCAAAGGCGACGCCGCCGGCTACATGGAGCTGCTCGGTGCCGTCGCCTACGACGTCGCGCTCGACCCTGCCTCGACGCTGCACGCCGGCGTGCGCGCGAGCGCAGGCCTTGGCGGCGGCGGGGCGGTGCCGACCGGCGGCGGCGGGATCGCGAAGCTGGTCGGAACGCTGCAATGGCGCTTCATGCCGGGCTGGACGCTCGGTGCCGAGCTCGGCGACGTGTGGGGCCTGAACGGCCCGCTGCGTGCGCGCCAGGCCGGTGTCTGGATCGCGACCGCGCTCGAACCGGAGGTCGACGGCGCGTCGGCACAGGCGGATGCTCGCACCGAGTGGGTCGGCGTGTTGCAGCACCACGGCCGCACCGAACGCCGCGACGGCTCGCGCGCGGCACTCGACACGATCGGCCTGAAGCTGAACCGGTACGTCGGCGAGCACGTCTATCTCAGCGGCCAGGCGCACAGCGCGTATGCGGGCGGCGCGGGAGCGTACTCGGTGGGTCTGATCGGCGCGGGCGTGGCCACCCGCAGCGACGCGCGCTGGCGCGCCGGCGCCGAATTGCTCGTCGGGGCGGCCGGCGGCGGCGGTGTTCAAACCGCGGGCGGTGCGCTCGCGCAGGCGATGGCCTGGATCGGCGGGTCCGCGGCAGGTCGAGGCGAGTGGCGTGCCGGGCTCGGTGCGATGCGACCGTGGCGCGGCGGACGCGTGAGCCCGAGCGTGGAGGTGGGCTGGAGCCGGACCTTCGAGTTGGTGCGACGCTGAAGCGCGCGCGGGGGGGCCGGTAAAATTCAGCCGCTTCATGAGTCGCGATCCCCACAACCCCTGGCGCCTGTCCGTCGCTCCGATGATGGACTGGACCGACCGCCACTGCCGCTATTTCCACCGCCTGCTGACCCGGCGTACGCGCCTGTACACCGAGATGGTGACGACCGGTGCGCTGCTGCACGGGGACGTGGCACGGCATCTCGCGTTCAACCCGGAGGAGCATCCGCTGGCGCTCCAGCTCGGCGGCAGCGAGCCGGCCGATCTCGCGCGTTGCGCGACGCTGGCGCAGCAGTGGGGCTACGACGAGGTCAATCTGAACTGCGGCTGCCCGAGCGAGCGAGTGCAGCGCGGCGCGTTCGGGGCCTGTCTGATGAACGAGCCGCAGCTCGTCGCCGACGCGGTGAAGGCGATGCGCGACGCGACCACGCTGCCGGTCACGGTGAAGCACCGCATCGGCGTCGATCGCCAGGAGAGCTACGAGTTCGTGCGCGATTTCGTCGGCGCGGTCGCAGCGGCCGGTTGCGAGGTCTTCATCGTGCATGCCCGCAGCGCGTGGCTGAAGGGCCTCAGCCCGAAGGAGAACCGCGAGCTGCCGCCCCTGCGCTACGAGACCGTGCATCGCCTCAAGCGCGACTTCCCGCAGCTCACGATCGTGCTGAACGGCGGGTTGAAGACGAACGCGCAGATCGACGAGCAGCTCGATCGGCTCGACGGCGTGATGATCGGCCGCGAAGCCTATCACCAGCCCTGGTCGATGGTCGACTGGGATGCGCGCTACTTCGGCGCGACGCCGGTCGCCCGCGATCGCGACGCGATCGAAGACGCGATGGTCGACTACATGACCCGCACGCAACGCGACACCGGCGAGCCATGGTCACACGTCTCGCGCCATGTGCTGGGCTTGCGCAACGGCCAGGCCGGTGCGCGGCGCTGGCGCCAGGTGTGGTCCGATCACCGCTGGAAGCACGAATCGCCCGCGCGCGTCGCGGCCGAGGCGCGCGCGGTGTTCAGCCCGGCGGAGGTGTAGCCGTCGTCGTCGAGGGCGCGCCACTCGGCCAGGTGGCGAGCACCACGCCGATCAGCGCGAGCGTGAGCGCACCCGCCTGCGCGGTGCTGAAGTGCTCGCCGAGAAAGAGCACCCCGACCGCCGCCGCGCTCACCGGCAACAGCACCGTGAAGATGCCGGCCTTGGCGGCGGGCACGTGGCGCAGCCCGGTCATCCACAGCCAGACGGTGATCATGCTCGCGGCGATCGAGTAGAAGCCGAGCAGGGCCCACGCGCTGGGCGCGACGACCCCGAACTCGAAGCGCAGCGCCTGCCACACGCCGAGCGGCGTCACCAGCGCCAGGCCCCACAGGTTGATCAGCGCGCTGATGCGCTTCGGGCTGATGCGTGCGGCAAGCTTCTTGCCGATCACGACATAGCTCGCCTCGCAGGTGACGGCGCCGAGCAGCAGCAGATTGCCGAGCAGCGAGCTGCCGTCCCCGCCCGCGCCGTGGGCGTTGCCGCTCTTGGCGAGCGAGACCAGCGCGATGCCGCCGACGGCGCAGCCGATGCCGAGCATCACGCGCGCGCCGATGCGCTCCTTCAGGAACGCGCGCGACATCAGCGCCACCGCGGCCGGAATGCCCGCCATGATCACGCCCGCGGCCAGTGCCGAACTCATCGCGACGCCGAACAGCATGCAGATCGAGAACAGGAAATTGCCGAAGAACGATTCGAGGAACAGCAGCCAGCGGTCGTGCGCGCTCAGCGTCGCTTCATCCGGCGCGCGCCGGACCCACGGTGCCATCGCGACCGCGGCGATCCCGAAGCGCAGCCACGCGAGCAGGAAGATCGGGAACACGACCACCAGCACCTTGGACAGGCTCACGTAACTGCCGACGAGCGCCATGCTGGCGCCGAGCGACAGGTACGACAGCCAGGGCGCGTGCGCGGGCGCGGCGGGGGAGGGGCTGATCGTGCTCACTCAGAACGCGGTCGCATAGCGCGCATGCTCCCATGCGCTGACGTGGCGCGCATGCTCGGTCGCCTCGACGCGCTTGAGGCGCACGAACTCGGCGTGCAAGCTGTCGCCAAGGGCCTCGCGCATCACGGTGCTGGCCTGCAGCGCGTCGATGGCCTCGAACAGCGATTGCGGCAGCAGCCCGACGCCGCGCGCGCGCAGCGCCGGCCACGACAGCTCGAACAGATCGTCGACGCAAGGCGGGCCGGGGTCGAGCTGCCGGTCGATGCCGTCCAGTCCCGCCGCGATCAGCCCGGCGGTCGCGAGGTACGGGTTCGCCGAGGAATCCGGCAGGCGCCATTCGAAACGGCCCGGAAGCGTGCGGATCATCGCGGTGCGGTTGTTCGGACCGTGCGCGATGGTCGCCGGCGCCCAGCTCGTGCCCGACAGCGATTCGCCGACGACCAGTCGCTTGTATGAATTGACCGTCGGCGCGGCGAGCGCGGTGAGGGCCGGCGCGTGGTGCAGCACGCCGGCGACGAAGTGGCGGCCGAGCAGCGACAGCGTCTCGTCGGGCGCATCGAACAGCGATCGTTCGCCGTCCCACAGCGAGACATGAAAGTGCAGGCCGCTGCCGGGCTGGTTCGCGAACGGCTTGGGCATCATCGAGTAGACCAGGCCATGCTGCTCGGCGATCGCGTGCGCCGCGAGCTTGAACAGCAGCACGTGATCGGCAGTGCGCAACGCCTCGTCGTGGCGGAAATTGACCTCGTACTGGCCGTGCGCGTCCTCATGATCGAGCTGGAGCACGTCCAGGCCGCACCGCGTCAGCGCATCGTGCAGCGCATGGAGAAACGGCGTCCGGCGTGCCAGGCTCTTCAGGTCGTAGCTCGGTTTGTCGAGGCGGTCGTGGTCGTCGGCCGGCACCCAGCGCTCACCGTCGCGACGCAGCAGGAAGAACTCGGGCTCGATGCCGGTCTGCATCGTCCAGCCGCGTTCGGCCAGGCGCGCGGTGGCGCGTTTGAGCACCTGGCGCGGGCAGGCATCGAACGGCGCGCCATCGACATGACCGTCGCCGACGATGCGTGCGCAGCCTGGCATGAACGGCAGCGGCATCAGCGTGCTGGCGTCGCCGCGCGCGTAGTACTCCGAGCGCAGCCCGCTGCGCCCGAGCCCGGTGCCCCAGATCGACGGGCCGGCGAAACCCGCGCCGGTCCGGATCACCTCCTCGAGGTGCGCGAGCGGCACGAGCTTGCCCTTGGCCGCGCCGTGCACGTCGGCGAACTGCACCAGCAGCGTGTGCACGCCTTGCGCCGCCAGGCGCTCGCGGTGTGAATCAAGCGTCAATGCGCACCCAGGTCGTCTTCAGCTCGGTGTACTTGTCGAACGCATGCAGCGACTTGTCGCGTCCATTGCCGCTCTGCTTGTAGCCGCCGAACGGCACCGTGATGTCGTCTTCGTCGTACTGGTTCACATGGACCGTGCCGGCGCGCAGCGCGCGCGCAACGCGGTGCGCGCGGTTGATGTTGTCGCTCCAGACGCTGGCTTGAAGGCCGTAGCTGCTGTCGTTGGCCAGGCGGACGACCTCGGCCTCGTCGCTGAATCGAATCACCGACAGCACCGGTCCGAAGATCTCCTCGCGCGCGATCTTCATCGAGTTGCTGACGCCGTCGAAGACCGTCGGCTCGACGTAGTAGCCGCCGGTGTCGCTCATGACGCGCCGACCGCCGCTGAGCAGGCGCGCGCCCTCGATGCGACCGGCCTCGATGTAGCCGAGCACCGTCTTCATCTGCGTGTCGTCGACGAGCGCGCCGATCTCGTTCTTTCCGCCGAGCGGATCGCCCGGCGCGTATTTCGGCGCCTCGGCCTGCACGATCGCGGTGAACTCGTCGGCGATCCTCTCGTGCACGAAGACACGCGAGGGTGCATTGCAACTCTCGCCCGCGTTGAAGAACAGGCTGCCGGCGGCCGTCTTGGCGGCACGCGCGACATCGGCGAAGTCGTCGAACACGATGAACGCCGACTTGCCGCCGAGCTCGTTGTAGACGCGCTTGAGGTTGCTGCGACCCGCGTAGTCCAGCATCCGCCGACCGACGCGGGTGCTGCCGGTGAAGCCGATCGCGTCGACGTCCATGTGCAGCGCGAGCGCCTCGCCGGCCTCGGCGCCGAGGCCGGGAACGACATTGAAGACGCCGGGCGGAAGACCCGCGTCCAGCGCGAGTTCGGCGAGCCGCAGGGCAGTCAGCGGCGACTTCTCGCTCGGCTTGAGCACGACGCTGTTGCCGGTGGCCAGCGCCGGCCCAAGCTTCCAGGCCGCCATGATCATCGGATAGTTCCACGGCACGATCGCGCCGATCACGCCCATCGCCTCGCGCGTGATCAGCGCGAGCGCGTTCGCGCCGGTGGGTGCGATCTCGTCGTAGACCTTGTCGACCGCCTCGCCGTACCACGCGACGCAGCGCGCCGCGGCAGGCACGTCGACGGCCATGCTGTACTGGATCGGCTTGCCCATGTCGAGCGTCTCGAGGAGCGCGAGTTCCTCGCGTGCACCGAGAATCTTGTCGGCGAAGCGCAGCAGGATCTTCTTGCGCGCCGCGGGCGGCATGCCGGCCCAGCGGCGATCGTCGAAGGCGGCACGCGCCGAGGTCACGGCGGCATCGATGTCGACGGCCCGACCGCGCGCGATCGGGGCCAGCGCGCGGCCGTCGATCGGCGAGATGCAGTCGAAGGTCTCGCCGCTCTGCGCGGCCTGGCGCTTGCCGTCGATCAGCGCGCGCCCGTCGAACGTCTGCGCGGCCGCCCGCGCATGCCAGTCAGGCGCACCCATGGTGGCTCCTTCCTCAGAACGAAACGATCACCGACGCACCGAGCAGCGAGTTGCTCTTGCGGTAGGTGCCGCTCTTCGTGTCGAAGAACACCGGCTGCGTCGCGCCGTCGTAGCGGTACTCGGCCTTCAGCGTCGTGTTCGGGGTCAGCAGGTAGTTCACGCCGACGGCGATCGCGTAGCGGTTGGCGCCCTTGTCGCACCCATCGACCCAGCCGGTGGCGGTGCAGCCGAGCGTCGCGTCGGGGCCGATGCCGTTGCGGCCGTCCTCGACCGAGTACTGCAGCAGGCCGCCGCCATTCTTCGCGTTGTTGATGTAGTCGACCCGAACCACGCCTTCCCAGCGCGGGATGAACTTGTACGCGGCCAGGCCCGACACGCCCCACCAGCGCGCGTCGCGCAGCGTGCCGTCGGCCGCCGGCACGATCGAGGCGTCCTTCTGCCGGCCGATGCCGATCTGGCCCTGCAGCGTCAGGTCACCGCGGATGAAGTAGGCGTCGGCCTCGAACAGGTCGAGGCGCGTTTCGAGCGGATTGCCGTTCGCGTCGACCGCGAACGGGCTGAAGTTCGCCGCTTTGCCGTGGACACCCGCGAAGCCGAAGCCGTTGAACTCGCCCTTGGAGTAGTCGACCCGGTACGCGAACACCGGTGACTTGCGGTTGGCGGACTGCTTCGTGGTGTTGTAGTTGCCCAGCACCGCCTTCACGTCCCACTTGCCGCGGATGACCTCCATGCCGGCCGCGGTGTAGGCGGTCGGCTCGGTGAAGTCGAGCAGCAAGCCGCGCGTGACGAGCTTGGTCGTCGTCGGCTGCGTGTACTCGTAGCCGGACCAGTCCGGAATCTGGCCTGCGATCAGGCGCGTCTGCAGATCGCCGAGCGGCACCGAGACCGATGCCTCGTGGACGATGCTGCTGCCGCCGGTGTCGGCGATCGAGCCGGCGCCGCGGTTGGGCATCAGCGTGAGGCGCCACTTGAGATCGGA
>Ga0209023_10005877_pt1 | contig 13199 bp, 10 predicted proteins | sample LakOneMetagenome_FD_187468 | JGI IMG/M metagenome (GOLD analysis project Ga0209023, IMG submission 187468) | Freshwater and sediment microbial communities from Lake Erie, Canada (SPAdes) (version 2) | ecosystem: Environmental > Aquatic > Freshwater > Lentic | place: Lake Erie, Canada... | reverse complement strand
TTTGCCCCCGGTCGCCGACACGGTGCCCGGCTACGAAGCCACGGCGTGGTTCGGCGTCGGCATGCCAAAGGGCACGCCGCGTGAAGCCATCGACAGGATGAACGCCGCCGTAAACAAGGCGCTGGCTGACCCGAAGCTGCGCGCGCGGCTGGCTGAACTCGGTGGCTCGCCGATCCCTGGTACGCCGGAAGATTTCGGCAAAGTGATCGTTGCCGAAACGGAGAAGTGGGCGAAGGTCGTGGCTTCGTCGGGTGCGACGGTCGATTAACGAAGCACGGGACTGCGGCCCGGAGACTCTCGTCGCCTTAACAGCCTCAGTTCCCGGCGGGCATGACGAATTCCGGGCCGGTAACGGTCCGGGTTCCATCACAGCTCTTTACGACAAAGCGAAATTGCCCCGGACCGACGTACTGGTTGGAGCGGCAGGAATGAGGGCACTGTCCCGAACAGTTGTTGCCGCGCCAGGGCACCGTGATAACGGTCGTCCCGGCAGCCACTGATACACAGACGGGCGGGTCCTCAACCGCGCACTTTTCGACCAGGTCCATGCGCACCGGCGTCTCGATCCAGCGTCCGTCGCGGACTCGCTCCACGATGATCTTCGACGACAGCGACATCGTCGGTCCCGAGTTCTGCAAGCGCAGCCCGCCGGGCGCGCCGTCATTGTTCAGAACCACGTCGCCCGCAACCGGCGTGGCGGCCATGCCCGACAAACCCGCTGAAATTACGAGCAGGAGCAGGCCGCGCCGCATCCGTTCAGCGGCGGACATCGACGCTCTGCCAGACGGCGAATTCACGGCGATTGGGACCGCGCGAAGCGACGAAGCGCTGCGAGTCGCCCGCAAGGTCAACACAGCTCTTGGTCTGAGCCGTTGTCAGTACACCGACGAAGCGCGGGTCAGCCGTCGGACCCGCGATCGAATGGCTTGCCGCAGCCGTATTGCCATGGGGCACCGCCTCAAGCCGCCAGTTGGCGTCGCCCGGCGGGAATACCGTGGGCTGAAAGCGGTATTGCCAGTGCACGTTCCAGTAGAAGTGCGCCAGATGGTGAAAGATGCCGCCGGGATCGCGCGCGCTAAGCACGGTGCAGAAATGAAACTCAAGCTGGATCTCACGAATGAAGTTTTGCTGACCGGTGACGCTGTTGGTTTGCACGGCCGCATAGTTCTCGCCGGGGGGATCGTTTGACTGTACCTTGATCAGAATCGGGAAGTTTCCCGTTGTGGGCAGCGTCTGAAATTCCCGCGGATCCGTCGGGTCGGTAAAGATCGTGCCGACCGCGCCGGAGGTGTCGCGACAGGCCTGACTTGGCCGCGCAGGCGGGCGCCCGCGTTGCAGAAAAATGCTGCCGTCGGTATTGTGCTGCCCGCGGTAATAGGCCCAGTTGGTTTCAATCCACTGCGCCTGAATCCAGCCAACCTGCCAGCCGGTCCGATTGTCACCCGCCGCACCGCTGAACTTGACCTCACCTTCGCAGTGCATGGGGCGCCCCGGCGCAAAATTGACGATGCCGCCGGTGATGACCGGTCTTGATGATCGCGCGGAGTCGATCTTTGTGATCTTGCCGGAGCCCGGAACGATTGCGATAGTCAAAACAGCCTCCGCCTGCGAAATAATGTCGTGCCGCGCCGTTCGTTTTACGGCGACATTCGACAGACGCATTGCAGCACAGAAATGCGCCACGAAGAAGACGGTTCAACGCGCATCACAAATCACATCAGTGCTACTGAATCGTCAGGCAGTCTGGATATTATTCGGTGAGCCGCGAACCCGGCTGATCGGCCGATTCAGTCAATCGGCCACGGCATCGATTTCGGCAGGGTTTCAGCGACGGGTTCTTTCTCCGGTTCTGCCTTCACCGGCTGTGTGTCTACCGACCGCCACCACGGCGTGACCGACTCAACGCGCACCGGCTCAACTGCTTCACCGAGCCGTGGCATCACCAGTTGTGTACCGCGCTTTGCGCCCAGCGCGACAAGCGTTTCCGCAGGCTCATCCCACGCATGCATCGCGAGGCTAAAGGTGCCCCAATGCACGGGCAGAAACGCGCCGCCGCCGAGCAGCGCATGGGCCTCCAGCGCGTTGGCCGGACCGAGATGAATATCGCCCCACGACGGGTGAAACGCGCCGACTTCGAGCATGATCAGATCGAACGGGCCGAGCCGTTCACGGATGGTCGCGTATTCGGTGGTGAGACCGGTGTCACCGCTGAAAAAGACCGAATGCTTCGAGGTGCGCACCACCATCGACGACCACAAGGTCGCGTTGCGATCCTTCAGTCCACGCCCAGAAAAATGCTGCGACGGCGCAGCGGTCACCGTGAGCTCGCTGCCCGGCAGTGTGTGCGATTGCCACCAGTCAAGCTCGGTAATGCGCTCTGCAGGAACGCCCCACGCCTCAAGATGCGCGCCGACGCCGAGCGAAGTCACAAAGGGCACGCCCATACGCGCCAGTTCGCGAATCGTTGGGTAATCGAGATGGTCGTAATGGTCGTGCGAAATCACCACCAGATCGATCGACGGCATGGCCGAGAGCGGCACCGGCACCGGCTGAAAACGCTTCGGGCCAATGAGTGTCGACGGCGAGGCGCGCGGCCCCCACACCGGGTCCGTCAGCACGCGGAATCCGTCAATTTCAATCAGCACCGTCGAGTGGCCAAGCCAGGTCGCACGCAGGCCAGTGTCGGGCTTCCTGAGCCACGTATCGCGCGGATCAAGCGAGGGCAAGGGGCCGCGCGGAACGCGCCGGTTGCCGCCACACAGGAATTCACTCATCGTTGGACCGGGCACCGATTTATCGCGCAGGCCGGGAATCGCAGGGTGAATGTTGCGGAACGAATCGCCCACCCACAACACCGAGTCACGCATGCGTTCCAGTCGCAAACCAGCGGATTTTTTGCCCAGGGATTTCATCGATGCCTAATGTCTGGTGGCGGAATGACCGAAGGTTTGTGCCGTTTGCCGCGATTACCAGTACCGGTCTTGGCGCCGGTCTTGGCGCGATCAAGTGATCGGGTTGTGATGCAGCTCGGACTCGCAGGCCCCATTGAATGGGGCTCACACCCCGTTTTGCCATAAAGTCGAGTTTTGCAGAAAATAGCCGCTAGCCCATATTCGGTAGGGGTTACACCACAAAGCTGTAAGGCGACACTGGCTCCGTACGACGACTGACCGCATTCCCGCGCCAGGGCTTTTCTGCCTATTTCGCCTTCGCGCTCGCCGCCGCGATCGCCTTCTGCAAGTCTTCGCGCTCTTCGCAGCCTGTCGGGCACAGCCGCTCCAGTTCCTTGAGGTGGTACTGCGCCTGTTTCATGTCACCGGTGATCACGTACGCCTCGCCGATGTATTCATGCGCGCCCTTGTGGTTCGGGTCGAGCGTCAGCGCGGTCTTGTAGTGCTTCAGCGCCACGGTGAGTCGTCCCGCCTTGCGGTGCGAATAGCCGAGCAGGTTGTGTACATCGGCATCTTTTGGGGCCTTGACGGCGGCCTCGTCCAGAAGCTTGATGGCGGCGGCCCAGTGCTCGGCTTTGATGGCCTCACGCGCAGTCGCCAGCGTCTCCAACGACGCACTCGCGGGCGGCGTCATGTCGGCTGCGAACGCGCACGCGCCCACAAACGCGACCAGTGCAGCCGCCAATCGGGAAAGCGACAGGATTCGCATGGCCGTCTCCTCAACAACTCGAGCAGCGCAGATTACCAGTGTCGGACCGCAGCGTCCAATCCGTAACCCCGTGTTACGCCCGTAGCCGTCTCAACCCGTCCAAAGCGCTCTACCGTGTCGTCTATGCAAGTACAGGCGTCACATGAAGGGTTTGTGTGACATGCAAATCGGACTCAAGGAGAATTTCATGAACGCACGTTCCACCCTCAAGCAACTCGCCGCGGCAACGCTTGCAACACTCGCCATCGGCGCCAGCCATGCGCAGTGGCAAGGCATCGCAGCGTCCAATGCGGCGTTCGACGCGAAGTTCAACGCGCAGCTCGGCGCCATGCAGCGCCAGAACGCACAGTCGCAACAGGCGCTGTGGCAGCGTCACTTGTCCGTGAATGGGCCGCGCCTGCGTGCGCAGTACGCGCAGATGCGCGCCTCCGGTCGTGCCAACATGAGTTTCGAGCAGTTTGCGTACTGGGACCTGATGACCGCAGCGGGTACCAACGTGCAGGGCGCGCTGCAGCATCAGCAAAACCAGTTCGCCGGCATGCAGCGCGCGAACGCAACCGTGCAGCAGGGTTATGCCAGTTACAACGCGGGCTGGGCGAACAACAGCGCACGGCAATCGGCGGCGGTAGCGAATTACACCAATCAGGCGATTCGTGGCGTCGCGCCCTATCGTGATTCTTCAGGTCGCACGACGATGCTGCCGCACTACCTGCCTCAAGGCCAGACCTATCAGAGCGGTGGCAGCACCTACGCGCAGGACGCACAGGGCACCTACTACCGCTATCAGGGCAACTCGTGGGTGCGCATGGACGCTGGTCGCTAAGCATTGACCGGGCGCGCTACCCACTCGCAGAGAGCCATCAGATGGCGCCTTCCGTTTCGACGATGCGGGCATGCGTTGGGCGCAGCAGGATGGCGCCCAGTGCAGCCGCAACAAGCGCGAACACGGCACCTACCAGAAAGGCCAGTTGATAGCCACCGGTGAGCGCCGCAGCCGTGCTCGCGCCGGTCGCGCGCAAGGCCTCCGAACGTGCGTCTGCGATGCTCGCGAGAACGGCCAATCCCAAAGCGCCCCCCATCATGAATGCTGTATTTACCACGCCCGAGGCGAGGCCGGAGTCGGACGGCTTAACATCGCCCATCGCGGCCAGCAGCAGCGGGTTGAGTGCCATGCCGGCACCAACTCCAAGCAGCGCCATGCCGGGCATCACGTCGATCATCATGGTGCCACCGACGGGCGCCCGAGCGAACAACGCGAGGCCAACCGCCGCGAGTAGCAGGCCGAGCGCGAGCGGCGTACGGATGCCCCAGTGCATTACGATCTTCGCCGACAAACCGAGCGAGAACGCCGCCATGATGACGTTGGCGGGCAGAAAGGCAAGACCGACCCGCATCGCGTCAAACCCGAGTACCAGTTGCATGTAGAGCGCAGAGACGAAGAACCAGGCAAACATCGCGGCTGACCACAGCACGCCGATCACATTCGAGATACTGAGATTGCGCAGCTTGAACAGGTCGAGCGGCACCAATGGAGCCGAAACTCTCGACTCAATGGCAAGGAACAGCGCAAACAGCGCAGTGGCTGTACCGAGCATCGCCAGCGTTTGCAGCGACGTCCATTCGGCCTGATTGCCATTCACAATCGCATAGACGGCGAGCATCAGCGACAGCGTGATCGAGACGGCACCGGCGATATCCAGTTTCACGCCTTCGAACTGACCGCGACCGTCAGGCAGCATCCTCAGGCAGGCGATGTAAATGGCAATACCCACTGGCAGATTGACCAGAAAAATCCAGTGCCAGCTCAACGTACTGGTCAGCGCCCCGCCGAGCAGCACGCCGATGCTGCCGCCGCCCGCGCACACGAAGCCGTAAACGCCCATCGCCTTCGCCCGTTCGCCCGCCTCGGTGAAGAGATTCATGATGAGCGAAAGCGCTACCGCAGAAACCACTGCGCCGCCGAGTCCCTGCACGGCGCGAGAGATGATCAGCATTTCCTGTGTGCGTGCGACACCGCACGCAAGCGATGCCGTGGTGAACAGGACAATGCCCATCAGGAACAGCCTGCGATGCCCGTACAAGTCCCCGAGCCGCCCACCGAGCAGCAGGAAGCCGCCAAAGGTGAGCATGTAGGCGTTGACGACCCACACCAGCGAGGTTTCGCTGAACGCAAGATCGGCCTTGATTGACGGCAACGCCACGTTCACGATGGTGGTGTCGAGCACGATCATGAGCACGCCCATGCAGAGCAGGATCAGCGCGTGCCAGCGTTTGCGTCCGGTGATTTCGTGGTTCATGTGCTGCGGTATTGCCTGTCTGAACGAACGTCACGCCATGTGTTGACGGGAACGAGGCCTACATGGCGCCCGGTACCACCACCATCCACGACACGCCGAAACGGTCTGCGACCATGCCGAACGCAGGTGAAAAGAAGGTTTTGGTCAACGGCATCTGCACCTGACCGCCGTCACCGAGGGCGGTGAACAATTTCTGTGCTTCGGCTTCGGTCGCGGGTGACAGCGACAGCGAAATTCCCTTGAACACCGGTTGCCCCGACGCCATGCCATCGGAGGCCATGACGTTGGTTTCTCCGATGCGGAACGCTGCATGCATGATGGCATCCGGCGAAATTGGCCCGCAACCGGGAGCCTGTTGCTGCGGTTCGGGGTTCTCGCTGTAGCGCATTTTCATGGTGATCTCGGCGCTCAGCGCGGTGCGATAGAACTCAAGCGCTTCTTCGCAGCGGCCTTCAAAAAACAGATAGGGTTCGACTTTCATGAGTTGCTCCGTTTGTTGCGTGAATGAGGTTGGAGGCACAAAAATCCGGTTCATTTCCGGTAATTGTGTACACCGTTCACAAACGATAGCAGACATAATGAACGGTGTCCACATTGAAGTCGTCATGACGCGCAAATCGGCCAGCTCTCCTGTACGCAGCACCTATCGCCACGGCGATCTACGGCGCGCGTTGCTGGAGGCTGGCGTGGAACTTGCGCGCAGCGGCGGACCGGATGCCGTGGTGCTGCGCGAGGCGACGCGGCGTGCGGGTGTCGCACCGAATGCGGCGTATCGGCACTTTGCCAACCGCCAGGACTTGCTGCTGGCCGTGCGTGTGGCCGCGGTCGCTGCGGTAGCCGTGGCGATGGAGGCGGAAATGGCACGCCTGCCGCGTAGAGGCACGCTGACGCAGCGGGCGCACGCGCGTGTTCGGGCGGTGGGCGCAGGATATTTGCGTTTCGCGCAGACCGAACCGGGCCTGTTTCGCACGGCGTTCGGCACTGGTTTTTTTGTGGATCGCGCCATCGACATGACGGGTACGGGTGAGGAAGACCACAACCCGCTCGCACACCTTTCGGTTGCGCTCGACGAACTTGTAGCCGCAGGCGCGTTGCCCGCTGCGCGCCGACCCGGCGCCGAATATCTGGCGTGGTCGACAGTGCACGGGCTGGCGTTGCTGATCATCGACGGGCCATTGAGTGCGATGAATGCGAAGCAGGTTGACACCCTCGGACAACGCCTGCTCGACATGGTGGAGCGCGGCTTGTAATCGTCGTATTGTCCGATTTCCTGCAAGTTCCGATGTAGACTGTTTTGATCAGTTTCGGGTGGGGAAGCCTCGTATGCATACGTTCTCATTGATGGCCGTGGGCATGCTGGCCCTTGTGATCGGCCTGTGTCCGCTCAACACCGCGCAAGCGGCAGTCTGCACGTGGACAGGCAATGTCAGCAATACGTGGGATGTTCCTGGCAACTGGAGTTGCGCGGGCGGGCCGCTCACGGGGGACAGCCTCGTATTTCCGGAATTCGCCGCGAACAAGACGATGAATCACAACATCGTCAACCTTTCGGTCAGCTCGATCGCGTTTACCGGAAGCAGTGGCGGCTACACGCTCGCCGGCAGCGGCGATCTAACCATCACCGGAAGTGTTGCAATCACCAGCAGCGCGAACCGCCCGAGTGTCAATACTCTGACCCTGACCGGTGCCATCAACTTCGGCGCGGCCACGGCGACGATCGACACCTCCGTGCTGTCGGGGCAGGGAGGTGAACTCGACATCAACGGGCCGCTTAACCTGAACGGAAGCGTGCTCACATTCGTGTGGGACAGCACGGTACCAACAACAAACATCACTGGCGCGATTTCCGGCAGTGGGGGGCTTACGGTAAACGGCACCGGGGCCGACGTCGGACTCAAGCTCGCAGGGAACAATAGCTTCACCGGTCCGGTAGTCGTCAATGGCGGAGATCTCGAACTGAGCCATCCCAACGCACTGGGTGCGGGTGGATCGCTTGCCAACGGCACTACGATCAATGGCGGCGGAACACTGGTGATCGGCGTCGATATCGCCAATGAACACCTGACGCTTGAGTCCGGTGCTGGCGAAGGCGGAAACGGCATGATTCAGGTGCGCGATGCGTACGTGTGGGGAGGGCCCGTCGTGCTCAATGGCGATGGTGCTTCCACATCGTTCTTCAATTTGCTTGGCACACGTATCACGTTCACCGGTCCGATGAGCGGTGCCGGTGGTATCGAATGCTGCAACGACGCACTGGGCGAAGTCGTATTGTCTGGCGGTGGCAAGACATTCTCCGGACCGGGCAAGTTCAATCGCGGGAACGGCGGCGTGCTGCATCTGGCCACAAGCAATTCACTGTCACCCAATTCCGCGATCCTGCTGGGCGGTAGCGGCGGAGCGGTGCTGGATATGGCTACCTTCAGTGGCGCCGCTGCCTCATTTTCCGGAGGCACCGGCTCGGTGCTCAAGATTGCTGCGGGGCAATCGCTGACCATTAATGGCGGCGTAACGCTCGGCAACACGACGTTCAATGTGACGGTTCCGGGTTCTCCAGCACTCGGAACCGTATTTACGATTCTGAACAAGGTCGCTGCGGGTGGGGTGAGCGGTACCTTTGCCGGACTGCCAGAGGGCGCGAGCGTAGTCGCAGGCAGCGTGCTCATGAGAATCAGCTATGTCGGCGGCACCGGCAACGACATCACGCTCACGGTGGTGGGTATGGCGCCGGTCACGGTCGTCAAGGGCGGTAGCGGTACCGGGGGAGTTGTAAGCAACGTGGGCATCATCAATTGCGGCGGCACATGCACTGACAGTTACCCCGTTGGCACTTCCATCACGCTGAGCGCGTCCGCGTCGCCCGGAAGTGTATTCACCGGCTGGCTCGGGCCATGCACCGGCACGCTGGCCTGCACATTCCAGCTCGGTGGCGCAACGACGGCGCAGGCCACGTTCGCACTCGCGGCGTCCGGTTCGCCCACGATAGATATTGATGGATCCGCCAATTGCCTCGCGTTGACCGACGGCCTGCTGGCGACACGTCACATGCTCGGACTCACCGGTACCGCGCTGATCAATGGCACGATCGGGGCGGGGGCATCACGATTCACCGGCCCGCAGATCGATGGCTTCCTCGCGGATTTCCGACCGGTGCTTGACATCGACGGCAATGGCACAACCGATGCGGCGACTGATGGCGTGTTGTTGACGCGCTATTTGTTTGGACTGCGCGGAGCGAACCTGATTGCGGATGCGGTCGGGGTGGGTGCGATTCGCAATACGGCTGCGCTGATTGAGGCGCGAATTCAGGCGTTGTGCGTAGTGACGCCACCGAATTTTGTGCTGACCGTACCCGCTGCAGCAACGGCGGGCACACCATTTCAGATCACGCTTGCTGTGCGTGATTCAATTAACCAGCCGCTGACCAACTACCGCGGCACGGTTCACTTCACTTCGAACGATCCTGGTGCAACGCTGCCGCTGGACTACACGTTTACTGCTGCGGATACGCTCGCATCGCACACATTCAGCGTGACGCTGACCACTGCCGGTTCGCGCTCAATCACGGCCACCGACGTCGTGATTCCAGCAGCGACGACCACGCAGTCAGCAGCGGTAACTGCGGGCCCTGCAACGCAGCTCGTGTTTACACAGCAACCGGCAAACGTGAATGTGCGCAGCACCATCACACCATCGGTGCAGGTGAGCGCGCGAGACGCATTTGGCAATGTGGTGACCACCATAAGTGGCAATGTCAGCCCGGCGCTCGGTGCGAATCCCGGATTTGCGACGTTGAATGGAGCCGCGACAATGCCGTTTGTCGGCGGTCTTGCAACGTTTGCGGGACTCTCGCTCACTAACGAAGGCACCGCGACACTCGTGGCAACATCCACTGGCGGCTTGACCAAAACCAGCAACCCGTTCGTGGTTACCGACAACATCAATCCGGGGGTGATTTCGGATTTCGCCGCTGAAACGTTCCTCACTACCGAGAACGCCATAACGCTCAGCTGGACTGCGCCTGGAGATGATGGCTTTCTGGGAAATCTGGCGCCTGCCAGTGGCCCGCAGGGCTCATATCGTCTGTGTCATTCAACGGTACCCATTGTGAATCCGGCGATGAATTGCACGATTTCAACGGTGATTGGCGTGCCCGTTCCCGGTTCTAATGGGATGCCTGAGAGCATCACGGTCGGTGCGCTCGCACCGAACACGCTTTACTACTTTGCGCTGGTCGCAATCGACGGCGCGGGAGGAAAGAGTAGCGCGCTTACTACGGCAAGCACGCTGCCCACGCCGTAATAAGCGAATCGGTGCATTAATCCGCTCAATATGAAGCGAGGGTCGTGAAAACGCAATTTGCAGTGACATACTCGTCGTGTTGGGATGAATTCCCGCCAAAGGAGGATGATCATGCGTTTAATTCAATCGGTATTTTTCACGTGCTGCGTTGTAGCGTTTAGCGTTGCTGGTTACGCACACGACGGCCCGGATGCACAACGCGTAGAAGGCGCGCCCGCCGCGACCGGCGGCCCGCGCTTTGCGGTCGACGCGACGTGGCCGAAACCGCTACCGAACAATTGGATCCTCGGGCAGGTTGCCGGTATCGCAACGTCCGCCGACGACACCATCTGGCTGATCCATCGACCGCTCACTCTGACCGAAGACGAACGCGGTTCGACCTTGACGCCGAAGCGTTCGAAGTGCTGCAGCGCCGCGCCGCCGGTTTTGCAGTTCGACCGCTCGGGCAAACTGTTGCGGTCATGGGGCGGCAAGGGCGAAGGCTACGACTGGCCGGCCAACGAGCATGGCATTTACATCGACCCGAAGGGCGATGTCTGGATTGGTGGCAACGCCAACACCGACCACATGCTGCTGAAATTTACCGCTGGCGGGAAATTCCTGATGCAGATCGGCAAACCCGGCGCCAGCAAAGGCAGCAATGCGCCCGACCAGCTCGGGCGCCCGGCGCACATGGAACTGGACGCCGCCGCGAACGAGCTCTACGTCGCCGATGGCTACGGCAACAAACGCGTGATCGTGTTTGACGCGGCGACCGGCGCCTACAAGCGGCACTGGGGCGCGTACGGTAAACGGCCGGATGACGCGAAGATCGCTGACTACAACCCGGATTCGCCACAGTTCGGAAACCCCGTTCATTGCGTGCGCATCACGAAGGACAATCTGGTTTACGTCTGTGACCGCATGAACAATCGCATTCAGGTGTTCAAAAAGAGCGGTGAATTTGTACGACAATTCGTGTTTGAACCGGGCACCCGCGGATCGGGCTCGGTGTGGGATCTGGTGCCGTCCGAAGATCCGACGCAAAAGTACTTGCTGGTCGCCGACGGCACCAATAACGAAGTGCGCATCACCGTGCGCGAGACCGGCGAAGTGATTGGCGCTTTTGGCCGCCCGGGTCGCCAGGCGGGAGATTTTCACTGGGTGCACAACATCGCGGTGGATTCACAGGGCAGCGTCTACACGTCCGAAGTGGACACCGGCAAACGCGCGCAGCGCTTTGTTCGCGTGCACTGACGAGGCGCCGCAGAGCGCGCGGGGAAGTAGATCGGGCGCCAATAGCTTTGCGCTCAGACCTTTGCTGAGTTTGGGCTAAGAGCTGGTTTGTTGCTAAAGTCGGTTTCCGAAAAAATCGGCTGGCAGCCCATATTCGCTATAGGATATGAGAAAAAGCTGTTGCCAGATTCGAGGCGCTTGCGCGGATATGCAATCTTCCCGCGTCGGCGGTGGTTGACTTTGCAGGCCAGCGTCTCCATATGTTCGCAGCAGCGTGCTAACTTTCAGCCCCGCGCCACTCCCCGACAATCAAAAAGAACACGATATGAGCAGTTTGCAGCAACGCCTTGGCGCGCTATCCCTCACGCAACTCAAGGGCATTCGCCGCGGCATCGAGAAAGAGAGTCTGCGTGCGCTGCCCGGCGGCGGGCTGGCGCTGACGCCACATCCGCTGGCACTGGGTTCGGCGCTCACGCATCCGAAGATCACCACCGATTACAGCGAGTCACAGCTTGAACTGATCACCGGCGTCCATGCGGGCGTTGAGGCCTGTGTCGACGAGCTGACGCAACTGCATCAGTTTGTCTACCGTACGCTGCGTGAAGCTGGCGATGAAATGCTGTGGGTGTCGAGCATGCCGTGCGGCCTGCCGACCGATGAGACGATTCCGCTCGGCGTGTATGGTTCGTCGAACGTGGGGCGCGCCAAGAGTGTGTATCGCATGGGGCTCGGCCATCGCTACGGCCGCCGCATGCAGACGATTTCCGGCATTCATTACAACTGGTCGTTGCCGGATGTGTCGAGTGCGCAGTATTTTTCGCTGATCCGAAATTTCCGTCGTCACGCATTTCTGCTGCTCACGCTGTTCGGCGCGTCGCCTGCCGTCTGTTCGACGTTTGTCGAAGGACGCCAGCACGAGCTGCAGAAACTCAGCAGCGGCACCATGTACATGCCGCACGGCACTTCGCTGCGCATGGGGCGACTCGGCTATCAAAGCGATGCCCAGGCTTCGCTCGCCGTAAGCTACAACAGTCTTGAGGGTTACGGTGCTTCGCTGCAGGACGCGCTGACGCGGCCCTATCCGCCCTATGAGGCCGTCGGCATCAAGAATCCCGGCGGTGACTACAACCAGCTCGCCACCACGCTGCTGCAAATCGAAAACGAGTTTTACGGCACCATTCGTCCGAAACGCGTGATTCATCAAGGCGAACGCCCGTTGCACGCACTGCGTGAGCGTGGTGTGGAGTACGTCGAGGTGCGCCTGATGGATCTCGATCCGTTCGTGCCGGTCGGCATCACTGCCGCGACCATGCGCTTTCTCGATGTGTTCCTGCTGCATTGCCTGCTCACCGACAGCCCGCCCGATACGCCGGAAGAAATCGCGGCGCTTGGCAGGAACCAGCATCGCACGGCCGCACGCGGCCGTGAGCCTGGTTTGATGCTTGAGCGTGACGGACGCGAAGTGGCGCTGACCGATTGGGGGCTTGAACTGATTGCGCAATGCGTACCAATCGCCACTGCGCTGGACGCGGTGCACGGCGGCACCCAGTACGGCGACGCCGTCACCGCTGCGAACACCTCGCTGCAGCATCCGGACACGCTACCTTCTGCACGCGTGTTGGCCTCGATGGCGAAAGACTTCGACAACTCCTTCGTCAAATTTGTGCGCGCGCAATCGGCGCAGACACAGGCGACCCTGCTCGCACTGCCGTTCCCGGCGGAGCGGCA
>Ga0209023_10005876_pt1 | contig 13203 bp, 14 predicted proteins | sample LakOneMetagenome_FD_187468 | JGI IMG/M metagenome (GOLD analysis project Ga0209023, IMG submission 187468) | Freshwater and sediment microbial communities from Lake Erie, Canada (SPAdes) (version 2) | ecosystem: Environmental > Aquatic > Freshwater > Lentic | place: Lake Erie, Canada... | reverse complement strand
CGTGCTGCTGCACAGTCAGGCGGATGATCTCGACTGGTACGCGCGGCAACTGGCGCGGCTGCCGTTTGCCTTTGCGGTGCACGAGCCTGATGCGTTGCGCACGGCGCTGACGAAGTGTGCGGACCGTTTGCTGGCGATGGCGCGCCTCTGAACGCGTGATGACATACGACTTTTTTCTCAAATGGTTTACGCATAAGGGCTACGGCGCGTAATTTCCAATAGTCGACTTTATGCTCAATGTCGCTGCTACCCCAACGCGGCGGCGCTTTCACTACAAAGCTGTATCAACGCGAAGCCGGAATCACGTTTCTCGCCGCAAATGCGCAATCAACAGTTTCGCCGCCGCCGACAGGCTGTCACCACCCCGAAAACAGATGGCAAAGCGTCGCTGTGCCCACGGCTCGTCAAGCGGGATGCAGCGCAGGCCATACACCTCCAGATAAGGCCCGGCCACCTCGCGCGGCACCACCGAGATGGCGAGATTGGCACGCACCACACGTAGCGCCGCCTCGAAGTTGGTGACTACCACCCGGTGCAGAACGCGCTTGCCAACAGCGGCGGCCGCCCGCCCGAGCATTACGTGAACGGCGCTCGATACCGGCATGCTGACCTGCTCAAAATCCAGCGTTTCGGAAAATTTCACCGTCTCGCGGCGGGCGAGTGGATGTGACGGATGCACGGCCACGGCCAGTTGATCAGTGCGATAGCCGCAGGTCTCTAGGCCCGTGAAATCGGCGCGGTCCCAGCAGATACCGAGCGACGCAGCCCCCTCACGAATGCCGCGCACAACGTCCGGGCTTACGCGCTCCTCCATGCTGACCTGAATGTCGCGATGCGCCGGCATCGCTAGGAATTCGGCGATGTCATCGGCCAGCGATTCCGCCATGACCGAGGCCGTCGCCAGCACCCGTACCTCCCCGCGCACGCCCGCCGCGTAGCCACCCATCGCCCGCTCGATGCGCTCCGAGGTGGCCAGCATTTCGCGGGCATGCTCAAGCAGTGTCTGCCCCGCAGCGGTAGGCTCAACACCGTGCCGCCGACGCTGCAGCAATTGCACACCGACCGTGTCCTCCAGTTGCGCCAGGCGCTTGCTGATGGCGGAGCCGACGAGGCTGGCCTGCTCCGCCGCGCGTGCAATGTTGCGCGTCTCGCAGACGGAGACGAACAGCCGCAGGGTGGTGAGGTCCAGATCACGCACGGCTTGTGCAACGCAGAGTTAAGATATTCCGTTTGGTCATTTCTAGCGTTACTTTTTAACCATTTACCAGCATCATAGCAACTCTAGAATTACTCACTCTTCGATGCCGGGTCACAGCAATGAACGCAAGCAATACGCCGCGCCGTCCCGCCGTCACGGTGCGTGAAGTCGGCCTGCGCGATGGCCTGCAAAGCGTCGCCATGATCGTCCCCACCTCGCACAAGCTGGAATGGATCGGTGCGGCGTACGCGGCAGGTCAGCGCGAGATTGAGGTCGGGTCGTTTGTCCCGGCGCGGCTGCTGCCGCAACTCGCCGATACGGCGGAGCTGGTCGCGCACGCGAAAACACTGCCTGGACTCGTCGCCTCAGTGCTGGTGCCCAACCTCAAGGGCGCAGAGCGTGCCATTGAAGTCGGCGCCGATTTGATGCTGGTGCCACTATCCGCGAGCGCTGCGCACAGCGCTGCCAACGTACGTAAAACGCCGGACGAGATGATCAAACAGATCGCCGACATTCGCGCCGCACGCGATGCGGCAAGCTCGAAAACGATCATCGAAGTCGGCATGAGCACGGCGTTCGGCTGCACGATTCAGGGCGACGTCGCCGAAGATGACGTGATTCGCCTGTTGCAGGCCGCGCTTGATGCAGGTGCCGAGCGGGTGGGACTCGCCGACACCGTGGGTTACGCCGATCCCGCGCAGGTGCGACGCCTGTTTGAGAAGGCCTTTCGCGCGCTGGGCTCGCAAGCTGACAAGCTCACCTGCGGACATTTTCATGACACGCGCGGTTTGGCGCTTGCCAACACGCTCGCCGCGCTGGACGTCGGCGTTTGCCGCTTCGACGCTTCGCTCGCGGGCATCGGCGGCTGCCCGCACGCGCCGGGCGCGAGCGGCAACGCGGCGACAGAGGACGTGGTGTTCATGCTTGAACGCATGGGCTACCACACGGGTATTGATCTGACCGCATTGCTCGAATTGCGCAAGCGCGTCGCGTCATGGCTCGCGGGTGAACAACTGGGTGGCGCAGTCTGGCGCGCAGGTGTGCCGAAATCGCGTCCGGCGACTACTTTCACATCGTCGTCATTCTCGTCGCAGCCGGGAATCCAGTAGTCGACCACCTATGTGTGTGGCAAATTTCTGGATGCCCGTCTGCGACGAGCATGACGTCAATAAACAAATTGGCAAGAAGCGTCAATGACGACCAAATCCCTCCCCCTCACCGGCCTCCGCGTCTTCGAATTCACGCACATGGTCATGGGTCCGACCTGCGGCATGGTGCTCGCCGACATGGGCGCGGAAGTGATCAAGATCGAGCCGATTGACGGCGACCGCACGCGGCGCCTGCTCGGTGCCGGTTCCGGTTTTTTTCCGATGTTCAACCGCAACAAGAAGAGCATCGCCATTGATCTGCACAACCCTGAAGGCGCCGCGCTCGCCCGCAAGCTGGCGGCCACCGCCGATGTTGTGGCGGAGAATTTCAAGCCGGGCACGATGCAGAAATACGGTCTGGACTATGCATCGCTGTCCAAAGAAAACAAGCGCCTGATCTACGTGACCTGCAAGGGTTTCCTGCCGGGCCCGTACGACCATCGCACGGCGCTTGATGAAGTGGTGCAGATGATGGGCGGCCTTGCCTACATGACCGGCCGCCCCGGTGACCCGCTGCGTGCGGGTACCAGCGTCAACGACATCATGGGCGGCATGTTCGGTGCGATCGGTGCGCTGGGCGCGCTCGTGCAGCGCGGCATCACCGGCAAGGGGCAGGAGATTCAGTCGGCGCTGTTCGAAAACAACGTATTCCTCGTTGGCCAGCACATGCTGCAATTCGCAATGACCGGCAGGGCACCGGCGCCGATGCCCGCACGCGACAACCCGTGGGCGGTGTACGACGTGTTCACGGTGAAGCATGGCGAGCAGATATTCCTCGCGGCGGTGAGCGATGTGCAGTGGGTAACGTTTTGTGAAGCACTCGGGTTTGATGACCTCAAGAACGACCCGGCGCTGGCGACCAACAATCAGCGCGTGGAGGTTCGTCCCGCGCTGCTCGCGACGTTGCGCGAACGGCTCGCGGACCAGTCGGCGCAGATGCTGTCGGATCTGTTTGAGCGCGTCGGTTTGCCGTTCGCGCCGATCAGGAAGCCTCAGGATCTGTACGACGATCCGCATCTGATCGCGACGGGCGGTCTCGCCGATGTGCGCATGCCCGACGGCCCGCGCGCGGGCGAGACGGTGAAGACGACGCTGTTTCCGTTCACAATGGACGGCGAACGCCTGCAGGTACGGCTGCATCCGCCGAAGCTGGGTGAGCACTCGCGGGAGTTGCTTGCGGGTATTGGGGTGGAGAGCGCCGAGATTGATCGATTGCTCGTTGCGGGTGTCGTCGCATAGCCGGACGCGAACACGCCGCCGCAGTGCTATTACGGCTGATACAGAATTATCCAGGGAGGAGTTACATCATGTTCATTTCAAAGGCACGCCGCGCGCTGGCCACTCTGTTCGTTGTCGCCAGCGCTGGCATCGCATGTGCACCGGCACTCGCACAGGGCGACAAAGTCACCAAATTCATCCTGCCGGTCGCTGCGGGCTCGGGCGTGGACACCATCGTGCGCGCCAGCAGCAAGGCGCTCTCGGGCGCGTTGAACAGCGCCGTCGTCATCGAGAACCAGCCTGGCGCCGGGGGCGTGGTGGGTACCGCTGCGCTCACGAAAGCTGCACCCGATGGCGCAACGCTGGGCGTCGTGTCGAACAACCACGTGATCTTTCCGAGCGTCTACAAATCGCTGCCGTTTGATCCGATCAACGACATCACGCCAATCGCCGTGATCGGCAGCACGCCGATGATCTTGGTGGTGAGTCCGAAAGTCGCCGCGAACAATTCAAAGGAACTCGTGGCCTTGCTCAAAGCTAATCCAGACAGCCTGAATTACGCCTCCTCCGGCAACGGCACCATCCTGCACCTCGCGGCTGAGATGTTCCTCGATGAAGCAGGCGTCAAGGCGAAACACATCCCGTACAAAGGCGTGGGCCCGATGATCACGGACCTGATTGGCGGTCAGGTGGACTTCGGCGTGCTTGCGCTGCCGGCGATCCAGGCGCACCTCAAGAGCGGTGCGCTACGCGCGATCGGAACCTCGTCGGCGTCGCGTCTGGCCGCGGCGCCGACCGTTCCCACCTTCGCCGAACAGGGATTGCCGAACTACATCGTGGACGGCTGGTTTGCCGTCATCGGGCCGAAAAATCTGCCGCCCGCCGAGGTCAAACGGGTGAACGCCGCGTTCGTTGCCGCGTTTGCGACGGCCGAAGTGAAGGAAAGCATGGGCAAACAGGGCAACGCGATTGCGATCTCGACGCCCGAAGCCGCCGCCAGCTTTTTCCGCAGCGAACTAGACAAATACGCACGACTGGTCAAGAAGGCGGGCGTCAAGCTGGATTAGGGCTGAGCGTTACGGAAACAGCTTTTTAGTGAAAGGCTTGTCAGCATTGGGCTCACGTGAGGAAAGTAGCTAATATCGACTATTGCCACTATTAGCGCTTAGCCCATATTGAGTGGGCGCTTCCGACAAAAGCTGTATCGCAATCAAGCCTCGGTAATCACGATTTCGGTCGTGATTTCGGCCGTCTTTCCGAGCATCGCTGTTGCAGAGCAATATTTTTCCTTCGAAAGCTTCACCGCGCGCTCGACGGCGGCAGGATCGAGTGACTTTCCTGCAACATGGAAGGTCAATTTGATCGCAGTGAACACTTTCGGGTCGGTTTCGGCGCGAACGGCGTCGGCGTCGACGTGAAGTTTGGTGAAATTCTGGCGCGATTTCTTGAGCATCAGCACGACGTCAAACGCAGTGCAGCTTGCAGCGCCAGCGAGCACTAACTCCATGGGCCGGGAACCGGTGTTTCGACCGCCGTATTCGGGCGCGCCGTCGATCACGAGAGCGTGCCCGGAGCCTGTTTCGGCCACAAATTGAACGTCGTCGACCCACTTGATGCTGGTTTTCATAAGAGTTTTCCTGTGTTGTCCTATAACTAGAGTGACTTGCCTAGGCAATTGTTACCGCAACGCACAAAAAGCAGTTGACTTGTGCAGTGCAGCATGCTGAAATTAATCCATCGCCTGCTTCCTCCTCCTTAGCAGGTGATTGATGTCCTCCTTCCTCCTCCTTTGGTGAGACATCTTTAACGGCAGGCCTTCGGGTCTGCCGTTTTCTTTTGTGGCAAGCGCTTTTTGCTAACAATTTCAACGATTTGACGCTATACTAGCGGGCTTGCTGCTGATTTTCCGGGCATCCGGGCCTCGGCAACGAGAAAACTAGATGCGGTCATTTTCAGTCAATGGAAGCGGCCGCGCGAATAAAGCGTTTGGCGACAGAGAACACAAGTCCTCACCGTCATCTGCAAAACACCAAAACGAGTAAAGCAATGAAAACTTTTTCAGCCAAGCCGTCCGACATCAAGCAGGACTGGCTGCTGGTCGACGGAACCGACCAGATCCTCGGTCGCCTCGCCAGCCAGATCGCGCTGCGTCTGCGCGGCAAACACAAGGCCATCTTCACGCCGCACATGGACACCGGTGACTTCGTCATCGTCACCAACGTGGACAAACTCCGCGTGACCGGCAACAAGGCCTTCCAGAAAACGTATTTCCGTCACTCGGGCTTCCCGGGCGGTATCTACGAAACCAATTTCGAAAAAATGCACGCCAAGTATCCGGATCGTGTGCTCAAGCACGCCGTCAAGGGCATGCTGCCCAAGGGCCCGCTCGGCTACGCAATGCTCAAGAAGCTCAAGTGCTACGTAGGCGATGCTCATCCGCATGCTGCGCAACAGCCCAAAACAGTCATCCTCACGCAGTAATCGACTCGAACCCAAGGAATCATCAAAATGATCGGTAATTTCCACTACGGTACGGGTCGTCGCAAAAGCGCTGTGGCTCGTGTATTCATCAAGGCTGGCAAGGGCGCTATCGTCGTCAACGGCAAGCCGGTTGACCAGTTCTTCTCACGCGAAACTGGCCGCATGATCGTGCGCCAGCCGCTCGTGATCACCAACAACCTCGACAACCTCGACATCATGGTCAGCGTTCTCGGTGGCGGTGAATCGGGTCAGGCCGGCGCGGTGCGTCACGGCATCACCCGTGCGCTGATCGAATACGATGCATCCTACAAGCCTGAACTGAAAAAAGCGGGCCTGGTCACACGTGATGCGCGTGAAGTCGAACGTAAAAAGGTCGGTCTGCGCAAGGCACGACGTCGCAAGCAGTTCTCGAAGCGCTAATCGCGTCGAAATACGCTCCCAAAAAAGGGACGCACTTCGCGCAAGCGATTCGGGCAAAGGCTGCGAGCAAACACTCGCGGCCTTTGTGCTTTTTAGCTGGTCAATTTTGTTGTTCATTGGAGACATCCTCTCCGTCCCCGGACTACCCGTCCGGTATCAGGAAACACCATGAGCGAAGCGAAACAAGTGAAAGTAGGCATCGTCGGCGGCACCGGATACACAGGTGTCGAGCTGTTGCGCATGCTGACCCTGCATCCAAACGCAATAGTGACCATGATCACATCGCGGAAGGAAGCCGGCACACGACTCGACAGCATGTTTCCGAGCCTGCGCGGCCGTTGCGATCTTGAGTTCAGCGACACGGCGACCGCCGATCTCACCAAATGTGATGTCGTTTTCTACGCCACGCCACACGGTGTTGCGATGGCTGACGCTGCCAAGCTCACGGCCGCTGGCGTCAAGATCATTGATCTCGCGGCAGACTTTCGTTTCAAGGATTTGTCGGCGTTCGAGAAGTGGTACAAGATGCCGCACGCCTGCCCGGATCTTGCGGCAGAAGCGGCGTACGGACTGGTCGAGCTCAATCGCGATGCCATCAAGGGTGCGCGCATCGTCGGCAACCCCGGTTGCTATCCCACCACGATGCAGCTTGGTTTCTATCCGCTGCTCAAGGCCGGCATCGTCGATGCATCGCACCTGATCGCGGCCTGTGCTTCCGGTGTCTCCGGCGCCGGCAAGAAGGCCGACATGGACCTGATCTTCAGCGAGTCCAGCGACAACTTCAAGGCCTACGGCGTCTCCGGTCACCGTCATCATCCGGAGACCGAGGCGCGCTTGCAGCAAATGAGCAGCGACAAAGTCGGTCTGATCTTCACGCCGCATCTGGTGCCGATGATCCGCGGCATGCAGGCAACGCTTTATTCACGTTTGAACGCAAAGGGTTTGTCGCTCGGCAATGAGCAACTGCAGGCACTTTTCGTTGACGCTTATCGCGGCGAACAGTTTGTCGATGTGATGCCGTTTGGCTCAATGCCCGACACCCGCTCCACGCGCGGCAGCAACACCTTGCGCATCGCGCTGCACCGGCCGCAGGGCGGCGACACGCTGATCGTACTGGTGGTGCAGGACAACCTGGTCAAAGGTGCAGCAGGGCAGGCCGTGCAATGCATGAACCTGATGTTCGGTCTGCCGGAAGCGGCTGGCCTGTCCACATTGCCGCTGTCGCCCTAGCGCTCCCAGTTGCCCTGACCGACCGGAACATCGCAGCCCATGGCCTTCCTCCGCTCTGACCGCATCGTCTCCGAGCTGCGTCGCCGTTTCGGCATCTCTGCGCCGAAGCTCTCGGTGCGCACGCACTGGTCCTGGAAGGTCAAGGGCGCCATCGTCGGCGTGGCCGCTCTGGTACTCGCCGGCCTCTTCTACGGTGGCTTCGACGCGGGCCGCATCTTCGCTGGCTTCAACGTCGGCAAGGTGGAGGAAACGCAAAAGCGGCTGGAGGCCGAAGTGCTCGCACTGCGCACCGCCAATGAGCAGATGAAGCGGGACAACATCGAGCTCACCAACGCGGCGCAGATGGCGGTCGGCGCCAAGGACGTGCTGTCGAAACAGGTCGCTGCGCTGCAGACAGAAAACACACAGCTCAAGGAAGAGACCGCCTTTTTCGAGAAACTCGTGGGCAGTACGACAGCGGGGAAAAACGGCCTCACGGTACAGCGCCTGCAGGCGGAGCGTGAAACACCCGATACCTACCGTTTTCGCGCGCTTGTCGTGCAGGGCAGCGCCGAAAACCAGTTCAAGGGACGCATGAACCTGACGGCCACGCTGGTCGCCGACAACAAGCGGATCACCATCAACCTGCCCGAAGAACAGCCTGATCTGCTACCCTCGCTCGGGTTGGACTTCAAGACGTATCAGCGGGTTGAAGGTTTGTTCAAGGTGCCGGCCAATGCGCAGTTGAAGACATTGCTCGTACGCGTGGTGCCGGTCGGCAGCACAACACCGCGAGCCCAGCAGTCCCTGCAGTTGTGACTTGTTGTCACGACCATTCATTCTGAGATAGATAGGAGCGATTCATGTTCGGCAAGAAAAAGGCCCACGTGCCGCAAAAGCAGATCGACAGCCTGATTGGCGCATCGACCACGATCGAGGGCGACATCAATTTTTCCGGTGGTCTGCGCGTCGATGGCTGCGTCAAGGGACATATTCATTCGTCCAACGGCGAACCCGCCACGCTGGTGATCAGCGAAAAAGCCCGCGTCGAGGGCGAGATCCGCGTGTCGCACGTGGTGATTGACGGTTCCGTCGAAGGCCCGGTCAATGCCACCGAGTACCTTGAACTGCTACCCAACGCGCGCATCAACGGCGACGTGAGCTATCGCACGCTTGAGATGCAGGTTGGCGCGGTAGTTGACGGTCGCCTGCTGCACATTCAGCAGGGCTCCGCCGATGTCGTCGAATTGAAGCGCCTGGGCGGCAATACAACGACCTGACCTGATTAGCGGCCTGATTGATCATGCCGCGGGCCTTCCAGGTATGGCCCTGTCAACATCGCGGTTGAATTGCCTGGCGGGCGCCCCGATAATACGAGTTGTGAGTGTGATTGCCGCAGGTTTCAAGCTGTGGCGGCTCATCAGGAGTGCCCATGAATGCTATGACCGAACTGCCCGCCCCGATCAATTTCACCGACGCTGCGGCGAACAAGGTGAAAGACCTGATCATCGACGAGCAGAACCCGAACCTCAAACTGCGCGTGTTCGTCACGGGCGGCGGCTGCTCCGGCTTTCAGTACGGCTTCACCTTCGATGAAGAAGTCAATGAAGACGACACACAGATGCTCAAGAACGACGTCACGCTTCTGATCGACGCCATGAGCTACCAGTACCTCGTCGGCGCGGAAATCGACTACAGCGACGGCCTCGAAGGCGCGCAGTTCGTGATCAAGAATCCGAATGCGACGTCGACCTGCGGCTGCGGAAATTCGTTTAGCGCGTAATTCGCGTCCTGCCTGCCCAAAAACGGCGCCCAACGGCGCCGTTTTTTGTTGCCTGCGAAGAGTCAACTTTTCCGTACACGCCTTTATATATAAGGGCTTACGGGCTATTTTTCAAAAAGTCGACTTTCATTCTTTTTTCCTCTTCGCCCCGGTGCAATATGAGTTGCAATAAAAAGCTGTTAAAAGTCACGGCTCAGAATATGCTTAAGCGCACGTTAAGTTTCGGCTTACTCGTTCATCAAAATACTTCCGGGGAAAACGAATGACACGAACCCTTCTCGCGCGGTTGAGCGCTGTGTTGCTGGCGGTCGTTACGACACTGACATTCACCGCCCAGGCGGCATCGTTAAAGCTGGTCATTCACGAAGAAGCCGGCAGCGAAGGCGAAGCGCTGCCGCCGCTATCACGCTTCAACGGCCTCAAGCGCTCACTGGAAACCGCGCTCGGTCGTCCGGTGGAAATCACGATTACGCGGGACCGGCAGCGTGTTTACGACTGGATGGAGCGCAATCAGGCCGACGTGTTCCTGACCAATGCGAGCGACCTCGCCGCACGGGCCTTGACCTCGCTCGGCTACAGTTTCATCGCGTCCGGCAGACCCGATGTCACCGTGCTTTTCGTCGGCAAGGGCGCCGCCATCGAGAATCTGAAAACGCTCAGCGGCAACGCCATTTCCCTGCCGCGCGGCGAAAACATGTTCGGCCAGGTCTGCAACGCCGAGCTGCGCGATTTCCTCGGTCGCCAGTACACGGCGCGGCCAAGCAATGAATACAGTGCCATTGTTTACGCGGTGGAAAACAATCTGTCGCCGGTCGGCTGTATTCCGTCGATCGCCAAAGCGCGCGAAACACTTGCCGCCAAGGGCATCAAAGTGCTGTACGAAGGCCGACCGCAACCAGCCCTGCCAGCGGTTGGCTCACCGGGTCTGCCTGCGGCCGACCGCACAATCATCGCCAAAACGCTGTCAAGCTATGACGAGAGCCCCGCTGGTGAAAACATTCTCAAGTCCCTTGGTGTGACGGGTTTTACCGAGGGCGGTGAAATTCGTCTGCGTGCGCTGAACGCATGGCTCAAGGCCAAGTAGACGCCGTCGTTGCGGCGGTTTACGCGGGATAAACCGCGCCAAGAATGCGCGGCCCCTTCGCTCCGGTGACAGCGGGTACGTTGCCGGGAGCGCTGGCAAAGCACTGGCGCGCGAGCCAGGCGAAGGCAAGTGCTTCGACCTGCATGGGCTCGATGCCCAACACAGCCGTGGATTGTGCCCCCGGCAAAGCGCGCATCAGCATGTCATTGAATGCACCGCCACCGCACACGAAACAGCTATCCACGCCCGCCTGACGCAGGGCGTCGCCAATTGTTCGCGCGGTCAGCGCGACCAATGTCGCCTGCACATCAACCGCGGCAAGCTCGCGCCCGTGTGCGGCCAGGACTGCATCAAGCCACTCCACATTGAAAAGCTCCCGTCCGGTGCTCTTGGGCGCGGCCTTGCCAAAGTAAGGTTCGACCAGCATGCTCGTGAGCAGTGCCTCATCGACACGGCCGGCGGCACCCCAGGCACCGCTTTCATCAAACGGTTTGCCAGTGTGCCGCTGACACCATGCGTCGAGCAGCGTATTGCCAGGTCCCGTGTCGAAGCCGCGCACCGATCCGTCAACGCCCTTCGCGGGCAACAGCGTGACGTTGGCAATGCCCCCAATGTTGACCACCGCACGCGGCTTATCGCCCTGAAACACGGCGGCATGAAATGCGGGAACGAGCGGTGCGCCCTGCCCGCCCGCCGCGACATCGCGCGAACGGAAATCAGCGACGACCGCGACGCCCGCTAACTCCGCCAGCAACGCCGGTTGATTGATTTGCAGCGTGAAACCGCGCGCTGGGCGATGGCGAACGGTTTGGCCGTGCGCGCCAATCGCGGCAACGTCTGAAGCCTTGAAACCAGTCTCCGCCAGCAATGTGGCAGTCGCCTCGGCGTAGACCTTCGCCAGCGCCACGGACGCGTCGCCCGCACGCTCGATCTCATCCGCACCGCTCGCCATGAGCGCCTGCAACTGTCCGCGCAACGCAGGTGCGAACGGCACATGGACATGCCCGAGTGTCTTCACCTGTCCATCGGCGAAGTCGGCGAGCACGGCGTCAACACCGTCAACGGAAGTGCCGGACATGAGGCCGATGTAGCGATCAGTGAGCAGCATGGCGCTTAATGAGAAAATGTTGGCTGAATCGTAACTCTTTAGCGAGCTTCAATCCGTGAGCTGTGAGCCTGATGTCTGCACTGCGACCTCACCCTCCTCTCATCGCCTGTTGCTTGAACGAACACCGTGAGCCCACAAGAACAACTCGAAATCATGAAACGTGGCTGCGACGAACTGCTCGTCGAAGCCGAGATGCTCAAGAAGATCGAAAGAAGCATCGCCACCGGCAAACCGCTGCGTGCCAAGCTGGGGCTCGATCCGACGCGTCCGGACCTGCACGTTGGCCACTCTGTTGTGCTCAACAAACTTCGCCAGTTTCAGGACCTCGGACACACCGTGATCTTCCTCGTCGGTGATTTCACGTCGATGATTGGCGATCCGTCGGGTCGCAACGACACGCGCCCACCGCTGGAGCGCGAACAGATCATCGAAAACGCAAAGACCTATCACGCGCAGGCCAGCAAGGTGCTCGACCCCGAGAAAACCGAGATTCGCTACAACAGCGAGTGGAGCGATCCGCTCGGCGCGGCCGGCATGATCAAGCTCGCGTCGCGCTACACAGTCGCGCGCATGATGGAGCGCGAAGACTTCACGCAGCGCTTCAAGAGCGGCGTGCCGATTGCAATTCATGAATTCCTGTACCCGCTGATGCAGGGCTACGATTCGGTTGCGCTCAAGGCCGATATCGAACTCGGCGGCACCGACCAGAAGTTCAACCTGCTCATGGGTCGCACGCTGCAATCGCAGTACGGACAGGAGCAGCAATGCATCCTGACCATGCCGCTGCTCGTCGGCCTCGACGGCGTTGAGAAGATGAGCAAGTCGAAAGACAACTACATCAGCCTGACCGAACCAGCGAGCGAAATCTTCGGCAAGGTCATGTCGATTTCGGACGATCTGATGTGGAGCTACTATGGCCTGCTCTCATTCAAGCCGGTTGCCGAGATCGCCGCCGTCAAGGCGAAATGTGGAGCGAAGCAGATGAATCCGCGCGACGCCAAGGTCGCGCTCGCACTCGAAATTGCTGCACGTTTTCATACGCAGGCCGATGCAGATAAGGCGCTCGCAGAGTTCGAAGCACGCAAGACCGGTGCCGCACCGGAGCAGATGCCCGAAGTCACGATTCACTGTGCGGAAGATTCGATGCTCGCCACGCAGATCGCCAAGCAGGCTGATCTCGTCGCGAGCACGTCAGACGCAGGCCGACTGATCGAAGGGCGCGGCTTCAAAGTCGACGGCGAGGTCATCGAAGATCGTCACGTCAAGCTCGCCAAAGGCAAGACGTACGTGATTCAGGCCGGCAAACGCAAGTTCGCGCGCGTGACACTGACCTAAAGCCGAACCACCGTGTACATCTCCCTGACGGACCTGTTCAAGATCGGCATCGGCCCGTCGTCGTCGCACACGGTCGGGCCCATGCGGGCGGCGCGGCGATTTTTGATGGAGTTGCCTGAAGGCACGCTGCAACGCGTCACGCGAGTTCGTGTAGAGTTGTTCGGCTCGCTCGCCCACACCGGGCAAGGTCACGGCACCGATATCGCGCTGCAACTGGGC